>Ga0180434_10004731_pt1 | contig 16411 bp, 11 predicted proteins | sample SS_ome_7_FD_132453 | JGI IMG/M metagenome (GOLD analysis project Ga0180434, IMG submission 132453) | Hypersaline lake sediment archaeal communities from the Salton Sea, California, USA - SS_1_D_2 metaG | ecosystem: Environmental > Aquatic > Non-marine Saline and Alkaline > Hypersaline >...
CTTGGCCACCGAATCGATGGCCTGGTCCGGATCGCAGGTGGTGCAGCCAGGGCCGCGGAGCTTGTTCTTGTCCGATCCGACCACGGACTGGCACTTGGGGCAGATGGTCTCGCCCTTGTAGAGACCGACCTTGACGGGGCCCTCGCCCCAGTTGATGGTCCTCATTCTCATGGCTGGTTCCTCCGTATTTCAGGTTAGTATTGAATTGTCTAGTTCCCACACGAGCCGGCCATTGCTTTTATGACAAGCTCATGTGGGAAGCTGGACCAAGAAACTGATCCAGCTGGTAAAGGTGGGGAGTGAAAGAAAGGTCTTCTAGCTCGGGATCTCGCGGCTGCCGAACTTCTTCTGGAGGCTGGAGACGTGGGTCTGGACCGCATCCGGGGGTGCCGGCTCGGCCTCGGTCTTGCGCTGGCCTTCGAGGAGCTGGGCCTCGTCGTGCTCGTCCGGGGTCTGGGGTTCGGCAGGCGGAGCGCTCGTCTCGCGGGGGGAGGGCTTGTCCTTGGCCTTTTTCGGGGGCCTGGGAGTTGCCTTCTCCATGGTTTCGAGCGGCAGATCGCGGTTCAGGATCTGGCGTGCCACGTGGCGCGTTCCGATCGTGAGCTCGATCTCTCCGCAGCGAACGACCATGAGCTGCCTGTCCTCGGTGATCTTGATCTTGATGCCGTCGGACTGGGCCCAGCCGAAGCGAAGGGCCGTGTCCATGTATCTCATCGGGATCTCGATCCTCCGACCCTTGGCGTTGGTCACGATGGCCGGGTCCGGACCGGGCCTCTCCATGCGAAGCTTGATCTTCTCGCCGTCGCACAGCGCGTAGCCGCGATCGCGGGAGCTTCCCCCCTTGGGCTCGGCCTCGGCCTTGGGAGCCGGGGCTTCGAGCTCGCGCATGAAGGCAGCCATTGCCGCCGCACTCGGGAACTCCATCTGGCGTCCGTCGATCTTGACGACGAACCTGGATTCGGAGTTCTTGTCGCGCTTTGGCTCGGGCTTCTCCTTGTGAGGAGCTGCCTTCTGCTGGGGCTTCTTCACCGGAACCGGCTTGGAAGCCTTCTCCTTCTTGGGGGCGGGCTTCTTCTCCTCGTCCTTCTGCTCGGGCTTGGCCTCGGCCTTGGGAGCCGGGGACTTCTTCACCGGAGGGGGCTTGGGCCGCGCCGGGCGCAGGCTCTTGAGCTCGGCGAGAAGCGACTCCATGGAGTCTTCCTCGAGAACGAGCGTGAACTCGTCTCCGACCGGCTTCTTGTCCTCGCCGCGGAGCGGGAGGACCGTGACCTGGAACTCGCCCGGACCTTCGTCCGGACCGCAGTAGACGACCTCGACCGGACCGCCCTTGGCGTTCCCGTTGTGGGACGCCACTCTCACCATCTTGGGGGTGAAGAAGGCAGCCGGACCATCGCCGCGCTTGACAAAGAAGACACCGGCCTTCTCGTCGGTGTAAACGCGGTGATCGCGGCCATCGGTATCCGGTGCGATGCACAGGGTGTTCGTGTTCATCTGGGACCTCTCTTTCTTGTATGTTGGTTGTTGTTTTCAAAGTAACTTGGGTTTCCCCCTTTCAAAGACAATTTTCAATTATCTTCGCAAGGGGGATGCTGGATCAAGAGTTTGATCCAGCTTTGAAAGGTGGGGTTTTGAGGTGGGTGGAATTGGCAGGCTAGCGGCCCTTCTTCTTGTCCTTCTTCTCGCCCTTGGCCTTCTTGCCGGACTGCTGGTCGGACTTGCGCTTGCGGTTGCCGCGGCGGAGGGTCTGCTTTCTCTTCTGGAACTCCTGGCCCGAGATGAGCCCGGCATCCCGCATCTCGCGGAGTTCGGACTCCTTCTCGGCTATCTCGGCGGTCTTGGGCGCGCGCTTGCGGGAGCCGGGCTTGCCCTTGCGTCCCTCCTTCGCCAGGCCCTGGGGTGAGCCGCCGAAGAGTCCGCGCATCTCGCACTGGTCCTTGAGCTCGTCCTTGACCTTGTGGGTCTCGAACTGGGCGCTCTTGACCGCGCCGAGGTGCCAGGGGAGGGACTTCGCGTCGAGGTAGAGCCGGCCGAGCACGCGGCCGCACTTTCGGATCTCATCCTCGGGTGCGCCCTTCTTCTCGAGCTCGATCACCTTGCCGCGGTAGTGCCCGGACTTCTGGGCGAGCATGCTCTGCTCGGCCTCGATGTCCGCGCGTCGGGACTTGAGGATCGAGAGCCTCTTGCCGCAGGATTTGAACGCGGCCTTGACCTCGTCGTCCGACATGTCGTCGATCGACTTGGGGGCCTCGGGCGCCTTCTCGCTCTCGGGCTTGCGCTCGATTACGATGAGCGGGGCGTCCTCGCGGGCCTCGGGCTCGGCCTCGGGCTCGGGGGTTGTGGCCACCTGGGCCTCCTTGGGGACCGTCAGGTCCTGGGTGTTACCGGTCATTCTGGATTTCCTCCCTGTATGTTGTGAAAAAGTTTAGTTTTGTATCAAAACCCCGTTTGGGGATAGTTGGTGGTAGCATCTGACGGAATTGAACCATCATCTACCCGGTCAGGGTAGTCTCTTGCCTCCGTAGAGACCCGGCTGTCCTTCATCGCCGGTAGATGCTATTAGAGGGTTGTTAAGATCTTATTAACTTCCCGCATGAGGCTGCCATCACTTTGCTGACAAGCTCGTGTGGGAGCTGGATCAGCGAGACATTGCTGATCCAGTTTTAAGGTGGGAAAGAGCTGGTGGGGCGGCTACGCCGCGTCATCGAATGTGGGGATGAGCCCGGGCTGGCCGAGGTGCCGGCGGGCGAACTCGGTGACCTTGCTCTCGCGGCTTCCCTTGAGAAGCTCGACGCGGACCCGTGGCACGTAGATGCCGTTCTCGGGACTCGCCGGCACGATGAGCTTGGTCTCGACCTCGATCACTCGGCGGTCGGCGTTCGTGACCTGGGCGCGGGCCTTGGCGCGGGCGAGGTCGAGGCACGCGTTGAGCGCGTCCTCGTCCCGGTCGGCGATGGAGCGGTAGGCCGCTCTGGCGCGGGCGATGAGCTCGCGGTCGGGGGCCTCGGGATCGTGGTTGAACGGAAGCTGAGGGACGACCTTGATTTCGGTGTCCACACTGATGACCTTTTTCGTATTCTTCATTTGCTCCTCCTCTGAAGCGTCTTGTAGTTGAAAATGTCTTGGGTTTCCCCCTTCTTGAGACAATGCATGATTATCTCAACAAGGGGGAGATGCTGGATCAAGAACTGATCCAGCGTTGAAAGGTAGGTTCTAGTGAATGAGCGCGGTCAGGATGGACGCATTGCTTGCGTGATCCATGACCTCGTCGTGGAGATTGGCGATGACCTGATCGAGGTACTTGATCCGCGCGACTGCGGAAGTGACCTCGCGGTAGCTGGTCGCCTTCAGGAGGCGCCTCATTTCCTCGTGGCGCTCGACCCGTCGGGAGCCGAGCATGCGCACCGCCAGGCGGCCCTGCATCCAGGTTCCGAAGAGGCGGGAGGCGTTCTCGGCGTCCTTGGGACCCGAGACGCTTGTCGCGACGCGCTTGGCAGTCACGCGCATCATCGCGATCGAAGCGATAACCTCGATCTCCTCGGGTGTGAATGACGACATTGGAATCTCGGTTGCCTTGAGCATGATATTTTTCTCCTTGTCTTGTTTCCGAGTTTAAGCGGACAGTCACCACATTTGGTTACTGCCTCCTAACTGGAGAGGACCGGACTTTTATTTTTGGCTATGTGCCATTAAATTATTTTATGTAAGTCCAAATCATTCCCCTCCATGCAGGAGGCAGCAATTATCAAGGAGTGAACTGGAGGTGTGTCATGCTTGCAGTTAGTGCACTTGGCACGTTGCAAGCAAAAGATTCTATTGAGGTACGTGTTCTAGTGAACCCCTCCAGGGACCAGAACGAGACCTTGCAAGAATCGCCATTGGTCTGCTTGGTCAAAATTGACCTTGCTTTCCCTCCGGTTGACCCCTCCATGTCACTCCTTCGGACTCGCAATAACGAATTTGGAGGCTGCGTACTTAAGGCAGTTTTGAAATCACTCCTTAAGTAAAAAGGCATCAATGTGACAAGGATAATTGAAGTAAAACCTCAGATACCCTTGAAGACGCCGCTGCTCGCTTTCGCCTCCTCCTAACTGGCTATGCGAAACAGTTGCCTCCTCCAAATTTGTTACTACGAGTCCGTTATGGTTATGAAATATACAAAAAAGAGGCTATTTGCTCGTGAAGAGATGGCTCTAAACTACAAATAACCTCTTTTTTGCCTTGGTTATTTTGACCAAGGCGGCCAGAACCTAAAAATAGGCTCTATCCTCTAGGCTCAATAGGGCGCAAGAGGTCTCTCTCTCCTCTTTTTTGTTTTATAGATCTATTGATGTTTAATTTTTTAACATTTAATAATATCATAGATAATATATTTTGTCAAGACCTTTGGATCAATTTTTTAGCTAATTAAAGCCATTTATGCATAGATTAGCAAAATTTTGTCAATGAATCTGAACAAATAAGCTAAAAATACACAATTGTGGATAAAACAGGGGATGAATATTGGCATTAATCCACTTGACAAGCCATTTTTTAAGTAAATTTCGCTAATTTTAGCAAAATTAACATAGCTCTTGACAAGCATTAATTTATCCCCGTAAAACTTGACATTGGTATATAATAATGATAATATCAGGGTGCGATATTAATTATTTGGCTTAACTTCCGCCAAAAAGTCATAATTTTAGGGTGGATCAAGTCATGAGCATGAAAAATAAGTAGCACAAAACAAATGGAATTGCCCACGCCATTTATTGGTTGGGGAATTTTTTGTTTTAGTTGAAGTGAACAGAAATTTAAAATTCAATTTTAAATTCCTAATCATTTTAACCTTATCAATCATAAATATCCCGAATTATGTTTAAACGAATGCTGCCAAAAGAAGAGGAACGTCGCTTTTTCACGCGTTTACGTGAAGCGATTCCACTTCCCAACTTAGTCCAGGTCCAGCTCGATTCATACGAATGGTTTTTGGAACACGGCATCCGAGAACTGTTTGATGAAATCTCACCAATCAAAGATTTCATTGGTCGAGATCTGGAACTTTATTTACTAGACTATTATTTTGACGAGCCCAAGTTTGATGAGCGTACTTCTCGTGAAAAAAATATTACATTTGAGGCACCACTTCGTGTCCGGGCAAAACTCGTAAACAAACGCACCGAAGAAGAGCAAGAGCAGGATATCTATCTTGGCGATCTGCCAATCATGACTGACCGTGGAACTTTTATTATCAATGGCATTGAAAGAGTTGTTGTTTCCCAGCTTGTTCGTTCAGCCGGTGCTTTTTTTACTTCAGAATACAACCGCGGCCGCCGCTACTACGGCGCAAAGCTCATTCCGAATCGCGGCGCTTGGCTTGAATTTGAAACCGACAGTTCAAATGTTATCTGGGTGAAGATTGACCGCAAAAGAAAAGTTGCCGTAACCGCACTTCTCAGAGCTTTTGGATGGGAGAATAATGAAAAAATTATTGAAGCTTTTAAAGATGTTGATGTTCATCCGACAAATCATTACATTGAGTCAACACTGTCCAAAGATGTATCACAAAATGTTGATGAAGGTTTAATCGAAGTATACAAGCGTATCCGTCCGGGGGATCTCGCAACACCGGATAATGCCAAGGGCCTGATTTACTCAATGTTTTTTAATTATGACCGCTATGATCTTGGCAAAGTCGGTCGTTATAAATTTAATTTAAGATTTAATCTTGATACCTCAAAAGAATTTGTTGAAGAAGAAAAGAATCGTATTCTTCAGCCCGAGGATCTTGTTTATATTATTCGTGAGATAATTCAGCTGAATATTTCTCAGGGAGAACCAGATGATGTCGATCATCTTGGCAATCGTCGTGTACGCGCGGTTGGCGAACTTATCCAAAATCGTTTTCGCGTCGGCCTGGCGCGCATGGAGCGTATTGTTAAAGATCGCATGAGTACAATGGATATTGGCGCCTTAAGTCCGGGCCGGCTTATTAACGCTCGTCCGGTTATTGGTTCGGTTCGTGAATTTTTTATGTCATCACAGCTCAGCCAATTCATGGATCAAATCAATCCGCTTGCCGAGCTTGAGCACCGACGCCGTCTCTCCGCCATGGGTCCGGGCGGGCTTTCGCGTGAGCGCGCCGGCTTTGAAGTTCGCGATGTACACCCGACTCACTATGGACGCATCTGTCCGATTGCCACTCCCGAAGGACCGAACATCGGCCTTGTCGGCCATTTGGCAAGTTATTGCCGGATTAATGAATACGGCTTTATTGAAACTCCATATCGGCGTGTTGCCAGTAATGTTTTAAATAATGGCAAGATGGCCATCGGTGAAACGGCGCGACAGGACTTGAAAGATGAAAAAGGAAAAGTAATTGTAACGGCCGGAAAAAAATTATCAAAAGATGACGCAAGCAAACTCGCAAAAACAGAACTTGAACTTATTCCGGTCAAACCCAGAGTTACTGATGATATTGAATATCTCAATGCGTTTCATGAAGAAAAATCAATTATCTGCTCGGCAACAACCACGACTGACGAAGAAGGTTATTTTGCAGAGAAACAAACCGCGGTTCGAAAGCACGGTGAACCAAGCGTTGAGGAATCTTCTCAAATTGATTATATGGATGTTGCCTCGCGTCAGATTGTGAGTGTTGCTACTTCACTTATCCCATTTCTTGAGCATGATGATACGGTTCGCGCTCTCATGGGAACAAACATGCAACGACAGGCAGTTCCTTGTATTAAACCTGACGCGCCAATCGTCGGCACGGGAGTTGAAGGACGCGCCGCCCGTGATTCCGGCCATGTTGTCGTTGCCCGTGAAGCTGGTGAAGTTACCTATGTCGACGGCGGCAATATTACCGTCAAAACAAAAAAAGGCGAGGAGCAGGAATATATTTTGAAAAAGTACCAGCGATCAAATGCTTCAACCTGCATTACTCAGACTCCGGTTGTTTCACCGGGTAAAAAAGTAAAAGCAGGCGATCTTTTGGCCGACGGTCCATCAGTTAAAAACGGAGAACTTGCCCTGGGCCAGAATGTTCTTGTTGCTTTTATGTCCTGGGAAGGATTCAATTACGAAGACGCGGTGATTATTTCCGAACGTCTTGTTCGCGACGACCGCTATACTTCAATCAACATTGAAAACTGGCAGGTTGATGTCCGCGACACAAAACTCGGTCCCGAAGTTATTACCTCCGATATTCCGAACATTGGTGAAGAAAAATTAAAAAATCTTGATGAAAACGGCATTGTCCGAATCGGCGCTGAAGTTTCATCCGGCGATATTCTTGTCGGTAAGATTACGCCAAAAGGCGAGACCGAACTTTCAGCCGAAGAAAAACTCCTGCGCGCGATCTTTGGTGAAAAGGCGCGTGATGTTCGCGACAGTTCGCTTTATCTTGAACACGGTGAACACGGCAAAGTTGTTGATATCAAAATTTTCTCTCGCGAGGATGGCGACAAACTTCCTCCGGGCGTTATTAAAACAATTCAAATTTCAATTGCTGATCTTAGAAAAATTCAGGTTGGCGACAAGCTTGCCGGCCGCCACGGTAACAAAGGTGTCATCTCGAGAGTTGTTTCGGTTGAGGATATGCCATTTCTTGCTGACGGCACGCCGATTGATATGATCTTGACTCCGCTTGGCGTTGTCTCGCGTATGAACCTTGGCCAGATTCTTGAGACTCATCTTGGTTTGGCGGCGAATGCCTTGGGCTATCATGTCGCCACGCCGGTTCTTGACGGAGTGCGTGAAGGCACAATCCGCGATGAGCTTTCCAAAGCCGGCTTTACTGAAGACGGAAAAGTTACTGTATTTGACGGCCGTACCGGCGACGCGTTTGAGCACAAGCCGACAGTTGGCTATATGTATATGTTAAAACTCAACCACATGGTTGAAGATAAGATTCATCAACGTTCAATCGGGCCGTACTCGCTTATTACCCAGCAGCCGCTTGGCGGTAAGGCGCAGTTTGGCGGCCAGCGCTTTGGTGAAATGGAAGTGTGGGCGCTTGAAGCCTACGGCGCGGCGCACACACTCCAGGAAATCCTCACTATCAAATCAGATGATGTTCAGGGACGCAGTAAAGCCTACGAATCAATTATCAAAGGTGAGGAAATCAAAAAACTTAATATCCCCGAATCATTCAATGTTCTTGTTCGGGAACTTAAAGGACTTTGTCTCGATGTCGAACTTTTAAGAGACGGTAAAAGGGTCGACGACATCATCGGAGATAAATCTTCGGGCAAGGAAGAACCGGAAAAACAAACTGCCTCGTCTGGCAGCGGTCAGCGCGAATCGACCAGTAAAAGCGAGGAAAAGAAATAAGAATTCATCATAATAAAAAAATATGCCAGAACCAATAATCAAAACAACCGACTTCGACGCAATCAGGCTTCGTCTTGCCTCACCCGAGGCGATTCGTTCATGGAGTTATGGTGAAGTATCCAAGCCCGAGACAATTAATTACCGAACTCAAAAGCCGGAAAAAAGCGGACTTTTTGCCGAAGAAATTTTTGGACCGTCCAAAGACTGGGAATGTTACTGCGGTAAATATAAAAAAATTCGCTACAAGGGAATTGTTTGTGATAAGTGCGGCGTTGAAGTAACCCATTCAATTGTTCGCCGTGAGCGCATGGGCCACATTGATCTCGCCGCTCCGGTTTCGCACATCTGGTTTTTGCGCGGCGTTCCGTCAAAAATCGGTACTGTTCTCGATATGTCCGCCCAAGCTCTTGAAAAAGTAATTTATTTTGGTAGCTTTATTGTTACTCATGTTGACGAAGAAGCCAAAAAAGCGACAATCGAGCAACTCAAGAGTGAATACAAAAGCAAGCGCAAGATGATTGAAAATGAACATAAGCGCGATGTTGAAAAAGCTCAGAAAAAAGCTGATGACGAAAAAATTTCAGAAACCGATCTCCAGTCAGAACTTGGCAAGCTCTACGATATAAAAGAAAATAAATTAAAAGAATTAGAACAAGATTTCAGCCAAACGGAAAAAGATCTCAAAGAACTTAAGACGCTTAAGATTATTTCCGAGGCCGATTATCAGGATTTCTCATTAAAGTATGGGCATATTTTTGCCGCCGGTATTGGCGCCGAAGCTGTTCGCGATCTTCTTAAAAAGATTAATCTTACGGAAACAATAAAAAACATTGACGAAGAAATCGAACGTTCACGCACTGCAAAAAAAGATCGGCTTATTCGCCGCATTAAACTCCTCCGCAGTCTCGAGAAAACCGGCATTCGTCCGGAATGGATGATTTTGGAAGCTGTGCCGATTATTCCGCCGGACCTTCGCCCGATGGTCGCTTTGGACGGTGGACGTTTTGCCACGTCTGATCTTAATGATCTTTACCGGCGCGTTATTAATCGCAATAACCGACTCAAAAGATTAAATGAGCTTAATGCCCCGGAGGTTATCTGCCGCAATGAGAAACGAATGTTGCAGGAGGCGGCTGATGCTCTTATTGATAACAGCGCCCGCCATTCAAAAACCGTTGTTGCCGCAACCGGTAAAAAACGCCAGCTAAAATCACTGGCTGATACCCTCAAGGGTAAGCAGGGCCGTTTCCGGCAAAACTTGCTCGGTAAAAGAATCGACTACTCCGGCCGTTCGGTTATCGTTGTCGGTCCGCATCTTAAATTGCACCAATGCGGTATCCCAAAAAAGATGGCGCTTGAACTCTTTAAGCCGTTTGTAATTTCCAAACTGATTGAACGTGAATATGTGCATAATATCAGAAGTGCCAATCGTTTTATTGAATCCGATCGCCCGGAAGTCTGGGATATCTTAGAAGAAATTACAAAAGACGCGGTTGTTCTTCTAAACCGCGCGCCAACCCTTCATCGCCTGGGTATTCAGGCGTTTAAGCCGGTCCTGATCGAAGGTAAGGCCATTAAAATTCACCCAATGGTATGTTCGGCGTTTAACGCTGACTTTGATGGTGACCAAATGGCTGTTCATGTTCCGCTTACAGTTGAAGCAAAGCGTGAAGCAAACGAAATCATGCTTGCGTCACTCAATCTCCTGAAGCCGGCAACCGGAAACCCGGTCGCCACGCCAAACAAGGATGTTGCCTGGGGGTGTTATTACATAAGCACGATCATTGAACCGCCCGAAGGTGAAGAACCAAAGATTTTCTCATGCCCTAAAGAGGCGATCTATGCTTATAACGCAAAAAAGATTAGTATTCGTGAAAAGATTAAAGTTCGCATGGAAAAGGGTGAAATTATTGAGACAAATGTCGGCCGCTTATTTATCAATCAGTGGTTTCCGGATAAAATCCCGTTTATTAATGAGACAATGGGAGTAAAAAAACTTGGTGAAACCGTGCGCCTTTGTCTTGAGTATTACGGCAATGAAAGAGCCGCTCAGCTTCTTGATGATCTTAAGGAACTTGGTTTCCAGGAAATTACAAAATCTGGTTTTTCCTGGGGAATGGGTGATCTGCCGACAATTGATGAGAAAAAAGTACTTGTTAAAAAAGGCCAGGATCAGGTAAATATTATTCAGGAGCAATATAGTCAGGGTCTTCTTACGGCAACCGAGCGCCACAATCAGATTATTCAGGTTTGGACCGATGTCAAAGATCATGTTATTAAACTTTCCAAAGAATCTCTGCCAAAAAGAGGCACGGTCTATACAATGATTGAATCCGGTGCTCGCGGCTCGTGGGGCCAGCTCACACAGATGATCGGAATGAAGGGCCTTGTATCCAATCCGGCCGGTGACATTATCGAACTACCGGTAAAAACCAACTTTAAAGAAGGCTTTGATGTGCTGGAGTTTTTTATCGCAACTCATGGTGCAAGAAAAGGCCTTTCTGATACCGCTCTTCGTACAGCCAACGCCGGTTATCTTACTCGCCGACTCGTTGATGTGTCGCAAGACCTCGTTATTATGGACGATGACTGCGGCGATGCCGAAGGAATTGTTATTACTAAAAAAGAGCAGGAAGATATTGGCGAGCCGGTTAATACGCGCATTCTCGGCCGCTATACTCTTTCGGGAATCAAGAATCCAAAAACCGGAAAAGTTATCATATCCAAGAACACGCTTATCACCGAAGAACACATGCGTAAAATCGAAAAAGTTGATATTGAAGAAGCGCATGTTCGCAGCGTTGTCAGCTGTAAGCTTCTCCGCGGAGTATGTAAAAAGTGTTATGGTTATGATCTTGCCTACAATAAAGAAGCCGAACTTGGTGCCGCTGTCGGTATCATGGCCGCCCAGTCAATTGGTGAGCCGGGTACGCAGCTTACGATGAGAACATTCCACACCGGTGGTGTTGCCGGCCAGGATATTACTCAGGGTTTGCCGCGCGTTGAAGAACTTTTTGAAGCCCGACCGCCAAAACGCAAAGCAATTATTGCCGATGTTGCCGGGAAAATTAAAGTAGAAAAAATTGACCGTAAAATTATTGAATCACCGACCGGCCAAAAATATCTTGATATCAGCCAACCCGGCCAGCGCATCATCAAGATTCAATACCAGGGTGTTGAAGAAGAAAAGATACGCGTGCTCGCCACTGATGAAGTGAAGGTAAAAGACGGCGCCAAAGTATTTGAGGGCGATGAAATTATCATTAAAAAAGATGGCTCAGCTGTTCCCTCAACGCATGAAGGCACCATAAAGGTAGATGGCAAGAATCTCAAAATTATCTATGAAGAAACAATGACCCATGAATATATGATTCCGCCTGGCATTGTTATTTGGGTAAAAGACGGCGATGAGGTTGAAGCCGGCGATCAGCTCACTGACGGTGACCTTGATCTCCAGCAGATTTATCGCTTAAAGGGCGCTGAAGCCGTTAAGCATTATCTTCTTAAGGAAATTCTTTTCATCTATACGTCACAAGGCCAGAAACTCAATTCTAAGCATATTGAAATTATTATTCGCCAGATGTTCTCACGCGTTTACGTTAAAGACGCCGGTGATACTGAACTTCTGCCGGGCGATATTGTTGAAAAATCAAAATGGCTTGAAGAAAATAATCGCGTTGAAGCCGAAGGCAAGAAACCGGCCGAAGTCGATCAACTATTCCTTGGCGTAAGCAAGGTCTCGCTTTCAACCGAATCATTCCTTTCTGCCGCATCATTCCAAGAAACCGCAAAAGTATTAATCAATGCCGCAGTAACCGGCAAGGTTGATACTTTGGAAGGTTTAAAGGAAAACGTGATTATCGGCCGCTTGATTCCAGCCGGAACCGGGTTTGGGGAAGAATAAAACATTTAAAAAAACCGACCGCAAAAACGGTCGGTTTTTTATTTATTGACAACTTAATTAATATCATTTAAGATAAAGCGGCAAAAGAACCAGAAACACCTAAAGGAGTGCTACAATGGACAGTGGGTCTTTAAAGCCTGATTCTCTAGCAGGCAATACCGACAAGAAGAAATTGATTCACACCTGTCATACCGGTGATCTCACACCAGAGCAGGAAAGGGAAAACAAGCTCTGGCTCGAGGCACTGGCCGAGTGTGAGCGGCTGAAAGTGCATCCAGCGGAAATCATTCCGCATGATCCCAGCAACGCGTTCCCGCGTATTCTCGTGATGCCGTCCGATATCAAGACGAGCGAGCTCATCAAGCAGTGCCAGGAGCTCTTCCCGGTCCGCTGTTTTTGGAAAGATCCGGACAACGAGATCGTGAGCGATCGCAGTTTCAAAGACAAGCCCTACGCCATCCGGATGCGCGACAGAATTGCGCCGGATGAAGAGCTCAAGGAAGTTTCGGCCCGGATGCTCATGGGCCGCGGCATACAGGGCATCACCCTTGCCGAGGCAATCGAGCTCGAGCGCCAGCATTTCCTCGAGACCAACGATCATCTCGGAATCGGATATCTCACCATGTGCGCCGGGTCGCGCGACCGCCACAGCCTCAAGAAGCGCATCCACGGCCTTTCGACCTCCCTTGCTTGCGCCCTTGATCTCGTGCCGTACGTCGGGTGGCGCCATGGCGTGCTCTGCATTGACTGGTGTCATGCCGAAGGCGCCTCGCCGTATCTTCGTACCCGTCAGGTGATTGCGCTCTAGTTCAATTGGTAGAAACTCTTTTCCGGCCTATTCTATGGGTCGGTTTTTTTATTACAATTTACCTTGTAAATTAGCCTTATTCTTGCTATAATTAGCCTACAAAATAAGTTATAATATAGTATGTCCGGACATTCAAGATGGAGCTCAATTAAGCATAAAAAAGGCGCGGCTGATGCAAAAAAAGGAAAGATTTTTACCAAGCTTGCCCGCGCCATTACCGTTGCGGCAAAAGGCAATCCTGACCCTGATGCAAATTTTCAGCTGCGTCTTGCAATTGATCAGGCCAAAGCCGCCAATATGCCCAAGGATAATATTGAGCGCGCCATTGCTCGCGCCACTGGCGAAGGAAAAGAAGCTTTAGAAGAAGTAATCTATGAAGCTTATGGGCCGGGCGGAGTTGCAATTTTAATTGAGGCCTTAACAGACAATAAGAATCGTACGGTTTCAAATATCAAGCATATTCTTTCTGCCCAGGGCGGCAGCATGGCCGGCACGGGGAGTGTTCAATATCTTTTTGACCGCAAAGGCGTGGTTCGTGTAAAGAGCCTGGGAGATGATCCCGAGGACACGGAGCTTAAACTTATTGATGCCGGCGCCGAAGATATTTCAGAAGAAGAGGGGCTTAAAGTAATTCTTTGCGCTCCGGAAAAATTAAAAAATATTATAAATGCTCTGGGTGAATTGGAAATCGAGTATTCCGGGCTTGAATGGCTTGCCCGCGATCAGGTAACTCCGGATGAGGAAACCCAAAAAAAACTAGAAAAATTATTTGAGGCGCTCGAGGAAGATGATGATGTTAATGATTACTCTTCTAATCTTGCGTAAAATATAATGTCTCCTAAAAAACCAAAACGCATTCTTGGCATCGACCCTGGTTTTGCCCGAACCGGATGGGGGATTATTGAAGATACCGGCCAAATTACCAAAATTGATTACGGCTGTATTGAAACAACAAAAGATTTAGAATATTCCGAACGATTAATCTGCCTTTCAAATGAACTCAAAAAAATTATCAAACAATATCAGCCGGAGTTTGCCGGAGTCGAGCAACTCTTTTTTTGTAAGAATGCAAAAACCGGTATACAGGTAGGTGAGGCACGCGGTATAATTATATTAACCCTCGCTCAAAATAAATTGCCAATTTTCGAGTTTACGCCCCTGCAGGTAAAACAATCTGTAGTTGGCCATGGCGCGGCTGATAAGTCACAAGTTCAGCGTATGGTTCAGACAATTCTCAATTTATCCGACATTCCAAAACCAGATGACGCGGCTGATGCCCTTGCCGTTGCCATTTGTACTGCCGCTGTATCAAAAAGATAACTATGCCAAAAAAGATTTTAAAAATTGCCCACATCTCCTCGGAGGTTCATCCGTTTTCAAAAACCGGCGGTCTTGCCGATGTCGCGCGTTCGCTTCCTAAGGCTCTTCGTCGTCTTGGCCATGAAGTTATTGTTGTTACGCCGCTTTACGGTCAGGTTATCAATACAAAAAAACACGGGCTTAAGAAAATTGCCAAAGACGTAAAGATCAAAATAGATAGCGCCAATACCGTAAAGGTTAATTTTTGGCAGGGCTGGCTCATGGAGGGGTTGCCGATATATTTTGTGGAAAATGACAAATATTTTTCCAAACGCAAAAAAATATACGGCTCGACACATGAGAATGCCCGTTTTTTATTGTTTGATATTGCGGCGATTGAACTCATTTCCCACATTGAATTCAAAGCCGACATTATCCAGTGCCATGACTGGCAAACCGGAATGGTGCCCGAGCTTATTAAGAAGCGTTTTCGAAAAAATAAATATGTTTCCGGCGCGGCAACAATATTTACAATTCATAATCTTGCTTTTCAAATGGGTATGAATTGGTGGAATGTTCCGCTTGCCCGAAAAGATTTCGGCAAAAAGAAGATTCCGGCATTCAATGATCCAAAATTAGAATATATTAATTTTGCAAAACGCGGTATCTTAAACGCCGATGCCATTTCAACGGTTTCGGAGACTTACGCCGAAGAAATCTTGACTCCAAAATATGGCCAGGATCTTCACCGCATTTTATCTAATCGAAAAAAACGCGTCTTCGGCATTGTCAATGGCATTGATTACTTTGAATATAATCCTAAAACCGATCCCGGCCTTTATCGCCGCTATAGTTTTGAAAAACCAAGCCGGCGCAGGCCCAATAAGGCCCACGTTCAAAAGCTTTATAAGTTGCCGGTTTCTCCCAAGACCCCGCTCATTGTAATGATGTCGCGGATTGCCGAACAAAAAGGCTTTGATCTTTTGATTGATATCCTGCCGAGCCTTCTTCGGATGGACGTACAATTTTTAATTATGGGCGACGGCAGTAAGAAATATATTAGTATCTTAAATAAATTTCATAAAGAGCATCCCAGGAAAATTAAATGGGTTCCTTTTAAACGCAAGCGCGAAACAAGCCTTTATGCGGCCGGTGACATGGCCCTTTTGCCCTCGCGCTATGAGCCTTGCGGACTTGTCCAGATGATCAGTTCGCGTTACGGGGCCGTGCCAATTGTCCGCGACATTGGCGGACTTTCTGATACAGTAACAAATTACAACGCGCGGACCGGGCGGGGCGACGGTTTTGAGTTTAAAAGATATGACTCACGCGATCTTTTGGTGGCAATTACCCGTGCAATTACAATTTATGAGCACGCGGATGAATGGAAAAAACTTGTGAAGCACGTAATGCAGCGCTCAACTTCATGGGAAATTCCGGCCACCAAATATGTTGATCTCTATAAAAAAGGAATTAGATTAAAAAATCAAAATGGCAAAAAATAATAAAGCAGAGTTAACCTGGGTTAACTTTTTACATATTTATCAACCGCCGAACCAGTTTCCGGAAATTTTAGACAATGTTGTCCATGACAGTTATATCCCGCTTATTAATCTTGCAAAAAAATATAAGCGTTTTTATTTTACTTTAAATATCAATGCTTCGCTTACCGAACAGCTTGCCGAGCGCGGCTACGGAAAAATAATCGGTGAGATCAAAAAGCTTGCCGAACGCCGCCAGATAGAATTCACCGGTTCAGCCGCTTACCATCCGATCCTGCCGCTTTTGCCTGACAATGAAGTCATTCACCAGATTGAAAAAAATTTCGAGATAAACCGCGAACATTTCGGCGGGGTGTATCGGCCAAAAGGTTTTTACTCGCCGGAAATGGCCTACTCAAACCGCATTGCCCGCATTGTTAAGAAACTGGGCTATAAATGGATTATTCTTGACGAGATGCAAACTGAAGAAAAAATAAATTTTTCAAAAAAATACTATATTAAGGGCCTTGGCCTGGAGGTAGTTTTTCGCGAACGCCAGCTTTCAAAAAGCTATCCGCCCGAAACACTCCTTGCGCGCCTTAA
>Ga0180434_10004732_pt1 | contig 16399 bp, 24 predicted proteins | sample SS_ome_7_FD_132453 | JGI IMG/M metagenome (GOLD analysis project Ga0180434, IMG submission 132453) | Hypersaline lake sediment archaeal communities from the Salton Sea, California, USA - SS_1_D_2 metaG | ecosystem: Environmental > Aquatic > Non-marine Saline and Alkaline > Hypersaline >...
CTCGGAGATCTCCGGCGTGATGGCGTCGCCGGGGGCAAGGTCCTTGACGAGATAGGCCACGGCCTGGTCGATCCAGTCCTGGTAGACGGCCCGGCCGAGGAGGGAGGCCCGCCGCGTGATCTCCTCGGGCGAGTGAAGAGCGCGGCGGGCTCGGCGACGTTGGTCGGGCGTGAGATCGTCGGGCAAGATCGCACTGACCGAAGCAAACTGGACGAAGGCGCCGGTGTCCGTGAAGGGTTTCGCGTTGGCATCGTCAGGGGTCTCGTCGTCTTGAGGTCGGCGAGAACCATCACTACCGTCTTCTTGAGTCTCCTCCCGCTGGTTGTCCGCTGCCCCTAGTCCTCCGAACGGATCCGGCGCCTTCGGTTTCTTCAGGAGCTCCTCGCCCTCTTCGGGCTCGGGGACTCCGAACTTCTCGTAGACGTGCTTCAGGCCGATGGGCAGGCCCATGTCGACGAGGGTGTCGTAGATCTCGGCGGTCTGCTTCTGGTCTTCCGGCGGCGAGGTGTCGCTCGCCTGCCGGGGGTATTTCTCGACGGCGAAGTTCCAGTCGACGAGCCACTTGATGAGCTGGTTGTTGATGACACCGTCGAGGGCCTTGGCGTCGCTCTTGGCGTAGATGGAGCGGATGCCTTCGTGGACCTCGCCGAGGGCCTGGGTGCCGAACTTGCCGGCGTCCGACGTGAGTGTGGCGCCGAGGACGGCCTTGGCCTCCCAGTTGTCGAGGAACTGGAGGAACTTCTCGTGGGTGCTCATCTGGCCGGAGATCTTCGCCTCGACGATCTCGATGACGACGTCGTCGGGGATGACGATTCCGGTCTCGACCTTGATGGCTTCGATGGCGTTCTGCAGCTCGGTCTGTTCCTCGGCGGTTCGGCCGCGCTGATATTTGCCGATGACGGTGGGCTGGCCGAACTTCTCGTTGAGGACGGACCACCACTTGACGGAATGCTTCTTGAAGAAGTGAGGCCAGTAGCAGTAGCGCAGGACGGCGGAGCCATACGGGTTCTCATGCTTCGGCCGGAAGCTGAAGATGAGGAACTTGCGCGGCGGAACGGGCTCGCCGCTGTAGGGGGCGCCGGCCGTCTTGACGACGAGCTCGTTGGTGGCCTTGTCGAAGGCGAAGGATTTCTGGTCGCGGCTGAGAAGGCGGTCGATGGCGATCTTGCCGTCGCCTCTTCGCTTCCACATGATCTCGGAGACGGCGAAGCCTTTGGGGATGGCATCGCAGAGCTCTTCGAGATCCTGGTCGAAGTTCTCCAGCTCCTCGAGGGAGTCGCGGACGAAGTCGCGGATCTCCTGGTCGGCCGGTTCGTCCGAGGCGGCGGCGATCTCGCGCGGCTGATCGAGGACGCCGAGGATGCGTGTCTGGATCAGGCTGTAGAGATTGGCGTCGGTGACGAGCATGTCCTCGAAGAAGGCGATGCCTTTGGAGCCGGCCTTGTGCTTGAGGATGGGGTCGGGGTTGTCCTTGACCGTGCCGAGCCAGTGGCGATAGGGATCGGTTCGGTCCGACGAGGCGACCTCGGCGAGTGTCGGCTGCACGGGGCGGCCGCTGGCATCCAGAATCTGTCTCTTCTTGGCCACTACTCAAATCCTTTCAGATCGCGGTCGCCGCAGAAGTCGCTCACGCCGGCGCCGATGCGCGTGCTGCCGGCGCGCTTGAACTCGACCGGGCCGCCGCCACGGGCCAGGCGAACGAGCATCTCCAGGGCGTCGGGTCCGTCGTCGTGATCCGCTTTCGGGAAGAAGACGAGCTGCTCGATGAGCTTGGCGTCTTCCTTTCGGAAGCGGATGATGCCGTTCTCCACGAGCGGCGAGATGGAGGAGATGCGGAGCACCTTGTCGGAGTAGTTCTGCATCTCCTCGACGGGCAGGAACATGCGGTGCTCGGCGGTCTTCTCTTTGAGTCGGTCGGCGAGGAGCACCTGGAAGGCGTTGGTCTCCATGCCGAGCTTGAGGGGGCGCCACTTCTGGCTGAGACGGAAGAGGGTGTTGATCAGATCGCCGGGCGACATGCGGTCGATGATCGACTCCAGAATGTAAAGCGTCTGCGGGCGGACCACTCCGCCGACCAGGATGGCGGAAAAGTCGGCCTGGTCGCGCCGGCCGAGGGAGGGGTCGCAGGCGATAAAGATGGACAAGGCCAGGTCGGAGATCTCCTCGGGCGTGTAGTAGCGGATCCACTTCTCCCGGAAGCGCTGCGCGTTGGGATCGATGGCTTCGTTCTGGAACTCGCACGCAAAGGCGACCGAGCCCATCTCGAAGCGGCGCAGCATGAGGAGGTAGAGGGTCCAGTATTCCGGCCAGAGGACCTCGGCGCCTTCGTCCATGTATCGCTTGCGCTTGAGATACCAGGCGCGGGCGGCCTCGCGATCTTGCGTCTCGCGCAGGAGATTCTCCCAGGCCTGCCAGAGATCCATGCGCTTCGGCCACTTGATGATCGCCTGGAAGCGCTTCGAGCGAAAGGCGCACTCGGCCACGGCGTGGCGTAGAAGACAGGCGTAGTGGACGCAAGTGCCGATGAGGACGCACTTGCCGTCGCGGCCGAGTGCGCCGAGGACTTCCTTCTCGAACCAGTCCTGCCGCTTGCGGCGGACGGCGGCGGATTGGGTTGTCGCGAGAGACTCGGGATCGTCGATGACGATGAGGTCGGGGCGGAACTCTTTGTAGCGCGCGCCGCGGAGCTTTTGGCCTTCGCCGAAGGACTGGATGCAGACGTCGTTGGCCAGGACGAAGCGGTCCTCGCGCCACTCGCCGGAGCGCATGTCGCCGAAGTCGGCTCGGATGCGCTCGTTGGTTTCGAGCTCGTGCTGGATGAAACCGATGAAGGCGGCGGCCTTGGTGGCGGTTTCGGAGATGAAGACTAGGTAGCGCCCTTCCTTATATAGTGCGTCATGCAGCATGGAGGAGAGGCTGGTCTTCGTCGACTTGCCGTGGCCGCGCGGCGCCTCGATGGCGCAGTGGCCGGGGGCGCGGAGGAAGGGATCAAGTTCCCCGTGGAACTTGCCTGCCGGATGGGAGAAGTAGTGGGGCAGGTAGTAGCTCTCGAAGAAGGCGATGTCGGTCCGAGCGCGATCGACGCGGGCCTGGGCGTCGGGGTCGCGCCGGGTAAGACCGGCGAGGTGGTGGATGCCCGCCTCGACGGCGTTCTGGATTCTCGGATCTGTGTCAACGGCCGACATCCACGGCTCCCTCCGGCAGCAAGCGCCCGGCGACGTCGGCGATGATCTCGCGCTGGCGCGGTGTTGCGGTGTTGATGAGGACGACGACGAACTGGCGGACGGCCTGCTCGGCGGCGTCGCCCTCCTTCGGGTTCTTGAGCAGGTGGAGGAACTTCTGCGCTTCGAGCAGGTGGGTCTCCTCCTTGATGAGCATGGTCTCGATCTTCAGGTGCTCACCGAGCTTGTCGAGGATGACGGCCTCGCCGTGGGCGTCCTCGAAGAGAGCGAGGCGGTCCTGGATGTTGCGGATGACGTTCTCGGTCGCCGTGATCGGGTCGGCGATCTCGCGCCGCTGCGCGCGGTCGGCGGCGGCCTTGACCACGGCCTGGAAGCTGTGCGTGTCGTTCGTGAGCCAGTGGTAGAGGCGAGCCGGCGTGAAGCGCTCGAAGCCTTCCTCCTCATTCAGGCGGCGCACCGCCTCGCGCCCGTTGAAGTGGGCGGCGATGTAGACGTCGGCGACGTGCTGGATTTGCTCTGGCGTGTATCTACGCGGCGGCATCACGAACCTGCAGCTTGAAGGAGTCGGACGGGCGGAACAGGGGCAACACACACGGCCGGAATGTGGTGGTCTTGCCGGTTGCTGGATCGCGCCCCTGTCTCCGCCCGAGTTTGCGGAGACAGAACTTTCCGAAGCCGGCGATGTTCACCGCGCGCCGCTCGGCGACGTGTGTTTTGATCTGATCGAAGATCGCGTTGGCGATGGACTCGACCTGAGCGCAGGGCCGGTCGAGGGCTTGGGCGACTTCGCGCAGGAGTTCACGTTTGTTGATGAGAGGCTGTGTCATGCGGTCCCCCGAGCCGGTGCGGTGCTTCTGAGGCAGCCGCTCTTTTCCAGGTCCTTGTCGATCAGTCCCTTCCGCCGCTGGCCCATGCGGCGAACGCTCGGGCGGATGTCGTCGAGGACTTCCTTCGCCGATTCGTCGCGCGCGTCGGCGACGCTGATGGCCTTGGCCTGAGAGAGGGCGAACTTGCGGTAGGTGAACCATCGGTCGATGGCGAACGCAGACACGCAGAGCAGCAAGAGGATGACGCCGCCCCCGGACAAGTCGATGAAGTTTCGTCCGGCGTGGCGCTGCTCGAGGTGGGCGACTTGTTCGGCGTAGGCCGTCGACTCGGCCTGGCTCTCGGCGAGCTTCTGCTTCAGGCCGTCGATCTGCGCTCCCTGCATTTCGAGGGCCATGGTTTTGACGACGTTGTCCGTGACCAGATCATCCCCGGCCTCGTCGCCCGTGCGCATCGTGTCGGCCAGCTTGAATTCGTTGTCGTGACCGGCCGGCTGGAAGCCGATTTGCGCGTCGACCTTGGCGGCGTTGGAATACTGCTCGTCGACGGTGCCGGCGGTCTGGTGGGGCGAGGCGCAGCCGGTGAAGCCGAAGACGAGACAGAACAAGGCGAGCCAGAGGCCGCCCGTGACAAGGATGGTCAAGAGGTCACTCGATAGGCGCTTCATTGGGCTTCGCCTCCTGGAAGGAAGGCCAACTGCACGGCGTGCCAGTGCATGGCGTAGGTGCGGGCCTCGGCTTCGCTGCGCGCGAACAGCGAGAACACGCCGATCAGCGGGTCGAGCAACACTTCGTAGATCTCGCGTTGCTTGCGGAGTTCGTCGGCTGTCACCTTGAGGCCGGCCGATGCCCCGGCAAGGGCGGTAGGAAGCAGGGACTCGCAGGTGTAGCTCGGCTTGGCCGGGTTGCCGTCTGCGTCCTTCTGCTCGGCGAGGCACTTCTTGATGTAGACCGCATCCCGCTCGACGGCGGCGGCTTCTGCGTCGGACGCATCGGCCACGGCGAATCGGCGCTCCTTGCCCTTGAGGCCGAGCTCCGTCTTCTTTTCCCAGAGGAAGTCCTTCGCCTTCGTGGTGAACGACGCGGCACAGCCGGAGAGGGCGATCAGCAGAAGCATCAATGCGATGTGTCGTCTCATGCCTTGCTCCTTCGCGGTTAAAAAAAGAACCTCGAGGCCCGAACCTAATTCGGACCCCGAGGTTCAATCATGGCGGCGCTCTGGTCGGCCGCCTATCTCAGTTCAGATTGTCTGCCCTCTACACACCGCGCAAAGCATGAGATTTGGTGTATCTGACGACATTATAGCACAAGATCTCGTGGCTGTCAAGAAAATCGCGTCAGCGAAATTGCTCGATCGTGGATTTTACCTTGGACGGATTCGATACGCCGCTGATGTAGACCTCAACTCCGGACTGTCCGGCGCTGGAGATGCCGATGGCGCCGACGCCGAGGAGGCGCTGGAAGGCGCCTTGGGAGATCTGCACGTTGCGGATGTGCTCGTGCATGACCTCGGTGGTGTGCTTGGCCAGTATGCCGCGCCGGTAGACGGAGCGGCGGTTGGTGATGGTGAGGCTTTCCCCTCGGCAGGAGAGCCACCATTTGGCGAAGCGAAGCACCAGGATGGTCGAGACGGCCGCGAAGAGGCCCAGGATAAGGGCGGTCGGCGCGGCGTCGGGCCGCGCGTTCTGGGCAGTGGCCCCCTTTGCGGCGCAGACCGCCGCCGCGACGAGGATGGCACACAGCGGCACGTTGACCACATGGAAGATGAAGCGCGCGGGCGCCTGCCTGACCATCTTGGGCCGAATCACCAACACATTCTTCTCTGTCTCCGCACTCATAACGTCCCTTCCTCTGGTCCCCTGTCTATCGTTTCCGAGCCACTATCGGAGCATGAGCGAAGCCAAAATGGCCACAGTGGCCATTTGTGCACATGAGCACAGTGGGCCAATGGGGCGTGTTTCGCATTTGTGTATCATGTCAGATCAATCCAGGCCCACTCGCACGCCCCGATGACGCGATCTTCATCGAAATCGAAGTGTATGGGCGAGAAGCCGGCGCGATTCTCGGGCATGAGGATGATGGCCTGGTCGGCGAGCATGAGGCGCTTGATGGTGACGCCTTCCTCGTGGTAGGCGGCGACGATCTTGCCGTCCAGGTCGGCGATGTCCGTGCGGGCGTGGTTCACGGCCACGATGGAGCCGTTGGGCAGGACGGGCTGCATGGAATCGCCTCGGACCCAGACGCAGGTGGTGTGGTCGGGGTTTCGCAGGGCGCCTCGATAGATGACACAGCGGCCCTCGACGTGATCCTCGTCGATTTCTGTGGGGGATCCGGCCGCCGCGGCATCGGAGAGTAGCGGCACGGAGACGTATTCGTCGTCGATCTCGATGCCGTTCATGCCGCCTGAGATGAAGTGGACGGCGCATTTGGCCATTTTTTGCAGTTCCGCCTCGCCCCGGACGCCCGCCGCCCTGGCCAGTTCGGCCACCTTCTGCCGTATGTCCTCCGGCAGATCCGCGCCGTATGGTGCCGCCTCCTCGCTGATCTCCTCGGTGGGCGGCTTCCTCTTTGCTCCTCTGCCCGTGAGGAGCCAATCCACGGATATGCCCAATTGGGAAACCTTCGCCAGGAAGTCACGTCCAGGCTCCCGCAGATCCTTCTCAAACCGGCTCAGGGAGCTCTGGCCGGTCTGCAGTCTTGCCGCCATCTGCCCCTGTGTCAAGCCGAGATCCTTACGGATCTGCTTTAGTCGCTGGCCGAGGCTGGGCATATTTTTTTGCTCATCCGGCATTTTTCTGCTTGACTTCTCCTTGCCCATGTGGCATATTATGGTGTGCGGTATCACCGGTGTGGCATAGGAGTATACCACTTGGGCGAGGATTGTCAAATGAAAAAGCTCCCTCCGTGCTATCCGCGCCTGATCATCGAGCTCCTGGGCTACACGGCACGCAGTTTATCTTGTGCCACGGGGGTTCACCGCACCCAGATATCGCGTGTGCTGCACGGGGATGACAGATATCCGGGAACGCGAAAAAAGATCGCCACGGAGCTCGCGCTGTCCGTGGAGGAGATCTTCGAGAAGGGGGCCGCAACCCTGGCGGGCTTGGCGGCCAAACAGAAGGAGGCGGCGGCATGATTAGGGGAGTGGTGGGAATGGAAGCGGTGAATTTCAAGGCGCGGATGGTGGCGAAGCCGGTGATCACGTGTCCGGTGTGCGAGACGAAGGAACGGCTGAAGCCGCAGAAGAAGGGCAAGCTGGTGCGGCACACGTGCGACAACTGCGGGCACACGACGACGGTGGAGATCCAGTAATGGGTGAAGCGATCGAGATCTTCACGGCGACGGGCTGCACGGCCTGCGCACGGGCGAAGGAGGAGCTGAAGCAGCGGGGCCTTCGGTTCCACGAGGTCGACGTGAACACGGTCGACGGCATGGCCGAGTTCAACTTTCACTGCGGCGGCTCGACGGAGCTGCCGCTTCTCGTTTGGAGGGAGGCGGCGTATGCGAACGTTGACGCGCTGGTTGAGGCAATGGGCGAGGACTCGGGTGGAACGGATGATCCGCGACGAGCGGCCTGACCCCGTGTATTGGGCGGTGATGATCGGGGCGAATGTGCTCTTCGCGGCGAAGGTGTTCTTCTAACCGCAGAGGCGCAGAGAGCGCAGAGAGAAGGGCCGGAGTGAAGAAGAGATGTTGGGACTGCAAGAAGGGAGATCGGCGGATGATCCGAAGGGCGGGGAAGATCGTGTCGAAGGTGGTGTGCAGAACGGACGGTTCGCACCTGCCGATGGAACACGAGCGGCCGGGCTGCCGGCACTTCGTCCCGCACGACCCGATTGTGATCACGCCGAAGAAGGCGCCGGTCGATCCGCAGGGGAGGCTGTTCTGAGACGTGGCCAATTTCTTCCATAAGTATATGTCGGTGTTCCGAACGTTCCTGAGCGACCGTGACGTGGTTCGGTTGACGATGAGCCAGGTGGCGAAGCGGACGGGAGTGTCGACGAGCACGGCGCATCGACTGATGCAGGACTTGATCGCGGAGGGGTGGCTGGTGCGGGAGCCGGACGGCCGGTATCGCATTGGTCCGTTCTTCGCGAAGACGTTCTCATGTATCTGCCTCGCCCAGTCGCGCGAGGCGAAACGATTGGCGGCGCAATTGGAGGATGCCCATGGGCAAGAGCAAGATCGAGAAGGACAACGAGCAGTTTGTGGAGGAGTCGACGGAGGCCCTGGCGGGGATGAAGGGGCCGCTTCGCCTGGCGCTCTTCAGTGAGGGGCGGGACTTCGACCGGGCGGTGAACCTGCAGGAGCTGAAGGCGATCGCGCAGATGAACGCCTTCTGTATGATCGAGGCCGGGAAGCGGCTGATCTTCCACAAGGAGAACGTGACCCACGGGGAGTTCATCGAGGACCTGCACGAGGTCGGCCTCCCGAAGCGGACCGCCTGTCGCTACATGAGCACGGCGCGGAAGCTGGCCGGGTTGCCGTCTGTCAAAGCGGCGCAGCTCACGATGAGCAAGGCCTACGCCCTGGCGGAGGAGTTGGACGACGACGAGATCTCGCTGCTCGAGACGAAGGGGAAGGTGGGGACGGTGGCGCTCGACGAGATCGACCGCATGACGGCGAGCGAGCTGCGGAAGCGGCTGCGGAAGATGAAGGACAAGGTGGGCAAGAAGGACGCCGAGATCGAGGGGCTCGAGGAGCAACTGGACAACCGGAGAGCGACGCCACATGAGTCGATGCACACGGATCTGACGAAGGCCTTCGCGGGGATTGTCCTGGCCTGCAGCGAGTTGGTGAGACAGATCGAGCGGGACACGGGCGAGCTCGACACGAAGGTGGACGACAAGGGGGAAACGGTAAGGGAGAAGATGTATAGCGCAGTTCAGAAGCAGCAGAGCGAGATCTTCCGCGCTCTGAAGCCCAACCTTCTCGGCCGGTCAGCCGAGGAGAAACGCCGCGCGTCGTAGCGGTGCATGAGCGCTCGGCGCAGAGGTGTTCGGACCCCTGCCTCTGCGTCGGCGCGCATGCACCGTGTGCTGGATCGCACCGGCCCATACGAGCGAGGCGCTATGAAGATCGACCGACGAACGCAGCGCATCCTTGAAGACGCCATGCGCGGCCTGAAGGGATCCGCCGCGAAGGAACAAGCCCGCCAACTGGCCAGCCGCTTCGGCGTTTCCCACGCCACCATCTACCGACGAACCGAACACCTTCGCACGCGCAAGCGGAGAAGCGATCGGAAGGAGCGCTTCCAGGAACTGAGCGAGGCGTCCGACGAGACCTACGCGCTCAGTCTTACGATGCTCTACGACATGACGGCGAAGCAGGTGACGGAGATCGCGGCGGCGAACGGGCGGGACCTGGGCGTGTCCGAAGCGACCTACAATCGATGGCTCCGCCAGGCGGGGCTGTCGAGGCTGCACCTGCAGAAGCACCAGAGGCCAGCGCGGCAGTTCGAGGCGGCGCGGCCGAACGACTTGTGGCAGATCGACTTCACGCGGAGCGCGCAGTTCTACATCGCCGACGACGGCGGGATCTCCGCGTGGAGCGTGGGCGAGCGGAAGGACCTGAAGAAGAGGAAGGGCTATCCGCTGTGGGTCGCGAGCGGGATCGACGATCACTCGCGCGCGCGGTATCGGCGGGCGTATCCGGGCACGCGGGCCGTGTTCACGCTCGACTTCGTCGCGCGGCTCTGTTCGCCGAAGGAAGACCCGAGGCATCCCCTGGGCGGGCGGCCTCGGGTTCTGTATTCGGACAACGATCCTGTGATCGCGAACGGGATCGTGCAGCCGGCGCTGGAGCTGCTCGACATCGAGTGGGATCCTCACCTGCCCGTCTCGGCCGAGCGGCCGGACGCGGCGCGCGGGACGGGGAAGGTGGAGCGGCAGTTCCGCACGCTGAAGGATGAAGAGAAGGTGTCGCAGATTCGGCGATGGCAGAGCATCGAGGAGTTCAACTGCTGGCTGCTGGAGTTGGACATTGTCCACGGGAACACGACGCACTCCACGACGGGCGTGATGCCCTTCGAGCGATGGTGCGATATCCGCGCGCACGAGCTGCGGCAGATGCCGCGTGAGGAGATCCTGGATCGGTTGTTCCGGCAGCAGCGCACGGCGCGGATCAGCGCCTATATGCGGATCCGCGTGCGCGGACGGGAATGGCAGTTGCCCTATGCCGAGCCGTTCATCTCGCTTCAGGGGCGCGGCGAGAAGTTGACCTACTTCGTGCATCCAAAGAAGCAGGACCGGATCTTCGCCGTGGTGGACGGCGTGGAGCACAAGATCGACTACAAGCAACCGGCGCCGGACGTGGCGGATGTATCGGGCGGGGCCATCAAGAGCGTGCCGGAGACGGCGGTCGACCGGGCGCGGAAGGTGGTGGCCGGGTTGGACCACTCCGAGACGCGGATCCCGATGCCGCTTGAGGGAACCGACTTCCCGATTTGGATGCCGCGCGCGGGTCGGGGCGAGGAGTTCGACGAATCAACTATGGCCGCCCCCCAGGCGGCAGGCGTGACGCGGGCCGCGACGATCAGAAACCTACAGGAGAGACGGGTCGTATCGCGGCCCATCACGCCGGAGGAGGCGGCGTGGGTCGATGCCGTGTTTGCCGGGCGGAGCGAGATCGCGGAGGAAGAAGTGGCGGCGATGATGGAGGGGAGGGAGAGGAGGCAGGTGGGATGACCAGGGAGTGTGCGTGGTGCGGGAAGAGGCTCGGCGTGGTGCCGGGCGAGGGCGTGACACACGGGATCTGCGAGCGGTGCAAGCGTGAGCAGCTCAAGAAGATCGGGCGACGGGCGAAGCAGAGACAGGAGGGGATGCGGTGCTGAAACTGGCGGCTGTGCTGAAGGGCTTCGGCGTGAGCTACGCCGATGCGGCGGCGACGACGGGGCTGAGCAAGAGCACGATCGCGCAGATCATCTTGCAGAACATGCCGATCTCGGTGCGGTCGAGGCGGCGGATCGAGGAGTATCTGGCGACGCTCGATGGCGGTCGAGTGCCGCCCGATTGGGACGAACCAGAACAGAAGAGGAAGGGAGTGGCGATGTTAGGTCAGGAGGTATTGGTTCATTTCGGGTTCTCGAGGCATCCGTTCGTGAACGAGATTCTTGATCCGGACAAGGAGTGCTTCCTCACGGAGGAGGCGCGGTGGGTGGAGCGGAATATCGAGGAGGCCATCAACAGGAGGGGGTTCTGTGCGTTGGTGGGCGACACGGGGAGCGGGAAGACGACGCTGGTCGACCGGCTGTTGCTGCGAAAGAAGAACCTGGCCGTCGCGAGGCCGCGGGACTGCGACAGCAAGTTCCTGAAGGCTGCGCAGATCTACGACAGCATCGTGTTCGACTTCGAGGACGAGAACCCTCGGCGGACGCGGGAAGATCGGGCGCGCCAGATGGAGGGGGCCTTGATCGCGAAGAAGCACGCCGGCGAGCATCCTCTCCTGCTGATCGAGGAGTCGCATCACTTGCACGTGAGCACGCTCCGCGCGGTGAAGGCGTTCTACGAGCTGAAGCTGAAGGGGCGGCGGCTCCTGGCGATTCTCCTGGTGGGGCAGAAGAAGCTGAAGACGAAGCTCGACCGGGCGGACATGCTGGAGGTCGGGCGGCGGTGTCAGGTGTTCCAGCTCAACGGCTTCGAGAGTTACACGAAGCCGGCGGACAAGAAGAAGGCGGTGCGTCGGTATCTCGAGCTCAAGTTGGGCTCGGCCGGTGTGAAGATCGACCAGGTCTTCACGGACGACGCGATCGCCGCGCTGGCGACGCGCTGCGTGCTGCCGCTGCACCTGAACGTGCTGGCGGGCGCGGCGATGACGGAGGCCTGGGCCGGGAGCGCGAAGCGCGTGACGAAGGAGATCGTGAATGAATGCTGATCGGTGTCCACGGTGCCATGCCCATCTGATCCGCCTCCGGGCGGTGAGCCGGAGCGGCAAGGAGATCCGGGCGGCGTGCTGTCCGAAGTGCGGGCTCCGGGACCAAGAGCACCCGTGGCCCGCTCCGGAGCTTCTGCTTCATCGGGCGATGGCGGGGTTGGGAGTGAAGGGAGAGGGAGCGGCATGAGCACTCAAGCGATGGTGGTTGGCTTCGCGTTCCACGCCGGTCAGGTGCTCCTGATTCGCAAAGCGAAGCCGGAATGGCAGGCGGGGCGTTTGAACGGAGTTGGCGGCAAGGTCGAGGCCAACGAGCTCGAGCTGTCGGCCATGCAACGAGAGTTCCACGAGAAAGCGGGCCTAGCGGTGCACCCGTGGTGGCGCTGGAGACGGTTCTGCGTTCTGGATGCGGCGGATCGCAGTTGGCGCGTGTTCTTCTTCGTGGCGCATCTGAGCGACCACGAGGCCCGGGCCGTTCGCTCCCAGACGGAAGAGCATCTCGAATGGCACCCTGTTGAGCAACTCCCCCGCGACACGATCGACAATCTACGCTGGCTGATCCCGATGGCCCTGGCCCGGAGTCCCGTTTGGGCTCAGGTTGTCGAGGAGAGAAGAGGAGGCGGCGCGATGAAACCAATGGAGAGAGACTTCGCTGCGGGGATAAACGCGATGGCGCGTTTGGCCAAGGAGATGCCTCCGCCAGCACACCACCTGAAGACATGGCCCGAGTCCTTCGTGCCGCTCAAGATAGGCACAAAGACCTTCGAGGTGCGGGAGAACGATCGGGACTTCCAGGTGGGCGATGTGCTTGTCCTCCGGGAATGGGATCCGGACACGCAGATGCTCACGGGCCGGGTGGAGATGCGCCGGGTCCTGTTCATTCTCCAGGGCAAGTTCGGCCTGCCGGACGATGTGTGTGTGATGTCGTTGGGGGAGTATTGGGACATGATGGGCGGCGCGGCGTGGATGTCCACGCAGTTCCGGGGAGTTGAAAATTCGAGTGCGGTAACGGCGCACAGGGTCGCTCCAGCCTCCGAGATATCGAGTAGTGAGGACTGACCCGGCCGCCGCCCATTATGCTCTTCAATAGGGGTTGAAGGGAGGGAAACATGCCGAAGCGAGTAGAGCCGTTAGGTTGCCCGTTTTGTGGTGCCGAGGCAGAGGAGGTCGAATGCTGGCACGGCGGTGGATTATGCAAGCACACGGTCTCTTGTGGCGCGGCTTGTGCCGTTTGGCCCATGGTGACGGGTAAAACGAGGGCCAAAGCGGTCTATGCATGGAATAGGCGAACGCCCGACAATCCAATGAATGGAGGGGCGGGCATGGACTTACAAGAGAGGATCAATAGGGCACTCACGGTGGCAGCAGATTACGGGCAGGTGGACGGCGACCATCACAAGGCGTGGGTCATTGACCAGATGGTGCGTGAACTCACCGGAGATGATTACCACGCCTGGGTCGGGCAAGTCATGGTAGGGCAGGATGGCCCCGACACATACCCGTGGGACAAGGGGACACCCCCCTAGCCCGAACGCCCGACAATGGCGGTTGTAGAGAGGAACAGCCATGAAAACGATGACGCCGCACGAAGCGAAGATGACCTACTGGACCAACGAAGTGGTGGTAGAGCTTGACCGGGCGCAGAAGGCGTTCCCGCCCTTCAACAGCAACCACGAGGGCTATGCGGTCATCAAGGAGGAGCTGGACGAATTGTGGGGCGAGGTCAAGCGTAGTGACCCGTGGCTTTCGACTGATGCCATGCGTGCGGAGGCTATCCAGCTCGCCGCGATGGCGTTGCGGTTTCTCTATGACCGCTGTGTGCCCGACACGCAGGCCAGAACGCCCGACAACGGCGATTGAAGATCGGAAAAGAGGAGAAGATGGGCCAGACGCGAAGCGGCGAGATCGGGGCCAAGGTCGATGCGGTGCTCGATAAGGTGGGCAAGGCGTTGCTTGAAGTGTTCGCACTCGGCGTTGAGGAGGGCCAGTCCGCACAGGCGAAGCTGGAACTTCAGGGCCGGGACAGGTTCATGGATGAACTGAGCGACAAACTTTGCGGGAAATGCCGGAAGGCCACGCGACGGCAATGAGCGACAACGAGGATTAGCTTCTATGACGCAGGCGTCGACGACGGATCAAGAACTTGCCGGGCTGGAAGCGGCTCGGAATCGGATCATGGCGAAGCTGTTCGTCATGATGGGCGTGTCGGACTGGCCGAAGCGGACGAAGCTGTCCGTCTTCGCACCGACGTTCACGCGGTGGCAGGACGCGGTGTTCCAGCAGCTCGCGCGGGGCTTGTCGGAGGATCACCTGCTTGAGTATCTGCAGAAGCAGATGGCGAAGTTCAAGAGCTTCCGGGGGATTCCGGTGTGGACCATCTTCCGGGAGCTCGAGCGGACGTCGTTCGCGCAGATGGATCGCGCGCACGACGCGACGAAGCGGAAGAAGCGCGCGGCCGAGCCGAGGCAGCCTAGAGCGGAGCGACCTCTGATCGACCGGCTCTGCGACGAGATATCGCGCGCGCTGCCGCAGACGTGGACGACGGTGGAGTTCACGTCGATCCTGCGTCGGACGGCCGAGCAGGTCCGCGTCGACCGGCTCACGCCTGACCAGGCGCGGAAGCAGATCAAGGACGTGATCGAGCGAAACGGCATCCGGCTCGACAAAGCGGTGAAGAGCTGGGTGATGAATGTGGTGACAGGAAGGGAGAGAGGCAGGAGTGATGTCGAAGAAGAAGAAGAAGTATGAGTGCGGGTCGTATGCGGACATGGAGAACCTGATGGTCAAGATGGACGCGCTCGATCGGCAGATCGGCGTGGCCCAGGCCGAGCTCGATGAGTTGATCGGCAAGGTGGACACCGCCAAGGCCAAGATCAAAGAGAGGGCGAAGGAGCGCGCAGCGGTCCTGAAGGCCATGGAGAAGTTCGCCGAGACGCGGAAGGGCCTGGACTTCACCGGGGAGAAGAACAGCCTGCGTGAGAGGAAGCTGAAGCGCGGGGTCGTCGGATTCCGCCTAGCCCCGAAGTCCGTCAAGACGATCTCGCGCGACTGGACGGAGGAGAAGTGCGTCGCGGCGATGAAGGAGCTCATGAAGCGCGATCCGGCGTGGAAGAAGCACGCCAAGAAGCTGCTTATCCGCGTGAAGGAGACCCTCAACAAGGACGTGCTCAAGGACCTCGACCTCGACCAAGCGGAGCTCGCGAAGGCGGGGCTGAAGATCGACCAGGAGGATCTCTTCTGGGCGAAGACGGCCCACGAGATGGAGACGGAGGAAGTGGATCGCGAGAAGAAAGGAAAGGCGGCCTGATGGCCACGCCCCGCGAAGAGCTGCCGAGAGACGAAGGCTACCTCATCGATTATCTGTCTCGTCACTGCGTCGGGCACGCGGCAGCGCGCCTGACGCGGAGGATCGCGGCCGATCTGCAAGGCTTGTGGGATCGGCCGTGGTCCTGGCGGAAGGTGATGAAGGTGAAGGCGAGCCTGGTCAAGGTGCACGGTTGGCAGGTGGCGGCCAGTAAGGGCGGCAAGGGCCGACCGGCCGGGGTCTACATTCCGGAGACAGAGGAGGAGTGGAAGCGTTACCTGGGCATGACGGGGCGCACGCTGAATAGCCACGCCCAACTGCATAGGGAGGGGAAGCGGAGCTTCCTCAAGGAGAAGAGCGGACAACTGCTGATATGTGGATAAAGATGGATGCGAGCTTCCCGGAGATCCTGGTCACTGCCGCCGAGCAGGTCGAGCACGGCGAGGGGCACGAGCTCCTGCACCTGCATCGGATCCGGGGCGTCCAGGGGCGAAAGCTCACAACGAAGGACACGATCGCCGATCTGCTCGAGGTCGTCGAGAGGGAGTTTCGATGAGCACGCCCACGGCCAGGCGGAAACGGTATGACGGGCTTGTCCGGTTGATCTGGGCAGAGGCCCGGAAGCGCGAGATCCTCGAGGAGACTCTGCGTGAAATGGTGCTCCAGGAGACGGGCGGTGAGACGAGCTCGACGCGGCAGATGCGGCGAGCGGAGAAGCTGAGGCTGCTCAGACGGATCCGGGGCAATCGGCCGCATGCCGCCAGCGAGCGGCAGATCTGGGCGATAGAGAAGATCTGGCTTCTTCGGCTCGGCTGGAACCGGGAGAACTTCAGGAGCTGGCTCACAGGGCCGCAGAGCCCGTTTGAGAAGCGAGAGCGAGCGGAGGCGATCCTGGAGGCCTGGCCTTCGAGCGCCGACCTGAAGGCGAAGAGGATCCGCGTGCCAGCCTACGACGCGGAGCGGATCATCGAGGGCCTCAAGGGCGCCTGGAGGTATGTCGCCGGGATCGAGGACGTCGAGGCCGAGCACAAGCGCATGAGGAAGCTGTGGCGAGCCTGGCAGAATGGGCCGGAGGACTTCCGCGCGATCATCGAGCAGGCCCACGATCTTTCCCACCAGATGAAAAACCAGCCCACCAGCGCCCCCTGATTTCTGCCACGACGGTACCCTGTTATCTTGATTTCTCCCCCCTGTTATCTTACTCTTCAACAGGAGGAGAA
>Ga0180434_10004733_pt1 | contig 16399 bp, 9 predicted proteins | sample SS_ome_7_FD_132453 | JGI IMG/M metagenome (GOLD analysis project Ga0180434, IMG submission 132453) | Hypersaline lake sediment archaeal communities from the Salton Sea, California, USA - SS_1_D_2 metaG | ecosystem: Environmental > Aquatic > Non-marine Saline and Alkaline > Hypersaline > Sediment...
AAGTGATGGCGATGGGCGTCGATACGCGCACCGTTTCCCCGGTCGAGGCGGACCGATACGTTGCGATCAGCGGCACGTCCGCGTCGACGCCGATTGTCGCCGGCGCCGTAGCCTGTCTGCTGCAGGCTCATCCGACCTGGACGGTGGACGAGCTGCGTGAGCACCTGTTCTACACCGCCCGCTACTATCGGCTGAACCGCGAGTTGGGGCCGTATTTCATCCGCGGTTACGGACGTATCAACGCGCTGCTCGCCCATCAGTTCGTCGACTGCAACGGCAACACCGTTACCGACCCGGTCGATATCGAGGAAGGGACCAGCCTGGACGAGAACGGCAACGGCATCCCCGACGAGTGCGAGCCCGATTGCCCGGGGGACCTCAACGGCGACGGCGTGATCAACCTCGAAGACCTCGCCATGCTGCTCGCCAACTACGGCGCGACCGGCGCGGCTCCGGAAGACGGCGATCTCGACGGGGACGGTGACGTCGACCTCTCCGACCTTTCAGCCCTGCTGGCCGTCTACGGCACCACCTGTTCGTAGCGAGTCAGCCCGCTGCTCTGAGATTTCTGTCTCGCACCAATTACCCCAGCGCGTCGGCCACCGCCTTGCCGATCGTGGCGGGGCTGTCGCTGACGGCGATACCGGACTCTTTCAGGGCGGCGATTTTTGATTTAGCCGTGCCCTCGCCGCCGGAGATGATCGCGCCGGCGTGGCCCATGCGCTTGCCGGGCGGAGCGGTCTGACCCGCAATGAAAGCGACCACCGGCTTGCTGATGTGCTGCTTGATGTGCTCGGCGGCCTGCTCCTCGTCGGTCCCGCCGATCTCGCCGATCATCACGATCGCGTGGGTGTCCGGGTCGGCTTCGAACATGTCCAGCAGCTCGATGAAGTTCAGTCCCTTGACCGGGTCACCGCCGATGCCGATGCAGGTGGTCTGCGAATACCCGCGCTCGGTGCACTGCCAGACCGCTTCGTAGGTCAGCGTCCCGCTACGCGAGATGATGCCGACGTTCTTGCTGTTGTTTTCGACCGGCTTGTGGATGTAGCCGGGCATGATTCCGATCTTGCAGGCGCCCGGCGTGATGATGCCGGGGCAGTTCGGCCCGACCAGGTACACGCCCTTGTCGTCCAGATACTTGCGGGCCTTGACCATGTCCAGCGTCGGGATGCCCTCGGTGATCAGCACGCACAGCTTGATGCCGGCGTCGGCCGCCTCCATCGTGGCCGCCGCCGCGAACGCCTGCGGGACGAACAGCATCGAGGCGTCCGCCCCAGTCTTGTCCACCGCTTCGTGCACCGTGTTAAAGACCGGCAGCCCGTGCTCGGACTTCATGCCGCCTTTGCCGGGCGTCACGCCCCCGACCACGTTCGTCCCGTACTCTAGGCACTGCTTGGTATGAAAGGCCCCGGCCTTGCCAGTAATCCCCTGGCAGATGACCCGCGTGTTCTCGTCAACCAGAATGCTCATCGGTTTCGGTTCCCTCTGTAGTCGTTGTGGGCGCTGCCCGACCGGGCCTTGAGAGTGTGGCCGGGCCCCGTAAGTCGCGTTTTATATCGTATTACAGCCGGAAGGGAAAGCGGACAACACCGCGCATGGTGCTTCCGATGGTCACCATCAGAGCCCTGAGCGTCAGCGAGGGGGCAATGTAGCGTCGGGTCTCCGTGCCCGACGAGCCACGTAGGGTCCGCCGTGCGGACCAGTCTTGCTCCCGATTGCTACCATCAGAGCCCTGAGCGCGAGCGAGGGGTCGTAGCCACGTAGGGTCCGCCGCGCGGACCGGCCGGCTTCATCGGTCCCTGCCGATGGCATGTGACCCTTGCCCCGAGGTGCTCGAGTCTCGAATCCCCCCGAAAACCATCCGATTGCCCTTGCCGGAGGGCCTATAATCACAATGTCGGCAAGGTTGAACATTTGGAACCCCTGCTTCGGCCCTTGCTGGGCAACAAGCAATCATCCTATTTCTGCAGTTCCGGGCCGACACCATGCCGCAGGGCCGTCGCGCGGGGGCCGGAGCGCGGCTGTGAAGTCCCGCTCGGACAACACGTCAGTACCCGCTCCGGTACGTGCGGAACACCGCAGAAAGGGGACGTACGATGTCAAATCATGGTTTGCGGTCTCGTAAGGGCGTGCCGCTTGCGCTTGTGTTGGTTTGCGCCAACGCCGCGCTGGCAACCGGCCCGCTGTTCCCCGGGGCACAATACCAGGCGGGCGAGTACTCCGAATGCGTCGCGGTTGGTGATTTGGATGGGGACGAGCGACTCGACTTGGCGGTGGCGAACCGATCGAGCGACAATGTCTCGGTGCTGCTGAACGATGGCGGCGGGATGTTTGCCCCGGCAGTGCACTATGCCCTCGCCAACGGCAGCGCCTTGTTCGTTACGGTCGGCGACGTGGACGGTGATGAGTGGCTCGACTTGGTGGTGGCAGACTACGACGGCGTCTCTGTGCTGCTGAACGACGGCGGCGGCACGTTTGCCGAGGCGGTGGCCTATCCCGTCAACGACGGCGTTTCATCTGTTGCGGCTGGTGACCTGGACGGCGACGGATGGCTCGACGTCGCGGTTACGCATGACGACGGTGTCGCAGTCTTGGTAAACAACGGCGACGGGACGTTCCCCGAGGCGGCAGTGCACTATAGTGCCGGCGACCAGCCTGTGTCGGTTGCAGCCGGTGATTTGAACGGGGACCAGTGGCTCGATCTGGCGGTGGCGAACCGCGCGAGCGAGACCGTCTCGGTTTTGCTGAACAACGGCGACGGAACGCTTGCCGAGGCCGTGCACTACGAAGCCGACAACTCGCCCTCGTTCGTTGCGGTCGGTGACCTGGACGGTGACCAGTGGCCCGACTTGGTGGTGACGGACAGCTACGGCGTCGCGGTGTTGCCGAACAACGGCGACGGGACGTTCGCCTCCGAGGTGTACTATGGCGCCGGCGCCGGCCCTAATTCCGTTGCGCTCGCTGACCTCAACGGCGATGGGTGCCTCGACGTGGCGGTGGCGAACTGGTGGGACGACGACGTCTCTGTGTTGTTGAACAACGGCGATGGAACGTTGGCTGCCCCGGTGGGGTATGTCGCCGGCCGCGAGGGTTGCTCCGTTGCAGCCGGTGATCTGAACGGGGATGCCTGGCCCGACCTGGCGGCGACAGCAGCCGCGGGTCGCGTCTCGGTGCTGCTGAACGCTGGCGACGGGACGTTCATCACGGCTGTGCAGTACAGTGCCGACAACAGTCCCGAGTCTGTCGCACTACGCGACCTGAACGGGGACGGTTGGCTCGACTTGGCGGTGGCGAATCAGGGCAGCGACAACGTCTCGGTGCTGCTGGGTAACGGCGACGGGACGTTTGCTTGGCGGGTGAACTATGATGCCGGCGATGGGCCTTCATCCATTGCGGTCGCTGACCTGAACGGCGACGAGTGGCTCGACCTCGCCCTGGCGAACTCCGGCAGCGACAACGTCTCGTTACTGCTGAACAACGGCAACGGCACATTTGCCGCGCCGCTGTACTACCCGGTGGGCCATTCCCAAGGATCCGTCGCGGTCGCTGACCTGAACCGGGACGAGTGGCTCGACCTGGCGGTGACCGGCGGGGACAACGTCTCGGTGCTGCTGAACAATGGTAACGGAACGTTTGCGGACGCGGTGCACTATGCCGCCGGTGCTCGTCCCATCCGCGTTGCCGTGGGCGATCTGGATGGTGACGAGTGGCCCGATCTGGTGGTGGCCAACCACACCAATCATCCCGAAGACGCCACGCTCGAAGTGCTGTTGAACAACGGCGACGGGACGTTTGCAGAGGCCGTGCACTATGCCACTGGCTGCCAACCTTCTTCCGTCGCGCTCGATGACCTGAACGGCGACGCGTGGCCCGACCTGGTGGCGACAGCGATCCCGGACCGGGTCTTGGTGCTGCTGAACAACGGCGATGGTACGTTTGTCGCGCCGGCGGACTACGCTGTCGGACTCGATCCCTTGTCCGTTGCGGTCGAGGACCTGAACGGGGACGGGCGGCCTGACCTGGCCGTAGCCGTCACCGGCCAAGGCTACCTGACCAGCGGGGGCAGCGTCTCCGTGCTGCTGAACGATGGCGGCGGGATGTTTGCCGACACGATGCACTTCGCCACCGGCTGGGAGTCTCGGTCGGTCGCGGTCGGTGACCTAGACGGAGACGAACGTCTGGATCTGGCGGTTGCGAACCAGGGGAACCGCAAGGTCACGGTGTTGCTGAACCAGGGCGGGCATCTCCCGGGCGACATCGATGGCGACGGCGACGTCGACCTGACTGACTTGGCCACTCTGCTCGCCGCGTACGGCGCCTGCGAAGGCGATCCCCACTATGACCCGAACGCCGACTTCGACGGCGACGGCTGCGTCAGTCTCTCGGACTTGGCCACATTGTTGGGCAACTACGGCGTCGGCACGTAGCGTCGTAAGCGCAGAAGGAGAATGCGATATGTCAACTTACGACTTCCAGCTTCGTTTCGGCCTGTTGCTGGGGTTTGCGCTGCTCTGCGCCGATCTTGGGCTGGCGACCGGTCCATTATTTCCCGGAGCACGGTACGACGTCAGGGAGGATCCCGTGTCCGTCGCCGTCGGTGACCTGAACGGCGACGAGTGGCTGGATCTGGTGACCGTGGGGGACGACTGGGGCAGCGTTCTCTCGGTATTGCTGAACAACGGCGACGGGACATTTGGCGCGGCGGCGTATTACTCTTGCGGGAGCTTCAGCGACCCGCGTTCCGTTGCGGTCGGTGACCTGAATGGTGACGAGTGCCCCGACTGCGCGGTGGCGAACCGTGATACGGATACCGTTTCGGTGCTGCTCAACAATGGCGACGGAACGTTTGGCACGTCCGTGCATTATGACGCCGGCAGCGGCCCTCGGGCGGTTGCGGTTGGTGACTTGAATGGCGACGGATGGCCTGACCTGGTGTCGGCGAACACTTGGGGCGCCAACGTCTCGGTGCTGCCGAACTGCGGCGACGGCACATTTGGTCCACCGCTCCACTATGGCGCCGGCACCGGCTCCGCGTCCGTTGCGCTCGCTGACCTGGACGGCGACTATTGGCTCGACATGGCGGTGGCGAACGAGGGTAGTGACAACGTTTCGGTAGTGCTGAACAACGGCGACGGGACGTTTGCTGCGCCGATGAATTACGGTGCTGGCGACGGCCCCTGTGCTGTCGCAGTCGGGGACTTGGACGGAGACGAAGAGCCCGACCTAGCGGTGTCAAACGCTGATAGCGACAACGTCTTGGCACTGCTGAACAGCGGCGACGGGACGTTTGGCGAGGCGATGATGTATGGCACCGGCGACGCGCCTCGCGCCGTTGCGATCGGTGATATCAACGGGGACGCGTGGCTCGACCTGGCGGTGGCGAACGCGGGTGGCGACAACGTTTCGGTACTGCTGAATAGCGGCGATGGGACGTTCACACCGCCAGCCGTCTATGGCGTCGGCGACGTCCCCTATTCCGTTGCGCTTGCTGACCTAAACGGCGACGCGTGGCTCGACCTGTCGGTGACGAGCTGGCGGGACGACGCCGTCTCGGTGTTGTTGAACCACGGCGATGGGACGTTGGATGCCGCGGCGATGTACGACAGCGGCGGCAGCCCTGGTTCCGTTGCGGTCGCCGACCTCAATGGGGACGCGTGTCTCGACCTGGCGGTGACGGTGTACGATGACGTCTCGGTGCTGCTGAACAACGGCGACGGGACGTTTGCCACGTTGGTTCAGTATGACGCGGGCGGTCGCTGCCGGGCGATCGTAGTCGGTGACCTCAACGGCGATGACTGGCCCGACGTGGTGGTGGCAAACGATGACGACGACAACGTCTCGGTGCTGCTGAACAGCGGTGGCGAAACGTTTGACGCGCCGATGGCGTACGGCGCCGGCGACCGCCCGTACTCCGTTGCGGTCGGCGACGTAAATGGCGACGAATGGCCCGACTTGGCGGTGGCAAACTTCTACAGCGACGATGTCTCGGTGTTGCTGAACAACGGCGACGGGACATTTGCCGCCGCAGTCCAGTATGCCGTCGGCGATGAACCAGTGTCCGTTGCGATCGGCGACCTGGACCGGGACGAGTGCCTCGATCTGGCGCTCGTCAACCTCGGCGACAACACGGTCGCGGTTGTGCGAAACAACGGCGACGGGACTTTTTCCCCGCCGGTCTACTATGACGGCGACGGCAACCCTCGGTCGGTCGCGATCGGCGACCTGGACGGCGACGAATGGCTCGACTTGGCGGTGGCCCACGACAGCACCTACTCCACCGGTCTCAGCGTCACGGTGATGCTCAATGACGGCGACGGGACGTTTGGCGCGTCGATGCAGTATGTCACCGGCGAAGACCCTCGTTCCATCGCGGTCGGCGACTTGGATGGGGATGGGTGGCTCGATCTGGTCGTGGCGAATCTCTTTGGCGCCAGCATCTCGGTGCTGTTGAACAACGCCGACGGGACGTTTGCCGGGGCGCTGCACTTTGGCGCTGGCGATTATCCCGGCTCGATCGCGGTCGGTGATCTGAATGGAGATCAGCGGCTCGACTTGGTGGTAACGGCAAGCGGTCGCATCGCCGTGCTGCTGAACCAGGGGGGGCGCCGGCCGGGCGATGTTGATGGTGACCTCGACGTCGATCTGGCTGACTTGGCCGCCCTCCTGGGCGCGTATGGCACTTGCGAGGGTGATCCGTACTACAACCCGAGCGCCGACTTCGATGCCAGCGGCTGCGTCGACCTCTGGGATCTGCTGAGATTGCTGTCCAACTACGGCGCCGGCATGTAGCGGCCGGGCCCCGCACCGGCCGGAGGGAATCGCAGACCGATGGCAGGCCAGAGGCCTGCCCTACAGGGACTGGCAGGCCAAGGGCCTGCCCTACAGGAACTACGGAGTGGAAGCGTAGCGGCCGGGCTCCGTGCCCGACGTACGTCGTCTGGGACCCTTCGTTTGCCACGTCGGGCGCGGAGACCCGACGCCACGGTTCACGGAAACGTGCTCTACGGCTTGGTCGGTGGCGGGGGCTCGATCGGTTCGAGGCGCTCGACGATCTCCTCGTAACCCTTGGGCACCTCGATCTTGAAAACGCTGTCGCTGAATCCGCTGTTGAGCTCGATGTTGCTGAAGGTGATCTCGATGTACGAGTTCACCGCCCCGGTCCCGTCCTTCTTGCCCGCCACCACCTTGACCGGCAAGCCGGCGTGATCGCCGCCGCGGGCCACCCAGAAATCGAGCGTCTTGTACGTCCGCCCGGTATTCGTCCCCGGCTGCGGAACCAGGTGGAGATGGTCGGTCTGCGGCGGGTCCGTTTTCTTCTCCGGAACCAGCCTTACCTTGAACTCCGCCAGGATGTCGGCCTTCTTCTGCCCGAACGGCAGCGGGAAGGCCCCTTCGCCCAACTTGTAGGGATTAGAGCTCTCGCCCTCCCGGCGGATCTCGCGCCGTGTGACCGTCTTGGTACGGGACTGAAGTTCGACGTACCAGCGGCCGTCGAACAGGTGCTCCTCATCGAGCTTCCGCTTACGGTTGCCGCTGATCTTCGCGTCGAAGTGCACCTTGAACTTGGCGACCGGCTCAACCTGCTTGTACCAGATCGTGCCGAACTTGCGGTTCGGCTCCTCCTCCTCTTCGATCACGTACTTTAATTCCCATCTGACCTTCGCCCGCAGATCGTGGACTTCCCGCTGCTCGAGCCGCGTTAGGATCTTGTCCACGCGCGGATCGAGCGGCGAGGCGGTGCCCGGCCCTTCGGGCGACTGCTGCCCGCAGGCCGCGACGCCAGCCGCCAGAGTGAGTATCATGCCCGCGACCGTTTGCCGTGTGATGTTCCGGTGCATGGGGTACTCCCAGTTCGAGGGCCTCGGCAGCCTGATTGTACAATCGACCGCGGCGGATGACAGCGACCGCTTCTGGGGCCGCCCGCCTGTTGCCCGCCGCCCGCGTTCTTGTCGCTTATGGCGCTTCTGTTAGACCTCATTTACGGGCTGGCCGTTGGCCTGGGGTGGCCGTTTCTGCTCTACCGCCGACTCAAACGCGGTCCCGGGAGCCTGTGCCTGCGTGAGCGGCTCGGAAACGTCCCCTCTCGGCCGGTCTCGGCGCACTGCGTGTGGATTCACGGGGTATCGCTGGGCGAAATCAACGCCGCCCGGACGATCGTCGCCGAGTTTCAGAACCGATCCCCGGAGACCATCGTGGTCATCAGCAGCACGACGCAGACCGGCCTGGAGCGCGCCCGCGAGCTGTACTCGAAACACACGGTCTTTCGCTTCCCGCTGGACTTCTCCTTCGTCATCCGTCGCGTGCTGGGCCGGGTTCGCCCGTCGGCGATCGTGCTGATGGAGCTGGAGGCCTGGCCCAATCTGGTCGCGGTCGCCTCTGCCGCGGGCATTCCAGTCGTGATCGCCAACGGCCGCGTGACGGAAGAAAAGAGTATGCGCCGCTTCAGCCGGCCGATCATCCGCACGCTGGCCCGCCGGATGTTTCGCCAGATCCGCTGGGTCGGCGCCCAGGATGGGACCTACGCCCGGCGCTTCGTGGAGCTCGGCGTGCCCGCCCAACGCGTCGAGGTCAGCGGTTCGGTCAAATACGATGCGGCGGACATCGCTGACCGCATCGAGGGGCAGGATCAACTCGCGGAAGAAATGGTGATCGATACCAGCGCACCGCTGTGGGTCTGCGGTAGCACGGGGCCGGACGAGGAGGCCCTGGTGCTGGATGCGTACGAGCGCGTCCTGCGTGACGTCCCGTTCCTGCAACTGGCGATCATCCCGCGCAAACCCGAGCGTTTCGATGAGGTCGCCGAGCTCATCGCTCGGCGGGGATACGTGTGCCTGCGCCGGAGCAGAGCAGCGCCCGTCGAGCCGCCGGACGTCACGCAGCGGCGGCGGGTCTTCCTGGGCGACACGGTGGGCGAGCTGCGGAAGTTCTATGGGCTGGCGACGGTCGTGTTCGTCGGGCGGAGCCTGGTGCCGCTGGGCGGGTCCGACATGATGGAGGCGGCGGGCTTGGGCAGACCGGTTCTGATGGGCCCGCACACGGAGAATTTTGCGGAAGCAGCCGGATTGCTGCTTGCCAGCGGGGGCGGGCTGGAGGTCGGCTCGAGCGGGGAACTGGCCGTCGGCGTCGAGTCGCTACTGAAGGACGCGGTGCGGCGTGAGGGGATGGGGCGTGCGGCTCGCGCGACGATTGTCGAGCGCCGCGGGGCAACGGCGCGCACAGTCGCTCGGATCCTTGAGTTCGCCCAGATCGATTAACAGCAGTTCGTTGTCCCCCCGCCGACCAATGAAAACAGGGCGCGCCAATGCGCGCCCGATTGGCTCCCCGGCCCGCAGGGGAGCCCAGCACTCCCTGGCCTCAGCGGGCCGTCCGGCCCGGTTTTCCTCTCTTCCAACCTCCTCCGGGAGCGACCAGGATCAGGACCCTACGGTTGCCGGACGGTGCTTAGGCCGCGCCGCGCTGGTAACTTGTGCTCGTTTCCGATACTCACTCCGCGATAGCCGCCGTGAGCGAACACCAGATGCTGTCACTCGCCTCCGGGAGCAACGGTTCGCGCGGCGCCACGGGCGGCGCAAACGCGCTACCCACTGGGGACAGCACCTGAGCTTACAGTGCTGCGGTCACCACTTTCAAGAACTTGGAATAGAACTGTCCCTGACTCTTTGAAGTATAGCGCCCAAAATCGCAGACGCAACGTTTTCCACCCTATTTTTTAGGGACTCGCCCAATTTCATGACCTTTCCCGTCCTTGCGCGATATTATTAGCCAAAGATCTTCGGTCAAACGCGGCGCTGCCGCGAACTGATGGGTGAACCGATGCCGCGGATTCAGCAAATAACCCTGCAATGGCGACGATCATGGCTGGTCCTCGTCTTGGCAAGCGTCGCTGCGAGTGTTAGCGCTTGCCAACACACTGACCGCGCGCAGCAGCAGCTCGCGGTGCGTCGTGAGAACGTTGCGCAGACCATCGGCACGATGACGGAGAGCGAGCGGAGGCGAACCGAGCAACTCGGGCGTACTGTCGACCTGATCCACGCCACGCTGTTGCGCGACCGCAAAGACTCGCGCGCAAATGTCGCCGAATTCAAGCGTTACTGGCAGCGCGATTGGAACCGCTGGATTGAGCGCCCGCCCGTTTACCGGCAGCAGATCCGCGAACGGCTGGATGGCAAACCCGGAAGCATTGGCTGCGACGCGATTACGCTGTTCTTCTGAGCCGCCGCCCCACGCTCGCCCGCATCAGCCACAACCCGGCCAGCATCACCGGCATCACGCTGACGATTCCGAAGCCGCACAGGCCGGCCAAGCCGGGTGCGCCGCCAGACGCGTCCTCGTCCTCGGTTCCGTCCCCCAGGTTTGCCGGGGTGCCGACGATGGGGTTTCCGGTGCCGTTCGTACCACTCCCGTTCGTGCCGGTACCGCCGTTCGAGCCCTCGTTGGTCTCCTCTGGGACCTCGCACTCGGTGGGGTCGATCGGGATCAACAGGAAGCCGCGCGAGGCGCTGCTCGAGCTGCGCACGTCGCCCCACCCGACGATCCAGCCGTCCTCGTTGATATCGCGGGCCTCGGTGAGCGTGATGCCGGGGACAAAGGTGACGCCTTCCTCGGTCTGCAGGCAGATCAGGTCGTTGAGGTCTCTCATCTCCCCGTCGTCATAGATGAATGCTCGCCGCTGGTTATCCTCATTCCCGGCCCAGCCGACGATGACGCCGTCGTCGTTGATGGCCAAGGCGGCGCTGAAGCCGTCCTCCGCCAACGCGCCGAGGTCGGTCATGGTCCCGTTTTGCCAGAGGAAAGCACGGGTGAGGTTGTAGCCGCCGCTCTCGTCCGGATCGGTATCCGACTCGCCCACCACCTGGTTGTCGTTGTTGATGTCGCGGCCCCAGCTGTTGTAGCCGCCCAGGGTACCCAGATCCTGCATCAGATCGTTGGCGCTGTCGGCGTCCGCGTCCACGAACCACTCGTCGCCGATGCCGTCGACGTCAGTGTCGTTGGGCGTGATGAGAAAGGCGTGGTAGGCCGCCCGGGGGTCCGCGCCACCGACAGGAGTGGCCATCGTGTAGGAATAGCCGGTAACTACTCCCGAATCGTTGACCGCCGTCGCCGCACTGATCGGGTCAGTGTCTCCCCACAGCGTTCCCAGATCCACAATCAGGTCATTCACGAGCGTGTTAGGGTCTACGTCCGTAAACTGGCCGTCGTCGGGCACGGTGATGACGGCGTGCGTCAAGCCGTCCTCTCGATCGGCCCACCCGACCACGTGGTTGCTGTTGCTGATCCCGGTCGCAACGCTATCCCAGGCCCCAAGGCACGGGTGTCCCAGCGTGCCCAGGTTGGTCAGCGCGTCACCGGCATACGGCGAGCCCAAGTCGGTCAGCACCGCCGGTCGCAGCAGGAAGGCGTTCGTGATCAGGACCGAAGGGGGGCAATCGATTTCGGCCCGGGCGGTGCCGACGATCTGGTCGGCGTTCGAGATGTCGTAGGCCTCGCTGTACCCCTCAGTGAACAGATCGTACGGATGCTCGAGGTCAAAGTGCACGGTGCCATGCAGATCCGTGGTCGTCTCGACGTGCCAAAGCCCCGCATGCCGATTCGAGTCCGACTCCATCCAGCCGACGACCTGCCCGGTGTTATTGAGCGCGTACGCTTTGGTTGAGCCGCTGTCAGCGGCCTGTAGCTCGATCAGCCGGTACAGCCTTTCCTGAGCCGTTGCCGCAGTCATGTTGGTGGCTAGAAATGCTGCCGCAATCAGGAAGATATGAGTTGTTCGACCGAGTGTCCGCATGGCGATGACCCTCTCTGACGTATTCCGAATTCTCCAGATACCCACCCAGCTCGGGTGGCCCAGCCCCCTGCGATCTTCCCTCGCCGACACGTCTTACCGGACGTAGGCAATCGTGGCACGGTCGGGCCGCGATAGACCCGCGTTAGTGAATCGACATCCACCGATGCGGGCTTCATCATCGTGCGGACAAAAACCGGATTGGTCGGCCGGACAGCGGACTAGGCGGTCCGAAAGGCACTGGAACCGGTTTCGGACATCGGGATCTTGTCGCGCACTTCGACGTGAACCGCTGTATACGGCGCATAGGCGCGGTGCCATGGGGAGGCGGCCGCGGAGCCCGACCTCCGGCCGGTTTCTCTCTGGGGCTGGTTCGAGCCGCGGCCTGTTGACGCAGCGGGCACGCGGTCTGAAAATGCCGCCGTACATATTGCGGCCTGGAGCCGACCGGCTACTGCGGTTGGCCGGCAAGTCTTTGGCGTGAAGCGACGGGTGTGGCGTGAAATCGTGGGAAGTGCTTCGAGAAGCGGCGGACCGCATCGGGGTGAAGGCGTTGGCGGCACGGCTAAACCTCAGTACGGCATTGGTTTATAAATGGTGCCAGGAACCGGCCAAGGACGACCCGAGCGGCTCGGGGGCGCGCAACCCGCTGGATCGGCTGAGAGAGATCGTTGACGCGACCGGGGATCCACGCGTCCTGAACTGGCTGTGCGGCGAGGCCGGCGGATTCTTCGTGGAAAACCCGGATGTCAAGCCTGGTGAGACCGAAGAGCAATTGCTGACCACGACGCAGCGGATGGTGGTGGATTTTGGCGAGCTACTGGCCACACTCAGCCGAAGTATCGAGGATGACGGTCAGATCAGCGTCGAGGAAGCGGATCACATCCGCCAGGCGTGGGAGTTGCTGAAGACCACCGCAGAGTGCTTCACCGTGGCCTGTGAGCAGGGAATGTATCGGGAGAATGAAGAATAGCGAATTAAGAATGCAGAAAGTGGAAGTCGGTGCGGTTTCCCCCTTTCGCCAATCTCAATTCGCCATTCGGCATTCGCTATTCGCTATTCATCTCTCTCAGCGTTTCGGCCAGGGCAGTGGGGATCTGGTCGATTTCCTCGCTCAGCAACGTGCGGCAGTCGAAGATGAGCGCCTCGTCGCGAATACGGCAAATGATCGGGAGATCGCGCGCCCGCAAGGCGGCCGCGATGCGCCCGGGTTCAAAGTGGGGATGGCGAACGCAAGTGACCCGCGTGGCGAACGGCAGCGCCGGCAAAGTCCCCCCGCCGGCGAAGGATTCGTCGGCCGCCGTGACGACGTCGACCTCGGGGATCAGCTCCGCGATCTGCTGCGTGAGGCGATTGGCCTGGGCTTCCAGATGCTCGAGCGATGCGCCCAGCATGCGGCGAACCGGGAGTCGCCGGACCAGCGCATCCGGATCGCGGTAGAGGCGGAGGGTGGCTTCGAGCCCGGCCAGCGTCAGCTTGTCGGGGCGGAAAGTCCGCGCCAGGGGGTTCTTGCGGAGCTGGGTGATCAGCTCGCTCCGGCCGACGATCACGCCGGCCTGAGGGCCGCCCAGCAGTTTGTCCCCGCTGAAGAGCGTCAGATCGGCGCCGGCCCCGACGCTATGGCGGACGGTGGGCTCGTCCCAGTCGGCGTCGCATACGGCTGGGGCAGTTTCGTCGGTGACTTCCTCCGCGCCGGAAGCAGTCGGTGCCGCTGTGTCGAGCAGGCCGCTGCCGAGGTCGTCGACGACCGCGATGCTTTGCCGCGGGTACTTGCGGGCCAAGGCGACCAGCTCTTCCAGCGCCGGGCTGGTGGCGAAGCCGTAGATGCGGTAGTTGCTGGTGTGGACGCGGAGCAGGACGGCGGTCTCTTCGTCGATGGCGAGCTCGTAGTCGGCGATATGCGTGCGGTTGGTCGTGCCGACCTCAACCATCTTGCAGCGGGCGGCGGCCATGATGTCGGGCATGCGGTACGAACCGCCGATCTCGACCAGCTGGCCGCGCGAGACGATCACCGGGCGGCCCGCCGCCAGCGCATTGAGCGTGAGGTAGGTTCCGGCGGCGTTGTTGTTTACCACCAAAGCGTCCTCGGCCCCGGTCAGCTCGCGGAGCAGTTCGCGCAGGTGGTCATGTCGGCTCCCGCGGCGCCCGGTGGGGAGGTCGAGCTCCAGATTGCAGTAGCCGGCGGCGACATCGTTGATGGCTTCGATGGCCTCTGCCGCCAGCGGAGCCCGGCCGAGGTTGGTATGCATGACGATGCCGGTGGCGTTGATGACGCGGCGGAGGTTTGGCTGGGTGCGCTGGTAGAGCTTGTGGCGAATGTTGAGTGCGAGCGCCGGGACGTCGAGCGCGGGGGTCTCGCCGGCGCGGAGCGCGTCGCGGCGTTCGTCGAGGACGGCGCGGATGGAGCGGACGAGCTCGGGGCGGGGGAACTCGTCGAGCAGTGAGGCGATCGCCGGCTGGTTGAGCAGCGCGTCAACCGAGGGGAGGCTCCTCATTGAGGACGATTGAGAATTGTTGGGGGTGTTGTCTTTCATGCGGGCATGATACCCGGTGGTGAGATAGTTGGGCAGGTGAGGGGTCACTTGTCTGGTGGATCCACCGGCTGGAGTTTCCGGCAGGAACGAAGCCGCGGCCGTCAGGAAGCGGCACTAGTCGTCTCGAGGCCCCCGTCTGGTCTTGTTGTCGGTCGTCCCGGGCTGGTCGGGGGCGGTGGAATCGCCCACGTAGCCGAGCGCCTCCAGTTCTCTCATGTGAGCGGGGTCGATGATCGTTGCGGCCTGTCTGCCGGCGTCGTAGACGTGCTGGCTCAGGCGCCAGCGGACGAGGTCTTCGACGAGCCTGCGGGTGAGCTCCTGGCGGGCGTACGTGTAGCTCTTGCGTTCGCGCGGATCGACCTTGAGGTCGAAGAGCGTGAAACGAGAGTCGGGCCCGCCGCGGTACAGGGGACTTCCCGCCGCCCCGAAGACCAGCTTCCAACGCCCATCCTCGATCACCGAATGCTCGAGCACGTGGTAATCGATGCGGAAATTGTGGTTCGACGCGTAGATGCTGCGGTGGGCGAGCGTGTCGTCGCCGGCGCTGTTCGAACGCAGCAGCGGCAGCAGGCTCCGGCCCGCGAGCGGATGTGGGACAGGCAGGTCGTACATTCCCAGGATGGTCGGCATGATATCGAAGAGCTGAGCGGGTACGTCGACCTTGCCGCGGTTGCTGATTGTGGGGCCGAAGGCCACCAGCGGGACGCGGGTTTGCTCATTGTGGAGGTTACGGCCGTGCTCCCAATCGTTGTGCTCGAGAAATTCCTCGCCGTGGTCGGACGTAACGAAGAAGTGGGCCTGGTCGAGCAGACCCGCCTGTTCGAGCGCATCGACGAACATGCCGAAGCGGGCATCGGCGTAGACGAGCTCTTCGTCGTAGAGAGCCATGATGTGCGCGATGTCGCGCGGATTGCGGGCCGCGTGGAAGCCAATCCCCGTGAACGTGCCGGTGTAGTCGGGATCGAACCGATTGCGGTAACCCTCCGGCGGCGTGTACGGCGAATGCGGTTCGCAGGTGTGGATATACACGAACATCGGCTGATCGCGATGCCGGTCGATCCAGGCCATGACCTCTTCGAGCGGAATCGTCCGATCGACCAACTCCACGTGTGACGTGATCTTGTCCACGAACGTGTCAAAGCCCTGGTCCATGCCCTGCCGCGGGCCGGCATTCACGTTTGTACAGAATGAGGCGGTGGCATGGCCAGCGGCACGCAGCGCCTCGGCAATCGTCACCAGCCCTTCCGGCGCCGGCGTGGAGTTGTGGTGTACGCCGTGGCGCTCGGTCGGCATCGAGAGCATCAGGTCGGGGATCGACTCGATTGTCCGCGACGAATTCGAGAACATGCGGGAGAACCACACGCCGCGCTGGGCTACTGTGGCCAAACGTGGCATCGTATTTCGATGGTAGCCCTGGAAACCCACGTGCTCGGCCGCGACCGTATCGATCAGGTAGACGACGAGCAGGGACGGATCGGTGAGCGGCTCGTAAACGGTCGGGTTGCCCCAGAAAGCGACGGCGTGGGTGCTGGTGCTGGTGGACTTCAGCGTGAGATTGACCGTCTTTCCGGCCCACGTGGCCAGCGAGACCGCCGTGTCGAACCAGGTGTCGGTCGGCGGGAGCTGCTGGTCGAGCACGGCATGTTCATCGTTTCCGTCAGTAAGAATGATCTCAAAACGGGTGCTCGCGGTTTGATCCGCGTCGCCCGGACCGGACTGCTCGGCGACGCAATCCAGCCCGATCTGCAGGTGGGCGTTCTCCGGCAGGGCAACATCCTCGAACGTGATCTCAGCCGGGCAATGCCCATATAGGGCAGTGCGGATCTCGTGTCCCAGCCGAACCCGCCCCAGCCCAACCGGTTCCGCGTACGACAGGTCGCGCGGCAGGAAACGCATGGTCTGGACTTCGATCACGCCTTCACCCAGACCGTCGGTGAGCAGCGAGATCATGTCGCGCGGCCCGGTCCATTTGGCGAAGCCGTCGGTCAGCACGCGAACTGTAAACGGCTCGTCGTGGGTTTCGACCGGGATAATCACCCGGCCGATGCTGGACCAGACCAGCGCCACATATTTGCCGAACGGCACA
>Ga0180434_10004734_pt1 | contig 16393 bp, 9 predicted proteins | sample SS_ome_7_FD_132453 | JGI IMG/M metagenome (GOLD analysis project Ga0180434, IMG submission 132453) | Hypersaline lake sediment archaeal communities from the Salton Sea, California, USA - SS_1_D_2 metaG | ecosystem: Environmental > Aquatic > Non-marine Saline and Alkaline > Hypersaline > Sediment...
ATGAAGTCCCAGTCTTCCGGAGTGATGTCTTCGACCTTGTTGCCTTCGCCCGTTACGCCGGCTACGTTCATCAGCACGTCGATATTGCCGCCAAACGCTCCAGTCGCCGCAGCGACAATGGCTTTGACCTGGTCGTGATCGGTGATATTGCCCGCCAGGGACGCCACCGTGGCGCCCGAAGGGTCGATTTCATTGCAGCATTCATCGAGCCTGGCCTGGTCGAGGTCGGTCAGGAAGACCTTGGCGCCTTGGGTCCGAAGCTCTTTGGCGATACCCAGTCCGATCGTGCCTGACGCCCCGGTGACCAGCGCCACTTTGTTCTCAAAATCCACGGTAAAGCTCCCTTTCTCAGCGTTCTGAAGTTTCGAACTCCAGCAGCCTCGAGGGGCTGGGGAGTCCATTGACTTTCCGTACATTCCCCGTCCGGGTATTAATATCGAGCACCACGGCGCGGGAAAGCGGAGCATTATAACAGCAACCCACACTCATGAAAAGGGGTATTTGGAAAATGCTTTCGGGGGCAACCGCATCTAAAATTCCAGCCGCCCAAAGGCGAAAACGAAAATGCGATACCGGCCGGCCGATTTGCTGTTTCCACCACGGCTTACAGAAACCCGCCAGCCGGTAATTCCATCCGGAGCTTATATATTCTTGCCGTTCTCAGTCTCTCTCGCCGTTGTCGTTGCCTTTACTATCTCCGTGGTTTTCGTGGTTTCCGTGGTTTCCGTGGTTAAAAAGCCGTTCGCCGTTACCAGTCCTCCGCTGGCTGGTCGGGTAGCCCCGGGTGATTGCTCACCCGGGGCTACCCGACCACTCCGCTGGCCCGGGGCTCAACTTAAGCTTGCCAAACGCGCCCAATCGGATATTATAACTCTACAAGCCCCGCGACGGGCACTGAGAGAGACGCTACCTGTCTGTCGGCAGGCAGGTCCGGGAAATTCCGGACAGATACAAACGCTGACACGAATTGTAAGCGAAACCGATTGGTTAATTGAAAAAGGAGACAAAGACATGAAGATCGCAAGCAAAAAAGCAGCACTGGTATTGACCGTACTGATATTGTCGGCCATGACCGTACTGGCCGCCGACACACCGAAGCCGCTGCCCGATCCCGACGGTAAACCGGCCGACATGTCCAAACCCGTACAGGTCTACATTCTGCTGGGCCAGTCCAACATGGTGGGCGCCGGCAGGATAGCCGGTACGAAAAACGGGGCGCTGGAAAACGCGGTAAAGACCAAGAAGAAATACCCCTACCTCGTGGACGACGCCGGTCAGTGGACCGTCCGCAACGACACGCGATACGTGCGCGTCATGGGTAGCGGTACGGGAAACATGAAGCGGTTTAACAATGAGTTTATGACCATCAAGAGCGTCAGGAGGATCGGCCCGGAGTTCGGTATCGGATATTACGTGGGGCACGCAGTCGATGCGCCGGTAATGATCCTCAAGAGTTGCATCGGTAACCGCAGCCTCGGGTGGGACCTGCTGCCACCCGGCTCCAAGCGCTACGAGGTCGAAGAGAAGGACAGGAAGACTGGAGCAACGAAGACCTTCGTCTACGCCGGTTACAAGGATTCGCCGGCCAAGTGGGAAAAAGGCACCGAACCGAAGAGAATCGGATGGTACGCCGGCATGCAGTACGACGGCGACGTCGCCAACGCCAAGACCGTGCTTTCCGAACTCGAGAAACACTACCCCGGCGCGAAAAAGTACGAGGTCGCTGGATTCTTCTTCTGGCAGGGCGACAAGGATCGCTACAACAGCGCGCACGCCAACAGGTACGAGCAGAATCTCGTCCATTTTATCAAGCAACTGCGCAAGGACTTCAACGCCCCGAAGGCGAAGTTCGTCATCGCCACCCTCGGCCAGACCAAGAAGGGCGCCGCCGGCAATGAAGGAAAGATCATCGCCGCCCAGTTAGCCGTCGACGGAAAGAGCGGTAAGTACCCGGAGTTCAAAGGCAACGTCGCCACCGTTTACACCAACCCCGTCAGCATGGGCGGCGCTTCCAACGGACACTACGGCGGAAATGCCGAGACCTATATGAACGTCGGCGAAATCATGGGCCAGGCGATGGTCAATTTGATCGAGGCCGACAAGAAATAGCGCGCCGATCCTCAAAGCGCCCCATTCGGCCTGTTGGTCGGAGGCGCGCGGTGTGGTCGCAAAATAATAGTTCCTGCAAGCCAGTCACTCGGCGGTGCGGTCGGGTTTCGTCTGTGGGGTGGTGTTTGATGCGCCCGGCGTTCAGTCCGCGCCCAACCCTACCGGCTGTATTTGCCCGGGAGATTACAAGCAGCACCACTTTTTCGCACGCTGGGTCAGCCTGTGACACCTGAAGATGTCTCAACGGCATGGCAGCGCTGCTCTGAAGAGATTACATACGAATTCCTGGAAAAATGCTTCCCCCACGCTCCCCCGACATCGCCGACCCGCGCGGCGGGCAAGATTACCCGGCCGCCGGTCGTATAGGCGCCGGCGGCCGGGTGTGAATTATCCTGCTATCCGAATCGACTAAAGACCGGCCAGCTTCATGAAGTACTTGTTGGCGACCGGATCGGAGTGCCTTACGCCCTGGTCATCGTGAACGTTGGCCGACTCGGTGATGATGGCGCCTTCGGGGCCTGCGAGCTGCCAGTGCTTCGAGAGGACCTTGGCCAGCGGGACGAAGATACCCGGTGTCGCAACCACTTCGTGACTGGTCTCGGTCTTACCGCCCATGTGGCACTTGGGGACCACGACATCCTTGCCCAGGTTCGCCTCGCCGATACCGACTATGTGCGAAAGACCGTGGCGGACCAGCCAACCTTCACGCTTGGGAGGATTCTTCTTGGTGGCGATGTGCCAGTGCTCCGGAAGCATTTGTCCGGGCATGAGGAACAGGTCCATCTGCATGTACCGATCCTCTTCGTTGTTCTTCCACATGCGGGCGGCCAGACCGAGCTTCATGTACTGCCCGATTTCGTAGTCCGAAACCCACAGGCTCTTCTTCATGTCCGGGTAAATCGGATACCCGTGATACTTCATCAGAGCGATGCAGGCGTCTTTGCCTTTGTCTTCATCAAATTTACCGTCCGAACCGTAGAAGTCTGAATTCTTGAAGTTCAAACCCTTTCCCTTTTTACCGGCCTTTCCGGACGCGCCTGATGAGTTCATCGCCAATACACCCGCACCTGCCGCCAAACCGCTGATAACCGAACGCCTGCTGATTCTCTTCTTCGTCATTTTCTTACCTCTTCTCGCTTGTTCCCATCGCAACGGCCCCCATCCCGCATCCAAGGTCCGATGCCGTGAGTTATTACGCTGGACTTCATCTCCAGCACACTGATTAGAATTCATCCTGACTAAACATTCTAGACACCTACCGCCAAACACGCAACTCCCTCTCATGTTTTGAGGCGATCGCTTAAGGCGGGCTTACCGGCCCAGCCATTCATTTAATCGTTCAATGGATTTCCTGACGTTATCGGCACCGGCGACTTCCAGCGTGGTTCCGCCTTCAAAACCGATTTCCTGGAGGGCGGAGATTATCGGGGGCAGATCTATCACACCGTCGCCCAGTGGGATCACCGCCATACCGCAGCCGAACATTTCGCCCCGTTTGCCTTCCATATCGGCGGGCATGTCCTTCCAGTGTACGTGCCCGATTCGCGTTCCGAAAGTCTTAACGTAATCAAGCGGTTCGGCGCCGCCAAGCCAACTGTTACCCGTGTCCAGGCAGATTCCGATAGTGTCGTCAGCACCGATTGCATCGAGCAGATCGCCCATTCGCTCAACCGAATCGGTTACCGGACCGTGTGTCTCGAGCAGGATCGTCACGCCAAGTTCACGAGCCCAGGCGATCGGCGTCTGAAGTTTCTCGCGTACCGAAAAAATTCGCTCCGACTCGGTAAGATTGTGCCCGAAATCAGTCCGCGGTTCGCCTTCCGTCGTTATAACGTGCTTGATACCCAACAAGGCCGCAAGGCGCACTGCCTTTACGATCTCAAACGTCCCGTATACTTCAGGACTGGCCGCATCCAGCAGGTTCGCGTGGGCGCAGACGGTCGTCAGCGTCAGATCGGCGGCGGCGGCCATCTCGCGAATCCTGCCCGGATGACCGTCCAGACTGATCGCCGCGCCAAAACCATACTCCGCACTGAGCGAGGCGCCGTCGTGACTGTCTGTCAGGTCAGCGTACTTGACTCCCATCTCGGCGATAGCCTGGAATTGACGCTCCATCGGCGTAAACGGTTCAATCAGTGCAAAGCAACCGATAATCATCTGATTCTCCCTTCGAGTGTTTTTCTCGGTATGCGGTGTGAGGACGAATGCTGCATCTCGACACATATTATACCTCCGCTGCGATGCATAAGGCAACGATTGCTTACATTCGCTGAACAAAGTTCTCGTCTCCGCAACACAGCGAACACCTGAGGGTATGTCACAACCCTGTCGCCTGGGACATCGCCAGTTCCACTCGACAGGGGTCGTCGACCCTCGTAAACCCCTACCGTCAAACCGGATACCGATCAATACGCAAAATAACGCTGCAAATCCGATGTCACATATGGTTCACACTTTCCTGCAATTGTAGAGTTTGTGAACCATCCCGCAAATATAGTATAACACGCACCGCTTTACCCTGTTTTCGCCCCCCGGCCCAGCGCATCGGGGTCGCAAAGCCCGCAATCCGTGGTGGTGCTACTTCGCCTCCACCACAACGCGGAAACCCACGTTGTATACTTTCTGGTGGGCCTCGTATCGCAGGCGGAACGACGAGGTCGCCTGTCTGGGCCGATCGTGCCACGATCCACCGCGAACGGTGCGCCTGGCGGCGCCCTTCAGGGCGTTTCGCCCGTCGTCATCCTTGTATGGATACGCCTTGTAAGCCGACCGGGTCCACTCAGCGGCGTTTCCATGCATGTCGTACAGGCCCCAGGCGTTCGGTTTGAATCCGCCCACCGGCGCCGAGACGCGATGCCCGTCGTCCACGGACACTATCGCCGGCCGCCACGAGGGTATGCAATGATGATTACTTTCGTGCAACCGCTTATCGGCGAGATTCGCAAACGCCGCAAAATTGCTGTCGATCCGCCCGTACGACATCGGCGCCGCCGATCCGGCGCCGCAGGCGTATTCCCACTGGGCCTCGGTCGGAAGCGTGACGTTCCTGCCCGTTTTCTTCGCCAGCCACCGGCAGAACGCCATCGCGGAGTTCCAGGAGACGCGGCAGACCGGCTGTGAAGGCTTGTTGAGCGGAAAACCTCGATTGCGGGCGCTGAAGTGCAGCATGTCGCTGTGTTCGAGGCGCGAATCGTGGTCCGGGTCGAATCGGGCGTATTGTTCGTTGGTCACTTCCGTCGAGCCCATCCAGAAACCTTTTTCGATCTCGACCCCGGTCCTCGGCCGCTCGTCTGGGTGTCCTTCGGCGCTGCCCATCACGAACCGACCCCGCGGAATCCAGACCATATCCAGCTTGATCCCTTCGCCGAGATCGACGCTCAGTTTGTTTGTCTTGAGGGCGTTTTGTTTTCCGGCGGCCTGTTCCGGTGAGAACGGCCATCCGGGCACGCTCACTTTGCGGGGCGTCGGTGCGGGAGTTGCCGCCGGCATGATAGGTGCCGGTTTCTTCGCCGGGGGGGCGATCTCTTCGGGATCCTCGTCGATGCCCGCGTATAGTTTCATCATTGCGCGGCGGCGGTTTCGCTGGTTGATGACCTTCCTCTCGCCGACGATCTCCCTCCACGTTCCATGGGCTGGCGCGTTCAGGTCGATCCACGTCACCAGGCGGTCCCAGGCCTCGGCGCTGAGTTTGACGTTATGGTGACCCTTGTCGAGCATTTGAACGAGGCGCGTCGTACCGGCGTGGAACTCGTAAGGTTCGAGCAGGTGCATATCGCTTTCCATCGTCCCGGTCCGCACGAAGCTGCGAAGCACCATGTAAGACGGTGTGAAGTGCGCAGCCCGGTCGTAACTGCTGTTGCGGCTCTTGGGATGGACGGCATCTCGCGCCACCAGGTCCGGTATTTTTTTCCCGTCTTTGCGAGGTTTTCCGTTGTGGCAGGCGATGCAGTACCTGTCGAGGACCGGTTGGACCTCGCGTTTGAAGCTGAAACCTCGCGTCGGCCCGTACCATGGCACGATTTCCGAGGGGCGCCGCCTCGATGCGGTTGTCCCTTTTGTCGGGGGCGCGTCGTTCTGGCGCTCGTGACAACCGATGCACGACTGGGTCTCGCCCGGCATTGCCGTCGCCCAGGATCGCATGATTGCGATCGCCCTGCCTTCCGCGTCCAGCGGCTGGATTGAAATCGGGGTGTTCGCCGGTACGCGGAACAGCGCCGAACCGTCATCGTCGACCGGGACCGTTCCGACAACGCGCTTGATGTCCCATGGCCCGTCGAGTCCCACGCGGTTCTGCTGTCCACCCATACCGTGATAGCAGAACTGGTAGGTGAACAGGCGCAGCTTCCTGACCGCTCCTCTCGGCACGCCCGCCAGTCCGCGGCCGGCGTAGACGTCCGTCATGTACATCACGGCGTCTTTCCGGTCCGGATCGACTTTCGAGGGAATAACCGGAGGGCGGGCGGTCTTGCGGAACGGGATCGGCTCGAACAGAACGTATCCCGGTTCCTCTTTGAGCAGCAGCATGTTATCGAACACGTCGACGAGGTAGATGCCCCACAGCGACCGCCCGGTCGGCTGGGCCGATACGATGAAATATTTTTCGCTCAACGGGTATGGATGGAGGAACTTGGGCCAGCTTTTCCCGACCAGGCCGTCGAGTATGATCGGCTCGACCTTTTTTTTGTATCCGGGTATGCGCTGGATCACCCCGTCGGCCTCGAAACGCCCTTTGGCGGTGTCGAACAGTATCAACTCGCCCATGCGCGGAACGTCGTGATGCCCGCTGACAACGCCGACAAACTTCGTGGCGTCACCTGGGATCGGGCGGGCGAAGAACGTCGAGTTGGGCCAGTACGAATTGCTGCCGTAATACTCCTTCTGGTCGGTCCCGTCGGGATTCATGTGGAACAGTATGCGGGAGACGAAGTGCGGAATGTCGGAGTATTCCCAGCGCAGGTAGAGCACCCGCCCGTTGTTCAGGACCGCCGGGCACCAGTTATGGTCCTGGTCGAAGGTCAGGCGGCGGATCTTGCCCGAGGCGGTCTCCAGGAGGTACAGGTTGGTCACGTGCGATGAGCCCCCGACGCACGGTACGCCGGTGAACGGCGCGGTCGAATTGAATATGACGTTCCCGTCGGGCAGGTAGCAGGCGTCGTAGTTCAGGACGTCCTTTTCCACGATCAGCGGGAGTTCTCGCAGCCCTCCGCGGCTTGCCATGAGCCCCGTGGAGGGATCGATCTTAAGCTCGCATACCTGCCATCGCCCGTTCGAACCGGCGCCTGTCGAGAACAGCATCCTGTCGGCATCGAAATGAAGGTCCACATCACCGACGAACCGACCGCCTTGCGGCTTGAACAGCGTTGTTGTCTTCCCGCCGGGCGAGACCGGCGAGAGGACGGCGATCTCGTTATCGAAGCCCGTACCGCGCATCGACGAATTGCTCTGCCAGTTCCGCACCAGGCCAATGTTCCTCACGCCGCGACGCACAAACAGAAGCTTCTCGAAGTTCAGCAGCGGATTGGCCAGAAGCGCCTCGCGGCGCAGCGCGGAGTACTGTTTCCTAAGTTCGGGCGTTTCCTTACCGGCGGCAAACCGCCCGGCGATATCCTCCAGCCGCTTGAGATACTCGGCGCTTTTGGGATAGTCTTTACCTTTAGATGCCGCCAGGTCGCCAATCGCCAGGCGCAGCGGTTCGATCGCAATCTTGACCTGGGGCGTTTGGGCCGGCGCGGTTTTGCGGCGCGTTTTGGCGTGTGCGCCCGGCGGCAGGAGCGTCAATACGCACATCAGCAATAAACATCGCGTAAATCCGAAAACTATTGCTCGATGCATTCTGTATCTCCCATTGCCTCTTTGAAGGCAAGTGACGAGCGTTCTGTATTCCGCCGGCCATTTTCACCAGCGTAATAGATGACGCCTCCCACTTCAACTCCAAACAGCTCATCGCGGAGCTTCCGTATGCGACATAAAAAAGTGGCCAGAGGCAACGGCAACGGATTTGCACCACAGAGAACGGCGCGAGGTATTCTTACAACCACGGCGACGACCTTTTTTAACCACGAAAACACGGAAAAAGTTACGACCAAGCCCGCCGACGCGGAGAACCCGGTGAGAAATGCGGGTTAGCCACAACGACGCCGCCAGGCGAAGTCCCCCCCCGGGTTAACGAACAAACGCGGCGGAGCCGGAATTTATAATCCAGCCCCGCCGCGTTAACTTTGCAGTGCTATGTACGTCCGGTCTCTACGCTCTTCGACGACGAATCATCGCCAGTCCGCCCAGAACCAGAATAGACATCGTCGCAGGTTCGGGAACCATTATTCCTTCAATCGCCTTCTCCGACAACGCCTCATTATAGATCCTGATTTCGTCAAGCGGCAACTTGGCAAAACTCGTAATTGCAACATCCTTATCCGACTGATCCGCACCAAACACAATGTGGGCCTCATCACTACCATCCCTGTAGTAGTAGTTCCCACACTCGTTAATGTCCATGGTGCCGGCGAGATCGCCATCTATGTAAGAAAGCATCTGAAGCGTCGTTGCATTAACAACAACTGCCACATGGTGCCAATTGGCGTCGCCAAGGGCGCCGCCGGTCGTGGGATCCGACCTGTCGCCAAACCTGAACGTGATATTATCGCTGCTGCTCTTGACTCCTACTCCCATACCATGGTTACCGGTATCCGTAAAGCCTCTGGTGACAAAACCGTAATCGCCTGAATCTCCAGGCCATCCCTTAACCCAGAAGGCAATCGTGAAGTCTACCTTCGTATGGTCGCCAAAATCGAAGATACTGCTCAGGGTGTCGCTGTTCTTGACCTGGACAGCATTGTCGCCACCGGTCAGATCAAGGCACTGACCGATCGCTCCGGCGGAGTAGGCGATCGTACCGGCAGCTACTTCGCCATCGTAAAAACCGGCGGCTTTGCTTCCACCAGCCGCGCTTTGGGCATAGCCCGACGACTCGGTCAGATTGTCTTCAAATCCCCAGTATCCAATCAAATCAGCCTGAACCGATCCAACCAGAAGCAACCCCACCGTTAGTACTGCCACTACGTTACGTAAATTCATAATAACCTCTCCTGTTAAACATCCATGGCGCAAAAAACCAATACCACAAAACGCACTCCGTTGAGGTTTAAAGTACTAATTACCGGGCAATCGCAATTACAGTTTCAATCCCACCCATAGCGGCAACTAAAACTACCTCACTTTAGCGTGATAAATGATAACGCAGCAGATTGATTGTGTCAATCACAAAACCTGAAAAGCAGAAAACAACTGTAACACAAGCAAAACCTTAAATACGAGAAAGACGGTGTGGGAAATTTTTCCAGCAAAGACCTGGTTGCACAAATCTGAAACAAGTGTTTTCCGTTAAGCCCTGGCCAAAAAGGAAGATAGGCATGCCAGAAAAACCTCTCCCAACCGACAAAGAGGTGTGCGACATAACACGACGGTGTTAGGCGGCGCGTTGGTGTTGCCACTAGATTCGCCACTGACGACTGTTAGGCCATATTCTGATGCGGCTGAATTTCGAGACCATACGGGGTCGGCACGTGCGTTGGCGCATTGGCGCCTCCCCGTCGTTATCAGGCATATCCCGTCAGTTCGAGCAGTTGCTTGAGGTGCTTTTTGCCGACGCCGCGTGGACTGGTCGAGTGCCTCTTGCAGAGCGCCGCGGCGTAGCCGGTCGCGACGCCCATTTGCCCGAGGGTTAGCATGTTTCTCGGTCCGCCCAGGGCCACGTGCGAGCAACTGAAGCAGCGCCCGGCCATCATCAGGTTGGGGATGTTGCGGGAGTAGAGGCAGCGGAATGGGATGGTGTAGTCGCCTTTCGTGTGGCGGAAGATGTACCACGACAGGAAGTCCTGCTTCACGCCTTTGAACTTCCGTTGGAAATGCAGATCGATAAAGCGTTTCTCCGTCACCACCGCGTCGGGAAACTTGCGTCGCTCGAGCATGTCGGCCTGCGTGTAAATGTAGTCACCCATCAATCGCCGAGACTCTCGCTTGCCTGACACATAGGCCACCCATTTCAGGGCGATATTGGCGTTCTTCGGGTTCTTCTTGGCGTTGGCGAACGAACCGTAGATCGCCCGCAGCATGTGGTCGCGGATCTTCTCGGCATCTTTAATCTGATGCACATCATGGGACGAGTACTCCCAGTACCATTCGCCCTTGATTGCGGCGTGATTGTTGGCTACGGGCAGCGCCCAGGGCACGGGCGGGAAGTCCGAACGCATGCCGGTCTTCTCTGAGTTCCACAGCACGCTGGTTCCGAGTACGCGATTGTCCGGTTTTGCCGGGCTCCACAGATCGCCATGTTTCTTCCAGGCTTCTTTGAATTCGGTGTGTGCCTCGCGTCCGTAGCGATAGTCTGCCCCGGCCCAGTATCCCAGCCAGGCGTCACCCGAGGCGTCGATGAAGATCGGTGCCCGGAATCGGCGGATAATTCCCGTGGTAACCTCACGCGCATCGACGCTGGTGATGCGATCGCCGTCCTTTTCGAGCCCGATGGCGATATGGCCCGGGAAGAGGTCTACCCCCGCCCCGGCCATGGTTGCTTCGCGCTTCTTCTGGTCTTTCTTCGCGTCGGCGTGCCCGTTGGGGTAGTGGCGCGTATCGAGGGTCTTCAGGATCTTATCGCATTTCCCGTATATGCCAAGCGTGTGGACGCGGACTTCCTCGCTTGCGTTTCCTCCGAAAAGTGAACGATCCTGTATCAGGGCGACTTTTAGCTTCTGCCCGGCCGCCACGATTGCCGCGGCACACCCGGCAATACCACCGCCCACAACAACAAGGTCAAACGTCCGGGTCTTGATATCCTCGCCCGCGCGTCCGCTGAGGCGGTCCTTCCAGTTGGCCAGCGCCACCAGGTCGTCATTGGGAAGCTTGGGTGCGGCCTGGCGGGAGAAGTAGATCGCATCGCATCGCCCATCGAATCCGGTCAGGTCTTTCAATTCCACTTTGACCTCCCCTGCGGGGAGATCCACGCTTCCGCCTTTCTGCCACACCCATCCCGGCTCGGCGCCGAAGACCGTTCTGAGCGGCTTGCCGTTCAGAATAACCTGGAACCGTCCCGGCGCATCCCAATTGCCCGGGCACCAGTCTCGCGTGCGCACGTGGACATGCCATTCGCCCGCGGTGGGAATCTTGACGGTAGTTTTGGCATTGGCCAGGGGCTTGCCCATGCCATGGGCCAGCAGGTAGCAGCCGCCCATCTGTTGATAGTGTTGGGTGTCGAGTTTCCATCCGCCCCGCTCGGCAAAAGACGCCGCTTCGACCAGTACCCCGTCGGTGGACAGGTCATTCTTCTCGGCGCCGACGAGGTAGCGAAACCCAACCGTCGAGGTCAGTGCGACCCCGCCCACGACGCGAGTGAACGTCCTTCTGCTCATGCTCATGACATATCTCCGAAAACGCTTGCAGGCCCCCCACCGGGATTTCCCTATGACGTTGCGCCCGCGACCAATCGCGGGGCTCTCACAGCACAGCAATTGTATCCGATGCAGTGCGTCGAGCAAACTGAATCCGGGGTCTGACCGGCGTCTCTTCCCTGTAACGTTATGATGCGGAGACCGCCATGTCCATTGCGAGCGTATTGTCCCCTCCAATGTCAAATGGCACAAATACTCGAAAGGTCAATGGCGTATCGTGCCAGTGTCGTTTTCTCAGCGGTGACGGGTTTTTGTTTTTGTTTTTGGGTTTGGTCGCTTGAGGACGTCTTCGATTTTGCCCGGGTGCTGGACGATGTGATCGACGAGGATGTGTCCCCAGTGGCCTTGCTGCATATCCACCACTTGAAGTTGTGCGGTCTTCCCGACAAGGTCCGAGACGTCCCATCCGTCCGCGCGAAGCGTGTTGCTGGTGTGCCCCATGGCGGTTCGCGCGAGCTTACCGCCAACAATGAGGTTCATGCACGCCTTTCCCGGGTGGGCGCCTCCGCCGATGAGAAACGTTATGGTCTTGCCACGGATGAGGAATCTCGGCGACGTCAGGGTGCCCGTGCTGTCGTCGCCCCCGTGATACGAGCTTATCATGAGCTTTCCGGCGAATCCCCTGGCCGGAAAGCTCGGGACGGGCTTTCCGGTACACGGGCCCTTTCCAAACGCCTGGCCGGTCACCTTCCATCCGCTCATGCGCGGAGACTCGAAGTTGGCGATGATCTCCGGTTTGGTCATCACTCCACCGGAGCCTTTGACCGCAAGTTTCGCCGATTCGGCGTCGACTTTCTTTAGAATAACCTTCGCCCTCAATGCCGCCAGGTTCTTGTCGGTATTCAATGAATCGAATCGCTCGATGCAGGCCCTGGTGCGCCGCAGGACGTTCATCTTCGCCCGGGAAGTTCTGGCCGACGGATACATCTCCCAGTACCACCGCCCCAGTTCCAGGCACACGCCGGCCTCTATGTCCTCGATATTCTTTGCAGCCAGCAATACGTACGTCCGGAGCTTCTCGTCGAGATCGTCGGTGAGCATTTTGACTGCGCCGGCGGGGTCGTCGAGTTCAACGATGTACAGCTTCACGACCGCGGCGCGAGTCTTAATGTCGTCGGGATTACCGGAAAGTACTTTATTCAACCTCTCGATCTCTCGCTGGACGCCCGCGATGCTGTTTGCGGCCTTGATCTTATCGAGAAGCTCTTGCCTTCGCGGGGATCTGATCGTGGTGACCACCGACAAGGCCCTGCGGTAAGTCGCCATAGCTTCGCGGGGGCGCCGGGCGACGGCCTGGGCGTCGCCGATTGTGATGAATTCTTCGATCTGCTCGGCGCCGATCTTCACCCGCTCGGCGCCTCGAGCGGAAAGGTAGCGTCGTTTGTAGATCGCCGATAGTTTGTCTACCCATATCGAGCTGTTGTCGGGCTTGGCTTGCAGGAGGTTTTTCAGGGCCTTTGTGGCCGCAGCGTATCCGGAGGGGTCCCTGGCGCCAAAGTCGGCGGCGTTGGTCCACAGCATGACGTGCAGGTCCGGACGGTCCTTGATCGACTCTGCCGCCAGCATCATTTGCCCGGCCAGCGCGGCGGCCTCGGCGGGTTTTCTCGAAGCGACAACCCGCTTGATCTCTTCGCCGAAGAGCGTCTGAAAATCGGCTTTGGCGTCGGCCATCGCGCCGGCGGACCAGGCACCCAGCACGGCACATAGGGTCAGCATATTCATCCTGTTCATAAATGTCTGCTCCTCCGGCCCCAAGATGCGCGGTGGTTTGTACCTGTAAACATTTACCGGCAATTATATCACAGATCGCGTCGCCGGGCCAACATGGATGAACGTCTCCTTCGCTCGCCGACCTTGACAGAGACCGCGCCGATAGCGATCATGATACCGGTTAAACACAGAAAACTTTCGAATACCAACCACCCCCCGGCGCTCCGAGCGCCATGGAGAAACCAAATGCGATTCCTTAATTATTGTATCTTCACGACATTTCTGCTCGCCGCCTGCTGCACCGCACGCGGACAGCATCTCCCGCGATCGAGCATGTCCAACCCCGCCGTCGGCGTGGATGAGAAATGGGAGTACACGCCGCCGGTCGAAAACGCGGAGACCGGTCGCAGAAACGCCCTGGCGCAAATGCCCCCCGGCGTCAGCAAGATCGCCTTCATCAAGCTGAACTCGTTCACGTCGAACCACTACTACACCGAGTTTATCAACCATCGCTGGATGCCCGGAACGGACATTTGCATCCTGGACCTGAAAACCGGCAGGGTCAAGAGCATCCTGCCCGAGAAGCTCGGTAAGTCCGGAATCGTCGCCCGAATGGACGTGAACTACGAACTCGACAAGATAGTCTTCGATTACAAGGACGCCCGGGACAATGGATATCGCATCTGGGAGATGAAAGTCGACGGAACCGGTTTGCGTCGGATTCTGCCCCCCCCGTCCAACGAGGCGGAGATCGTCAAGAAATACCGCAAAGGATATCACCACGGCACCGACGACATGCATCCATGCTACCTGCCCGACGGTGATATCTGTTTCATCTCGACCCGCTGCCAGTACGGTGTCCTGTGTGACCCGCCCGACATATTCTCGACGACGGTCCTATACAGAATGAAACCCGACGGAAGCGGTTTGCGCGTGCTGTCGAACAGCGCCGTCAGCGAACAGGCCCCGTCGATCACACCGGACGGGCGGATAATCTACTCCCGCTGGGAATACGTCGACAAGGGCGCATCGACAGTAAAGTGTATCTGGTCGATGCGACCCGACGGGACTGCATCGGCGGAGGTCTACGGTAACGACATCGCGCTGCCGCCGACGATGAACTACCCCCGCGCAATCCCCGGATCGAACAATCAGTACGTCATACTGGCCGGACCCCACTACCCGCAGGGAAACTACGGTTCGATTGTGCGACTCGACACGAAAAAAGACATCCGAACGTACGCTCCGATGACCTACATGACCCCGTTCGTCGACGTCCGCAGCGAGGGCGGATGGCATCACCGCGACAGCTCCGAATCCGACTGGCAGCGCAGAACCCAGGGGCGATACAAGAGATGCACCGAGGTGCTGCTGACCGATCCATATCCGCTGTCGAAAAAATACTTCCTCGTGTCGCAGAAGCCCAAAGGCCCAATGCACAACGACCCGAAGGGATACGCCCTGTACCTGCTGGACGAACGTGGAAAGACATGGTTGATTCACCGCGATAAAGAGATTTCCTGCTTCATGCCCTATCCGCTGATCAAGCGCAAACGCCCTGACATGAAGATGACGACCATCGATGAATCAATGGCCAAAAAGGGCCTGGCGGTCTGCATCGTCACCAACGTATATCACGGTATGGAGGACGTCAAGCACGGACAGGTCAGGTTCATCCGCGTGCTGGAACAGGTTTCGCGCCCCTGGTCGGCCAGGAGATTCTGGAAGGAAAGAGCGCCCGAACAGGCTCATTCCGCCGTCGGCGCGACGCACCTGGCTGTGAAAGCCCAATACGGAGTCGTTCCGGTCGAGGCGGACGGTTCGGCCAACTTCACCGTCCCGGCCTACAAGAACATCTTCTTCCAGGCCCTGGACAAGAACTACCGCGCGATCCAGACCGAGCGAACTTACGTCAATTACATGCCCGGCGAGGTCCGCGCGTGCATAGGATGTCACGAGAGGCCCAACGAAAGTCCCGAGCTTTCTCCCAAGCTGGCGGCGTTGAAGCGCCCCCCTTCGGCGCCGGGCCCGCAATTGGGCGAGAAACAGGGCAATCGCCCCCTGGATTTCGTGACCGACGTGCAGCCGGTTCTCGACAAGCACTGCATCAAGTGTCACAACGAGAAGAAGGAAAAGGGGCGCCCCGATTTCAGCAATAAGCTGACCGACACGTTCAACGTGGCGTACGAATCGCTCGTATCGAGGGGCGTCATGCCCCTCATCCGCGAGATCCGCCCGAAAACGGGCAACGCCCATTATCTACCAGCCAAGGCTATCGGCTCCTATAACAGCATCCTGGCGATGATCGTCACCAAGGGCGAACTGACACCCCCCGGCGAAAGGCCCAACCGCATCAAGAAAGATCTCGAAGCTCACAAGGATCTGAAACTCACACCCGTCGAGGTGCTGAAGATCACGAATTTCATCGACACAAACGCCCAGTATTACGGTTCCTACTACGGACGAAAGGGACTGGCCCACAAGGACCACCCCAACTTCCGTCCCAAGCCCACATGGGACTCGGCGATCGGAATCCAGCCGATCCCGGACGACAAGCGATAGACCCGACACCAAGACGCTTCGATCGCCGCTGTCGCAAGAGCACGGACTATGAAACGCGCAGTGTGTATCGCGATTATGTTGCTTCTTTCGATTCGCGCCGCCCCGGCGGCTGTGCGCCAGTCGCTGCTCGATGACAAATGGACCGCGCCCGACAAGACCAAGACCGAAGCATTCTCGTTTATCCAAAGCGGGAAAAACCGTCTTCTCTGCTTCGATTCAGGCGCCGGGTTCGCAACCATCGAGCTTCCGTTTCCGCTGAAGACCGGACCGATGGCGGTCTCCTGGGAGGTTACGATAAGCAAAGGGCGCCTGGCGAGTTGGCGCAATTCAGGCGTGGTCATGGCGATCTCGACGTGCAGCCTCGATGCGATGACGGAAAACGATTTCGCGCTGGTGACGGCGGTCTTGCAGCAGGGCGTACGATGCAGCGTGACAAGACAGGGCGTATACCGCCCTTACCAGAAGCGCCCCGGGGTCTGGGGTTTTCGCGACAGGAGGATGGCGAATCGATTCGATCTGTCAATGGGGGGCACCGGGGGACACGACTACAGCATAAGGTGGCCCGGAAA
>Ga0180434_10004735_pt1 | contig 16391 bp, 10 predicted proteins | sample SS_ome_7_FD_132453 | JGI IMG/M metagenome (GOLD analysis project Ga0180434, IMG submission 132453) | Hypersaline lake sediment archaeal communities from the Salton Sea, California, USA - SS_1_D_2 metaG | ecosystem: Environmental > Aquatic > Non-marine Saline and Alkaline > Hypersaline >...
CGCGGCGTCGTCCACCGGGACGTCAAGCCCGCCAACATCATGTTCGACGCCGACGGCCGCCCCGTGGTCACCGACTTCGGCATCGCCCGAGCCACCGACCGGACCCAGCTCACGGCGCCCGGCTCCAAGTTCGGCACCCCGAACTACATGTCCCCGGAGCAGGCAAAGGGCCTCCCCGCCGATTTTCGGACCGATGTCTACTCGGCGGGAGCGGTTCTCTACGAGATGATCACCGGCAACCCCCCGTTCGCCGGCGACGACCCGCTGCCCGTGATGTACCGGATCGTCAACGATGAGCCCACCCCTCCCAGCGCTCTCAACCCAGCACTCCCCCGGACCCTCGATGCCCTTATCATGCGAGCCCTGGACAAGGATCCGCGCAAGCGCTATCACACCGGCTCCGAGATGGCCGCCGCCCTCTCCTCCATGGCGCGCTCGACGGCCGTCGTGCCCCCGACCGTTCACGTTGTCACCGCACCCAGCCCGGGCAGGCCGTCATCCCCCCGTCAGACCAAGCGGAAGCGCAAGCATCGCGCTCTGATCCTGGCGGCCTCAGCCGCCTTCGCCGCCGCCGCTTCGGGCATCGTCTACCTCGCCCTCCGAGAGCCAGCGGCAGGTACGCCTCCCGATGGCGGACTGCGGCCCGCTCGCCTCGAGGTCGCCGACGGATGGAGCCTCCCCCAGTCCTATCGGGACCAGGAAACAGGGGGCATGGGCGCCGCGCCGGAAGCGCTCCCGACGAGTCTTTCGAGCGATGGTTCCGAGCCTCAGCTCCCGCCGGACGCCGAGGGGCCCCAGACGGACCAGGCCGACCCCGTCGAACCTGCCGACGGGGCCGCCGCCGAGCCCACTCTCCCCAAGGTGCCGGCCGTCGTCGGCAAGCCCGAGCAAGAGGCAGCCAAGGCCCTCACCGAGGCCGGTTTCGTCGCCCGATCGACGACCGCCACCAGCGCCACGGTGCCCAAAGGACACGTCGTGAGTCAGCAACCGGCCGGCGACAGCGACCAGGCCTCCGGAGCAACCGTTTCGCTCGTCATCAGCTCCGGCCCGCCGCCGCCGCCGGCGAGCACGCCCCGCAAAGCCGCCCCCAGAGTTGCCCGACGCCCGACGAAGCCCACCCAGGGAAGCGGCTCGGCCGCGGCCGGCGACACGAGCGAGAAGAGCCCGCCGCCTTCCACGGATCGCACAGTTCTCCCGCCCTGAGGCGCGGCCTTCCCATTCTCGGCGGCGAGCCGGAATCTGAGATACGGAGTATGTCGGTGACAGACACAGCTCGGGCAGCAGACTTCGCCGCCCTTGACGGACAGCGGTTCGAGGAGCTCTACGACGAACACTGGCCGCGGGTGTTCGCCATCTGCCGCACGCGACTCGGCGACCAGCAAGAGGCGCTCGACGCGGCGCAAGAGGTGTTCGTGCGGAAATGGCAGGCGCGGGGCAGGTACGATCCCGGTCTCTCGACCTTCCGCACCTGGGTCTCCCGCAACGCCGAGCACCTCTGCACCGACATCTTCCGGCGGAAAGCCGTCCGTCCCACCCAGGAGCCGCTGTCGGAGACGCTCCCGGAGGCTCCGGCGGCAGGCGAGACGGACACCGGGATCACCCGGCGCCTCGCCCTGAACTCCGCCCTGGAGGCCCTCGAGCCCCAGCCGCGACAGCTCGTCCTCATGCACGAGGTGCACGGCTATACCTGGGAGGAGATCGCCCACACGACCGGGCTCACCGTCGCCCAGGCGCGCAGCGCAGTCGCCAAGGCCTTGGACCGGCTGCGCGCTCTCCTGAAGCACGCCGGGGTGGAGCTCGACGCCTGAGAAGCTCTCACAAAACCCCCTCGGGCGATGGCTGCGCAGCAGAGAGACCCGCCGCAAACGGCGGAATGCGGGGTTTTGCTAGAGTCTCTGAGGCCGCAGGCAACGGACCTCCATGCGTATGTGGTATGGGAGGCGGGGTGGAGGACGACATGAACATACTGAGACGACTGCTTCAGGACTGGTTTAAAGATCAGGTGGATGCCGCGCCCGCCGGCGATCCCCGGCGCACGCGCCTCTGCCTTCGATTTGAGGAGCTCTCCCATCGCGCCGCCGGGACCCTGCGGCTCCCCGCGGCGCGTCAAGCCCACGTCGAGCAGTGCCGGTGGTGCCGTCGCGCCGTCGAGCACTACCTGGCCGGCGAGACCGCGCCCGCCGAAATCTCCATCTCTCTCAAGGCCCAGGCGAAGTGGCCGCCGGAGCTGACGGAGGCGCTCGCGCGGAGCCTTCGGCGGGCCGCCAGGCGAGACACAGCCGGCCCCCGCGCTCCTGCGCACTTCGACGACGACGGCACCCTCACGATACATTGGACCGGAGTCGAGGTGGAGGGGTCGGTGGTGGTCTCATATGTCTGGCAGGGCACGGACGTTCCGCTGGCGCGGGGCGTCTCCCGCAAAGGCGTCCTCGAGGTCAAAGAGCCCCTCCCCGACCTGGGGCTGCGCAACCTCGACGTCCCCGCCCGCGCCTTCCGCATCCTGCCCGAGGAAACGGCCTGAACCACACCTGCCGGAGGAATCGAACGATGGCGAAGAACCTGCATCTACTGGTGCTTGCGCTGCTGGCCGCAGCCCTGGCGACCGCGGCCCCGCTCTTCACGAGCGCCGCCGCCGCCGCCCAACCCCCGGGCCTCACCCGCGTCAGCGACCTCCGAGAGCACATCGGCGAAGACGTGACCGTAAGAGGCCGCACCGGACAGATCATCGAGACAGAGGAAACAGAGAACGTTCGCGTCTTCACCCTTCGCGACGACTACGGCGACATGGTCCGCGTCCGCTCCTCCGACGACTACCCCATCATGGGCGCCACCTATGACATCGCCGGCACCCCGCAGACCGATCCCGAAACCGGGAACGTCTACCTCGAGGCCGGCACCCAGACGAAGGTCTACGGCGGCCAGGCCACCGACGTCGTCATCACGAAGACCGAAGCCCCCCGCTGGCTCCTGCCGGGCGTCATCGGGCTCATCCTCGCGGGCGCCGTCATCGTCCTCTTCGCCGTGCGCAACATGCTCCAGGAACGAGAGATGAGCGCGGGGCTCGTCGACGCCTGGGGATTCGTCGAGGTCGTCGCCGGCCCCCACCAAGGAGAGACCTTCCCCCTGCGGGAAGACGCCACCGTCGTCGGCCGCCACCTCGATCGACTCAAAGCCGTCTCCCTCGACCAGGACCGAAGCGTCTCCCGCAACCACGGCCTGCTGGTGAGAGACGACACGGGCGTCTACTACGTGGACAACCAGAGCACCAACGGCTCCTTCATCGACGAGCAGCGGGTCGCCCCGCAGGAACGCCTGCCCATCGCTCCGGGCGCCATGCTCCGGATCGGCCCCAACACGATGCTCCGGATCGGCCGCCCCGTGCCGGAGGACGCCGATCAGACGCGGGGCCCGAACGCTGAGTTCACGGGAGAGTGGGGAGACGCACAGACCGAACGCGCCCCCACGCCCTGAGCCTGCCCCCCCACGCTCCCCGAGACCGGAGGCGCTGCCGTGCCCATGGCGTTGGAGATAACCAAGGGCCCTCGCAAGGGCAAGACGTTCCAGTTGGACGACACCTGCGTCGTCCTCGTCGGTCGGTCCCACCACTGCCACTGTCGCCTCGGGCCCGACCCGCGTTCCTCTCGCGTCCACCTCGTGATGGAAGTAGCCGCCCCTCACTGCCGCCTGCGAGACCTCGGCAGCACCAACGGCACGCTCGTCAACGGGAAGCGCGTCATCGAAGCCGCCGTGGGCGACGGAGACACCATTACCGTCGGGCAGACCGAGTTGCTCGTGAAAGCCACCGCGCCCGCGCCTCGGCCCGCCCCCGCCCAGGACCCGGCAAAGCCCTCACGCCTCGCCCATGAAGACCGACCCCCTCCCCTCGGCCTGGAGGCGCGGCCGGCCGCACCCGCGCCGTCGCCGCAGGAGCGACCCGACGAGGAGACCTCCCCCATCACCCCCTGCCTCCGGTGCGGGCAGCCCGGTTCGGCCCCGGAAGACCGCCTCCCGGGAGACGGCCGCGTCTGCCCCGACTGCCTCAGCGCCATGCAGCTCCAGGGGGAGAACGTGCCCGGATACCGGCTCGTCCATCCGCTCGAGGCCGGCGGCATGTCGCTGCTCTGGGTGGCGGAAGACACCGGCACGGGCGAGCGGGTCGTCGTCAAGAACATGAGCCCGGAGCTGGCGGCGAGCCAGAGGGCCGTCCGCATGTTCCACCGCGAGAGCCAGATCTCCCTCGATCTCCGGCACCCCAACATCGTGAGCTTCATCAAGGCGGGCCAGTACGAGGGCCGCCTCTATATCGTCATGGAGTACATCGACGGCGTCGACGCCGAGCGGCTCTGCCTCCAGCGCGGCGGGCGGCTCCCCGCCCCCGAGGTCGTCGCCATCGGCGCCTGCGTGCTGGATGCCCTGGACTACGCCCACAGGCGGAACATCGTCCATCGCGACGTGAAGCCCTCCAACATCCTCGTGCGGGGCGAGTTCCCTAACCACGAGGTGAAGGTCACCGACTTCGGCATCGCCCGCGTCTACGGTGCCGCCGCCAGCAGCGACATCACCCGCCGCAAAGACGTGCGCGGCTCCATACCCTTCATGCCACCCGAGCAGGTCCTCAACTGCCGCGGCGTGGACCATCGCGCCGACATCTTCGCCCTCGGCGCCACCCTCTACCACCTCTTGACCGGCCAGTACTGCCGCGACTTCAACGTGCGAAAGAAGGCGGCGATGCTGACCGTCATCGACGACGAGATCGTCCCCCTCCAGCGCCGCGCCGTGGATGTCCCCCCCGCCCTCGCCCAGGTCATCCACCGCGCCCTGAGTCGAGAGCCCGCGGAACGCTTCCAGACCGCCGCCGACATGAACCAGGCGCTCCAGCAGGCGATGAAGTGAGCTGAACCCCCGCCTCCCGCACGAGCCGTACATCCCGTGCCCCCCGCTCCGCATCGCAGCCCCGTCTCGCCTTTGCGTATGTCTCCATGAAAGAACCATCATGCAGCATCGAGGAGGTTCGAACATGAAGGCGAGACGACGGACGGCGTTCCTCTGCGCTCTGGCGGCGCTCTCGCTCCTGCAGCTCGCGTGGGCCGCCGCCGAGCCGGCGGCCCAGTCGGTCCAGCGCATCGCCCGCGCCAGGCACGAAGCCCTCCCCGCGGCCCACGTCAAGCGAACCCCCGGCAATCGGAAGACCGTCATCACCATCTCGAACAAGGGCGATCGCCCCGCCTCCGCCTACTTCAAAGGACCGGAGGCCGCGTCGGTTCGCATCGCCCCCCACAAGAACGCACAGATCTCCCTCAAGCCCGGCGCCTATGGCGTCGCGGTGGAGCCGACAGGCGGGACATCCAAGACTGCGCCCGCCCTCTACGGCGAGCAGACCTACGAGCGCGGCGCCCGCTACTGGCTCGTCGTCTACCAGCCCCGCAAGCCCTCCGTCGCCGCCCACGAGGCGGGTAGGACCAGGCCCCCCAAGCCACAGAGAAACGTGAAACAGGCCGTCGAGCGCATTAAGAAGAGCCCCCATTCCACCCTCGCCCCCCCGGAGGTCAGCTACACGGACGGCCCCGTCGGCAAAGGGATGACCCTCGAAAACCACACCCCCTTCGCCCTCGTCTTCTACTTCCTCGGCCCCACCGAGAACATGATCGAGATCGCCGCCGGAAGGACCGCCGACATCGCCCTCGTCGTCGGCAAGTACGAGGTCGCGGTCGAGGCGCACAACCCGCCCGGCGTCATCGTCCGCCCCTTCTACGGCCGCCACGACTACGGGCCCGATGCCCACTACTGGATGAAGCTCTACACCAGCGACCCAAAGCGCTGACACGCTGAGCCCCGGCCCGCTCTCTCCCGACCCCCGGGATCTTTAACTCAAGGAACGAGAAAGAGCGGTGGCATTCCCGGCGAACAAGACCTCGCAGAGCCCACTGGAGGCCGCAACCGGCTTGAGCATCATCGGCGCCCGCGCACCACTGCCCATCGGCGCCCGCCTGCGAGGCGCCGAGTACGTGATCGAAGCCTGCCTCGGAACCGGAGGCTTCGCCATCACCTATCGCGCCTGGGAGCCCCACCTCGGCAGGGACGTCGCCATCAAGGAGTTCTTTCCCAAGGGATGCGTCAGGGACGGCCGCCGCGTCGCCCTCGGCGACGAGTGGACGGCCGAGTCCTTCGCCCGCTACCGCGGCCGCGCCCTCGACGAAGGAAGACGACTCGCCGCCCTTCGCCACCCCGGAATCGTCACCGTCCACGCCGTGTTCGAGGAGAACGACACCGTCTACCTCGTCATGGAGCTCGTCGAAGGCGCCTCCATCGATCACTACCTGGGCGCCCAGGGCGGCCGTCTCTCCGTCGAAGATGCCGTGTCCATCGTGCGACAGGCCGCCGACGCCCTTGCCGTCGTCCACTCCAACGGGCTGCTCCACCGCGACCTCAAGCCCGCCAACCTCATGCGTCGCCCCGACGGACAGATCGTGCTCATCGACTTCGGGTCCGCCCGCGAGCTGCTCCCCGACACCATCCACACGCGCACCGTCACCGTCACCCATGGCTACGCGCCCCTGGAGCAGTACAGCGGGCGCGGCACCCTGGAGCCCTCCGCCGACGTCTACGCCCTCGCCGCCACCCTCTACCACATGCTCACCGGCTCCACCCCGGTCAACGCCCCCGCCCGCGCCGGCGGCACCCTCCTGCCATCTCCCAACGCCCTACGCCCCGACCTGTCCGACCACCTCTCCGAGGCCGTCATGCGCGGGCTGAGCATGGACCCGACGGATCGCCCCGGCGACGCCAACGAGTTCAAGGCCGACGTCCTCCGGCTGCCGGGAGCCGACCTCTTCCTCATCTCCCCCCGGCGGCGGCTTCGCTTCCTCTGGCGGTTCATCTGGATCAGCACCCTCGGCTCCGTCATCGGGATGCTCCTCGGAATGGCCGTGGGCAACCTCGCCCACCAGTCCTGGCAGTGGCTGTCCGGGTCGCTCCACGGAGCCTGGGCCATCAGCGGCGCCCTCGCCGGCGCCGGCTTCGGAATCGCCCAGTGGCTCACCCTCAGAAAGCACCTCCGCCACGCCTGGCTCTGGCCCCTGTTGACGACGGTGGGCGCCGCCGCCGGCAACGTCCTCGGCCTCCTCGTCGGCGACGTTCTGGAGTGGCGCCTCTGGGGGAGTCGCGAGAAGCCCTGGGCAATCACTGGAGCCTCCCTCGGCCTCATCCTCGGGGGCGCCCAGTGGCTCCTTCTCCGTGCCCAGGTCCAGCGCGCCCGCTGCTGGGTATTCTTCACGATGGTCGGCAAGTCCGCCGGCAACGTCGTCAGCGTGTCCATCGGCTCCGCCGCCGCCTACGGCTCGGGCAGGATCCTCGGCTGGGCCGTTGGAGCGCTCGTCCTCGTGCTCGCCCAGGCCCTCTGCCTCGCCTTCTTCAGGCAGAAGACCGCCCCCGCCGAGCCGCTCCCGCTTCCTCCCGATGCATTCGCCGCCGCCGACCGGGCCGACCACACCGTCGAGGATCGTGACGACGCGACCATCTAACAGGCGGCCGCAGAACAAGCTCTCTCGCCCGTATATCTAGATAGCAGGGCAGGACGTGACCTCAAGCGACAGAGGGTGACCAGGGTGCGCATGATAGCGGTCCGAAAACACAAACCGCAGACGTGGGGGGAGAACACCGTCAAACCCCGCGGCCCTCGCCGCAGACTCCCCACATGGCTCCCCTTCGCTGCGGCCGGCGCCGCCGTGCTCCTCATCGTCGCCCACTGGTCCCTCACCCACCCCTGGGGCACGCGCCCTGCCGCCACCATCCTGGTCCTCGGCGTCGATGACGCCAGAGACGGCCTCACTCGTTCGGACACGGTGCTCCTGGCGCGGGTGCAGGTCAACCCCCGGCCTCGCATCACCCTCGTCTCCCTCCCCCGCGACACCCGCATATCCATCCCCGGACATGGGGATCACAAGCTGAACGCAGCATACGCCCTGGGCGGGCCGGCCCTGACCCGGCAGACCGTGGAGCGGGCGGCGGGAGTGACCGTCGACCACACGGTCGTCGTGAACGGCGCCGGCCTCGCCGACCTCGTCGACGCCCTCGGCGGTGCCAGAGTCACCGTTCCCCACCCCATGCACTACGACGACACCGCCCAGGACCTCCACATCCACCTCCAGCCCGGAGAGCAGCTCCTCGACGGCCGCCAGGCCGTCGGCTTCGTCCGCTATCGCAGCGACGGCCAGGGCGATCTCGGGCGACTCCGGCGGCAGCAGACCTTCCTCAAGGCCCTCGCCCTCCAGGTCGCCACCCTCGGCAGCCTCCGCCGGATCGGTGCCATAGGCGCCGCCTTCCACCGCTCCCTCCAGACCGACCTCACACCCAGGCAGATCCTCGCCCTCGCCTACACCATGCCCGGCCTCTCCGGCTCGGATATCTCCGCCTCCACCCTCCCCGGAAGGCCGCGCTACCTCCACGGCGTGAGCTACTACCTCGCCGACCTCTCCTCCCTGCCGGACCTCCTGTCTCCAGAAGGCGACCCTCAGAGTTCCGCCGCCAGTTCCGATAACGATGTCACACTCGCCGTGCTCAATGGCTGCGGCCGCAACGGCTACGCGCGGCGCGCCGCCCGACAGCTCGCGGCCGCCGGGCTCCGAGTCACACAGGTGGCCAACGCGCCCTCCAGCGCCTGCCCGCAGACCCTCGTCATCAGCCCCGACGCCCCCGACTGCCGCAGCGCCGCCCAGCGGGTGGCGGCCGCCCTCCGCCATGGGAAGATCGTCGTCGCCCCCGACCGCGCCCCCGATCGCTCCCTCGAGATCATCATCGGTGAGGACTTCCACCCCTCACCCGGATTCTGACTCCCACAACAGGAGAAAGACAGATGACCGCGGCCGATCTATGGAATCGGGTTCGAGGAGTCTGGGAGCGCGTCAACCCCCTGGGCGGAAGGCCCCGCGTCGACTACGAGGCCCTCATCTCGGAGCTGTCCCGCGCCGCCGACGAAAGCCGCCGCCAGATCGGCCAGACCACCCTCGTCCCCTGCCACTATCTCGTCTCCCTCTCCCCGCGGGACATGGACGATTGGGAAGAGGGCGGGCTCGCCGACCTGCTCGTCCAGGAGCTGGAGCGCGCCCTCGCCGAGTACATCCGATCCCGCGGCTACCGGGTGAACGGGGCCGTCACCGTGCGCCTGGAGGCCAACGAGCGTCTCGACGACGGATACGTCGGCCTGACGCCGAGCTTCTCCCCCTACGATCCCCAGCAACCCGAAGTCAGCGGAGAGACGGTCCTCTGGCCCCCGCACGGCAGCGCCATCGCCAGCCTCGAAATCGTCTCCGGCCTCCGCCAGGGCGAAACCATCGCCATCACCCGCCTCCCCGCCACCATCGGCCGCACCACCGAATCGAACCGCCCCGCCGTGGGGTTCGCGGACGATACCCGGGCCATCAGCCGCCGGCACGCAGTCATCGAGCAGGCGGAAGGACGCTTCTTCATCACCGACGAAGGCAGCCTCAACGGAACCCACGTCAACGGGAGCCGGCTCGAGCCGCACGTCCGCACGCCGCTGCCGCCGGAGGCGCGCCTCTCCCTCGGCCGAGACCTCGCCGTGATGGTCTTCCACCTCGGCGATAGGAGCACCGTTACGGGATGGCAGTTCTAGCGATATCTGTGGAGAAGGCCAAACGCACGCACCCCGCAAGGCGACGACGAGCCGAGCCGGGTTCCGCCGCCATCGTCATCGTAGACGACACGGGTGTATAGCATGGGGGCTATCGCCGCGCTGGCGCACATCCTCTTCCTCGCCGGGCTCGGGGCCTCCGCCCTCCTCCTCTGGCGGGGAGCGAGCGTCGGCGGCCGCAAGCTCGCCCTCTTCATCGGCGCCGTCTGGCTCACCGGGCTCCTCGCCGTCTACGCCTCCATTGCAGCCCGCGGGCCCTCTTGGCTCTCCACCCCGCTCAGAGACGTCCGCTTCGAGTCCCACCCCGGCCCCCTCGGGACCCATCACAAGCTGATCTCCCCTTCCCCCTCTCGGCGACTCCCCGCCGCGCTCGACCGCGTGCGCAAGCCCCTATCCCTTCAGCTCGACTTCCAGCTCCAGCCAAGCGGCCGCGTCGAGCAGGTGCGCCTCACCACCTCCTCGGGCTCCCCTGACCTCGACGCCGCCGTCGCCGCCTCCGTCGGCGCCTGGCGCTTCGGCCCCCTCCCCGCCGCGCGCCAGCCCAAAGCCGCCGAAACCGTCCGCCTCACCGTGCAGAACCGCTACCACGCTCAGCGGACAGGGCTCCTCCCCGCCCTCCTCGCCACGCTCTTCCTGGGGCTCTGGATGCTCACCGTCTGGCTCCTGCCCAGGCAGCCCGCCCCCGCGGACAACACATCGCCCGCCCCGGAGCCCGCCCTCCGCACCATGCTCTTCGCCGCCGGCTGGCTCGCCGCGCTCGGCTGGCTCCTCGTCTGGCGCCTCGCCCCCGACATCGGGCGCGGCACGTACGACCTCTCCGCCAAACACGCCTGGTTCCTCCTCGCCAGCGTGCCCGTGATCTGGGCCTCGACCTGCATCGCCCGGCGCTGGTCGGGCTTTGGCCGCGCCGTCGCCCGCAGCGGGTGGCTCTGCGTCGCCGCCGGCGTCGTGCTCCTCCTCCTCACCCGGTTCACCCCCCTCGGCACCGACCTCAACACCGGCCATCGCCTCTGGCTCCGCACTCCCATCGGCGTCTTCCAGACCGTCGAGCTCGTCAAGCTCCTCCTCGTCTTCTTCGTCGCCGCCTGCGCCTATCCAGCCGCCTTCGGCGGCACCGCCGCAGCGCCCTTGGGCGGCTCTCTCCTGGCCGCCCGGCGCCACACGCGGGTGGTCCGGCTCCGGCCCTGGTTCGAGCGCTACCGCGGGATGATGGGCGCCTTCGCCCTCGTGCTCGCCTCCCTCGCCCTCATGAGCGACTTCGGCCCCATGCTCCTGCTCGCCATCGTGCTCCTGCTCCTCCTCTTCGCCCAGGGCCACAGCCGCCAGGCCGCCGCCGGGCTCGCCCTCCTCCTCTTCCTGCTCGCGGGCAGCTACGCCATCGGCGCCCCCGCCCGCTGGCACGACCGGGTCAGCATCTGGCGAAACCCCTGGCAGGCCGCCCCCGACGACTCCCACCGCCTCCTCCAGGGCCGCGAGCATATGGCGCGCGCCGCCTGGGCGGTCAGCGCCGGCGGCATCACCGGCGCCGGCCTCGGCCGCGGAAGGCCCGGCGACATCGCCGCCGTCGAGTCCGACTTCCCCTTCGCCGCCGTCTCCGAGGAGCTCGGCTGGCTCGGCGGCGCCGCCCTCCTCGCCGTCATCCTCGCGCTCGTCAGAGCCGGGCTCTCGCTCGCCATGCAGCGAGAGGACGCTCTCGAGAAAACGCTCCTCTCCGGCATCGTTTGCCTCCTCGCCGTCCAGGCCGCCCTCAGCATCGGCGGCAACCTCGGCCTCTGGCCCCTGTCCGGCATCACCCTGCCTTTCGTCAGCTACGGCGGCTCCTCTCTCCTCGTCAACTTCCTCGCCTTCGGCATCTTCGTCGGCCTGGCCGGCCGTTCCGCCGATCCGACCCGGTCCTTCCAACCCCTTCCCGCCGACCTCAGCCGTCGCTCCACCGACGCGCTCCGCAAGCTCCAGGTCCTGTTCCTCGCGCTCCCCCTCCTCCTCTCCGCCAAAGCCGCCTGGATGCAATCGCCCTGGACCGCCGGCGCCCTCAGCGACCGCCTCCATCGCCGCGCCGACGCCTCCCATCTCGCCAATCCCCGCGCCGAGGCCCCGCCCTGGGTCGACCGAGGCCGCTTCCTGGACCGAAGCGGCGATCCCCTCACACATAAAATGCACTTCATCCATCTCGTCGGCTTTCAGACCCCCGGCCGGCCCCGCCTCGGCCTCGAAAGCTCCCTCAACGATCTCCTCGTTGGACGCCTGAGTCCGCCCAGCGGCCTCCTCTCGCGGCTCTGGACCGACCAGCCCCACCGCGGCTATGACGTCGTGCTCACCATCGACCAATCGCTCCAGGCGCGCGCCTACGACCTGCTCCGCCGGCGCAAATACACGGGCTCCATCGTCGGCATCGACCCCCAGACCGGCGAGATCCTCATCGCCGCCAACCTCCCCGCCCTCGACCCCACCGCCCCCTCCGGACGCTGGCTCGCCTCCTACGACGGCGAGCGAGGATCGCCCCCCTTCTGCTACCGCAAGGTCTACGCCCCCGGCTCCGCCTTCAAGACCATCGTCGCCGCCGCCGCCCTGGAGAGCGGCGCGCTCTCGCCCTCCGATCGCATCGACTGCCAGGGGACCTACCGCGCCCCCGGCGCCGGCAAGCCCATCAGAGACTGGCAGCGCCACCGCAGCCCCGCCTGGCAAGGCCACGGCCCGCTCACGCTCCACCAGGCCCTCGTCCCCTCCTGCAACTCCATCTACGCCGAAGTCGGCGTCCGCCTCGGCTGGGAGGCGCTCTCGCGCTTCGCCGACCGCGCCGCCTTCAACCGCCCCCTTCCCCTCGCCCCCGAAACCTGGCGAGGCGGGCGAAAGCGCTGGTTCGAGACCAGCCAGAGCGTCATCTCCCCCGGCGGCCGCTGGGCCTCCGAGCTCTCCCCCGCCGAGCGCGACCCCGGCTCCCTCGCCCAGACAGCCCTCGGCCAGCGCGACGTTCGCATGACCCCCCTCCACCTCGCCCTCTGGGCGGCGGCCGTCGCCAACGACGGCAAGCTCATGGCCCCCACCCTCGTCCGCGCCGTACAGAATGACCGCGGCAAGAAGGTGTGGCAGTCCAAACCGCAAATGCTGAGCAGGGCAATGTCGCAGGAGACGGCGAACCAGGTGACAGCGATGATGGAGGATGTGGTCGCCCGCGGCACCGGGCGCGCCGCCCGCATCCCCGGCCTCCGCCTCGCCGGCAAGACCGGGACGCCGCAGGAAGACCCCGGCAGCAGCAACGCCATCTTCATCGGCTTCGCCCCGGTCGAGCAGCCGCGGCTGGCCGTGGCCATCGTGCTGGAGAAGGCGGCCGCCGGCGGCGGAGGAGATGCAGCCCCCATCGCGGGTGAGATCTTGAAAGCGGTTCGGTGAGGCGGCCGCGCTCGTCGTGTTCGGCCGCTCGCCGTCTTCCGTTCGGAGGTCCGCGAAGTGATGAGTTGGCATAGGCGGTTGCTGGATTGGCTGCTGGGGCGTCCCCGCCGCGCGACAGACGATCTCTCCAAGACGGACCCGGCCATGACGGACGACGCCCTCGCCGGCGCCGCCGAGCTGCTCCCTCGCGGCGCGGCCTGGGCGATGGGATGCACCCATCGCGGCAAGGTCAGGGACAACAACGAGGACGACTTCCTCTGCGCCCCCGAGCGGCGGCTCTTCATCGTCTGCGACGGCATGGGCGGCCACGCCGCCGGCGAAGTCGCCAGCCGCGAAGCCATCGACGTCCTCGACGACGTCCTCAGCCCCGAGGCCATCGAGCAGGCCCTCGCCCGCGATGGCGACGGGATCGAGGCGCTTCTGAGCGAAGGCCTTCGCCGCGCCAACGAGCGGGTTTTCACCCTCGGCAGCGAGAACCGCGCCTGGTCCGGAATGGCGAGCGCCGCCGTCATCTGCCTCCTCGGCCTCGACGACGTCCACCTCGCCAACGTCGGCGACTGCCGCGCCTACCGCCTCCGGGGCGAAGACGTCCGGTTGCTCACGACAGACCATTCCGTCGCCGCCGCCCTCGTCACCCAGGGGAAGCTCACGGCCGAAGAAGCGCGCTCCCACCCCCTCCGCAACCACCTCACCGCCTCCCTCGGGCTCGCCCAACCCAGCGATCCCGCCTGCTCCTCCGTCGAGCTACAGCCGGACGATCGCCTCGTCATCTGCTCCGACGGACTCTGGGACATGCTCTCCGATGCCGCCATCGCCCGCCTCGCCACCTCCCATCCACCTGAAGAGGCGGTGAAAGCCCTCATCCGTGCCGCCAACGACGCCGGCGGCGCCGACAACATCACCGTCATCGTCGTCCACGTCGGGGCCGAAGAGGGCCCTGCCGAAACCGAGACACTGGAAACCGCAGCCGAGCCCGACGGGCAATCGCCCGGCGCTCCGCCGGCGGAATAGATCATCATGGCCGACTACTCCGACGCACTGGTGCTCACCTGGCAGATCGCCGCCGCCGAGGCCGGCGCCGCCGCCCACGCCACCATCAAGCCCGGCCACTTTCTCATCGCGCTCTGCCGGCTCACCGGCCTCTCCCCCGACGACTTCAAAGACGTCACCGACAAGACCCGCATACAGCGCCAGCTCGAAGCGGTGCAGGTCGAGATCCGCGAGATCGGAGAGGCCTTGGCGCGCGCCCGCGTCAACGCCCAGTTCGTCCGCCGGCGCCTGCGCGCCCGCCTCGGCCGTGAAGGAAGCGGCCCCACCGACGGCGTCATGCATCGCAGCCCCGAAACCCGTCGTCTCTTCGAAAGGGCCGAGCGGCTCTGCCAGGCCGACCGCCTCCGGCCCGTCCGGCCCATCCACCTCCTCCAAGCCCTCTGCGAGACCGCCGATCGGCCCTGCGCCCTCGCCCTCCAGGACCTCGGCATCCCCCTCTCCAAGCTCGCCGACGCCGCCCGCGCGGCCGGCTCGGCCCCCGCCGCGCACCCCGGCGCAAAGCCCCGACCGGCGGCACCGCAGTCCGAGTCCCGATCGGCCGCACCCCAGTCCGAGCCCCAGCCGGCGGACCGCAGCCGCACGCCTCTCCTCGATCGCTACGGCCGGGACCTCACCCTGGCCGCCGTCGAAGGCAAGCTCGCCCCCGTCATCGACCGGCAGGACGAAATCCGCCGCCTCGGGCAGGTCTTGCTCCAGCACCGGCGCAGCAACGCCATCCTCGTCGGAGACCCCGGCGTCGGAAAAACCTGTATCGTCGAGGGCCTCGCCCAGCGCATGGCCCGGCGCGACGCCGACGAGCACTTCCGCAGGAAGCGGATCGTCGAGCTCTCCCCCAGCGCCCTCGTCGCCGGAACCAAGTATCGCGGCGAGTTCGAGGAGAGGCTCAGGGGCATCCTCGCCGAAGCCGCCGCCGACCGCGACATTATCCTCTTCATCGACGAAATCCACGCCGTCGTCGGCGCCGGCGCAGCCGGCGACGCCGGCATGGACGCCGCCGACATCCTCAAGCCCGCCCTCGCCCGAGGTGACATCGCCTGCCTCGGCGCCACGACCATCCAGGAATACCGGCGCTCCATCGAGAGCGATCCCGCCCTCCAGCGGCGATTCCAGGCGATCTGGATCGACGAGCCCACCCGCGACGAAGCCACCGCCATCCTCCAGGGCCTCCTCCCCACCTTCCAGGACCACCACGGCATCCCCATCGGCGAGGACGCCGTCGCCGCCGCCGTCGAGCTGTCCATGCGCTACGCCATCGACCAGCGGCTGCCCGACAAGGCCATCGACCTCATCGACGAGGCCTGCGCCCGCGCCAGGCTCCGCACCTTCAGCTCGTTCTCCTCCGTCTCCGCCATCGGGCGCGCCGACATCGCCCGCGTCATCTCGGATCGGCACAGGATCCCCCTGGAGCGTCTCACCGAAAAGGAGTCGAAGCGCCTCCTCAACCTGGATCGAGCCCTCGCCGCCGGCGTCAAAGGCCAGCCCGACGCCATCGCCGCCGTCAGCCGCGCCATCAGGGCCGCCCACGCCGGCATCACTCCACCGAACCGGCCCAAAGGCGTCTTCCTCTTCGCCGGCCCCACCGGCACCGGCAAGACCGAGCTCGCCAAAGCCCTCGCCCGGTTCCTCTTCGGCACCGAAGACCGCATCATCCGGCTCGATATGTCGGAGTACTCAGAGCGCCACGCCGTCTCCAAGCTCGTCGGCGCGCCACCCGGCTACGCCGGATACGAAGACGAAGGGCCGCTCGTCTCCGCCATTCGCACTCGCCCCTACTCCGTCCTCCTCCTCGACGAGATCGAGAAGGCCCACCCCGAGGTCCATTCCCTCCTCCTCCAGGTTCTCGACGAAGGGCGGCTCACCGACGGCCGCGGCCGCCGCGCCTCCTTCACCGAAGCCGTCATCATCATGACCAGCAATCTCGGCCCCACCAACCTCGAAAGCAAGCCCATCCTCGGCCTCCGCTCGGCCCCGGAGCCGGACCCCGGCGGCCGGGCGCGCCGCCGCCAGCGAGAGCGCCTCCTCGCCGCCGTCCGCGCCGCCTTCTCCCCCGAGTTCTTCAACCGCATCCAGCAGGTCGTCATCTTCGATCCCCTCGGGCGGGAGGCCGTCCGCGAGATCATCGACACCCTCCTCCTCGAGCTCCGGCGGCGGCTCGAGCGCCGCTCCGTCGCGCTGGAGATCGACGACTCCGCCTACGACCTCCTCATGCGGCACGGCTTCGACGCAACCTACGGCGCCAGGGCGATGGAGCGAACCGTGGCCAGGCTCATCGCCGAGCCGCTGGGCGGCCTTCTGCTCGCAG
>Ga0180434_10004736_pt1 | contig 16389 bp, 13 predicted proteins | sample SS_ome_7_FD_132453 | JGI IMG/M metagenome (GOLD analysis project Ga0180434, IMG submission 132453) | Hypersaline lake sediment archaeal communities from the Salton Sea, California, USA - SS_1_D_2 metaG | ecosystem: Environmental > Aquatic > Non-marine Saline and Alkaline > Hypersaline >...
ACCCTACCGCAGGATAGGGTCCCTGAAGCTGGCGGAGGGCCGCCTGCTGGAGGAGGGCGAGTCAAAAAAGGCCGTTATCGGCTCCACCCTGGCCGATAAAGAGGGGATCGGGGTAGGAGAGGAAATCGAGCTCAAGGACGAGCTCTTCGAGGTTGTGGGGATCTTCGAGGTCACCCTGACCTCCCCCGATAACATGGCCTTCGTGTCCCTGGAAGACGCCCAAGACCTCCTGCAGGCTTCCTTCCCGGCCTTCGAGACGGGCGACGTGGTTGACTCCGTATATGCCTATGCCGAAGAGGGGGTAGACGACGAGGTACTGGCCGCAACCATCGAGGACGAGGTCGAGGGCGTAAAAGCCATCACCCCGGATGAGCTGGAGAGCCAGATATCCCAGTTCACGGTGATCTTCAACGCCATCGTGTTGGGGGTGGGCCTCATAGCCCTCATCGTGGGAGGGTTATCCATCATCAATACCATGGTAATGTCGGTGTCGGAGCGTACCAGGGAGATCGGTCTCAAGAGGGCCATAGGCGCTGATACCCGCTCCATCCTGGGCGAGATCCTGTTGGAGGCGTCCTTAATCGGATTCCTGGGAGGATTGATAGGCGTGGGCTTGGGAGCGTTACTTGTTGGCTTTCTCAATAATCTGACCTCTTCGGGGGGAGTGACCGTCTTCGCCCTGACCCTTGGAGTGATAATAGGGCCGATAATCTTCGCCACTCTTCTGGGCGCCCTGGCCGGCCTCTTCCCGGCCTTGAGGGCGGCCAGGCTCAATCCGGTGGAAGCCCTGAGAGAGGATTGAGGGGATAAACATGATAACAGCAAAAGACCTCACTAAGATCTATCACATAGGCGGCTCCGAGGTGCGCGCCGTGGACGGCTTGAGCCTGGCCATCGATAAGGGAGAGTTCCTGTCCATAATGGGCCCCTCCGGCTCAGGCAAGACCACCCTCCTCAATCTCCTTGGATGCCTGGACGTTCCCACCACCGGACAAGTCCTTATGAATGGTGAGAACGTGGGCTCCCTGCCGCCTTCTGTGCGCACTCGTATAAGGAGGGAGAGGATCGGCTTCGTCTTCCAGGAGTTTAACCTCCTGCCCTCCCTCAATGCCATGGAGAACGTGGAACTGCCCTTACGCTACATGGGAATAAAGAGCTCGGAGAGACACAGCCGTGCCCTTGCTGCCCTGGAGAAGGTCGGCTTGAGGGAACGGGCCAAACATCGTCCCACCCAGCTGTCGGGAGGGGAGCAGCAGAGGGTGGCCATCGCCCGTGCCCTGGTGACCGAGCCGGTGCTGGTCCTGGCGGATGAGCCCACCGGGGAACTGGATACGGAGAACACTATGCGCATCATGGAGCTAATGCGGGAGCTCAACCGCGAACTGGACCAGACCTTCGCCATCGTCACCCACGATCCAATGGTGGCCGACTACACTCGCCGCAGGGTGATCTTGCGCGACGGCAAAGTGGAAAAAGACCAGCTCTCAGCAGGAACAGAATAGATGGGGTCAAAGCTTCATTCTTCAGTAGATGGGGTCAAAGCTTCATTCTTCAGTCTCAACCATCTGGATTCCCCCATATATGCAAAGAGTGAAGAATGAAGCTTTGACCCCTTATTTTTCTTGACAGTGCCGTACTATATCTCTATCATTTAAGGTTGCTGTGTTTAAAACGAAAAGTGGAATAGGACACCGAAAAAAATGAAGACCTACAGCGTGAAAAAGTCCGAGATAACGAGGAAATGGTACGTGGTAGACGCCGATGGCTTGGTACTGGGAAGGCTGGCGTCTGAAGTGGCCAAGATCATCAGGGGAAAGAACAAGCCTACCTATTCTCCCCACTTGGATGTAGGTGATCACGTGATAGTGGTAAACGCGGACAAAGTGCGGTTGACAGGGGATAAGCTGCAGAAAAAGGTCTATTATCATCATTCCGGTTATCCCGGCGGGCTGAAGGAGACGCCCTATGAGGATCTCATGAAGAGCAAGCCGGAGTTCGTAGTGCACAAAGCGGTCAAGGGCATGATGCCAAAAAATCGCCTGGGTAGAACCATGATGAAGAAGCTTCATGTCTACTCGGGCCCGGATCATCCCCATAACGCCCAGAAACCGGATAAACTGACCCTACAAATATGATAAGCAGTTAAAAAGGCGGGTGAAAGTGTTGAGCCAGGAGTTGGGTTACGGAACGGGAAGGCGGAAGGAGGCCGTGGCGAGGGTATGGCTGTATCCTGGCAGCGGCGAATTCGAGATAAACGGCAGAGATCTTGAGAAGTACTTTCCACGAGAGACCCATAGAAACCAGGTCATGCAGTCCCTGGAGGTCTCGGGCGGCACCGATCGTTACCGCGTTGTGGCGACCATAAAAGGAGGCGGTATCTCCGGACAGGCCGGAGCGCTGAGCCATGGCATAGCTCGCGCCCTGGTGAACTGCGACGAGACCCTCCGCGCCGTTTTAAAGAAAGCGGGGCTGCTGCGGCGCGATCCTCGTATGAAGGAGCGCAAGAAGTACGGTCTGAAAAAAGCCCGCAAGCGTCCCCAGTTCTCCAAGCGTTGATCTCCCGGCCATCTATTTCATCCAAACCTTGCTTAAGGGGTTTGAGGGCCATAAGACACCACCATAACCGGTTAAGGTGTCCACTATCCTTGAAGGGCTGAAATAACAGGTGCTATAGTCCTTTTATGGGTTAAAGGAGCGGCATATGCGCGAAAAAGAGGGAAACAGGCTCCGGCTTTTCGGGACCGACGGCATTCGTGGAAAGGCCAACGAGGAGCTCACCCCTGAGCTGGCTATGCAGGTGGGTTGGGCTGCCGTAAAGGTATTGGCCAGGGACAACCCCCGGCCTTTTCTAGTGGTGGGGAGGGACACCCGTGTTTCCGGTACCATGCTGGAGTCCGCCCTGGTGGCGGGGATATGCGCCTGCGGCGGCAGGGTGGAACTCCTGGGGGTGATCCCCACCCCGGCGGTGGCTTTCCTTACCAATAAGAAAGGAGCGGATGCCGGAGTTGTCATATCTGCCTCACATAATCCAGCGCCCGACAACGGCATCAAGTTCTTCCATTCCAGCGGCTTCAAGCTGCCGGATGACATAGAGGACCGAATAGAGTCCCTGCTGCAGGGCGAGATAGAGGGAGAGCGTCCCAGCGGTGAAGAGGTGGGATGCGCCGGCGCCTCGCCGGATGCTGAGCAAGAATACCTGGAGTACCTATTATCAGTGACCTGCCCGACCCTTGATTCCATAAAGATAGTGGTAGACTGCGCCAATGGCTCGGTATACCGACTGGCCTCTATGGTGTTGGAAAGATGCGGCGCGGAAGTGGTGGCCATCAACGCCGAACCGGACGGCATCAACATCAACAAGGATTGCGGCTCCACCCATCCCGAGGGCCTGCAGCGCAGAGTGTTGGAGGAGAAGGCGGACCTGGGGCTGGCTTTCGACGGCGACGCCGACAGGGTGTTGGCGGTGGACGAAAAGGGCAGGCTGGTAGACGGGGATTTTATCATGGCCATCTGTGCCCTGCATATGAAGAGAAAGGGAAGGCTCAAAGGGGACGCGCTGGTCACCACGGTCATGACCAACCTCGGCTTTCACCATGCGATGCGGCGAGAGGGGATCGATGTTTACAAGACCATGGTGGGAGACCGTTACGTGCTGCAGAGGATGCTTGACGAGGGGCTCGGTCTGGGAGGGGAACAATCCGGTCATGTTATCTTTCTGGAACACGCCACTACCGGGGACGGACTACTCACCGCTTTGAAGCTCTTGGAGGCTTTAGAGGAGAGTGGAGAGAGCCTGTCTACGCTGGCGGGAGTGATGGAGAGAATCCCCCAACTGCTTTTAAACGTCAAAGTAAAAGACAAGGAGGCCCTGGGTGAATCGGAGACCATCTCGCGGGCCTTAAAGGAATGGGAGAAGAAGCTGGAGGGAAAGGGCAGGATCCTACTGCGCCCATCGGGCACAGAACCGATGGTGCGGGTCATGGTGGAGGATGAAGACCAGGAGCGCGCCGAGGAGGCCGCCAGGGACCTGGCGGCCCTGATCGAGAGGGAGATGGGCTGACATTGTGCGGAATAATCGGGTATATCGGTGATAAGTCTCTACCGGAGATACTGTTCAAAGGCCTGTGCCGCCTGGAGTACAGGGGATATGACTCGGCTGGTATCGCAGTCCTCGACGGCGAAATGATAGAGATAGTCAAACGCAAGGGCAACCTGGAGAGTCTGCGCCCCGCGCTGGGCCGGTTTGCCTCCAAGGGAGGGACGGGTTTGGCTCATACCCGCTGGGCCACGCACGGACGCCCCTCGGAGGAGAACGCTCACCCCCACCTGGACTGCACTAAAGAGATAGCTATCGTGCATAACGGAATCATAGAGAACTTCCACGAGCTGCGCGAGGAGTTGCGCGAGAAGGGGCACGGATTCCGCTCTCAAACCGACTCCGAGGTCATAGCTCATCTGGTTGAGGAATACTATCAGGACGATCTCCTGGAGGCGGTGCGCCGCGCGCTGGCCGGAGTGGAGGGCGCTTACGCCATCGTGGCTATGAGCTTGAGAGAGCCGGGAGTACTGGTTGGGGCGCGCAAGAACAGCCCGCTCATCCTGGGCCTGGGAGAGGGAGAGAACTTCCTGGCGTCGGCCATGCCGGCCTTTCTGGACAGTACTCGCAAGGTAGTGGACCTGGAGAACGGCGACCTGGTCAGGATAACCCGAGATGATTGGAAGTGCATAGACCCTCAAGGCATGGAGATGGAGCGCGAAATGATCGAGGTGCCCTTCGACGTGTCGGCGGTAGAGAAGGGCGGCTACGACGACTTCATGCTCAAGGAGATCTACGAACAGCCCCGGGCGTGGAGGGAGACCCTGATGGGCAGGATGGATAAATCCGGGTCTCTACGCATCGAGGAGCTGGAGGAGGGGGACCTGGACCTTGGAAGCATCCGCAGGATAATATTCGTGTCCTGCGGGACCTCCTACCATGCCTCCCTGCTTGCCCGCTACATCATCGAGACCTGGATGGACATACCCGTAGAGGTGGATATTGCATCGGAGTTCTGTTACCGGGAGCCTCGCCTGGATCCCTCTTGCCTGGTGATAGCGGTAAGCCAATCCGGCGAGACGGCGGATACCATGACCGCCATGCGCTGGGCCCTGCAGAGCAAGGCGCCCACCCTCAGCGTGGTAAACGTGGTGGGAAGCATGATGGCCAGGGAGTCCGACGCAGTGCTCTATACCCGCGCCGGCCCGGAGATCGGCGTGGCGGCCACCAAGACCTTTTTCGCGCAGGTAGCCGCCGTTTACCTGCTGGGCCTTTACCTGGGGCAGGAGCGGGGGCTTTTAAACCAGGAATTCGTGGCGGAGACCTTCCGGGAGCTGGAGGGACTTCCCGAGCAGGTGGAGAAGGTCCTGGAGGATACCAGGACGGTGGAACGTTGTGCCGAGAGGTATTGTCGCTGCGAGGATTTTCTCTTTCTAGGGCGTAACAAGAATTTCCCCATGGCCATGGAGGGAGCCCTGAAGCTTAAAGAGATATCCTATATCCACGCCGAGGGCTATCCCGCGGGGGAGATGAAGCACGGACCTATCGCGCTGTTGCATCCGGGCTTTCCCGTGGTCGCCCTCATTCCCAAGGATGCCGTCTACGACAAGATACGCAGCAATATCGAGGAGATACGGGCCCGCCAGGCCCCGGTGATAGGGGTGGCGACACAGGGAGATAAAGAGGTAGAGAGCGTTTGCGAGGAGACCATCTTCGTTCCCGAGGTAAATCCCCATTTCAATCCCGTGGTCATAGCACCTGCCCTGCAGCTGCTGGCCTATCATATAGCCAAGCTGAGGGGATGCAACGTCGATCAACCGCGCAACCTGGCCAAGACGGTCACTGTGGAGTAGCGGGGGAGGGAACCGCCCGGGAGCGGAGAATGATGTTATAAGGGACCGGGCGTCATCACCCGGTCAAGGGCCACTCGGCGATGGAAAAGCGGGAATGGAGATTCTAGGTATAGGCATCGATCTGGTTGAAATAGGCAGAATAGAAAAAGCGATCGCGCGGCACGAGGAGTTTGTGTCGCGCGTCTTTTCTCCCCGTGAAAGGGAGCTCTGCGAGGACTACGCCCGACCGGCTCGCCGCTACGCGGCCTGCTTCGCGGCCAAGGAGGCGGCCTCAAAGGCGCTGGGCACGGGCGTGATGGGTTTCACATGGCAGGAGGTGGAGATGCTGCGGGATGATAAGGGCCAACCATACCTAGCTCTTTCGGGCCGGGCGCAAGAGCTTGCTTCCAGCAAGGGTGTGGACGAGATATTGATCAGCGTGTCTCATTCCAGGGGGTTGGCTGTGGCCGTCGCCCAGGCCGTTAGCGGGGAGGTAGAGAGATGAGAGTTGTCTATCCCGAGGAGATGAAGGCGCTGGATAAAGCGGCCATCGAGGGCGGCATACCCCCACTGGACCTCATGGAGAGAGCTGGAAGGTCTCTGGCCGAGCAGGCCAGGGATATGCTCAGCCTCTGCACGGGGAGGAAGATAGCGGTCATGGCGGCGAAAGGGAACAACGGCGGAGACGGCTTTGTGGCGGCTCGCTATCTCGAGTCGTGGGGGGCCGAGCTCAAGGTTCACCTCATCGGCGGGGAAACCGAGCTTACCCCGGACTCTACCACCAATCACCGGCGCTTCGTCGATGCGGGAGGGGAGGTGGTGGAGGCCGATGCCGCCGAACTGCGTCGCGAGCTTCCCACCGTAGACCTTATCATCGATGCCTTGTTCGGAGTGGGTTTCCGCGGGAAAGCCGAGGGTATCTACGGCGAGGTTATCTCGGCCATGAACGAAAGCGGCGCTCCCATCATCGCCGCGGATATCCCCTCCGGAGTCGAGGCGGATACGGGAGCGGTGCTGGGACCGGCGGTGGAGGCGCGAAGGACCGTCACCTTTGCCTGGCCCAAAACGGGTCTGTATCTCTTTCCCGGGGCGGGGAAAGTGGGCGAGCTGATAGTGGCGGATATAGGTATATCTGACGAACTTGTGGACGGGATAGTGGAGAGCGATGTCCATACCATCGAATCCCACTACATTGCCGCAATGCTGCCTCACCGCCCTCCACAAGCCCACAAAGGGATGTGCGGCAGGGTATTGGTGGTGGCGGGCTCGGTGGGGCTTACCGGCGCAGCCGCTCTATGTTCTCGTTCGGCCCTTCGAGCCGGGGCGGGCGTGGTCACCCTGGGTATACCCGCCAGCCTCAATCCCATCATGGAGGTGAAGCTCACCGAGGTGATGACCCTGCCTCTACCTGAAGATGGAGAAGGTACCCTCGGCGGAGGGGCCGTGGATAAGATATTGGAGGCCATGGAAAACCATGACGCCCTGGCGTTGGGGCCGGGGCTGGGCATGGCCTCCGCCACCCGCGAGGTGGTCACCGGGCTTCTGGAACGGGTGGAGAAGCCGGTGGTCCTGGACGCGGACGGCATCAACGCCGCCGCTGTGGAACCGTGGTCTCTGACCGACAGGAGTCAACCGACGCTGATAACCCCCCATCCGGGGGAGCTGGGAAGACTGCTGGGAGAGGAGGCCAGGTCGATCCAGGCCGCCCGCCTGGACTCCGCCCTCGAGGCCGCCCGGAGGATGGGATGTGTAACCGTTCTAAAGGGCGCCAATACCCTGGTGGCGGACGCGGAGGGCAAGGCCTACTTCAATCCGCTTATGCTGCCGGGCCTGGCCACGGCGGGAAGCGGTGATGTTCTAACGGGATGTACGGCGACCATGTGCGCCCAGGGCCTGGAGCCGCTGCAGGCGGCGCTCTGCGGCGTCTTCATTCACGGTAAGGCGGCGGAGCTGGCGTCCCACCTGGTGGGCCCCGTGGGCATGGTGGCGCGAGATGTCATATCCAATCTTCCCCTGGCCATTACAGGCCTACTGCGAGAGAGAGAAGGAGGTTTCCTGGGGTGAAAACTGCTGCGGAGATCATGAGTCCAGACCCGATGGTCGTGGGGCCCGATGCGACGGTGACGGAGATGGCAAAGATAATGGTGGACAACCGCATCCGCTGCTTGCCGGTGGTGGACGAGAAGGGAAAGCTGCTAGGTGCGGTAGACGAGGAGGACCTGGTACACCAGGATGCCAGGATACATTTCCCCAGTTTCATCCATTTCCTGGAGAGCTACATATTCCTGCCCACCTCTTTGAAGCGTTTCGAGAAGGAGCTGCGCCAGGCTGTGGGCGCCAAGGCCTCCGAGGTGATGGGGGAGCAGCCCCACCTGGTGAAGCCCGGGGACAACGTGGAGGATATCGCCACGCTGATGGTGGAAAAAGACCTGGAATACTTGCTGGTTGTGGAGGAAGACAGGCTAAAAGGGGTCATCACCAGGTCTGATATCCTCAAAACACTGACCGAGGGTTGATGGGGATCATGGAGGAAGAGACCCTTTGGCGTCCCACTTACGCGCGGGTGGACCTAGATAATATCCGCCACAACGTGCGCCTCTTCGCAGGCCTGGTGGGCCCTTCCTGCCAGGTGATGGCGGTGGTCAAGGCGGACGGCTACGGCCATGGTGCCAGGGAGACTGCGAAGGCCGCCCTTCAGGCCGGCGCAACCCGTCTGGGCGTAGCCCTGGTGGAAGAAGGAGAGGACATGCGCCGGGCGGGGTTCGAGGTCCCCGTCCATTTATTGTTCGAGCCCCCGCCCACTGCCGCGGCAAAGGTGGTGGAGCTGGGAATTACTCCCACCGTATACACCCCTGAGTACGCCGAGTCCCTATCGAAGGCCGCTGTTGAAGCCGGGGCCAAGATAGCGATACACGTGAAATTGGATACGGGGATGCACCGGGTGGGAACAGGCCCGGACCAGGCAGCGGAGCTGATGGAGAGGATATCAGCTCTGCCCGGCCTAGAGGTGGAGGGCATATACACTCATCTGGCCATGGCCTACGAACCCCGGGATCCCTTCACCCTCAGGCAGCTCGAGGTGTTCGACGAGGTTTGTGGGCGGTTGGAGGAGCGGGGCCTGAAGATACCTATGCGGCATGCGGCCGCTTCCGGGGCTGCCCTGTCCCACCCCGCTGCACGCATGGACATGATAAGGTTGGGGATCTCCATGTACGGGCTTCTTCCAGGGCCGGATTTCAACGGCCGGGCTGATCTCCGCCCCGCCATATCCCTCCGTACTCGTATAAGCAACGTCTTCAGGGTGCCGGCGGGTGAGGGATTGAGTTACGGACTGACCCATACCTTCGACCGCCCGAGCTGGGTGGCCGTCCTTCCCCTGGGATACGGCGACGGCCTGGCCCGGGCTCTCTCCAACCGCTGGGAGGTGATCATTGGGGAGAAACGTTATGCCCTGGTGGGCACCATCTGTATGGACCTGTGCCTGGTCGACCTGGGGGATGACCAACGTGCCCCGGGGGAAGAAGTGGTGGTCATTGGGGGCTATGGCGAGGAAGAGATAGGCGTTGAGCGCATGGCGGAGGTCCTGGGGACCATCAATTACGAGGTGGTGTGCGATATCTCGAAGCGAGTCCCCCGTATTTACGAGAACCGCTAGCAGGCCTTGAGCCGATGCGGCCTGGGATATTTCAGAAATTTCGTTTAAGGTGGATACATCGCGGGTAGATTAAATAATAGGGATGATTGTTTTAAAGGCTGAATGCTTGTTAATAGAAACGATATGGAAATACATATCGAATATCGGGAGATGAAAGGGCACGGCATGCCGTGCCCTTTGTTGATCTTGAGATCTGTAGTGATGATATTGGACGGCAATAGGATTGAAACAGCCGTTATATAGCCGAGCAAATAGATGGCAAGAGGGGTAATGACCAACAATATCATGGTCAGGGGAAGACCGGGGAGCGGCAAGACGACCCTGGTAGTCAATGTGGTGAAATCGCTGTCGGCCGAGGGGTTCAAGGCGGCGGGTTTCGTGACCGAGGAAATAAGAGGGGGGTCTCATCGGTCCGGTTTTAAGGTACGCGACCTCAGGGGAGATACCGCAACTATGGCCCACATAGAATACGTGGGAAAGCCCCGGGTTGGGAAGTATGGTGTCGACCTCGAAGCTTTTGAGAGAGTAGCCCTGGAAGCCTTGGACACTACAGAAGGGGAAGTCGATTTCATAGTGATTGATGAAATAGGGCGAATGGAGATGGCATCCAGCAATTTTCGGTCTGTCTTGATGGAACTCCTGGATATTCCCATACCGCTCCTGGCTACCGTTCATAAAGCCGGTGACCCCTTCACCGGCGCCCTGCTGGATAGGGAAGACGTCTCCATTTACGATATCGGCCCCGGTTCCAGGGGTAGCCTTCTGGAGGTGATACATGGTTCGTTACGCGGGATCTTGGCGGATACAGGTTAAGCACAAGAGCCTGAAGGGAGAAAAACATCATGAAGATCTGTCCTTCCTGCTACGCCGTTTGCATGGGCAGCAAGTGGACTTTCGACGAGGAGGCCAGGGAAAAGGCCATGAAGGGAAATGGATGGGAGAAACATCTCTGCCCGGGGTGCGAAAAGGTAGCACGAGGCCAAGTGGACGGCGTAGTCTATTTGAGGGGGGACTTCTTAAGCCAGCATAAGGACGAGGCCAAGAACCTTATACGCAGCGTGGCGCAGAAAAAACTCAGCAAGAACATCGCCGCTCGTATCTACCATATCGAGGAGAAGAAGGACGAGATCGTAATAGAAACAACCGACCGCGTTCTGGCGGAACGGCTGGGAAAAGAGTTCGAGAAGGCCTACTCGGGGCATCTGGATATCCAATGGCAGTATCATGCCGATTTCGCCCGTGTATACTGGACACGAGACTAGATTTTTAACTTTTTATAAAGGGAGGGGCTGCGGCCCCTCCCTTTAGCATTCTCATTCCGGTGTCAGACACCCAGACTATAAAAATCTAAGACCTACAGGTTGTGCTCCATGCGGGAGATGATATCGTCCTGAATATCTCTGCCGAGGTCGGCGAATAGGGCGCTGAACCCGCCTACTTTTACTACGAGGTTGGGGTATTCATTCGGGTGTTTCTTGGCCTTTCGTAAGGTCTCCACATCCGCCAAGGTTATTTGCAGCTGCGGTCCGCCCTGGGAGAAGTAGGCTTGGATAAGATAGGCGAGTTTTTGCCGCGATTCTTCGCTGCTGAGAGAAAGCGGGTTGAATTTAATGTTCACCGCCGCCCCCGTCGAGAGGTATGTGGTATCGATCTTGGCGATGGAGTTCAAGACGGCCGTGGGCCCGTTACGGTCCATGCCGTTAACCGGCGATAGGCTGTTGCAGATAGGAGTGCCCGCCAGCCTGCCATCCGCGGTTGCGCCCAGGGCCTGTCCGAAGATTATGTGCAGGGCCAGGGAGATATAGGCGGGAGAGAAGTGGCCTCCCCTGATGTTTGCATGGGAGAGGATCTTTTTGAAGGTCATATCCATAACCCGGCGGGCGATCAAGTCCACCTCGTCCTCATCGTTGCCGAACTTGGGTACCCGATTGATGATCTTCTGGCGGAGTCCTTCATATCCCCTGAAATTGCAGTCTATGGCCTCGAGCAGCTCCTGCATGCTCGCCCACCCCTCGTCGTATACGGCCTTTTTTATGACCATCATGGAATCCACCGCGTTAGCCATGCCGGTGAGGGTGACGGCATTGGCATCGTAGATCCCACCTCCCGCTGTGACATCACGGCCGCTCTCCAGGCAGCCGTCGATGGTCATGGAGATGAAGGGTGTGGGCCAACCCATGTATACCCTGTCGATAATGTTCACTCCTCTGACGATCTCGTCAATAGCATGGTCGAGCTGTTTCTCGAAGGACGACATCAATGCATCGAAATCCTCCGGTAGATGGAAGTCCTCCTCTATATGTCCCTCCCCCCCGCTTATAAACCTGCCAAGGGGCATCCCCACTGACCCGTTGCGTAATGCCATGTCCAACAGGCCGGCGAGGTTCAGCTGGCTCGAGCCGGTGGAGCCGCCGGTACGCGAGGCCGATACCTGCTCGACGCAGCCGATTATGGCGTAATCGCGGGCGTGTTCCTCGCTTACCCCCAACCTCTGAAGAGACCTTATATATACATCATCGTTATAGACGGCGAGACTGACCCCGCCGGCGATGGCCTCGACCACCCTGTCCAGCAGCTCCGGGGGGCTGGCTGGATGGAGGCGAACACACAGGTTGATCACCGGGCGTATGGCGTCCAGGGCGTCTATGCATAGAAAGGTCATATCAGAGGTTACATCCTGCCCCTCTTCATCGATACCGCCGATGGTCAGGGCCTGGTAGCCAGCGAAATTATATGAACTGGACTCCTGCACCCCCGGACCCAACCACAACGTGCATGTCCAGATCTTCAAATAGAGCTCTTCCAGATAGCCCCGGGCTTCCCAGGGCGTGATCTTTCCATCGGCCAGGTCTTTCTGGTAAAAAGGAGCAAGCATACGGTCCACCCGTCCCAGGGAGATAGTGCTCATGGGATGGTAGAGCTCGAGAAGCAGCTTGGACAGCCATAAGGATTGCACGGCTTCGCGGAAATTAGTCGGCTTGCCGCCCGCTACCTGCCGTAGAGAGGCTACCATGTCCACAAGGTCCTCCTTGCGGGATGCTTCCATGTCCTTGGCCGCCATCTCCTCCGCGTGGTCTGCCAAACGAAGGGTATAGGCTTTGGCGGCGCCGCAGCAGATCTTCACCGCCTCATAGAAGTGCAGCTTCTCGTCTCTCTGCGGGTCCTCGGCATGGATAGTGGCCATCCTCTCCTCCGTCTCGGCCGCTATCCCGTCGTAGCCCTTGGCGATGATGTGATCATGCCCGAAGATGAGATGTCCCTGGAAGGCAAGCAGCCCGTAGGCAGCGTTGAGGATAACCGCCACATACTCGACGTTCTTGAAGAGCATGGCTGCGACCCCCGGCGATCTCAATGCCGGATATATCCACCGTCGCGCTATGTCCACGAATCCCTGAAGACCCAGGCCCCTGGACATCCGCCCCAGCTCTTTGATGGGGAAGGCGGGTTTTTTCAATACTCCTTCCAGCTGGAGGGAATCGTAGACCTGTGAGAAGGCGGTTCTGCCCTGGTACTTTTTCAACAATCTGTGGATCTCGGCCCTGTCATCTTCATCCAATATCACACGGTTGGTATTGCGTTTTCCCAGGGCGCCCAGTTCCACGGCCAGGATCCTGTTGATGTCCCCACGCTCGATGAACCAGGGCAGGCCTAGCAAGTGTCTGGTCTTATTCCCTGCGATTCTCTCCTCATCTCGGATGACCAGCTCCATGTTGTTAACCAGATACTCGAAGGCCATGGCGTTTTTGATGGGAGGAGGGGCGTCGTCAGCAAGTTCCTCGCCTCGGCTCCACAGCGCGGCGCGTTCTACGCCGATCCTCATTGGCTCGGAGAGAATGTCCGCCCTAACCCTGGCATTGCGTGGATGCGGTTGCAGTCTACCCCCTGCCTGAGCCTCAATGTGAGCTCCTGTCTTCATCCCCGCTTTCCCTTTGGTGTTGAATCCCTGATGTCACCGAGTTCATGTTCTATTTAACGGATATTTACCATATGACCTCCAGATGTAATGATTTTATCATTATTCAAGTTGCTATCTCCTCAAAGCAAGCGATTCATTTTCTTGCATCGATTCCTCCCTTGGCCATTGGCTGGAAACAACCTACTACGCCGATACGTGGAGGCGGGCCACCGGCTTTCCTCGGTCATATGAACCCATCCTTTCATGCCTGCTGCTTCAGGTAGGAACAGTCGCCAGCTAGCGGATACGGGCGGGGATCTCTCCGAACAGCTCACCGGGAACTCCGGCGAGTCCCTGTCCAAGATGATCTTCTTGGTACCGGTAGCGCGTATCGCCTTGGAGACCCAAGCGCGATTGATGGATGAGAGTCAAGTATAATAAGCAGGCGGGAATCGGCTTTCCTTGATTATATGAAGGGGGAAGGTTGAAAGCCCTTCCAAACACTCTAAGCCTGGAGGAGATAAAGACTAAGGATCCCTTCCTGGGGTCGCTTCTGGAATACCTGGCATCGCTGCGCCCGGGGGAGATCTATCTGGTGGGAGGATACCTCCGGGACTATTTCCTGGGGGACATACCCACCGACATCGACTTCATCACCTCTATCTATCCCGAGTCACTGGCTAAGGAAGTGGCTTCCCGCTATGAAGGAAAAAGCTTTCTCCTCTACGAGGAGGACAAATCCTACCGGGTAGTGGTGGACGGCGAGAGTGAAAGGCGCACCCTTGATTTCGCGCCCATCAAAGGCCTCAGTGTGGAGGAGGACCTCTCCTACCGTGATTTCACCATTAACGCTATGGCCATGGATGTGGACAGGTTGATCGAGGAGAAAAGCCTGAGGCTTCCAAGGGACCTTATCGACAAGCATTATGGATGGCGAGACCTCTACCGGGGGATACTGCGAGAATGTCATAACGAGGCCTTCCTCATGGACCCGGTACGCTTGGTCAGGGCTCTGCGTTTTCGTCACTTGTTGGACATGGAGTTCGAGGATCGAACCCTGAACCACATGAAAAAGTACGCCCCTCTGATCACCAAGGTGCCCGGTGAGCGCATAACCGTGGAGCTTCTGGAGACCCTGTTGTCTACCAACACCTCCAGTATCTTCTCAGAGCTTGAATCCACGGGACTGCTGCAGTACCTGTTCCCGGACCTGACCGAATCCGTGGGGCTGGAGCAGAACGCCTACCATCACCTGGATGTCTGGTCTCACACCCTACTTACCCTGGAGGAACTGGACCGCCTCCTCTCCAAACCGGAGGAGACCTATCCGGATTTCGCGCTGGAGATCCAGGAACATATGCTTAAAACCCTGCAGGACCTGCAGCCCAGGAGCTCATTCCTGCGCCTGGCAGCCCTGTATCACGACGCGGGTAAGGCCGCCACCTACTCGCTGGATGAAACGGGACGCATCCACTTCTATGACCACCAGAAGCAGAGTGTAGAGGCTGTACTCCGCCTTTCCGAGAGAATGCGACTCTCCAGGAAGGCCACGGGCTACCTGCGCCGGACGGTCGCATATCATATGGATATCGGCTTCGCCCTATCGGAGAAGGCCTCTCCTCGTACCTTGCGTAAGATGATAAGCCGTATGGGAGAAGAGTTGGTGGATATCATCCTCATGTCCACCGCAGACCGTATCGCCACCAGGGGGCCGCTGACCACCCAGGAGGGATTGCAGAGATATATGGCTTTCTGCGGCGACCTGCTGCAAGAATATTATCGTGAAAAAGAAACGGCTCCCCTCATAGGAGGAAAGGAACTGATGGATGAATTATCGCTCCCTGAGGGTCCGCTGATAGGAGAGATCCTCCAGGAGATACGCCTCGCTCAGCTGGAGGGGGCGGTGAACAGCCGCAAGGAGGCACTGGGATTGGCCAGGGACCTCATTGAAAAAGGAAAAGGCTAAGGAAGGTATAGGAAAGGAGTGTGGACGAGTGGCGAGGAAACGGAGACGAAAAAGGTTATTGAAAGGAGCTTCTAATGCTGCTTTGATGTTGGCTGTAGCACCTGGTGTCCTGCGCCGCTTGGACCATAGGAGAGATGGAGAAAAAGGCGGGGGCTGCGAATCCCTTGCGACCGGAGAGGAGTTGAAGGGAGTTACCTCCGGGGACGGCACCCGCATATGGGCGGATTGCTGCGGGGAAGCCGGCCCCACCATCTTTTTTGTACATGGCTGGACCTGCAATGGCACCATATTCCGGTATCAAAAGCCGTTTTTCGGGCGCAAGTACCAGGTGGTCACACTTGATCTACGCGGACATGGAAGATCGGCCGTACCAGAGAGCAGGGATTATCACCCCGACCGTCTTGCGGAGGACCTCAAGGCGGTTATCGACGCCGTCGATCCCGAAGAATTCGTTATAGCCGGTCACAGCATGGGGGGTTTCACCGCCTTCAAGTTTCATGAGCACTTCGGTGAGGAATATGGAGGCAGGCTCAAGGGACTGGTGATCATCGACTCCACGGGGACCGACCTGGTTGACGGCCTTGTTCTGGGGAGACTGGTGGATAAGTTCTATCCGGTTCCACTGAACGGATTGTTAAAGGCATTGGGGTGGGAGAGCAGGTTGGCCACTCGTATCCTGGACCTTATGAGCGATTCCTCCGCTGCCTATCTCATAGTCCGATGGGCCGCCTTTGGAAAAAAGCCTCCGGCGGGCGAGGTGGAATTGGTTCGGGAGATGACCTTCTCCACCCCGGTGGAGTCTATCGCTCTGGCGGCGAAAGGATGTCTCGATTTCCACTGCGAATATCATCTTCCCGAGGTGGATATGCCGGTATTAATCCTGGTCGGGAGCGAGGATAAACTGACTAACAGGTATGTGAACCTACGCACTTGTGAAGCGCTGCCTCAGGCCGAACTGGTGGTTTTCGAGGAGGCCGGCCATTGTATCCAATTGGAGCGCACCGA
>Ga0180434_10004737_pt1 | contig 16389 bp, 14 predicted proteins | sample SS_ome_7_FD_132453 | JGI IMG/M metagenome (GOLD analysis project Ga0180434, IMG submission 132453) | Hypersaline lake sediment archaeal communities from the Salton Sea, California, USA - SS_1_D_2 metaG | ecosystem: Environmental > Aquatic > Non-marine Saline and Alkaline > Hypersaline >...
ACTGCTACTGGCAGGTTGCGCCGGTTTGCCCGGGGGAACTTCACCACAGGAAGACGGGTACATGCGGCTTCTGTTGAGCGACGATGACGATGAGGGTACCGCCATCGGGCTATTCTCTTCGGTAAATGTCACTATCTGTGGAATTGCTCTTCAGCCAAGTGGATCTGATGATTGGATTGAGCCAGAGGATTTTGAGCCCGTGACCGTCGATCTTCTGGATCTTGTTGGGAAGAATGCTACTGCAATCTGGGAAGGATACATTGAGCCAGGTATTTACAGCAAAGTTCGCATCTACGTGTGTGGGGCCACGGTAACTCTAACCAACGGTTACAAGATCGATATTCCGATTCCTCCGGACGGAATCGTGATCACAATTCCGATACCTTTTGTGGTCAAGGCAGCGGGACCGACCGTGAATTTTGTCTTTGACATCACCATTGAAGTCGAAGATGGGCGGTACCTGATAGTGCCACGAGAGAGTGAAAGCGGGCCAAATCAGGAATACTGGGAGATATGCGACGGCCTTTCGGATGGAGAGATCGAGTTCAAGGGAACCATCCTAGCAATAGCCGGTGACATGTGGACAGTACGCCTGGGGAATGTGGAATGGTCTGTCAACGTTACCGGGGCTGAAATTGAAGGTACGCCTGCAATAGGACTAATGGCCGAGATCGAGGGCACGATTGATGAAGACGGCACTATCGTGGCTGTGGAAATCGAGCTTGTCAACGGCGAATGAATATTGGTATCGACAGTGTGATGCGTGGCTTTTGCACACGTGATCACGTAATAGGAGGAAAGAAGTGAGAAAATATGGAGCTATTTTGGCAAGTCTATTTCTGGTGGCTGTGTTGATGGCAGGATGTGCAGGTTCACCTGGGGGATATTTGCCCGGGGGAACTTCATCCGGGGAAACCGGGTACCTCCGGTTTTTGTTGAGTGACGATGACAGCGAAGTCACTGCTATTGGCGATTTTGAATCGGTAATCATTACCATCAATAAAATCGGTTTTCAGCAGGGCAGTGAATCCGGAAGCTGGATTGAGCCGGAGAATTATGAACCCTGGACCGGTGATCTTCTGGACCTTATCGGGACGAATTCCACTGTAATCTGGGAAGGATACATTGATGCGGGTTATTACACGAAAGCTTTCCTCTACGTGAGTAATGTTACTGGATATCTAACCCCGGAAGCTGGTGGCGGCGAGGCTGATATCTGGGTCCCTTCCGACAAATTTCAGATTACAATGCCCGAAATACCATTCACCGTTACGGAAGACGGAGCGATTGTGGACTTCGTTTTTGATGTGACGGTCGTCAAATCCGGAGATAGTGGTCAGTACCTGATAACGCCCCAGGTTGCCGAGAGTGGGCCGGACCAAGACTACCGCGAAGTGGACGATGATGATTCAGACGGAGAGATCAAAATCAGAGGAACCATCCTGACATTAGCCCCTGATATCTGGACAGTAAGCGTGGGGGATGAGGAATGGTCCGTCAATGTTACAGAGGCTGAGATTGAAGGAACGCCCGATGTAGGACTCAAGGCCAAGATTGAGGGCACGATTGGCGAAGGCGACATTATCCTGGCTAGTGAGGTGGAGGTCGAAGAACCTGAAGAGGGAGAATGACCTCGCCGGCGAAGCGGGTACGCTAGTAGATTACTGAAACACCTGAACCTCCTGGCAATAGGACAGGGCTGAATGCGAATCATTCAGCCCTGTTCATTTCTGTGTCCGTTGTGTGTTGCTACCATTCTCTTCTTGTTCTCTTGGGATGTATTGTAGTCGAGGCTCCTTGGAGTATAATTGAGCTATTCAAGACACAATCATGGAAATCCGTCTTGCTTGGGGATGGGGAGAATGAAAATGATATTTGGTTCCTGGAAACGTCGTCCCTTCACCAGGATTACAGTATTGTTGACTATTGCAGCCTTAGTTCTGTGCATGAGCGGATGTTTCACTCCATTTCGTTCGTATTACAAACTCACCATCTCCAGCAGCCCTGGGGGTAACGTAACTCATCCTGGCGAAGGGACCTTCACCTATTGGGAGGGAACCGTGGTTAACCTGGTGGCCGAGGCCGATACAGGCTACGGGTTCAGCAACTGGACCGGGGATGTGGACACTGTCGCAGATGTTTATTGTGCCTCAACGAACATTACCATGGACGCAGCCAGAAACCTGACCGCCAACTTCACGTTACTGAGCCACAACCTCACAACAGACAGCGCCGCCCATCGCGCCCAGACAGGCCGTCCTAGGTAGGGCCCATTTCCTCAGAATCCTCCCTTTTCACCCTCAGCTTACGAATGCATTATCCGCTACCGGGCGCCTCTCTGCAATGCAAACGCTGTTGTGTAAGCAGTTCTGCGGGCTAGTACTTAGATCTAGCGGAAACTGTAACTTTTGGTCTATTGACCCACACCACCAAGCCACTTAAACTGAAGATAGCCGGGCAGAAAACTGGCAGCTTGAACATAATGTACAGGAGGTGGTGTGGCAAACAGAATCAATTACGGCATATAGGATTCTATTTCAAATCACTGAGAGGAAGGAGGACATAGTCATGAAAAGAAGGATAGTGCTCGTCGTTACAGTTGTAGCTCTGGCTGCGCTCGTACTGAGTACGTCAACTGCAATGGCGGACAAACCACAGAATTCGGGCTCGGGTAAGGACGTGATCGCCCTGAGCAACGGATTTCCAAGCGGACAACATTTCAACCTGAACATACACGGCAAGGACCCGGAAACATTTGTCTGCGACGAAACATCAGGCGGTAATTCAGTATTCGTCGCCGAGTACGGTGCATCAACCATACAGTACGTGTCCAACAAGAAGTCATCGGTGTACGATTTGACGGTGCTTGACCCGTGCGCCATGCCGGAGCCCTACGGTGATGGGATCGCCAAAGTTCAGATACCCTATAAAGTCATGGTCGACGGCACGCCTATCCCGGCAGACGGTTACTACGTGTTCGCCAGAATCCTCGGGAAACCAAACAACGGCAAGCTGGAACCCGCCAGCAATATCATCCTGTATCCGAACACAGTGGTGGAGGCATGCAATGACACAGAACCACCAAACCCCGAATTCGGGAACTACACCGAATGTCCGGAGGACCCTGAGCTTATGCTAGGTCTGGTCGTCGGAGATAACCTCTACCTGCCTGACCCAGACGAGGAAGTGTTACGCCGATTTGAGGACCCAACAGCGAAGGGAAAGGGTAAGTCAAAGGCCGTGGATATCACCCGTCTGTTTGTCTATACCGGTTGGGTCGTTGACGCGACCCTTGATGTCAATGAAGACGGAGTCATAGACATAAACGATGTTCCGGAAGCGGATTATGATGGTGACCCACTGACTCCAGATAACCGGGACTACAACAATGACGACGCCATTGATCAGGCTGACGTAGAAGCGTGGCTGACTGATATGGCTGCCCTGGATCCGCCAATGGCCTGGTATTTCGCAAACGAGTGGATTTTCAATATTGCCGATCTTGTCATTACCGAGCAGGGACTCATGAATGACGGCACCAAGCTGGTGCAAATAAGGTTCTACCCGGTGGCTACAACAACCTTCGAGAGTTAGCGCCCGAGGCTTGATTTCTCGGAACGTCCCGAGCAGTCTACGTTTGACTGTTAACTCCGATAAGGTCGCCACGAGGGGAGGCCAGACAGTTGGCCTCCCCTCTTGCTAGTTCTCTTCGTGCTTCACTTATGTGAGGGCTCAAGTACAAGTTCACCGGTGCAAATCTGGTGTGCGCTACCAGGTGCCTCTCTGGTCTAGCGGCGCCTGGCCACAGCACCCTACCAAATGCTCTCGTCAATCGGCTCGATGGCCTTGTTGCCCGCCCTGCTGCATGCTAAACTTTGCCCACAAGCAGATGAAGAAACGCGTTTTCTCCGGAGCGCGCCCCACAGGCCGGCAGCATATCGGCAATTACCTCGGAGCGGTACAGAATTACGTCGCCCTTCAGGATGAATACGACTGCGTCTATTGCGTGGTGGATATTCATGCTCTCACCACCCTGGAGAACACGGAATCCCTGCGGGAAGACATCTATGAAATGGTCCTTGACTGGCTGGCGGCCGGCATGGACCCCCAGAAAGCCATAATCTTCGTCCAGTCTCATATCCCTCAGGTAGAGGAGCTTCATACTCTGTTCAGCATGGTGACTCCTCTAAGCTGGTTATTGCGGGTTCCGACGTTTAAGGAAAAGGTGAAGATGCAGCCACACAATGTCAATTACGGACTGGTAGGGTATCCGGTCCTCATGACCGCCGACATCGCCCTCTACAAGGGAGAGGTTGTTCCCGTGGGCGAAGACCAGCTTCCCCATCTTGAACTGGCCCGTGAGATAGTGCGCAGGTTCAACTCCCTTTTCGGCTTCGTGTTTCCCGAGCCGCAGGCGAAGCTCACCAACTTTCCTCTGGTCCTCGGCCTGGACGGGGTGCAGAAGATGAGCAAGAGCTATGATAACCATATCGAAGTAGCTGCGTCTCCGCAACAAATATCCGAACGGGTGATGACCGCCTATACAGATCCGACACGGCAGTACCGCTCTGACCCCGGACATCCCGAAGCATGCAATGTCTTCCGCCTCCACAACTTTTTCACCCCGTCCCGAGTGGAGGAGATTGCTTCTCAGTGTCGCGGTGCTGCTATCGGCTGCGTGGACTGCAAGAAGATACTGGCCCAGAGCATTAGTTCGAGTCTGGAGCCCTTCCGGGAAAGGCGGGCTGATTTGGCCGCCAGGTCCGGTTATGTCGCCCAGGTCCTTGCCGACGGAGCCAATCGTGCCGAAGCTATAGCAGAACAAACCATGAGAGAAGTGAAGGAAAAGATGAAGCTGCTCCAGCGTGCAGACCTGGACCTGGCCAAGTAATGCACAGTCAATACATCAAACAAGTTCTTGCTCGATAGCCAATTTCAATGGTCCAACAAGTACCGGTGACTGCGATTTTCCATACCCTGACGGTTTGGGCACAGCATGACAAGCAGACGGAGAAGAAGACAATCCGAACGTAGGCTGGCCAAGGCCAGCAGACGTACACCCATCACGATCTGGACCATCGTCATCATCGCCCTGGTGGTTGTGGCGGTCGGTCTGAGCCGAACCTGTGGCTAGCTCGCCGCCGCAAGCATAGATTGTCGTAGGTTACGGGCCGGGATTTCCGAAAAGCCCTTGCCGGTCTTGTTTTCCCGCGCAAAATCTAATAAGATAGTGCGCCACGTGTCAAGGTGCGTGCAATGTCTCACCGAATTGGTGTGTAAGGATGAAGGTAGTAGTCGCTAGTATCCTGGTGGCAGGCGTTCTGGCCCTCGCCTTTTCCCTGCCGGCTCTGGCGGGTGAGAGCGAGGGCGTAACCATCACTATGACGGGGACGGAGGGGATTTCCATCAGTCTGGATAAGACACAATGGCCGCTGGGAGAGGTGGCTCCAGATACAGAGTACATGACTGTACCACCGATAGAGTGGTGCACCCTGACCGTAACCGGCAACACTGAGGTCAATACCTCCATCATGGGCGAGGACGCACAATGGGTGGACAATCCCAGCGCGTATGAGTGGATTCTGAGCGAAGACGGCTTCAGCGGAGAAGATGTGTACGGGTTATGGTTTCGCATATCGGGTGATACTAGTCGAGGCCCCTACGGCGATGGCTATGTCCCTATTACGAAAACAGAAGGCCAATTCTGGCCTTATGGAGGCGGCTCAAGCCTGAACCCCGGCGACAGCAAGCAATTCGGGCTGAGGTTGATAACACCGAGTTCCTTTATCGGCGGCAGAGAGATGGAGACCCAGATCACCATAAGTGCAGTTGCCCCTTGAGTACATCGCCCAGAGTTCAGAATCTGGAACCTCGATTTTCGCAAGACGTTTTTTGGACCCCAGGTTGAGTGGAGCCAAAGAGACTTCCAGAAAGGACACAGGCCAACCATCAAGAATTCTTTGACCGGGCACATCCTGACTGCGCTCATCGCAGCTTTGTTGGTCATTCATCTGCCTTCTCTAGCTCTGGCTGATACTACCCCCCAACACATTAAGGTTCTCCCTGCTGAGGTTAGCATAGATAACCTGACGCCGGGAGAGCCGACAGAATTCGAACTAACCATCTGTAACCAGGATGAGGCGGCGCATAACTTCACCCTTTCCACTTTCAGCCCTCGGGAAGAAGACAGAAGGGAAGGCAGGGCTCGATTCCCCGATGATACCTGGATAAGCTTTGTCCCTCAAGAAATCGAGGTAGCCGCTGACTCCGAGGCCACCGTGAACGTAACCGTAGCTGTACCGCCAGAGCGAGAATGGTCAGACAAGGACTGGGAGATATGGCTGGGAGTCGAGGCTGACTCCGACGACCTGCTAGTGGCGAAGCTGTACGTACGCTTGCTGGTATCTACAAGTCCCGACGAGGCAGACAGGTCCGATACAGGTCTGATAGTCGGGGTTGCTGTGGCTGCCGTAGCCCTTGGCTATGGAGCTCGTTTCTACTGGAGGCGCAGAACCGAACTCAAATGAGCGTCGAGATCATGGCTGACGGGTGAACCCGTGCACTACATCTTGTGGACATCCTCGGTCTCATGTAGCTCTTCGGGGCTTTCCAGGTGGTCGAGATAGAGGGTGCCATTAAGGTGGTCGGTCTCATGCTCCAGGGCCTGTGCCAGGAGCTCTTCGCCTTTGAGGCGTATTTGTTTGCCATGGCGGTCCTGCGCCTTCACCCTGACTGTCTCCGATCTCGTAATATGCCCGTAGTATCCCGGCACCGATAAGCAAGCTTCCACCAGGGTCCGCTCGCCTTCCCTCTTTATTACTTCAGGATTGATCAAGGTGATGACCTCCTCTTCGGGCAGCTCGATAACCGCCAGTCGCAGCGATACTCCTATTTGCGGTGCAGCCAGACCCACACCCGAATTAGCCCGCATCGTATCGATCATGTCATCGACTAACTTCTGAACGGAGTCATCGATTTTGGTCACCCTTTTGGCCTTTCGCCGCAACACTGGGTCGGGCAACGTGCGAATTCGAAGAACTGCCATGCTTCCTCGGAAGATATGCCTGAATTTGCGTGTCCTGGCGATTATACCACTGCTCGGTGGAGGAAATCACCCTGACCGCTGACAGGCGTCAGGAGCCCAATCTCACGCTGCGACATTGGCGATAACTGACTGCCCAAGAGAGATGCCACCATCGTTACAGGGCACTTGACTGTGGGTGAAGACCTGGAAGCCACTGCTTTCCAGTAAGCTGACCGTTTTTCTCAGAAGCAAACGGTTCTGGAATACTCCCCCGCTCAAGGCCACCTGCCTGATGCCGGTGTTATTAGCGATCAAGCGACACATTTCACCTGTCATCTGAGCCACGGTGTTGTGGAATTTGGCCGATATTCTGCCCGTGGGGATACCACGATGCAAATCTTCTATTACGGCCGAGAGCAGGTTCTTCAGTTGCACGATTCTCACACCTTCGTCTTCCACTATCTGGAAAGGGTAACCTTCCCCGGTATTGGAGACTGCACCGTCGAGTCCCGCGGGCAAGTGCCCGGCACGCATAGAAGAGAATTGTTTGCCATAACGGGCATGGGCGGCCATCTCCAGTTCTACAGCAGCCTGCCCCTCGTAGTCTATCTCCCCTCTTATGCCCAGCAGGGCTGATACGGCGTCGAAAAGTCGTCCCATACTTGAGGTAAGCGGGGAGTTTATCCTTCTTTCCAGCTGGCGCTTGATGACTTCCACCTCGGTGCTGTCTGCGTCGGTGATAACGGGCAAATCATGACTTAAGCCATCCTCCCCCAGCAGGGTAAGGAGATAGCCGAGGGCGGTGCGGTAGGGCCTTCTGATAGCTGCATCTCCTCCCGGCAGAGGCAAGTATTCCAGATGCCCCACCCGGCGATAATTACTATAGTCGGCCACAAGGAACTCCCCTCCCCAGATATTCCCATCGGCGCCCATTCCCGTCCCGTCAAAAGCAACCCCTATGACCGGGTTCTCCAGGCCATTATCGGCCATACAGCTGGCAATATGGGCGTGGTGATGCTGCACGGCAACGAGCTTCACGCCGGATCCGCCCAGTTCCTGAGCATACTTGGTGGCCAGATAGTCAGGATGAAGGTCATAGGCAATGACTTCCGGCTCCACATGAAAAAGCCTCTTGTACAGGGATACGGTGGCGTCAAAATGCTCCAGCGTCTCCATGTTCTCCATATCGCCGATATGCTGCGATACAAAGGCATAGCTGTCCTTTGTCAAACAGAATGTATTCTTCTCCTCAGCGCCGCAACCAAGTACCTGCCTGGCATCAAATGGGAGACGAACAGGATAGGGAGCGTAGCTACGCGCCCGCCTCACAAGCTGGCTCGTGCCTCTCTCTACGATAGCAACGCTGTCGTCGTAGCGCGAGTAGATATCCCGATTATGAACCAGGAAGTAATCGGCGATTCCCTGGAGCCTCCTTAAAGCTTCATCATTATCCCTGGCGATAGGCTCTTCACTGAGATTGCCGCTGGTCATCACCAGAGGCAGCCCGGCATCCCTGAGCAGTATGTGGTGAAGTGGCGTATACGGCAGCATAATTCCTAAGAACAGCAGATTTGGCGCTACCTCCCGGGATACGGACGAGTCCTCTCTCCACTTCATGAGCACGATGGGACTCTGCGGCGACGTAAGAAGCTTCTCCTCCTCCGGCGAGACATAGCAATGCTCTTTGGCTGCCTCTACACTGGCAACCATTATGGCAAAGGGCTTGGAGGAGCGCTTCTTCCTCTGCCTCAGCGTCGTGACTGCGGCACTCTTCGTGGCATCGCAGGCCAGGAGGAAACCGCCCAGGCCCTTGACGGCCACAATCTTACCTTCTCTCAGGAGCTGGCCGGCAGCAGTCACAGGATCTACATGGGTGATCGGGTTGCCTTCGTGATCAACCAGTTCGACCTGCGGGCCACACTTCGGACAGGCGTTGGGCTGGGCATGGAAGCGGCGGTCCAGGGGATTGTCGTACTCCGCCTGGCACTGGGGACACATTTGAAAGGAGCGCATGGTTGTTTTCGGCCGGTCATAGGGCATATCCTCAATTATGGTGAAGCGCGGCCCGCAGTTGGTGCAGTTGGTGAAGGGATAGCGGTACCGGCGGTCTCCAGGGTCTAGCAACTCGTCGAGGCAAGGCTTACACGTGGCAACATCCGGGGAGATAAGCTGGTATTTCCCTTCCTGGGCCTGGCTATGCCGGATTTCAAAACTTTCGTAACCAGCAGGCGGGCCGTATTCAACATCTATGTTCTCGATGTGGGCCAGTGGCGGTGCCTTCGTGCGCAGCTCCAGTTCGAATTGCTCGATAGCTTCTGCATCGCCTTCTACCTCGATCCTGACATCCTCTGAAGTGTTGTACGCCCATCCCTTGAGGTTGTATTTGACCGCCAGTCCATAGACGAAAGGCCTGAAACCCACGCCCTGAACGATTCCGCGGACGCTGATAGAAGCCAGTCTAAGGGTCTGCTCTGTTTTCTTTGACATGTGAGATAAGCCCCGGGCGAACGCTAACCGGCCTGAGATCTACGCCAACGCAACTCCGGGCTGCCAGCTGCAGGCACGACAACCTTCACATAGTGTTTCGTACTCGAGGCACCGGCAAACCGAGATGAGTTGCATAGTAGAACCCAGGCAAAAAGCCTCTACAGTATAGCAGAACTACGTTGTAGACGCCCAATGAATACGCTGCGGGCACGAGCACGAGTTCCACCCCCACCACCAGCCACACAAGGCGGCCTCACCATGAGACCGCCGAGGTTGCACATTTAGCCGTTTACCCGTAAAATGCTTAGCGCTGCCCCCATCGTCTAGAGGCCTAGGACATCAGCCTTTCAAGCTGAAGACCAGGGGTTCGAATCCCCTTGGGGGCATTTCACCCCTCCCAGGCACCTTCACCGATAAGTGGCACGAAATAGCAGCCGCCCAGGTTTTCAATGTTGTTTCCTCTCCTGAGCTTTGTAACCTTGAGAAGTTCTTGCTGCCATCGAGACCCGACGGGGATAACCAGTCGCCCGTTCAGGGCCAGCTGGTCCAGAAGGACTTGAGGCACTTGAGGTGCGCCGGCAGAAACGATGATAGCCTCGTAAGGCGCTCCCTCTGGCCAGCCCAGAATACCGCCGGCTACACGCACCTCCACGTTGGAATAGCCCAGCTTGTCCAGGACCAGCCTGGCTGATTCCGCCAGTTCAGGTACATACTCCACCGTAACCACTTTCTGAGCCAGCTCAGCCAGCAAGGCTGCGGCATAACCGCTGCCGGTACCCAGCTCCAATACCTTCTCATCTCCCCTAAGCTCCAGCGCTTGCAGCATCAGAGCCACTATGAACGGTTGGGAGATAGTCTGGCCGAAACCGATACTCAGGGGTCGATCGTCGTAGGCAACACGACTTTGCTCCGGTGATACAAAGGCATCGCGCGGGACGCGTCTCATAGCTTGAATTACACGCTTGTCTGCGATCTCGCGGTCAAGATGCCTGACTAGGTCTTCTCTGGCCCGCTCTGAGTCCACCGCTGTCACCACTCGGGGATATCAACCAAGAACAAAAGATAGTATTATGAGGACCACGATTATGACAGCGGCAATGATACCGATGCGCTTCAACTCCGGTATGACGTATTCATGGCGGCTGTCGAAATCCTGGTCTTTGGGCAATACCGCGGCCGGAGGTTGTGGTTCGGCAGGCACCGCCCTTGGTGCCTGGGGACGACTTTCCTGTACTGGCCTTGCGCGTTCAGTACGACGTTTGGCTCTGGTACGACGTGATTTTTTCGCCATGGTCCTTACCTTGAAGGAGATTGCCTGTAGATTCTTGTGCTGGAGATATATGCATGGCCTAAGAGCTGCTGGAGCTGGCGGAGGTCGGCGCCGCTCTGCAACTTGTGTCTCGCGAAGCTGTGGCGCAGCGCCTGCGGCGTAACCTTGCCGGCCAGACCCGCCCTGGCGGCATAGTCCTTGATAATCTGCCAGAATCCCTGACGGGTCAGTCTTTTGCCGCGCCGGTTAACAAACAAAGCTTCCTCTTTCTCGTCATACAACAAGTCCAATCTACCGTTCCTGAGGAAGTCTGCCAGAACGGGACTCAGGCGATGGTCGAAAGGGACCTGTCTATTGGAGCCCACATGCACACATTGTTGCTTCAAATCAATATCTCCAACGTTCAGTGACACCAGTTCGCTTATCCGCAACCCAGTGGCATATAGCAGTTCCAGCATTACGACGTCTCTTCTGGCCTCCGGAGTGGGCAGCTTTGCTGCCTCGGCCAACAACTTCTGGTAATCAGACGTAGATACGAATTTGAGTGAACGCCTGCTAACCTGGGGAGAAGGCAAATTCCGTGCCGGATTCTCCTTCATCTTTCCACAATCAACCATGAATTTGAAGAATGATTTGGCCGATGCCACCTTGCGAGCCGTTGTCGCCACACAGTATCTATTCTCCCGGAGTTTTAGCAAATAGGCCTTCAGAAGCTCGTCGTGGGAATGGAGTAATCCCTTTGCCTGCTCCGCGGCGATGAAGTTTGCCAGTTGAGTCAAATCATTCCGGTACGCAGCCTCAGTGTTCTGCGAACAGCATTTTTCCCGGGTCAAATACTGAAGAAAGGCATCGATGTCTGGAGTCATTCTAACTATTGTAACACAACGAAAATTGTTTTTGCCTCCGTACGGGGCACTTGCTACAATAAATTCGCCGTGGAACGAGAGCAATTAAAGGCTTTGCCGGCAAAGGCTGGAGTATACCTGTTCAGGGACGCAGAGGGCAAGGTCATCTACGTCGGCAAAGCCGCCAATTTGAGTAGCCGGGTAAGGAGCTATTTTGGCACTACTTCCGGTCTGCCCGCCAAGACTCAATTGCTCGTAGCCAAAATACGCGATTTTGAAATCATGGTCACCGGTTCCGAGCAGGAAGCACTTCTCCTGGAATGCAACATGATAAAGAAATACACTCCTCGCTACAACGTGCGTCTCAAAGACAGCAAGACGTTCCCTTACCTCAAGATAGACGTCAATGAAGATTGGCCCAGGATCTACGTCACCCGCCGGGTTGAGAAAGACGGAGCCAGGTACTTCGGTCCTTTTGCCGGCGCCGGCTCGGTTCGCAAGACTCTCAGGCTGATAAAGAGGATCTTTCCTTTTCGCAGTTGCAGAAAGCGTATCGAAGGTAAGGACAAGCGGCCCTGTCTCGACTACTATATCGGGCGATGTCTCGGGCCGTGTATTGGAGCGGTGGGAAAAAGGGAATACGATGAGATGATAAATCAGGTTACCCTGTTCTTTCAGGGGAAACAAGAGCTTATTCTCCCCGAGCTGAAGGCCGGGATGAAGACGGCAGCCCAGCGGCTCGAATTCGAGAGAGCGGCTTTGCTGCGAGACCGGATCAGGGCAATAGAGGAAGTTATAGAAGGACAGAGGATCGCCGTAGCACTCCAGGGAGACCAGGACATTATCGGTCTGGCCCAGAATGAAAGGCAGGCCTACGTGGAACTATTCCTCATCCGCAACAACAGGCTCATCGGCCGGGACCACTTTGTTATGGAAGGCATCTACGGTGAGCCTCCCACTGAGATAATGACGAGCTTCGCCAAGCAATACTATGCCTCGGCTTCGGACATACCGCCGCTGATACTGCTCCAACACCCGGTACATGAGCCGGCAGTGCTTTCTCAGTGGCTCAAGCAACAGAGAGGAGGCGCCGTCAAGCTTCAGGTGCCGCAGCGGGGGACGAAGAAGAAGCTGGTAGACACCGTAGTCGAGAATGCCACCAGAGGCCTGCAACTGGCCCAGGCCAGGCAGATGAAGGCAGAGGGCATAGGCTCCGCCTTGCAGGAGCTAAAAGACGTACTCGGCCTGCCCAGAATGCCCCTGAGAATAGAGTGTTACGATGTATCCAATATCCAGGGCACGCTGGCCGTGGGCAGCATGGTCGTCCTGGAAAAAGGCCTTCCCAAACCAGCTCATTACCGCCGTTTTCGCATCAAGACGGTGGTCGGCGCCGACGACTACGCCATGGTTCAGGAGACATTAAGGCGCAGGTTCAGGCGGGGCTTGGCAGACGAAAGCAAGTGGCCGGCTCCCGACCTTGTCTTGATCGACGGGGGCAAGGGACAGCTCAACGCCGTCCTTGAAGTGAGGCAAGAAGTGGGGCTGGATTCCATTCCTGTGGCCAGCCTGGCCAAAGAAAACGAGGAGATATTCATTCCGGGCGAAGCCAGACCGATTCGTCTGGCTAAGGATTCTCCCGCTCTCCACATACTGCAAAGAGCCAGGGACGAAGCGCATCGCTTCGCCGTAAGCTACCACCACAAGCTACGCAGCAAAGGGGCCGTAGCTTCCGCTCTGGACGACATCCCGGGCATCGGGCCCAGGCGGAAGAAGGCTTTGCTCAACAAATTCGGCTCAGTTAAAGCTATCAAAGAAGCTCCCTTAGAGGAGTTGGCCCGGACAGAAAGCATGACTCCGGCGTTGGCACGAAAACTCAAGAAATATCTGGGAAACTCGACGGTGGCATAGCTTCCTGGACTGGAAACGCCAAACGCCGGCAGCGATCGTGGGCAGTCGGAATTGGGCACAGGTGCAATTTCGGGGAGCAAGTATTGACTTCGCCGCCACGATATGTCCACAATAGGCATCCGTGGACATACTCGGGACAATCCTGTTCGGCCTGATAGGCCTGGCAATAGGCAGCTTCCTCAATGTATGCATCGACCGCCTGCCCCGAAATGAGTCCATCGTAAAGCCGCCGTCTCACTGCGAAGTCTGCCAGCACAGGCTAGGCGCCAGAGACCTCATCCCTATAGTTAGCTACCTCAGACTCCGTGGTCGCTGCCGGTACTGTGGGGCCCCCATATCCCCGGAGTTGCTGTGGGTGGAGCTTGCCACCGGGGCGATATTTGCTTTCCTCTTCTGGTGGTGCGTGGTCTTCAACCCTCAGATGGGGCTGCCGGCGTTCGGGATTCTGGCCTTCTACGCCTGCATATTCATCCTCGTATTCGTCATCGACCTGGAGCATGGACTGATCCTCAACAAGGTGGTCTACCCCGCCATGATTGTCGCTCTGCTCCTGGCTCTGGTGCCCCAGCCCTGGCTTACCCGGTGGGTAGTTGCCAACGGGATTGCCAACGCCGCTATGGGCGGAGCCATTGGCTTTGCTCTGTTCTTCCTGATCGCCATAATCTCCCGCGGCGGCATGGGTTGGGGAGACGTCAAGCTGGCTGCCCTGATCGGACTGGCTACCGGCTTTCCGTTGATTCTGTTCTCCATAATCCTCGCAGCTATCATTGGCACTATAGTAGCCGTGGCCCTGATGATAGCCGGGAAAAGAAAGATCAGGGAAACGCTTCCCTTCGGTCCTTTTCTTGCCCTGGCTGCGATGATAACACTGCTGTGGGGAAGCGATGTACTGGGCTGGTACATGGGGCTGATGTGACGCTCAGGACGGGCTCACTTCTTCCTGAGCAGGGCAAAGAACCGGTCCTGGTATTCCGCGAAGAGGCCCCAGCGGTGTAACTCGACCACCAGCTCCGGGACCCGGGAAAGGTTGTCCTTCACCTGCTCGAAAAGCTCTTCAATATAATCCCGCGCACCCTGGGGCACCCCGCTGGCATCTATGTCCAGGAAGCCCCTGCGGCTGAATTCGGCCACGTTGGAGCGGACTGACCTGGTGGTCAGCCCGTAGATGAACATGAGCAGGGACACGTCCCATGACTCTTCCACTCCCTTGATTATGGTGCTCAAGGGGTTGCGCTGCTCCTCTATATCAGAACTGAGCTTGTTTATCACCTGCCCCACAGGCTCGGAGACAACGTTCATACCTTTGGGTTCGTTCTTGTACCGGTAGAAAATACCTGACTCATGAGGGCTATCCTGAGCCATCATCGCTATGTATTTCTTTGCCTGTTCGCTGAAACCTTCTACATTGATGAGGTACGAAGGAGTGACAATCTTGGGCCGCTCCGCAATCACCTTCCCATCCCGGACCACGCTGACGTGCCCCACCAGCTCGGTCACAACGTAGTAGTCAATGGTAGAGCTGCCAAAAGTGGCCAGCTCCTGCCGCGGTGTCCGGATTAGCTCCGTATGTTCCAGGGCGTATTTGATCTTGTCATCCATCTCCATAGCACTTCCACCCGCTGTATCGTCCGGGTTGTATCAAATCCCGCTGCCTTGAGCGGCCCCTGCATTCCCCCAAAACGGGAAAGCTTCAACATCCTCTAAATGAACATCTTGACGCCGTAGAAGTTGCGCCTTACCTTCTCTTTGCCGCTAATCACACTCCCCATTTCCGTGCTGTGACCGGGAACCAAGTGTTCCACATCGAGCTGAGAAAGGCGGTCGATGCTCTTCCGCAGCAAAGAAGGGCTGCCCCCGGGCAGGTCGGTCCTGCCTATGCTCCCGGCAAAGACCACGTCCCCTGTGACCAGGATCTTGTCATCCTCCAGATAGAGAGAAATGGACCCTGGGGAATGCCCCGGGGTCAATAACACCTTGGCCGCTACCCTTTTGTCTGCTGACCCGAGAGACAAATCGCCTTCTTCGAGATAGAAGAAAGGAGTAACCTGCGAGGCCTCACCGCCCAACGCTTGAAAGAAGGCCTTACCCGTGTCGCGATAGTGCTCATCCTCCTCGCGGGACAAAGTGAACAGGGCACCGCTTTCTTTCACCACCGGCTCCGTGGCTTCCATATGGTCGGGATGGCTGTGGGTGCCGATCAGCAGGCCGACATCCTTCATCTTAAACCCGTCCGCCTCCATAGCCTGAGTCAACGAATCGAGGCATGGCTCCCCGAGCTCATTCCTGACATGACCGGGGTCCACTAGCACATGCGGCCGCTCGCCTCTCAAAACGGCGGGCAGGAGGACGGAGTTGCAGTTGTTTCCTCTGCCCTGCCATATGTAGCAGTAGAAATTCCTCGACAATCTAACAGAACTATGATAAACCATTACCGTAACCCGACCTCGCTTTGTTGAACCCGTTCCGTATTATAGGCTAAAATGCACTGCCGATTCCAATTATGTCATCTCCATGTCATTGCGGGGCGTGTTAAGACTGACGAACGCTGCGGGAGTGACACCGGGATACGGAGAGGCATGGTCATTCCGCCTTCCCGTCGCCGGTGCCGGCGGAGGATATGTTAGATGGGTGAGCTAAAGAGTGCCTGGGAGATTGCTCAAGAGAGGGCCAGCAGGCTGGGCAAGCTGTCCGTCGAAGAAGAGAGAGAACAGGCAAGACAAAGACACCGCCAGGTCGGCCAGGTACTGTCACAGAAATGGCTGGACAGCTCTCAGCCGCTGGATATAACCGCAGAACTGAACAAGCACAGGGAAGAGGACAGAGAGGGAATAAGGCAGGCGGTAATTGAACACCTC
>Ga0180434_10004739_pt1 | contig 16388 bp, 7 predicted proteins | sample SS_ome_7_FD_132453 | JGI IMG/M metagenome (GOLD analysis project Ga0180434, IMG submission 132453) | Hypersaline lake sediment archaeal communities from the Salton Sea, California, USA - SS_1_D_2 metaG | ecosystem: Environmental > Aquatic > Non-marine Saline and Alkaline > Hypersaline > Sediment...
GACTTTTTGCCCGCTCTTCTTCGACAACCACCTGCAGAACGCAACCGCCCGCTTCCACGAGACCCGCGCGACCGGCTGGTCGGGTGAGTTCAGGGCGAAACCGCGTGCCCGGGACTCGAAGTGCAGCGCGTCGCCCGGTTCCATGCGGCTGTCGTGTGACGGATCGAAGCAGGCGTACTGCTTGTTGCTTACCTCGAATCGACCGATCCGGAACGGTCTGGCGATCTTTACACACTCCGAACCCATTACGAACTGTCCGTCCGGAATGTGGACCAGCTCAAGTTTCAGGCCCTTGCCCAGATCGATCGTGCCGGGCGCCTGGCCCAGGGTCTTCTGTTTCGATACCGCCCGGGCGGTATCGAAAGGCCATCCCCTGCAGATCGCTTTTTTGGGCGGCGAGTCGTTCTCGGGTTTGGGGGCGATTGGTTTGATATGGTGTGCCGGTGTTTTCGTTACGGCCTCGGGGTCGTAGTCTCGTCCCGTGTAGAGTTTCAGCAATGCGCGTCGTCGGTGGGCCTGGTGCAGGACGCGTTTGTCGCCGGCGATTTCCCGCCAGGTTCCGTGCGCCGGCGCCTGGATGTCTATCCAGGTTATCAGTCGATCCCACGCTTCGTCGTCTAGTTTGACATTGTGGTGCCCCTGGCGGAGCATCTGGACCAGTTCGGTGGTGTCGGCGTGGAAGTCGCCGGTGGCCAGCATGTGCATGTCCGGTTCCATCGTGGGCGTTCGGACCAGGCGGCGCAGCGCCATGTAAGACGGCGTGAAATGCCCGGCGCGGTATCTGCTTTCTTTGGCGAGACGAAGGTCGGGGATGGTCTTTCCATTTTTGCGCTTTTTCCCGTTGTGACAAGCCAGGCAGTACTCATCAAGCACGGGCTGGATTTCGCGAGTGAAACTAAACCCCCGCGCCGGTCCGTAGAATGGCGTGATTTCGGACGGTTTTCGGCGTGACGCCAGGGTCGCTCGTGCGGGCGAAACCGTGTTGGCCTGTTCGTGGCAGCCTACGCAACTGACCATCTCGCCGGGCATTCCGACCAACCAGCTTCGCATGAGTTGTACGGCTTTGCCTTCGGCGTCCAGCGGTTGGAGCGCAATGGGCGTGTTGGCCGGTATACGGAACGCGGCCGATCCGTCGGATTCCACCGATACTGTTCCGAGCACCTGCTTGACGTCCCAGGGTCCGTCGAGCCCGACGCGATCGTACTGCCCGCCGAGTCCCTGGTAGCAATAGTGCAGCGTGACCAGGCGCAGGCGTTTGATGGCGCCTCGGGGCACTCCCGCCAGGCCCGGTCCGATGTAGACATCCGCCAGCATTACTGTCGCGTCGGTGCGTTTTAGGTCAACCTTGTCGGGAATCACGGTTGGGCGGCGCGTCTTGCGAAATGGGATCGGTTCAAACAGGCCCCAACCGTCGGCGTGGTGCAGGCGGAGCATGTTGTCAAATACATCGACAAGGTAGATATCCCAGGGTGAAGTTCTGTTGAGCTTGCAGGTCGCCAGGAAGTATTTCTCGCTGAGCGGGTGACTGTGCGCGAATTTCGGCCAGGTGCGCGAGGTCAACTTGTCCTGTATGAGCGGCTGGACCTTTCGTCCGTATCCCCCGATTCGCTGGACGACGCCGTCGGCTTCCTGGCGGCCTAGCGAGACGTCGAAGAGCACCAGTTCCCCGGAGCGATAGCAATCGTGGTGTCCGGCGACGATTCCCGCGAACATTGTCGGCCTGCCCGGGATCCCTCGGGCGCTGTAGATTCCGTTAGGCCAGTACGAACTCCCCCCGTAGAGTGCCATCTGCCTGGTACCGTCGGGATTCATCTGGAACATGATGCGGCTGAAGGTGTGGGGCAGGTCGGAGTATTCCCATCGCAGGTACATCACCCGCCCGCCTTCCCGGACGACGGGATGGAAGGTGTGGTCCTGGTCGAAGCAGAGTTGGCGAACGTTTTTCCCCATTGCGTTCATGCGGTAAAGCAGGGCGACTTTGGACTTGTTGCAGGGTACGCCCTGGAAGCATGCGGTCGACGCGAAGATGATATCGTCGTTGGGCAGGTAGACCGCGTCGTGGTTGTGTACGTCGACCTGCTCGCCGCGGCTTACCTGTCGCGGGGCGCCGCCTTTGGCGCCGATCTCGTAAACCTGGAAGTTTCCCCTCCCGTCGCGTCGGGAAAACAGCATGCGATCGGCGTTGAAGTGCAGGTCGACGTCGCCGACGAACATCGGTTTATCCGGGCGATACAGCGCAGTGAGCTTTCCGTCCGGCGCCGGCGGAGAGAGGACGGCAATTTCGCTCTCGAACGCGCCGCGCCTGAGGCTGCTCTTACCGTAGGAACTTCTCGGAAAGCCTATGTCCCATCCGCGGGCGAGGTCGGGGTTTCCAGGCTTTCCATTCCTGAATGGACGTCGCTTGACGACCAGCAGTTTGTCGAAGTCCAGAAGCGGATTGGCCAGCAGCGCCTCGCGCTGCAGCGCGTCGAATGCCTGTCGCCCTTCACCCGCGGGGTCGGAGATGGCGTCGAGGCGCTTGAGGTATTCGGAGCCTTTGGGATACCGCGCGGCGAACGTCTGGGTCAGATCGGCGATCGCGCGACGAAGCGCCGCGACATTGGCTCGGGGCTTGGTGGCGTTGGGGGACGGGGAAATCGCGCGGGCCCGGGCGCCGCCTTTGGGCACGGGCATAACCCCCGCCCCGCCGCCGGCGAGCACGAAACCGTTTATCCATATCTCGCCCGAGATCCGCCTGAACTCTATGACGATATCCTTACCGTCGGATTTCAGAGCGATCGGGGCCATGGCGGCATGGTCGGCGCGCCCGCGGGGCACGCTGCCCTGTTTGCGAAGGACCGTCTTGCCATTTACCAGCACGTCGAACTCACCCTTGTTTCGCGACTCGTTCAACAGCAGGTCGCAACTGTAGAGCACCAGGCGGTAGTCGCCGGCGGTCAGGCCCGCCAGTGTCAGGCGGATGTTATCGGCGCTGGTCTTGTATCCATCGCGAACCACGCGCTCGAATCGCGGCGATCCGCTTTTGTCCCCGCGGTCGCGCCAGTCAAGCCCCGCGTTCAACTCGGCGACAAAATCCTTATCGAATCCCGCACCAAGGCGCACCGCGCGGGTTTGCATCCAGGCGACCCAACCGGGCTCGATCGGGCCTCCGGCGCCTCCGATGTCCACTCCGATTACATTGGCGGTCAGCTTCACCGCCGGCGGTATCTTCGCCGGGCGCCTCGAAGGACCGGGCGTTGTCTTGAACGCGAACGGCGCGGCGCCCGTAATATCCGATGATGTGATGGTCCCGCAGACATAGGTTTCTATGTAATTGACAATCAACTCGGTGCCTTTGAAGTGCGAGACGTAAGGCTTGCGGCGCGAGTTGTACATCGTGTCGGTGAGGTCGCGCATCAGCACGACGTTCTTGCCGGCCCGCTTGAGGTTCCTCAGGCCGAACGGGCGACCGATGACGCACATGTTCGTGTGGACGCCCATGACGATCACGTTATCGATACCGCCGGCGCTCAGAAGGTTCCACGTCTCGACACCGGAATCGGTTATCGCGTCGCTGTGGGCGATCTCGATCGTATCGATCTGGCGCTTCCAGGCGCGCCGGGACCTGCACTTGGGCTCACAGTCGCATCCGCCGTCGGACTGGTCGATCGGCCAGACCGCATCCTTTTCCGAGGCGAGTTTACGAGCCCATCCGGCGATCCAGGGCGGAATCTTCGCGGCTTGGGGGACCGATTGTGCGCGCTTGCGCGCCGGATGGTTTTTGTAGGCGTCCATGCAACTGCTCGGGGCATGGATAATCAACACGCCGCGTTTTCTGGCGACCGCTATGGTGCGGTTCATGTGCCCAGCCATTTCGACGACGCGGAGGGCGGCGCCTTTGCACCAGTGCTTGTCCCACATGTCGCATACGATAATCGCGGTCCTGGCTGCGTCCCACTTGGCGAGCGACACTTTGGGCCCGGTCTTGTCGCGCTTTCGCACACGTACATCGAGGTTTCCCGCCTTCCCGGCCGACGAAACCACCGCGCATACTGAAACGATCAGCACGGTAAGAATTGCGTTCTTCAAAGTGTTGCTCCTGACCGGCAGGTTGCGGTGGACCGCCAATAGCGCTTCTTGAGTATAGCGCCCCGCGGATAGGGGTGTCAACAACCGCCCGCCAACAGGTATTGACTTGCAGGGCAAAGGCCGATAAACTCACCCGTTCGGATGCCCGATAGTAACCTAAAGGCACTGGTGAACCGCCGACGTAGCTCAACGGTAGAGCACAGCTTTCGTAAAGCTGAGGTTGTGAGTTCGATTCTCACCGTCGGCCTTGAACGCAAATCGCTCTGGCTTCGGAGCTTCCGAAGACCCGCAAATGTTGCGGAGCGGCGAATTACCGCATGTCCTGATAGACACCACTTACTGGAAGTCGTTCGTCCAAGCGCAGCTCGCCACCACCCCGGGCGATCGCGGCGCGCTTACGCTCTACGGTACGAATCGCACCAACTATGCGCTCTTCACCGAGCACGTCGCGGGTGCTGAGACTTCCGCACTCAACCACGATCACCAAACACACAGCGCTCACCTGCGGTCTCCTGATCTCCTGTTCTCCTCTGAAGGTGCATCATGGCAGACGCGTTTTCCCACCCAGCGGCTGGAAACGAACACTGGTATGACAGAGTAGACACACAGACAGAGCTGACATGGGATCAGGCAAAGACTGATGCTGAGACCAGGTTTTATGAAGGCGTTCAGGGCCACCTCATGACAATAACATCGCAGGAAGAGGCGGATCTCCGGGAGACTCTGTATACGAAAACAGCACTTCCAGACACAGGCAAGGATCGCTTCTGGATAGGAGCGTACCAACCATCGGGTAGTCCTGAACCTGCGGGGAACTGGAGATGGATTACTGGCGAGCCGTGGGGTTTCACAAACTGGGGGGGGCGTAGAGCCAAACAACCAAGGCGACGAAGATGCAGCCTATTCGAACATCATCAACGGACAATGGAATGATGTGAATCGGGGCTTTACACTTTGGAACGGCGGGTATCTGGTTGAGTATCCTGTACCCGAACCCGCCACGCAGAGCCTGCTGGCCCTCGGCGGGCTAGCTATACTACGCAAACGTCGCAAGCAGTAGCAGCGAACAGTAAACCACGCGGCGGGGCTGGATTATATCGGCACCGTCGCGTCTCTTTGCGCTGTGCGTTCACGGGACGCTTTATCGGTGAAGACGCTGAAGTTAGCGCAAAAAATGGCGACGCCTAGGCGGAGGGAGACCTAAACGTCGCCCAAAGCCGCATCCCTAATATGTAGGTGGAGGGAGACCTACATGTAATGGGGTGCAGCGGACAACCAATATCATGTCGGTCTGCTTGGGCTGTTACCCGCGAACCCTGACAGACTATGACTCAAAACAACCCTAGCAATATTATAGTTCGGTATTTGCGGTCTGCAAGCGTTAACCGATTTTTCTGATATTTTTTTGATTGTTCTCTTTCAATGTTAATGCACTAACCGAACGTCGTTAACGGCGTCGGCGATTCGATCATCGCAATTGGCTGCTTGAGGCGCCCACCGGCGATTTTACCGGCAGGCGCCTCAATCCGTGCCATTCAGCCGGCGCCCTTCCCTGGGCGTCGCACCATTACCATCGGAGCGGGAAGCCTGAATCAAGAATCAAAAATTCAAACCCGTCTCCGTGCGGGATGCTCAACTACAACCCAGCGACGTCCCGCAGTTGAAGCATTTATAACAATTACCGTTTCGCACCGTCAGCGAACCGCAGACATCACATGCCGGAGCATCTTCCTGGAAGTGCTCGAACTGGCGATCTACTCGATCATTGCGGGTGGCCGGACGCTGGGGTGACGAAACCATCGCCAAACGAAGCGATTTCTTGACCATCGTGCTCGCCGGCGCATCGGTCGGGGCGCCTGCGGCCCTTCCGATCGGGGCGTATCGGTTATCCATATCTATAAGTGCGTCGGCTGGCCTGTGGACGTCCTTGTCCCAGGCCGTGCCGACGCGGCCAGGTTCCGAGGGTGCGTCATCCTTGACAGCCTCGGGCGCTATCGCCTTGGGGGCTGCTGAGTCAGTTGTTTCAGAATCAGCGTTTTTTGACTGACCGTCACCGCGTTTTGGGAGATGCTTATTGCGGTATTCTTCGCCCAGGAACTGCAGACCAAGCCAGCGGAAGATGTAGTCGACGATACTCTTGGCCATCGGAATATCGCGGTTGTCAGTCATACCATGGGGATCGAACCGCTGGTGCGAGAATTTCTTTACGAGGCTCTCGAGCGGTACGCCGTATTGCAGACAGAGGCTAAGGGCTGTGGCGAACGTATCCATCATTCCACCGACGGTAGAGCCTTCCTTCGACATGCTGATGAACAGTTCGCCGGGCGTTCCGTCTTCATACAGACCGACACTGAGATAACCCTCGTGCCTCGCGACCGAGAACTTGTGCGTGATCGACGGGCGGGTCGCCGGCAGGCGGCGCCGATGGGGCTTGCGCCTTGCGGCTTCAAGCTGCTCGGGGCTGATACCGGTCGCCTTGTCCGGGAGGCTGTTGTTATTGCTTTTCGAGTTTTCCTTCGAAACGTTCAGTGGTTGGATGCGTTTGGACCCGTCACGATATATCGCCACTGCCTTGAGCCCGAGTTTCCATGCGTCGGTGTAGACTTCCCTGATATCGCCGATAGTGGATTCGTTGGGTATGTTTACGGTCTTCGAGATCGCCCCGGATATGAATCGCTGGGCCGCTCCCATCATGCGGATATGGCCCATGTAGTGTATGCACCGCTTTCCGTTTGCGGGTTTGAAGGCGCAGTCGAATATGGACAGGTGCTCTTCCTTGAGTCCGGGTGCACCTTCAATCGTGTCGTGCTGGTTGATATGCGTCAGTATCTCGTCGATCGTTTCGTCTTCGTATTCGAGCTGCTGCAGGGCCAGCGAAACGGTCTGGTTTATGATCTTGAACATTCCGCCACCGGCCAGTTGCTTGTACTTGACCAGCGCGATATCCGGTTCGATACCGGTTGTGTCGCAATCCATCATGAAACCGATAGTTCCCGTGGGCGCCAACACGGAAACCTGGGCGTTGCGATAGCCGAATTTTTCACCGGCGGCCAGCGCTTGCGCCCAGGATGTCCGTGCCGACTCTAACAGGGCGAAGGGGCAATGGTTCTCGTCGATGTCTTCGACGGCCGACTTGTGCATCCCTATGACTTTAAGCATTGATTCGCGGTTTTGCTCGAACCTGGCGAAGGGTCCGAGACATTCTGCCAGTTCAGCGCTTGCGGTATATGCGGCGCCGGTGAGAATCGCGGTAACCGCAGCCGTCGTCCCGCGCCCCTTGTCGCTGTCGTATGGCAGCCCCAGCGACATCAGCAAGGCGCCGAGATTGGCGTAACCCAGTCCCAGGGGGCGGTAGTTGTGGCTGTTGGCGCAGATTTTCTCGCTCGGATAACTCGCGCTGTCAACGAGTATTTCCTGTGCTATGATGAACACCCTGGTTGCAGCGGCAAGACCGTCGGCGTCTATCGTCCCGTCTTCGCGCCGGAACTTCATCAGGTTCAGGCTTGCAAGGTTGCATGCCGAATCGTTAAGGAACATGTACTCGCTGCACGGATTTGAAGCGCATATTTCCCCATCGCCGGCGCAGGTATGCCACCTGTTAATGGTCGTATGATACTGGATGCCCGGATCGCCGCAGACGTGCGTGCCTTCGGCGATCAGATCCAGCAGGTCCGACGCGGGATACTCCGCCGATTTGTTGCCCGTGGTGACCTCCCGCGTCTCCCACATGGCGCCGTCTTCCACCGCTTTCATGAATTCGTCGGTAACCCTTACCGACAGGTTGGCGTTCTGGTACATCACAGAGGCATATGCTTCCCCGTTGAACGAACCGTCGTATCCCTGCTCGATCAGCGCCCAGGCCTTGCGCTCCTCGATCGCCTTGCACGTGATGAATTCCTTGATATCCGGGTGGTTGCAGCGCAGAGACTGCATTTTTGCGGCACGGCGCGTCTTGCCTCCGGATCGGACGACGGCTGCGATCTGGTCGAATATACGCATGAAGCTCAGCGGGCCCGAAGGCGTACCTCCGCCCGAGAGGCTCTCGCGGCTTGAACGCAGCGTCGAAAGGTCTGTACCCGTGCCCGAACCGTACTTGAAGAGCATCGCTTCGTCCTGGGCCAGTCGCATGATGTCTTCCATCGTGTCGTCGACGGACTGGATGAAACATGCCGAGGCCTGGGGATGTTCGTAGCATCTCATCGTACGTTCGGGCCGGTCCGTTTCGCAGTTCCAGTGGCAGTTGCCTTCGGAGCCCTCGATACCGTATTGATGAAACAGCCCGACGTTGAACCATACCGGTGAGTTGAAGGCGCCGTACTGGTTGACGCACAGGTACGTCAGTTCGTTGTAGAATCGCTCAGCGTCTTCGTCGCTGGCGAAGACACCGCCGGCCTTGCCGAGATCCGTGATGGTTCGCGTGACGCGATTGACCATGTTGCGGATCGACTTCTCGCGCTGGGACGAACCGTCTTCACCATAGAAATACTTGCTGACGACAACAGTGATGGCCAGTTGGCTCCAGTCGACCGGCGCCTCGATGTCCGTTTGTTCAAATATAGTCTTACCCTGGTCATCCGTGATATGCGCCGAGCGCTTCTCCCAAGTGATTTCGTCGAACGGATGTGTGCCGGGAGTAGAGAATATCTGCGATACCTTCAACCCCTTGCCTTTGATCGAGCCTTGCAAAGGTGCCTGGGAACCTTCCGAGCTACCCGAGGAACCTGTTGAATCCTGGTGCGTCATCGCCACTCTCCCGTCAAAACATTTGACCAGTTTTCAAATTATGACAATATTTTATGTATTATGTATAAATCAACAGACTGGCCTGCGAGATCACGTTGGTAATGAGCCGGGAAAAGCACTATTACCCTTCTTGCATCCACCTTCCTGCCAAACCGGCGACTTGTCAATCCGTCAACTCTTCGCCAGATGCTGTGGTGATCCGATGCGACCAACAAATTTAAAGCATAATACTACATCTAGTATGCGCCAAGACAAAAAGAAACTAAATGTTGTGATTGTTTGTAACTCTTTATTCAGGGCAACGTTCTGAAATAACTTTTTTTTTGCCAACAAGCAATAACACCCACACACAATCCTAACATCTCAAGACGTGAAAGTCAAGGCACAATATGCTGGGGGCCTTTAAATATTTGTGTACAACCTGTAGGCAACTTGTGCAGCTTGTGTGAATGATATGTTCGTTACTTGTGGTATGCAAGCGCCGGTTTTTTTTTATCGGGCGCATATAATGATTGAAGAACCGGATTTCATGGCCTGACAATCACAAAAGTCTCCATTTTGAGAGCAGTTACGACACGAATACTCCGATAAGGTAATTGTAGCAATAGTTGCCATGGATTATGCCTGTCCAAGCCGTAAATCACGAAATATGAATTCAGAATCGAGCAAACCAACTGCAGGACGACTCGCCGAGCATGGATTCTGGCCTACAGAAAGGCGATATTTTGAGCGGCGAGACACTATGGGTCCGAGAGATTCCCGGGATACTGACCTGAGGCGGTATCGGTCGATGAAACTCGGCGACATTCTAACGCCTGAGCGGATCAAGGTTCCGCTGGTTGGCGCGACCAGAGGAGAGGTTATCGAGGAGTTGGTTGATCTGCTAGTCGGCGTTGGTGATATCAGTAACAGGGATGAAGTGCTCGCGGCAATCTTCAGCAGGGAGCAGACCAGGAGCACGGGTATCGGCAGCGGGTTGGCGATACCTCACGCAAAAACCGCGCAGGTCAGCGACGTGATTATGGCTGTCGGGATGTGTGCCCAGCCAGTTGACTTCGACAGTATCGATGGTGTCGGCGTGCGGCTTGTAGTTATGCTTATCGGTCCGGAGGAAATGACGCCGCAACACATTGGGGTGTTAACACGCATCACGGACATGATGGGTTTTGCGTCTGTTCGCGGCAAGTTGTTGGAGGCGCGTTCGCCCGAGGCCCTGTACGAAGTCATCTGCCGGTACGAAGCAGCCGCGGGATAGGCGATTCATATCCTGACACGCAACGAGACAGAGCCTCTGCGTGTCGCCGCGGTGCCGTTCTTCTTCGTACGAGTTGTGTACTTCGCCCCGCGCTGCTACTTGTTGATTTTCCGCAGCAGTTCTTTGGCTTCACCGACGAGGTAGAACGATCCGGTCACGCAGACGAGGTCTTCGCGGCTGACGGCGTTGATTCCGATTCGCATTGCCTCTGTCAGACCATCGGTGATCTGGGCCTGCCTGCCGGAGACTTCGTCATATATCGCCGCGAGGTCCTTTGGTTTTGCGGCGCGTGGTGAACTTTTGGCCCGGGTGAAGACGACCTTATCGGCGCCGGCGGCGAGTTGTTTCATCATTCCCGGTATATCCTTGTCCGCGGCGCAGCCGAAGATGAGGACCAGGGAATCATATGGTACGTGCTGTCCCAGTGCTCGCATGAGCGCTCGGACCGAGGCGGCATTGTGTGCCCCGTCGACGAGGATTCTCGGATCGGGATTTATCATTTCCATTCGTCCGGGAATGTATACATTTGCCAGACCGCGTTTTGCCATCTCGTCGTCGATCTTGACTCCCCGGGCCTTGAGCTGGTCCAGCAGCGCAAGGGCAAGCCCGCAGTTCAATGCCTGGTGTTCGCCGGCCAGTGGAACGGGCAGATGTTCGAACTGGCTCGACGGGGTTGTCAGGCAGATTCGCGTCATGCATCCGCCGGTTCGCGAAGACTCAACTCGCAGGCTGAAGTCGATGTCCTTACCTGTGAACATCAGCGGTGTCCGCGTCTTCTTGGCGATTCTCTTCAGGACGCGTTCGGCTTCAGGCGTCTGAGGCACCGAGATCGCCGGGGTGTCCTCCTTGAAGATGCCCGCCTTCTCGCCAGCGATTTTCGCGATATTATCGCCGAGTTGCCCGGTGTGGTCCAGCGATATGCTGGTCAGTCCGCAGACGTCGGGCTTGAGCACATTAGTGCTGTCGAGTCGCCCTCCCAGACCGGTCTCCACCACAGAGATATCCACTTTCTCCGCCGCAAAATGCGCGAACGCAAGGGCAGTAAATATCTCGAAGAACGTGGGCTTGTCGTCTTTCATCTTCTCGATGCAGATTTCGGCGCGGCAGATCAGGCGGCAGAGGGCGGCTTGGGTAATTTTGTCACCGTTGATCATGATACGTTCGCGCACGTCGGTGATGTGCGGTGAGGTATACAGACCGACCCGGTTACCGCAGGCCTTAAGCATTTCGGCGAGCATGGTGGCGGTCGATCCCTTGCCTTTCGTACCGGCTATATGCACGGTACGAAGCTTCTTCTGTGGATCGCCGAGACCGCGCAGCAAGCGCCTCATCCTATCCAGACTGAAGGTATCGCTGTTGTATCGTACCCGAACCATCTGCTCGTAGTCGGTCTGCGAAAACAGATACTTCAGGGCCGAAGCATAAGTTCGGCTTGAACGTTTCGACTGCACACCCCCAGTATTGCGCTTGGCGCGCTTTGTTGCGGTTACTATTGCCATAGTAAGATCGATTATAGAGGGACTGACAGGCCAAGTCAAGCGCAGGTGCGTTTTTGGCTTGAAAACAGGGCAAAAACATCATTTTTTGGCGAATTTTGGGCAGGCCTGGACGATCGCATCTGCCTGATTGCACATATGTTGGGATTCCGTCCGGTACTTTTGCGACCGAAAGCTCGTCAACGAGCCGTTTGGGTGCAAATATCGAAGTCCACTCTTGCCAGTTGACCGTCGATATGCTCCAATACCGTCTTGTTTGTGACGTGTTCCAGAGCTAATTTACGGTTTCTAAATCGGTTACACGCAGAGGAAAAAACAATGGCCTATTATCTGGGAATTGACGTTGGGACGTCCGGTACGAAGACGCTGGTGATGAACTCTCGCTGCAAGGTTCTGGCGACCGCTACGGCCGAACACCCCATATCGGCGCCCAAGCCCGGTTGGAGCGAACAGAATCCCGACGATTGGTGGGCATCGACCGTCAAAGCAACAAGGGCTGCAATCCGCAAATCCGGGATCAATGGTAAGAAGGTCGCGGGAATCGGACTGAGCGGACAGATGCACGGTCTGGTGATAACCGATGGTGCGGGCAAGCCTCTGCGTCCGAGCATAATATGGAACGATCAGCGCACGGCTCGCCAGGCGGTGGAGATAGAAGAAACCGTCGGCGGAAGGAAGAAACTTATCGCCCTTGTAGGCAATGCGGCGATGACGTCTTTTACGCTGACGAAGCTGCTCTGGGTCCGCCAGAACGAGAAACGCATATACGACCGCATAAAGCATATGCTGCTGCCCAAAGACTACGTCCGCCTGAGACTTACCGGTGAGTATGTCGGGGACGTCTCGGACATGTCGGGCACCCTCATACTGAACCAGAAGACGCGAAAATGGTCGAAAAAGATGATCTCCACGTTCCAGCTTGACGCTGATATCCTTCCTCCGATCGTGGAGAGTCACGAGGTCTCCGGGCGCCTGACCGCCGCGGCGGCCGACAAGTTGGGCCTGCCTGAAGGCGCGGTGGTTGTAGGCGGGGGCGGGGACCAGCCCATAGGCGCCGTGGGCAACGGTGTGGTCGCCGACGGACTGACCAGCGCGACGATGGGCACCAGTGGAGTGGTCTTCGTACACTCCAAAGATTACAAGACCGATCCGGCCGGACGAGTCGGCACCTTCTGCGCATCGGTCGACGGCGAGTATTGCATGTTCGGATGCGTCCTCGCCGCGGGAGGCAGTTTCCAGTGGTATCGCAACGTGCTCGGGCAGCGCCAGATCGCCCAGGCCAGGCGAAAGAAAATAGATCCTTACGAACTTCTGACCGCACAGGCCGCCGAAGCGCCCGCCGGGTGCGAAGGGCTTTTCTGGCTGCCTTATCTTACGGGCGAGCGCACACCACACGCCGACCCAAACGCAAAGGCATGCTGGATAGGAATTCATTCACGCACGACACGCAACGAACTGGTCCGCGCCGTGATGGAAGGCGCCACGTTCGCGATGAACGACGTCGTTTCCTTGCTGCGCGACGAGCAGGGTATGAGGATCAGGCAGGTCCGCCTTTCCGGTGGGGGCGCCAGGAGCGCGTTCTGGAGGCAGTTGCAGGCGGATATCTACGGTACAACATGCGCCACGATCAACACCGAAGAGGGCCCGGCCTACGGGGCGGCGCTGCTCGCGTCGGTTGGCGCCGGCCAGTACGGGCACATCCGACAGGCCGTCAAAGCCGGTATCTCCATCACCCGGACGATCAGGCCAAGCGCACCCAACAAGCGACTCTACGCGAAATACTACGCACGCTACCGCGAACTCTACCCGGCGCTGAAAGACCAATTCGCCGCCATCGCCGAATTGTAACACCCCTAAGACCTCGCTGAACCCATGCAGACATGCAGCGAAATCAGGGAGATTCTGGCCGGGGCGGGCCTGAGCCCAAACAAACGCCTGGGCCAGTGTTTCATGATCGACAAGAACCTGCTGGGAAAGGTAATCGCCCTGGCCGATGTCAGCGGAGATCGAACCGTCCTGGAGGTCGGTCCGGGCACGGGAACGCTGACCGAAGAACTGCTCGAGCGCGCCGGGCGAGTGGTGGCCGTCGAACTGGACGGCGGACTGGCCGGAGTGGTCGAGTGCCGCTTCGCCCACCGCGATAACTTCACGCTGATATCCGGAGACGTGCTCGCCGGAAAGCATGCCCTGAGCCCCAAAGTAAAGTCCGAACTTGGCGACTCTGCCGACCTGGTCGCCAACCTTCCGTACAGCATAGCTACTCCGCTGATCGCCCAGTGCCTCATCGAAAGCTGGCAGGCGGTTTGCGCGGGGCGCAAAGGCTGCGTCTGTTTCGACAGCATGACTTTCACCGTCCAGCAGGAAGTCGCCGGAAGGATGCTCGCCAATCCGGGACGCCGCGACTACGGTCCGATCAGCGTGCTGGCGGCGATTCTGGGGAAGGTGACTCTCGGGCCGGCGATACCGGCAAGCGCGTTCTGGCCCGTGCCGAAAATCGCCAGCCGCGCCCTGCGAATAAACTTCGACCCCGCCTCGGCCTCTATGGTCAACGACGTCGCGGTTCTCTCGGCGGTCGTGTCGCTGGCGTTCGGGCGAAGGCGAAAGCAGATCGGCTCGATCGTCAAGCACCCCGGCGGCTTGTTTGAACCGCCCGTGCTGCGATCCGCGCTGGAATCGGCCGGTATTGACCCGATCAGCCGCGCCGAGCAAATCTCTCCCGAGCAGTTTTGCCGATTCGCCAACGCACTCCAGGTCGAATGAATGAGATTTTTCCGGCGAGAAGAATTTCGCTCACTTTTCACATTTGGAGGAAAAAGGTGTGAAATCGGATTGCGGATCGTGTTGACGTCAAAGCTCAATGGTGTGGTCTTTTTGCATCCGCAGGAGCGCCTGGTTATGCTGTTTAATCGCACTACCCGCTCGCACCAATATCACACGCTGCGATCGATGGTGTCAACTTTCTGACACGCTGTCGGAGCGGTTGTGAGCCACAACAAAGCCGTAAGGCCAAAATCACAACGGCGCAAGACTAATTAACCACGAAAGAACACAAAGATTGACTAATCTAGTTGGTATAGGGAACCGTTCCGCGTGAATTAACCTTGTAGCCCCACTTTTCCACGTACTTCGTCCCGGGCAGAAAGTCGTCGCCGGTGCTTTTGAGTTTATCAGCCAGCAGCGAATCGAGTCGTTTTTGCAGGTCGGCGAAATCGGTCTTGCCCGCGAGATTGTTCTGTTGGTGAGGATCCTGCTGATTGTCGTATAGCAACCACGGTCCCTTGAGATCGCGAACGTACGTGTACCTCCGCGTGCGTATGCCCCGGAACTCGCGCCCCTTCCCTCTGAACCACTCCCCGAACGGTGATGGACACATGATAAGTGCGGCATCGTTTGACGGTTGCTCCCTGCCCGACAATACACCGGAATAGTCAACACCCTCAACGCTCTTGGGAATCTTTATCCCGCTCAACCCCAACAGCGTCGGCATGATGTCAGGTGGGCTGATCGGCATGTCGATGGTCCGGGCCTTCACACCGGGATACCGCAGCAGGAATGGAACCATGATCGATTCGTCCCAGGGCTTCTGTTTCCTGCTCATGCCCTGAGAGCCCAGCATATCTCCGTGGTCCGAGGTAAAGACGAATATCGTATTGTCGGCAATACCGGCCTGATCGATCGTCCCGATAAGGTCGCCGATACACGTATCCAGCGCCGCAATGTGCGCGTAATATCCCGCCAGGTCCCTGCGGGCCCAGGCTCGGGCCGAAACCGGAACATTGCCCCTGAGCTTGAGTTTCTTGTTCTTGTACAACTCACGATATTTTTTCGGCGCGGTTTGATACGGGTTGTGCGGCGGGCCGAAAGACAGCATGAGAACAAATGGCCTGGCCCCCGAGGCGTGTTTGCGAATGTAGGCCCTCGCGTCGTCAGTCTGCGCCCGGGCGTCGTATCCGGACCACGTAAGCCTGGTCTTGTTGTCTGCGGCGTAATAGAACGACCGGTTGTAATTGTGCGTACACTCCAGGACCTTCCAATAGTCAAAACCGCGGCGCCTCTGCCTGGGTATATACGAGGCTCGACCATGTCCATCAAGGTGCCACTTGCCTATATATGCCGTGTCGTACCCCTCCCGGGCGTAGGCCTCGGCAAGTGTGACGCCCTTGGGCGAAAGACACACATCGTTGAGGAACACGCCATGGGTCAGGGGGTACTGCCCCGTCAGCAGGCTCGCGCGATACGGAGAGCATACCGGGCAAGTGGAAACGGCGTTGGTAAGATTGACGCTCCGGGAGGCCAGCCTGTCCAGATTCGGCGTGAGCGAATTTGAATCGCCGTTGTATCCGGTAGCCTGCCTGCGCCACTGGTCGGCCAGGACAAACACGACATTCGGGCGTGTCGTTTTTCCCGAGCGGTTTTCGGCAGCCTGCAGTGCGCCGTGCATTGACGCAACGCCGGCGACCAGTCCGGCTGCCCTTATGAACTCGCGCCTGCTCAGATCGTTTTGTTTTTGGTGCATCGCATAGTTCCTCAGGGTGCATTAACTCGCCCGTGACCGTATCAGATTCTCCGCCCGGAGACAAGCCTTCCAAGCTGTCATCTGTCAGCTAACAGGCAATATCATTGTTCGCGGGAGCAAGAACTGGTATGATCTGTCTCAGGAGTTATCTATGCCGGAACTTGACGGACTGAAAGACCGAATCGACGATCTCAGCGCCCGAATAATTGCAATTCGGGACTCTCTTTGACGTCCCCGGCCGGAAAAGCCGAATGGTCGAACTGGAAAAGACGATGGCCGCGCCGGGATTCTGGAACGACCAGGAGGCCGC
>Ga0180434_10004740_pt1 | contig 16387 bp, 10 predicted proteins | sample SS_ome_7_FD_132453 | JGI IMG/M metagenome (GOLD analysis project Ga0180434, IMG submission 132453) | Hypersaline lake sediment archaeal communities from the Salton Sea, California, USA - SS_1_D_2 metaG | ecosystem: Environmental > Aquatic > Non-marine Saline and Alkaline > Hypersaline >...
AAGTAGTCGCCGAACGAGAAGTTGCCGAGCATCTCGAAGAACGTCATGTGCCAGCGGGTGACGCCCACGTTGTCGAGGTCGCCGGTCCGCAGGCACTTCTGGCACGTGGCGGCGCGGGTGAAGTCGGCGGGCCTGGTGCCCAGGAACTGCTCCTTGAACTGGTTCATGCCGGCCCCGGTGAAAAGCAGCGTGGGGTCGTTGTGCGGGATGAGCGAGTCGGAGGGGAGGATGCGGTGGTCGCGCTTGCGGAAGAAGTCGAGGAACCGGGTGCGGATCTCGTCGGTTTTCACGGCCTGCTCCTGTGCTGGGTCGGCCCGGGGCGGCACGGCAGGCGCCGTCAGGTCCACCATCGTACCGGCCGACGGCCTGTTTGCAAGGGCCAGTCGGTCCGCCCGCCAATCGCCGTCTGTCCGGGAATATGCACCGGAGCATTTGACTTCGGCCGAAACGTGCGCATACTTCCCTGGCACTCGGGGGAGTACCAGCCGCACGCTGCGACGGGCGTACGCGCCGTAGCAGCCGGGCGCTGCCACCCCAACGCACCGAGGGGACGCGGTCCGCTTCGCGACCATCCCGCCACAGAGAAAGGGAATCTATGCGCCGTTTCGTGATGGTCTGTATGCTGGCGGCCGGGATGGCCGGCAGTGCCGTCGCGGCTCCGTTTCAGGTGGTCTTCGACGTGGAGGACCTGGGGCCGTTCACCGTGGAACTGCTCGACTCGACGCCCCTGCACCGCGACAACTTCCTGTATTACGCCACGAACGGCCTGTACGACGGGTCGATCGTCAACCGGAGCGACGACGGCAACCAGGTCATCCAGGGCGGCGGGTTCGCCGTCTCCTCCGACCCCAACTACCTTCTCACCTACGTGCCCGCCAACGGCACGGTGCCGTACGAGGGCCACCTGGGCGGGTCGAACGTCATGTACGCGCTGGGCATGGCCCGCAGCAGCGACCCCGACAGCGCCACCAACCAGTGGTATATCAACATGGGTGATAACAGCGCCGTGTTCGACCACGACTTCGTCAACAGCCAGCCGGGGTACACGGTGTTCGGCAACGTGGTGGCGGGGTTCGACGTGGTCGACGCCATTTACGCCCAGACCGTGTGGAACGCCGGCATGTACTTCAGTACCGACGGGGTCAACCCGAACATGAACTTCGCCAACCTGCCGCTGATGGACACCTTCGACAACACGGGGCCCATCGAGAAGACGGATTTCGTGGTCGTCACGAGCGCCCACGTGTCGCCCGAGCCGGCCACGCTGGCCCTGATGGCCGTGGGAGGCCTGGCGCTTCTCAGGCGTCGGACGCGGCACTGAGAAACCATCCCGCGCAACCCCGCGGGGCCGCACAGGCTGCTCGGCCGGACAAAGCCGCCCGGGGCACGTGCTACTCTTTCTCCAGCGGGGCCTCCGGCGCGGGGATGACCTTCACGCCCACGTCGACCACGTGGACCATGCACTTGCCGTCCAGCGGCCGGGAGGCCTCGAGGAACTCGCGGACCGAGGCCACCTTCGTCTCGCCCACCTGGTCGATCACCATGCCGGGCACCAGGCCGGCCTTGCCGGCGGGCGAGCCGTCGCGGACCTCCCGGACGAACACGCCTTCCTTGCCGGCGTCCAGGCCGATCTGCTCGCGCAGTTCGTCGGTCAGCGGCTCGACCTTCATGCCGCGCCACCACGGAATGACGTTGAACCGTGCGGCCAGCATCTCGCCGGGCGGCGGGCGCCGGCCGATCTCGATCGTGACCTTCTTTCCCTTGCCGCCGCGCAGCACCTCCAGGGCCGCCCGCTCGCCAACCGGCATCGCCTGGACGCTCAGGATGACGTCGTCGGGCCCGCGGACGGCGTGGCCGTCGACCGACACGATGACGTCGCCGGCCTCCAGGCCGGCCTTGGCCCCCGGTCCGCCGGGCACCGTGCGGACGACGTACGCGCCCTGGCCGGTCTCGGCGCCGGTCCTGGCGGCCTCGTCGGCGCCGACCTCGGCAATCTCAACGCCGATGTAGCCGTACACGACTTCCTTGCCCGCCTTGAGGCGGTCGATGATTTTGCGGGTGCTGTCGGTGATGGGGACGGCAAAGCCGACGCCGTCGCTGGCCCCCGTCTGGCTGGAGATGACGGCGTTGACGCCGACGACCTTGCCGTCGAGGTCCACCAGCGGTCCGCCCGAGTTGCCGGGATTGACGGCCGCGTCGGTCTGGATGAGGTTGCCGTAGTAGCGGTCGAGTTCCGCCCCGACGCCGGGAATGGCCCGGCCGGTGCCGCTCACGATGCCGAACGAGAGGCTGGCTTGGCCGTCGCGGCCGAAGCCGAACGGGCTCCCCAGCGCCAGCACGAATTGGCCGCGGCGAAGGCGGCCGGCGTCACCCAGTTTCGCGGTGGACAGGTCCTTCGCGTCGATGCGGATGACGGCCAGGTCGCGGCGCGGGTCGGCCCCGACGACGCGGGCCTTGTACCGTTTACGGCTGGCCAGGGTGACCTCGATCTCGGCGGCGTCGCGGACCACGTGTTCGCTGGTCAGGATGTCGCCGTCGGCCGAGATGACCACGCCGGAACCGTTGCCCTGCCAGCGGAACGGCATGTCGTCGCCGTCGGGCCGCATGCGGCGGAAGAACTCGCGGAGTTCGTCGGGCAGATCCTCGGTGTCGGCCTCGCCGCCGCCCGGACCGCCGCGGGTCACCACGATGTTGACGACGGCCGGCGAGACCTTCTCGGCCGCCCGTTCGATGGCCGTCTCGACGGCCCGTGCTGCGGCCAGATCGTCGGCGTGCGCAGCCGCCGGGGCCGCGAGGCACGCGGCGGCAAGGATCATCATGCCTGCATACTTCATGGTACGGCTCCTCCGGTTATCGCGCCGGCCGCGCCATGCACATCGGCCGGGGAGGTCATTTCTTGCCGGCGGCTTCGGCGGCCTCGGCCCGTTCGTCCGCCGCCTCGTCAGACGCCTCATCCGCCGCTTCGTCCGCGGCCTCGGGCACATCCTCAATGCCCTTGGCGGCCAGGATCTTGGCGTGGATTTCGTCGGCCAGGTCGCGGTTCTGTTCGAGGAACTCGCGGGCGGCCTCGCGGCCCTGGCCCAGGCGCACCTCGCCATAGGAGAACCACGCGCCGCTCTTCTCGACGACGCCGATCTCGACTCCCAGGTCCAGCAGGTCGCCCTCGGCGCTGATGCCGCGGTCGAACAGGATGTCGAACTCGGCCCGCTGGAACGGCGGGGCCACCTTGTTCTTGACGATCTTGGCCCGCGTCCGGCTGCCGACCGGATCCTCGCCGCTCTTGAGGGTCGTGATGCGCCGCAGGTCGATCCGGACGCTGGCGTAGAACTTCAGGGCCCGCCCGCCGGGCGTCGTCTCGGGGTTGCCGAACATGACGCCGATCTTCTCGCGGATCTGGTTCAGGAAGATGACGGCCGTGCGGCTCTTGGAGATGGACCCGGACAGTTTCCGCAGGGCCTGGCTCATCAGGCGGGCCTGGAGACCGACGTGGGTGTCGCCCATCTCGCCCTCGATCTCGGCCCGAGGCACCAGGGCCGCCACGCTGTCGATGATGACGAGGTCGACGGCCCCGCTGCGGACGAGCAGGTCGCAGATTTCCATCGCCTGCTCGCCGGTGTCGGGCTGGCTGACGAGCAGCGATTCCAGGTCGATGCCGATGCGCTTCGCCCAGGCCGGGTCGAAGGCGTGTTCGGCGTCGATGAAAGCAGCCACGCCGCCGGCCCGCTGGGCGTTGGCGGCCACCGTCAGGGCCAGCGTGGTCTTGCCGGACGCCTCCGGGCCGAAAAGCTCGGCCACCCGGCCGCGGGGCAGCCCCCGGCCGCCCAGCGCCAGGTCCAGGCTGATGCTGCCGGTGGGAATGCACGGGGCGTCCACGTGCAGGTCGCCGGCCAGGTGCATGATCGCCCCTTTGCCGTACTGCTTCTCGATCTGCGACATGACGCGGTCGAGGTTGGCCTTGCGGGCGTCGGCGTCGGCGGTGTACTGGACGGGCTGCTTGGTGGACTTCGACTTCTTTGCCATTGTCGAGGCTCCTAGGCTGCGGGCCCGGTGGGCCCAGGTTCGGCCCCGTGCCAGGGTGCTATGGTACCGTAAGTTCTACGAACCGCAAGGGGAGACCGGCAACGCGCAATGCCCAATGCCCGATGACCAATGCCCAAAAAGGCCTTCGGCCTGCGGGAGCCGCTTGCGGCTCCTTGGTCATTGGGCATCGGTCATTGGTCATTCGCCTGCCCAAGCGGCAGGCGGGCAAGCGGCGTGTATGTGGGTCCCTGCGGTCCCAGGTCGCTCTGGAAGAGGACGACCTCGTCCGCGTCGAACTCGGGCCCGAGTTGGCCGGCCGTCTCGGCCACCGCCCGGCCCAGCGACCGCACGTCGCCCGGCCCCCCGCCCCGGCCGCGGCCGAAGCGGACCCGGCCCAGCGTCAGGTGTGGATGGTACGCCCGGTCCTCGTGTTTCTCGGCGAACGGCCCGGCCGCCTCGGCCACCGCCCGCTGAAGACCCGCCAGGTCGCCCGTGAGCACATCGACGCCCACCCATACGACCCGCGGGGCGCCGCCCGGCGGAAACTGGCCCGTCCCCATCGCCCGCAGAGCGGCCGGCCCGAACGGCGCCACGGCCGCTCGGACGGCCTCGACCAGCGCCGGCACGTCCTCCACCGGCACATTCCCCAGGAACGCAAGCGTCAGGTGGATCTGCTCCGGCCGGCTCCATTTGACGTTCGCCCCGGCCCCTTGGAGGCGGGTCTGGCACTGGGCCAGATACGCGCGGACCGCGTCCGGCAACTCGATGGCGAGAAAAGCGCGGATGGTGGGGCTCATCGTCGCTCTCCGCTCGCTGGCGCCCGTGGATCCGTAACGGTCGCGGCTAGTGCCGTTTCCAGAAAGGTACTGTCGCTCTTGGGGGTGCCACGGAGTGCTTGCACTCCGTGCCTCTCGCTGCACCGATTGACAAGCAATCGGTGGCACCCGGATGTCACACAACCTTCTGGAAACGGCATTAGCCGGAGACCGACTCGTCGTACGCCGCCAGGCGGGCGTCGAACTCGCCTCGCGCCAGGTCCTGGAGCCGGCGGACGCTGAAATCCTCGATCGTGAAACTCGCCATCACCGTCCCGACCTTCAGCGCCGCCGGCAGGTCTTCCACGGTGATGGGCCGGTCGAGGCCGGCCAGGTACCCCATCATGCCGCCGGCAAACGAGTCGCCCGCCCCCGTCGGGTCGCGGACCGCGCCCTCGCAGTAGGCCGGCAGGACGGCCTTGATGACCTCCTGGCCGCGGGCGTGCGGCGGCCCGGGCGCCCGGCCGGCGATGCGGGCCCCCTCCGAACCCATCTTGATGACAATAAACTTCGGTCCCATGGCCAGGATCCGGTCCTCGGCCTTGGCCAGGTCCGTCTCGCCCGAGAGCATGGCGGCCTCCTCGTCGTTGAGGACCAGGCCGTCGATGTGCTGGAGCAGCACGAGCAGTTCGTCGCGCGCCGTCTCGATCCACAGGTCCATCGTGTCGGCGACCGTCAGGGCCGGCGACTCGACCTGGTCGAGCACCGACATCTGCGTCACCGGGCTGCCGTTGGCCAGGAACACGAGGTCCGACCGCCGCCAGTCCCGGGGGATGACCGGCCGGAAGTCTCCGAACACGTTCAACTGGACGTCGTCGGTGATCCGCTCGTTCATGTTCCCCAGGTACGTGCCGCACCAGCGGAACGTCTTGCCGCCCTCCACCACCTGGAGGCCGTCGATGTGGATGCGCCGGTCCTGGAGCACCTGCCGATGGCCGTCGGGGAAGTCCTCCCCCACCACGCCCACCAGCCGGACGGGCGCGAACAGCGAGGCCGCCACCGAGAAGTAGACGGCCGACCCGCCCAACACGTCGGCCACCTCGTCGTGCGGCGTGCGGACACTGTCGAACGCAATGGACCCGACCACGAGCAACGATTGCGCCACGCGATGCGCCTCCTTTCCAGACCCCGGCGAGCGGCTCCGGATCCCGGTCTGCGTCCCCCGCCCCGCCCCACCATAGAGGATTCGGCGGGACGTGCAAGGCCTTTGGCGACGGCCGACGCCCCGCGGCCTCACTCACCCTCGGCGTCGGACCGCACCGAACACAGAACCAGGGTCTGCCGGCCGAAGCGGCCTTCCATCGGCAGGAAACGCTCGACGCGAAGGCCCGCCTCCTCGGCCTCGGCGCGGACGGCCGACCGCGTCTCGCCCGGGTACCGCCCGCGGAGCCGGTCGCGCAGGCCGCGGGCCGACCGCCGGTTGTAGAACGAGAACAGGACCCATCGCCGGCTGACGCGCGCCAGTTCCGCCAGCACCGCCACGCGCTCCGCCCGCTCGCGCACCCGGTGCAGCAACCGCATCGAGAAGACCAGGTCGAACCGCCCGGCCGGCATCGGCAGCCGGCGGGCGTCGACCGCCACGTGCCGGCACGCGGCCTCGACCTCGCGGGCCGACTGGCGCGAAAGCGTCAGCATCTCCTCCGACACGTCCGCCTCGACCACCTCGCACCCGGCCGCCGCGAACGCCGGCAGAAACCGCCCCGTCCCGCAAGGCACGTCGAGCACCGGCCCGCGGACACCCAGCCGGCCGAGCAGGTCGGCAACGGCCCGCCGCTCGGCGGCGTCCACCTTCCGCCCGTGCCGCGACCGGCCGAACCGGCGGGTCCGGTAGTCGGCGGCGTCGCCGGAGGTGGCGTACCGGCCGGCGAAATGGTCGAGGTCGGCCGCCGCCGCGGTCCCGGGCGCCGCGCCAGCGTCGCCGCTCGGGCAGACCGGACGCCGGCCCTTGCGGACCTCCCGAGCCGCCAGCGCCGCCCCCTGCCCCCGCGCCTCGTCGAGCAGACCCTCCGTCCGGAAGCCCGCCAGCGCCTGGCCGCACGAGGCCGCCCGGTCCGACGCCGCAGCCACCAGGGCCGCGAGCGTCTCGCGCTCCGCCCCGTCGGCCGCCAGGAAGCCGCCCATCAGGACGAGCATCCGCCGCAGCGCCTCGGCCGGCGGCACACCGAATGCCACGTGCCGGACGTCGAGGATCCGGACCGCGCCGGCGTCGGCGGGCCCGTCGGCCGGCACGAAGAGGTTGTCGGGCCGCGGGTCGCCGTGACAAACGCCCTTGGCCGCCAGGTCCACGAGGCACCCGGCTGCCGCGCCGAGCAGCCGGCCGCGGCGGTCCGCGCCGCCGGCCGTGCCACCGGCCGCACTGCGCAGGGCCTCGGCGAGCGGCACGGCCCCGGCCAGTTGCTCCATCAGGTAGAACGAGCGCCGGACCCCGCCCGCCGGGGCATCGCGCACGAGCGCCAGCGGCCGGGCCACCGGCACACCCATCGCATACAGGCGGACGGCCCGGTCGAACTCGCGGGCGGCGCCGTCGCGGCCGAGGGCGCGACGCAGCCGACCGCCCAGCGAGCGGTGCTCGACGACCTTGACAAACACGTCGAACGGCATCGCCGGCCGCATCGGCAGGACGCCGTACGCGCGCCCGGCCACGTGACGGCGCGGCGCCGCGGACGCGGGGACGAGCGCCGCCGGGTCGAACGCCGACGCCAGGGCCTCGCGCCACGCCGCCGGCACGCCCGCCGCCCATGTCCATCCGCCCGCCATGCACGCCTCCTCGCCCGCCGATCGGGCCGAACCGCGCCCAAGGGTATCCGCAGGCGCGGGGGAATCAAGCGCGTTGTCGGGGTCCGTGCGACCGCACAAAAGGCTTGTCGGGCGGCGCGGGCGGGTCTAAGATGGACCGTCCGGCTGCCGCGCGGCGTGCGCGGCGGGCGCACCCCCGCGGCCGCCGGCATCACCCTCCTCGCCGGACGCGCCCATGGCCGATGCGGAAAAGATCGAACGCCTGCTCGCCCGGCCGGAGGTTCAGCGCCTCTTCCGGTGGATGACGGCGAAGCGTCCCGGCGGCCGGTGCTGGCTGGAGGCGTTCTTCGAGGCGTACGCGAACGGCGGCGTCCACTGGTACCAGCCGCAGTTCGCCCTGCCGTACCTGCTGACCGAGTACATCCGCCGCAAGACCGGCGCCCGGCGCGAGACGATCGCCGGCCGCGTCCTGGGCAACCCCGCCACCCGCCACGGCCTGGTGGCGACGGTCCGCAGCCTCGGGCACCTGGGCCCGACGTATCCGCAGAACTTCATCGCCCCCCTCATGGTCGTCTGGAACTTCACCCAGGCGTGCAACCTGACGTGCAAGCACTGCTACCAGGAGGCCGGCCGGCGGGCCGACGACGAACTCTCGCCCCAGGAGCAGAGACGCATCGTCGATACCCTGGCCGACCGGAACGTGGCGATGATCGCGTTCTCGGGCGGCGAGCCGCTGATGAGCCCCTCCTTCCTGCCCACCGCCCGCTACGCCGCCCGCCGCGGCATCCACCTGACCGTGGCCACCAACGGCACCCTGTGCACGCCCGGGAAGGTGCAGGCCATGGTCGACGCGGGCCTGCGGTACGTCGAGATCAGCCTCGACTCGGTCGACCCCGCCCGGCACAACGCCTTCCGCGGGCCGCGGGCGTGGGAACGGGCCGTCGAAGGCATCCGCAACGTGGTCGCCAACCCGGACGTGCGGTGCGGCGTGGCCATGACCGTCACGCGGTGGAACCTGGCGGAGATGGAGCCGATGCTCGAGTGGTGCATCGGCGAGGGCGTCGACACGTTCTACGCGTTCAACTTCATCCCCACCGGCCGCGGACGCGACCTGGTGGACCAGGACCTTTCGCCGGCCGAGCGCGAACGGATGCTCGCCGTCCTTCAGCGATACCTCGTCGAGGGACGGATCAGCATCATGTCGTCCGCCCCGCAGTACGGACGGGCGTGCCTGGAACTGGGCGATCCGGAGGCCCCCGTCAACACGGGCCACTATGGCTACGGCGGCGGGAAGATGACGCGGGTCCTGGCCAAGTACGTTGGTGGATGCGGGGCCGGGCGATGCTACATGGCCGTCCAGCCCAACGGCGACGTCACACCGTGCGTCTTCATGCCGATCCGCGTGGGCAGCCTGCGGACCGACCCGTTCGAGACCATCTGGAACCATCCGGTCATGCAACTGCTGCGCGACCGCGACGACCGCACCGGTCACTGCCGGACGTGCGACTTCAAGTACCATTGCGGCGGATGCCGGGCCCGCAGTTGGGGCTACTTCGGCGACCTGCGCCAGCCCGACCCCGGCTGCAAGTTCAATCAGGCGGCGTGGGACCGGCTGAGGCCGCAAGCGTGCACGGCCCCAACCGCCTCCATCCCTTAGCGCGACCGGCGCCGCAGGAGCAGCCCGGCCGCACCGAGACACACGAGTGCCACCGTAGCCGGTTCCGGCGTCGGCGAGGGCGGCGCCGAGACCGCCAGCGTCTCGCCCGCGTGGGCCAGGTACGTGTTGTCGATCAGGTTGTAGTCGTTGAAGTCCACGACCGTGTCGTAATTCAGGTCGCCCCGCTGCCAGTGCTGGTTCGCCGTGTCGCCTCCCAGGAACGTGTTATCGATGATGTTATAATCGTTGAAATCGACCACGCCGTCCAGGTTGATGTCGCCGAACCAGGCGTACTTCACGAGGACGCTGGTGGCGTCGACCGGCTCGCCCTCCAGGTCCGCCTTGCCGCCGCCGGGGCCCGCGTTGTCGAAGACCGCCAGGGCCGTCGCATGGTCGGCCGTGCCGGCCGCCGCGCTCGACTGGATGCCGGGGCCGTCCCAGTACCCGCCGGGACCGTCCTGGAAACCGGACGCCACGAGGGCCTCGACGGCGAGGAACTCGGCGCTGTAGCCACCGGGCGTTGGCGGCGTCGTGTAATCGACGATGAGATTGTTGACGGTCAGGTCGACGGCCGCGCCCGCGGCGGTGTTGATGACGAGGTCGTCCGGCGGACGCACGTTCGCGCCGGCCGCCGACAGCCGCACCGTGCCGGCCTGGACGTGCAGGCCGGCCAGGTTGGCGAACTCGGTCACCTCCAGCGTGCCGGCACCCTGCTTCGTGAGGACGAAGCCGCCGCCGTCGAGGCCGCCCGAAACGGCCAGCGTGCCGCCGCCGGCCACGGTCCACGTGGACGGCATGCCGAGAGCCACGGGGGCGGCGATGGTGTTGGTCCCCGCGCCGGCGGCGACGCCGCGGTCGTAGACCGTCAGCGTGCCCATGCCGCCGACCGTCCAACCGGTGGAGAGGAACTCGATGCCCCGGGCCGACCCGTCACCGGCGAGCGCCGGCTGGCGCGGGGCGGCCGTGTCGAAGACCGCCGTGGCGCTCGGGCCGGGAGAGACGGTCGTCGACCAGTTGGTGCCGGCGCCCCAGGCGGTGGTCGAACTGCCGTCCCAGACGGTCTCGGCGGCGGCCACGTCCCAGCCGATGTCGTCCAGGCCGGCCCAGTCGAGGTCGGTGAACCATTTTCGACTGCCGATGAGGACGGTGGGGTCCATAGCGGTTTCCTGCGACACGCCGTCGACGGTGCTCATGGTGCCTTCGTACCAGTGGGCCCGGTAGGCATCGAGCGGCACGTTGCCGCCGTACTCGGCCACGGCGGCCGGTCCGCTGAAGCCCGTCGGGGTAAAGTAAGTGTCCCACGCCGTCATGTCCGTGCTGCCGACAATGCCGAAACCGAGCACGTGGCCCAACTCGTGCATGGCCGTCGAGACGAAGTCGGCATGACCGCTCGGGAGGCCTGCCGGGTCGATGCCGAAGTACCACGGGTACGTGGGAACGGAGTCGAACGAGACCTGGCCGCCCCACGGTCCCTGGTCGGTGGGGGGATTGGCCCAGGCGCCGGCCTCGCCGCGGTATTCGATGGTATCCAGCCACGCGCCGGTGCCCGTGCCGCTCCAGCCGCCCGGCCCGCCGACACCCAGCGCCCCCGCCAGGTCGCGGCCGCCGGCGAAGACGATGAGCGTATCGGCCGGCACCACCAGGTTCGGCACGTATACGGCATCGCCCGTGTCGGGGCGATACAGGTAGGCGTCCCAGGTATTCGAGCCGGAGGGCTGGATGGCCGACAGGTCGTCGGCGAATCGGCACAGGCAGGCGGCGGCGTATTCGAGGGCGGCCTGCCGGTCGGGGTGCCCACCGAAGAAGCCGTCGTCGTACGTGTAGTCGAACTCGATATGGATCTCGGCCGGGGCGAACCCGGCGCCGACCGCCAGCATCAGCAGAGCGAGTCCCGCTGCGCGCATCGTGTACACCCTGCCGGCCCTCGGCCGTCCGACCCCCGAAGAAAACCGCCGCACGCCGCCGCTCCCGCCGGCGCCCGGGACTACTGTCTATCGCGTTCTTCGACGGACAACTGCCGCCGCGGCGCCCAGACCCAGCAGGGCCAGGGTGGCTGGTTCCGGCGTCGGAGCCGGCATGCCCCCCACCGGGCCGCCCGCCGGGGCGCCCAGCGTTTCGCCCGCATGGGCCAGGAACGTGTTGTCGATCAGATTGTAGTCGTTGAAGTCGACCACGCCATCGTAATTCAGGTCGCCCCGCTGCCAGTGCTGGCCGGTCGTCGCGCCGCTCAGGAACGTATTATCGATGATGTTATAATCATTGAAGTCCACGACGCCGTCGAGGTTGATGTCGCCGTACCAGGCGTACTTCACGAGGACGGCGGTGGCGTCGACCGGCTCGCCCTCCAGGTCCGCCTTGCCGCCGCCGGGGCCCGCGTTGTCGAAGACCGCCAGGGCCGTCGACTGGTCGGCGGTGCCGGCCGCGGCGCTGGAGTGGATGCCCGGGCCGTCCCAGTACCCGCCGGGACCGTCCTGAAAACCGGACTTGACGAGGGCCTCGACGGCGAGGAACTCGGGGCTGTAGTCGCCCGCGGGCGGGGTCGTGTAATCGAAAATGAAGTTGCTGACGGTCAGGTCGATGGCCGCACCCGCGGCGGTGTTGACGGTGAGGCCGCCGTCGTTGATGCGGACCAGCCCGCCCTCGGCCACAAGCAGGCCGTCGATGACCGTGCTGCCGCCGTGCTGCGTGACGGTGTCCAGGGCGACGAGCCGGGCGGAGGGCCCGATGTCGAGCGTGCCGGAATGCGCCAGCGGGCCGTTCAGCGTCAGGACGGTCTCGGTGGCGCCGGGGCCGGGCGCGGGGTTGCGCACGTTGAGCGTGCCGCCGAGGTTCAGGGCGGGCAGGGCGAACGCATTCGGCGTGGGGCTGCCGCCGCCGCCCAGGTCGGTGACGCCGACGTCGATCGTGCTGTCGAGGTCGGCCGTCATGATGGGCCCGCAGTCCTGGATGACGGCCCCGTGCCGCAGTTCCAGCGTGCCGTGGACGACCACGGCCCCCTGGCCCTTGCCGTCGATGGTGGCCGCGTCGACGAGCAGATGCGCGCTCTCATAGATATCGATATAGCCGAGGTTCTCGAACCGGATGCCCTCGACGGCCAGGTGGCCGCCGCTCTTGGCTTCGATGATACCGTCCTCGGTGCTCGTCTTGTCGGCCGTGTCGAAACGGAGCCACTGGCCGGCCACGTCGGCGGCGACGGCGAACTCGTTCCGCAGGGCGGCCGCCACACGCCCGTAGCCGCGCAGCGTGGCGTCATACTGGTGGACCACATCGGCGTCGCTGGTCAGAAGGCCGCCCGCCAGTTCGACCACGCCGCCGCCCGTGATGGCGCAGGCCGTCGCACCCGGCGTCGACCCGCCGGTGGCTTCCTGGAAGTGCAGCGTGCCCTCGACGCGCAGGTGGCCGGGGTCGGAGGCGTCGTCGGCCGTGGCCAGGCCGGCCAGAGCCAGCGTCGAGCCGCCCGCGACGAGCACCTCGCCGCCCGCCCGCACGTTCAGACCGCAGACATTCGTGCTGGGGGCGACCGGCCCCCACGGGATGGCAGGGTCGTCCAGCGGCGCGGTGATTGTCAGCGTGGCGCCGTCGAGCACGCGCAGTTCCTGCTCGACCCAGACGTCGAAGACGGCCACGTCGTGGCGAACGGCCGCCGCGGCACCTGGGCCGCCCGACAGGCGGCAGTCGTACAGCCCGCCGTCGCCGTCGTGGGGATACCCTTCCGGCGGGTCGCCGCCGGCCGGCCAGGTCCACATGCCGGGATCGTCCCAGTCGCCCGCGCCGGCGCTTACCCAATCGGCCTCGACCGGCTGGGCCCATGCGGGCGACGTGGAAACCAGGCACGCGACCGCCACGGCGGCCGCGAAGGCTATCATGATCCTCGTCACGGTCCTACCCCTCCCATCCACCTGTCGGCTGGAAGCATCCCCGATTGCCGCGGGACTGCCGCCCCGCCGGGCGGCGCAGAGAGCGCCCCTCGGCCGCCTGCGGCCGGACAGGCGCCGGCGTCCTAACATGAAGGGGCCGCGCCGCCGAGGCAGCGTCAGCCCCCGTCTCTTTCCTACCCTCCAGGTAGAATGTACATCACATAAGGCTTCCTGTCAAACCGGCCGGGCTTCGCGAGACCCCGGTTTCGGGGGCAGGGAGAACCCCGAAAAAAGGTCGCCGACGGGAAAACGCCGTTTCCAGCCCAAGAACGCGTGTCGCCCGCCTGCAAGAATGCCCACACGAAAATCCGACCCGTCCGCCATTTAACGGCGGATTGTCCGCCGGCGGCTGGCCACCGCGGCCGCGCCGACGGCCACAAGGGCCAGCGTGGCGGGTTCCGGCGTCGGGACTGGCAGGCCACCCCCCGAAGCGCCCAGCGTCTCGCCCGCGTGGGCGAGGTACGTGTTGTCGATGAGGTTGTAGTCGTTGAAATCGGCCACGCCGTCGTAGTTCAAATCGCCGCGCTGCCAGTGCTGATCCGTGGTCGCGCCGCCCAGGAACGTGTTATCGATGATATTATAATCGTTGAAGTCCACCACCCCGTCCAGGTTGATGTCGCCGTACCAGGTGTATTTGACGAGGACGGCGGTGGCGTCGACCGGCTCGCCCTCGAGGTCGGCCTTGCCGCCGCCGGGTCCGGCGTTGTCGAAGACCGCCAGGGCCGTCGCGTGGTCGGCCATGGCGGCCGCCGCGCTCGACTGGATGCCCGGACCGTCCCAGTATCCGCCGGGGCCGTCCTGGAACCCGGACGCCACGAGCGCTTCGACGGCAAGGAACTCGGGGCTGTAGTCGCCGGCGGGCGGCGTCGCGTAATCGACGACGAGGTTGCCGTCGCCGAGGTCGAGCGCCCCCCGGACCTCGAGTTCCAGGATCGTGGTGAACTCGGCCGCGCCGCCGGCCGTCCCGCGGATGCGGACGGCGTCGCCTGTGGTCCAGTCGAACGAGAGTTCGATCGATTGATAATACGTATACGGGTCCAAGGGTTCGCTAAAGACGATGTTCGAGACGGGGACGAACGTGCCGCCCTGGCGGACCTCGACGGTCAGGTCCTCGAAATACCCGCCGCGGACGGCCGTGACCCGCGGGTCGCTGTTGATGCGGTCCCAGACGATGTCGCCCTCCGTGAAGACGACCGACGTCATGGCGACGTCGCGGTCGAACGCCACCTGGTACCAGTCGCCGCCGGCCGGCTGGGCGTTGTCGCCGTCGTCGGTGGCGTACGGCACGTGGCCGTTGTACGTGACGTCGACGATGCCGTCGATGATCTGGTCGAGGTTGTCGCGGTCGCGTTCTTGCACGGGCGCCTCGACGCTGGCCGACGCGGCGACCGTCCCGCCGACGGTCCCGATGACGTGCACCAGGCCGGCGGGGCCGTCCGGGTCCCACTTCTCGAGGGTGGGCGCGAGGACGTCGTCGGGCAGGTGGTACGTCCGGCCGGGGCCGGTGCCGTCGATGGAGCCGCCGGGCGCGGCGAGAATCTGCTGCTCGGCGGCCGCCTGCCACGTGGCCGCCACCGCCGAAATGGTCGTCGGCGTCGGCACGCCGGTCAGGCCGGCGACCTCGTACGTGTCGGTCGCGGCGGCGGTCAGGTCCGCCGGCAGGCCCGAGTACCCGCTCATCAGGCCGACCAGGCCGCCGGCCGTGGCCGGGTTGCAGTCGGCGTCGTAGCCGCCCTGGACGGCGATCTCGACGGTCTGCTTGAAGTCGCCCTCGCCGTACAGGATGGCCATGGTCGTCAGGGCCGTGTTGACGGCCGACTCGATCCAGTCGTGGTACCGCCCGGGTTCGGTGTCGCCCAGGCCGTAGGCGTCCCAGATCTTCTCCTGGGTGGACCGCCAGTCGGGCGTACCGTCGGCCAGGTCGTCGGCGTGCCAGGCGCACACGTCCTCGATGATGGTGCTCGTGCGCGACGAGGCGGGCACCACCTCCAGGCCCTTGGCGACGACGTCGGCCACGTCGGTCTCGAACGGGGCGGCGGCGTACATGGCCGCGTAGAATTGGGCGGCGTGCAGGGCGTAGCCGTCGTTGGTCACGCCGCCGAAGTCGGCGGCAAGGTCGGCCGCCTGCTGCCGCATGCCGGGGGCGGCCGCACCGACCGCCTCGGTCGTGATCTGCGAGTCGATGGCATACCAGTGCATATTATAATGGATGCTTCCGGTGTCGGGCACGCCGATGCCGTAGTCCATCAGCCAGCGGGCCTGGCGGTTGGCGATGTAGCAGTTGGCGGGCACGACGTGGGCTTCCCAGGCATCCTGCACGTCGGCGGGCGACGGCGCCGGCGCACCAGCCAGCATCGACGCGTACATAGATTCGAAGACCGTATCGTCGTCGCCCTGCCAGGGGTCGGTGGCGGCGAGGTCGGCCCAGTCGATAGCGTACGTCAAGCCGCCGCGCAGCCGCTGGCCCTCGACGGGCCGGCCCGCGTAGTTGCCGATGATCTCGCCGAGCCACATCCCCAGCGCCCGGTCGCGGTAGACCTCGGCCGTGATCTGCCGCTGGGCCCGCGCCGGGCGGGCGCAAGCCAGCAGCGCCGCGGTCGCGGCCACGCAGAGAACCAGCGATCTGCCCGGGACAAGTCGCGGCACGTCATGGGCCTCCTGTTGGCGTCCATTATACCGCCGGGGGGCGAATCGGCCAAGACGCGGCGGGCCGCCTTGACCGACAGGGATGAAGACCGGCAGGGATGAAGGGGATGAAAGGGATAAGAAGACAAGCAATGATGAACGCTGATAAACGCAGATGCGAATATGGCGTCGGAGGCGACAGGCCTGAACCGGCGTCAGCCTCTTGCTGTTATCCTGTTTATCCCGTTCATCCCTGCCGCTCTTTCCCCCACCGATCTTTTCCCAGCTGATCTTCTCCCCGCGGGTCGTCCTGGGCCACGGCGGCCTCGACGCGCTCGCAGAGGACGTGGTAGATGACCTGCTGGGCCTGCTGGATCAGCGGGGTGTGGGTTTCGGGCACGGCCAGGAGGATGTCGGCGCAAGCGGCGCAGGCCCCGCCGCCGGCGCCGGTCAGGGCGACGGTCGCCAAACCCAGCTCGCGGGCCCGAACCAGCGCGGCGACCACGTTCGGCGAGTTGCCCGACGTGCTGATGCCGATGGCCACGTCGCCGGGTGCGCCGAGGGCCTCGACCTGGCGGGCGAAGACCGCCTCGTAACCGTAGTCGTTGGCCAGGCTG
>Ga0180434_10004743_pt1 | contig 16378 bp, 20 predicted proteins | sample SS_ome_7_FD_132453 | JGI IMG/M metagenome (GOLD analysis project Ga0180434, IMG submission 132453) | Hypersaline lake sediment archaeal communities from the Salton Sea, California, USA - SS_1_D_2 metaG | ecosystem: Environmental > Aquatic > Non-marine Saline and Alkaline > Hypersaline >...
GATTAAAATGAAAGTAAAAACAAACAAAAATATTTCAGTTGTCATTTTTTTAAAAAGTATGCATATCCTTGAGATCAAAACAAATAAATGAACATCGCCATTTTTTTATGAATAGGTCAGGATGATTATATTAGGAAGAAATTATACAAAATAAAGGGGGAAAGATTGAATCGAAAAGAAAAAGATAGGATTAAGAGAAAGCTTCTTAAAGAAAAACAAGAAATATTAAAAAAGATGAGTGAATTCAGAAATGAAGGTAAGGAAATTGAGCCTGATGTAGCCCAGGATGTGGTTGATAAAGCAGAGAGTTCTTATGCAAAGGAATTTTTATTCGAGCTTTCAAATACAGAGAGAAGATTATTAATCCAGATAGACAATGCTTTGAGAAAAATCGATAGCGATGATTTTGGAATATGTGAAATGTGCGGCAAAAAAATATCCAGCAAAAGGTTAAATGCAGTGCCTTGGACCCCTTATTGTATTAAATGTCAGGAGAAGCAGGAAAAAAAACCTCAGTGAATCCAGCAGAAAATAAGCTCCTTGATCATACTTATAAAGTTCTGGAACTTATGTTTTTCCCTTCTTTCTGCAAACTCTGCAACCAACTCCTTGATTCTCAAGGAGAAAAAGTAGTGTGTCACTCCTGCTTCAATCAACTCAGACATCGAAAGTCATCCTACTGCTTAAGCTGTGGAAGATTTTTCGAAACCTTTGGGGACCCCCATCTTTGTTACAAATGCCTTCGGAAAAAGCCGGAATTTTCCCTTCATCGATCATGTGATTTTTACAGGGGTAAATTAAAAGATATCATTCTGCTTTTTAAATATCATAAATATAAGGTGCTAGGGGAAGCTCTGGCTGATTATATGGTTAAGAGCTTGGCTCAGGACCCGGCCCTGTGGTGGGATTTGGAAGTGGTGGTGCCAGTCCCTTTGCACAAAAAAAGAATAAGAGAAAGAGGTTTTAATCAGTCCTATGAACTAGCCAAGTGTATTGCAGAAGCAAAGGGCTTAGAAATACTCTCTAAAGTGCTGATAAAAAAAAACAATGTCCCCCCTCAAACATCCCTTCCTGCAGAGCAGAGAAAAATAAACAATAAAGGAGCTTATAAAGTTTATAATTCAGATAGAATCAAGGGGAGGACAATTCTTCTTGTAGATGATGTCTATACTACAGGAGCAACGGTCAAGGAATGCAGTTTGGTTTTGATGAAAGCAGGAGCTAAGGAAGTTCGTGTAGTGACTCTTGCCCAAGCTTATTAACCTGACATATTCATAAAAAAAGCCCGGTCTTTTTAGGACCGGGCATTCTGATTATCTCTGTTACAAGGTGATTGGTTATTTCTTGGGTTTAGACTTTTTGACTGAAACTTTTTTCTTTTCTGGTTTTAAAATTTTAACATTTCTGGGTTTGAGTTCATGTTTTTTGGGCATATGTATTCTCAGCACACCATTATCGTGTTCAGCTTTGATGTTTTCTTGGTCTATATAATGAGGAAGTGAAAAAGATCTGTAGAAAGAACCATAAGAACGCTCTATCCTATGATAGTTTTCTTCTTTTGTTTCTTCTTCTAATTTTCTCTCACCTCTGAGAGTAAGATTGTTATCTTCAATTTTTACTTCGATATTATCTTCATCAATTCCAGGAATTTCTGCATTGAGAACCAATTCATTTTCGCTTTCATAAATATCAACTGAAGGGGCCCAAGTGCTGCTGACTAAGTCTCTTTCTTCGCCTTTGAATGCATCTTCAAAAAGTCTGTTCATTTTGTCTCTTAGAGTGATCATGTCTCTAAAAGGATCCCATCGAATTAAAGCCATTTTTTACCTCCTTGTCTATATTTGAGTTCATTAATAATATAATATATGAGTATGCCTTTGTCAAGTATTAGGCGAAAAATTTCCATAGGAATGAAGAAAGGGGATATTACATAAAACCTTGTATTAAAAGGGTGGTTTCTCCTTTTAAAGTCAAAGAATCGATATTATCCAGGATTTCCTCACTCGTTCCCCTGATAAACTGTTCGTATACTTTTGTCATTTCGCGTGCTATGACGATTTCTCTGGCACCAAGGACATCATTTATGTATTTTAAGAAATTTGGAATTTTCCTTGTAGGCAGGTAAAAAACCAATGTTGAGGGTTCATCCTTAAGTGAGGTTAAAAGTTTTCTTATGGCTGTTTTTTTTACTGGGGGGAATCCTAAAAAAAGAAATCTATGAGTAGGAAGTCCTGAAACAGGAAGAGCTGCTGTTACAGCAGAGGGTCCGGGGATAGGAACGATTTTTATTTTATGATTAAGGGCTTCTCTTATTAAAGGGAATCCAGGGTCAGAAAGGCCTGGGGTTCCCGCATCTGAGACTAAAGCGATATTTTTTCCTTTGTTTAGCAAACTGATTATCAGAGGTAATTTTTGTTTTTCCTTAGGATGAAAGTAACTAATAAGTCTTTTCTTGATGTGATAGTGATTTAATAGTTTTAAGGTTTCTCGAGTGTCTTCACATGCCACAGCGTCAGCGCTTTTAAGAACATTTAAAGCTCTGAGTGTTAGGTCGTCCAAATTACCTATAGGAGTTGCCACCACGTAAAGTATTCCTTTGTTTTTATATGTTGGATTCATATTGAATAGAGTTATTTGCCCCAATCATAGGGGAAGAGGAAGTCATGACCTACGGTACGTTCAGAGATTTTTGGAATGGGAGGCAGCTTTCTTTTAAATTCAGAATTCTTTATCATTTCTATTATCTTGTTTAATATATTTTCAGAAAAACCCATGGACAAGAGATCTTTCTTTTGCTTTCTAAGGTCTACCATTTGGATTAATATCTGATCTATTTTTTCATAGTCAATGCCAATCTCTTCCTCATCTGTTTGACCTGGCCAGAATCCTGCGGAAGGGGTTTTATTTAAAATCTCTCCTGGTATTCCCAAGTGCTTTCCCAGCTCTCTTACCTGAGTTTTATACAGGTCACCTATGGGATTGATTCCGCTAGCCATATCGCCGTGAATAGTACCATAGCCAAGGAGCAATTCTGTCTTATTGCTTGTTCCTATAACCATAGCTTTTTCCCTGGAGGAAAAGTCATACAAGATTGACATTCTTTCCCGGGCCATTTTATTGCCTTTTAGGATCTTATTATTTGTGGGATATTTTGAGAAATAGGCGTCAATCATGGGTTTTATATTGATTGTTTTTGCGTTTATCCCGAGTATTTTAACCACATTTTCTGCATGAGAAACATCTTTTTTAAAACTTTCTCCATAGGGCATTATCAGGGCAAGTACGTTTTTTGATCCCATGGCTCTGGCGCAGAGAAAAGCAGTTACCGATGAATCCAGCCCTCCGGAGAGCCCGAGCAATGCTTTTTCAAAATGGAATTTGGTGAGTTCTTCTTTGATAAAATTTGTCAGTAATTTTTCCACAAACCTAAAATTAATCTTCATCTTTGGCAACAACCTTATTCAAACTTCTCCATATCACTTCAGGTTTATTGTCTCTTTTATAAAAGAGTTTTTTTCGTGCTTTTTTGAGAAGGGTTGGATCAAGCTCTTCAATAAGAAGATCTTCCTCCACATAAGAGGCTTTTGATATGAGTTTTCCTTCAGGGCTGTATACAAAGGAGCCCCCGGCAAAAGATTTTCCGTCCTCAAACCCAACTCGATTGCAGTATATGAGAAAGACCGTAGAGAATCGGGATATTGCTTCTCCCATCAATTCCCACATATGAGATGAGGCAAAAGCCTGCTTATCTCCCATCCCCCTTCCTGGAGCTGCGCTCAATACAATAATGATATCTACTCCTTGAGAAAAGAGAGCATAATCAGCCCCGTAATTCAGAAAATCATAGCAGATCAAGAGTCCTGTCTTTCCAAAATGAGTCTTGAAAGGAGAAAGATTTTTTCCTTGAGCAAAAAATTTGGCTTCTTCAAACATCCCATAAGTGGGAAGAAATATTTTTCTGTGGATGTGGAGGATTTCTCCTTTTGAAAAAAAAGCAGCAGAGTTGAAAAAAATTCCTCTCTCTTTTTCCTCCACAAAACCAAGGACAATAGAAATTTTTCGGCTCATACGCTTAAGTTTGTCAAATAAGTCATTATTATCCGGATTGATAGCTGTCTCAGGGACCAAATCTTTTAGGGTATATCCAGTGAGGCTTAATTCAGGAAAAACAATAAGATCAGCATCATTATTTTTTGCCTTTTCTATTAATTCTAGGTGAAGGTTAAAGTTCTTCTCTATATCTTGAAGAATTGGGGAAATCTGAGCTAATGCAACCTTCATACAAAGAAATCTATCATAAACGAAAAGTGTTTTCAATTTTTGAGTTTTTTTTAATAGGATCTTGGTGTAAAATATTAAGGGAATTTGAATTACCTCTAATTTTTATTATATAAATAAGGAAGGAACAGAAATAAAGAATGGGCAGTAATTTAAAATATGAATGACAAAAGTGATGAAATGGAACATATTGGGGATTTATTAAGACAAATATATTTTAACAATACAGATGGACAGCTGAATTTCCGCAGAGGAGACATCCAAAAATATCTTTTTTTTAAGGACAGAAAGCTCATTTATGCAAGGACAAATCAGTCTCAGGAGTTATTAGGGGAAGTATTATTCAGATTAGGGAAACTGTCAAAGGAAAGCTATTCTAAAATAGACAGATATATTGAACCTAAAAAGTCTATCGGTGAAATCTTAATCTCTAATGATCTGATATCAAAAAATGACCTTTTGGAGGGTTTAAAATATCAGATGAGGGAGATCACTCTTAACCTATTTCCAATATTTGATGGGCACTTTGATTTTGAGGAAAGAGAGAAATACAGCGCCGAGGAATTTGAGGTTAAAATAGACATTCCAGACTTGATCGAAGATGGGATAAGGCGCATGAAATATGACAAAAGGTTAGGGGATTTGATGGAGGGAAAAATTTTTAAAAAAAAGTCCAAAAAATTTTTCCTTCGCCTGACTGAAGAGGAAAAAGAAATTCTTAATGCCATAGACGGTAGCCGCACCAGTGAAGCTGTCCTCAAATCTTCAGAATTTGATCACTCATCTTTTTGGAAAAGTATTTATCTTCTTTATTGCTTGGGGTTGATTGAACCTATGGGGGAGCCCAAAGCCGATAAAAAAGAGGATTCTGAAGAAACTGAAGTCCAGGAAAAAAAGATTAAGGATATCTTAAACTTATACGCCACGATTGAATCCATGGATTATTATGATGTTTTAGGTGTTTCAAAGGAAGCCACAACCAAAGAAATAAAAAGAGCCTATTTTCAAGCAGCCCGAAAGTATCACCCTGATCTTTTTAGCAGAGATTTACCCAGGAGGGTTAGAAATAAAATCGATAATGTTTTTGATAGAGTCACAAAATGCTATCACACCTTGATAGATCCTGACAAACGAAAAAGATACGATGAAGAAGGAGCTGATACTGAAAAGAAAGAGGAAGAGGAGGGACCTGAAAAAAAAGCTGATGTCAGATTCCGTCAGGGGAAAAACCTTTATGACCGGGGCCAGTATAGAAAAGCGATTGCCTATCTGCAGGCTGCGGTTAGGTTAAAAAAAGACAAAGCTGATTACTATGTTCTCCTTGCTCTAGCCCAATCCAAAATTGATGTGTACCAGAAAGAAGCAGAATTGAATTTCAAAAAGGCTGTAAGCCTGGAACCTTGGAATCCAGAGGGATATGTGGGATTGGGAATGCTTTATAAGAGCGCTTCTTTAAAAGTAAAGGCAGCGAATCAGTTTAGAAAAGCTTTAGAGGTGGACCCTGACCATAGGAGTGCTCGGAAGGCTCTCATGGAAATAGAAGGCAAAAAAGACAAGAAAAGTCTTCAGAATATCCTGAGTTTTTTGAAAAAAAAGATATAGATCAGTATTTGAATTTATTGGCCTTTATTCGATTCCCAGCTTTTTTTGTATTTGTTCGATCAATGACTTAAATTTATCTAATTCTTCTTTTTGTTCTTTCTGGAGTTTATTGATCGATTCCTGTAGAGCCGTGATTTCTTTTCTCATTTCTTCGAGTTCTTGTTTTTCCTTATCAGTCAGCTCCTCTTCGGTTTTTTCTCCGAATTTTTCATTAAAGGTATTGGTTAATTTCTCAAGTTCTTTGGCTTTTGCAGACAGTTGTTTTACTTTTTCGTTATATGAAGACTTGTTGCTGAAGTAAAGACTTTCTGCCAATTTCATGGCTTCTTTTGAATGGGCTTTAGAGAGTTGACTAGCATACAACAGATACTCGATGGCTTCATCAACCACATCAGGATCGTTTTTGGCTTTCGCGGCTAGTATGATACCAACGTTATAGGCGGCTTCGCCGCTTTTTTGTTTGGAAAAAGCCTGTTTGTAATACCTCAAAGCTTCGTCTTTGTTTCCGCTTCTATTCAGGGCTCTGGCATAAAACAAAGTTGTGGTAAAGTTGTTTAACACATCGTGGGCGGTCTTAAAAGCTTTGGCAGCTTCTGAATATTGTTTTTTTTCATAAAGTGATTTTCCGAGATTAGCGAGTTCAGATATGATTTGTTTGTTTTTTAATATGTCGTAAGAGGAAACATAATTATCAATAGCCCCGCTATAGTCGCCTGCTTTTTTCTTGGCCTGTGCTTGGGTGTAATAACCAGCGCCTATCATTTTATTCCAAGTTTCAGCGCTTTTTGGATCCTGTGCCCTGCTTTTTAGGTTTTTTGCGGTCTGGACTAATTGGGACCCGTAGGATACAGCTTTCTCTAAATTTTGCCCTTGACTGGTAAAAGCAGAAGCGAGGTTGACCAGAACTTGGCACTTGGTGCTGTCATCCAGGCTGCCGAGTTCTAAAGCTCTTTCTCCATATTTGATGGTTTCTGCAGGTGTTTTCCCTTCATATGGAAGAAGGCAAAGAGAAGCGTTTGCAAAGTTTTCATTTTCTTCACCTTTCCCTCCGTATTTGGAAAGCCACTCTTTGAGAAGAGAAGCTCTTTGATTAACATCAGATGTTGTCATGGCTTCTATATACTCTTCTCGGGCCGTTGAATTTTGAGCAGGCAGTAAGCTGCATAAAAATAAACCCAGTATTATGGAAGCGAGAACAGTCTTTTTCATTTTATTCACTCCTTGAAATTTTTAGCATAATATCCCGTGTCAGATTAAATGTCAAATTTTATTCCATTCAAAAAAAATCTCTTTTCTGAAAAACATAATAGCAGATATTCTAAAATATTAAAAGACTGATTTCTTCCATAAACCGCAGTACAGAAATAAAGATGACCGTTCCATATTTAGACTTTTTCAGGATGATGATATAGAATGATTTTGTGAAAAAAGAAAAAAGAAATTTCGAGGACCTTTTCAAAAAAAAAGTAGGATGCGAGCTTGATAAATCAGAGTCCTTAAAACAGCATTCAAACTTTAGAATCGGGGGAAAGGCAGATTATTTTTTTTCAGCTTCTTCACTTGAAGAGCTGACGGCTGCGGTTGACCTGGCCCGAGAGGAACTTGTTCCTTTTCGGATCATTGGAGGGGGATTTAATATACTATTTGATGATAAAGGATTTAGAGGCTTGATCATCAGAAACCAAGCCAAAGGTATCAAGAAGATCAGCAAAATGGAAATAGAGGTCTTGTCTGGAACTGACCTGGATGAAGTGATTGACTTCTGTGTTCATAAAGGGCTGGGAGGCATGGAATTTTTAGCGGGGATACCCGGAACTGTAGGAGGGGCTGTATATGGAAATGCGGGTGCTTTTGGACATTGCATTGGGGATATTTTAAAGGAATCTGTTATCTTAAAACAGGACAGAAGAAGAGAAAGGTTAAGAAAGGGACGAATGGATTTTGAATACAGAAGCAGCCTTCTCAGGAAAAAGTCCTTTTTTTTAATCAAGGCTGTGTTTGAACTGAACCGTAAAGATCCAGACTCAATAAAAGAAAACATAAGAAAAAATTTAGGAAAAAGAGAGAAAAAGCATCCTCCTTGGGGAACATCATGCGCGGGGAGTTATTTTAAGAATCCGGTTTCAGATAAAGGAGAAAAAATTGCTGCAGGCTATTTGCTGGATAGGGTCGGAGCTAGAAGCTTGAAAAAAGGGGATGCCGCAGTTTATAAAGGTCATTCTAACTTTATCATCAATACAGGAAAGGCAAGTTCCAAGGATATCAGGGAACTTGCTTCTGAACTCAAACATAGGGTAAAAAAAAGATTTGGGATAGTCCTGGAAGAAGAGGTGGTATTTATTCCAGCAGAGCCTTGATCTCTCTTATTTCATTTTGAGACAAACGGTTTTCTTTGCTGGCTGTTTCCAATCCCTGCTGAGCAAGCTCTTTATAAGCCCTGAGAATAGAGGGATAATTTTTCAGACAGTTGAGGTGTGATTTTAAGGTTTCGATATCCCCTCTAGATATGGGGCCGGTTAAAGATCCTGGAATGCCTTTTTTGGTTATATTATTGAGAGTCCCCTTGACCAAAGGGAAGAGCATCTCATCTCGGACTTCTTTTTTGACTCCGACTTTTTCTAAAAGGTTTTCGGCAAGTCCCATAATAACAACAAGGTAATTGGATGCTATGGTACAGGCTGTGTGATAGAGAGGTTTATCTTCTGGGTTGATAACAAAACTACGGCTCCCTAGTTTTTTAATGATCATGTTTGAAATTTTTTGGGCTTTTTTATCTCCTTCGATACTGAAATAAATGTTTTTAAAGCGGTTAAGATCCCGGCTTTTTTTTGGAAAGCTCTGAATTGGATGGAGGGAAGCTGTGACAGCACCTGATTTCTTTAGGGGGCTGAGGGTTTTGCTTGATATAAGTCCGCTGCAGTGGAATATAAATTTTTGGTTGAGATTTATAGAGGAAAGTTCGTTGACTACGTTTTTAATATGGTCATCTGGAACAGAGATCATCACAATCTCTGCATTTTTAACTGCTTTTTTATTATCTGACATAGGAATTCCCTGACCAATAAGGTCCACGCTATTTTTAGCAGATAAAAGGGTTCTGCAGGAAACTGAAATTATTTTAAATCCTTTTTTTGATAAAGAATAACCTAATGTTGTCCCTAATCTCCCTGCCCCGATGATAGATGTTTTTTTCATTTTTTTCTTTCAAAAATTTTCGTCCAGAATTTTACCTCCAGGGGAGAGGGCGGTTCCACATTTTTTTCCATCTCTTTGTTTTTTCTGTATTTTTTTAGAGATCTTTTTAACTGTTTGTTGAATTCTTGGCAGTTTAAGCTTTGGGCTCCTTTTGATTTGGCATGGCATTTGATCTCTCTATCTGAACTCACCACAAAAAATCGCCTTAGATCCGTTTCTTTTGATATGATTTTCTTTATGATATCATCCGCATTCTGACCGAAGTCAGGGTAAAACACATAAAAAGGCATTCCCCTAAAGTCTTCTTGGGTTAGACTTGGGTCAGGCGGACCATCAAAAACCACCATAACTCGGGTGTTTTTTATTTTTTGGAAGATGATGAGTCTTGAAATTAGTTCATACCGGCTCTCAGGTGCTTTTATTTCTAAGGTAGGGAGATATCCTATAAGGTTATTCCCATCTATCAAATAGGGCATGGAAGAACAGTGTATTTTGTTCTTTTTAGGTGAGGTTGTAGCTTTCACCCTGATTGAGAATTATGACTTCAGCTTTATCCCCCACCAGTTTTTTAAATTCTTCTGGATCCGCATTAACCAGGGGAAAGGTGTCATAGTGTATGGGTATGACTTTTTTTGTCTGGGTGAATTCAACGGCTTTGGCTGCAGAGTTAATTCCCATAGTATACCGATCACCTATAGGCAGGAAACTTAAATCAGGATGAAAGAAATCAGCTATCAGTTTCATGTCATAAGTCAAAGCTGTATCCCCGGCATGGTAAAGGGTCTTATTGTCCATTTCCACAACCACGCCTGCAGGGTCTCCTTTATCACAAGAATGAAGCGCATTGACCATATGGACTTTGACTCCATTGATTTCTACAGTGCCACCGATATTCATGCCTTCTGCAGTTATGCCTTCTGATTCTGCCATAACAGCAATTTCGTGTATACCAACCAGTGTGGCGCTGGTTTTTTTACAGATAGGGAAGGCATCGCCTAAGTGGTCTGAATGGTCATGGGTCACAATGACGATGTCTGCTTCTGTGACCTCATCAGGTGAGGTAGAGGCAGCCGGATTCTCTGATAAGAAAGGATCAATATAAATTGTTTTTGTTCCTTTTATTTTGACTGCGGAATGTCCCAACCATGTGATTTGCATTTACTTCCTCCTCAAAAAAGATAGTTATACTTAATTATAATGATTATGAAACCAAAGACCAAATCAAAGCTTAAAAAGCAAAAGAGAGGGCTTTTAACCTGGAGGCCAAGTCATTCTTCGACCACCAAGAAGATGAAAGTGAATGTGGGCTACCTCCTGCCCTGAGTCTTTTCCTGTGTTGAGTACGATTCGGTATCCTTTTTTGTCAATTTTCTTTCTGGCTGCGATATTTTTTGCTGTTAATAAGAGGTCACTGATAATACCTTTTTTTTCTTCAGGGATATCATTTAAAGATGCAAAATGCTGCTTTGGAATAAGAAGAATATGTACGGGAGCTTTTGGATTTATGTCCTCAAAAGCGAGTATGTTTTCATCTTCAAAGACTTTTTCGGACGGGATTTCATTGTTGATTATTTTACAAAAAATACAGTCTTTCATTTCTCCTCCTTTTTTGCATCATTATTCCCTTATTCTCTCTATATTAGCTCCCAGAGAGTTGAGTTTTTTTTCCAGATTTTCGTATCCTCTGTCCAAATGATGAGCTTCTGTGATGGTTGTTTCTCCACTGGCTATCAATCCTGCCAGTATTAGTGAAGCTGATGCTCTGAGATCAGTGGCTGTTGTTTCAGCTCCTGAGAGAGGAGTTTTTCCCTTTACTATGGCTTTATCTCCAGAAACATCTATATTGGCTCCCAGTCGAAGAAGTTCATTGATATGAGAGAATCGCCTGTCAAATATAGTTTCGGTGATAATGGAGGTTCCATCAGCTTGAGTCATCAAAACAGTAAACTGAGCTTGCATGTCTGTGGGAAATCCAGGATAGGGAGAAGTGGTTATATCCTGGGCTTTTAAGTTTTCCTGTTTTGATACTTTAAGGGAATGGGTGTTGAATTCTTCTATTTTGACGCCGGAATACCTCATTTTTTCAATAACTGTTCGCAGGTGATCAGAGCGGACATAATCGATGACCATGGAGTCTCCTGCCAAGGCTCCGGCTATGAGAAAAGTTCCTGCTTCTATCCGGTCTGGAATAATGTCATGGGAGGTCCCTCCAAGTTCATCCGTTCCCTTGATTCTTATGGTTTCTTCACCCACTCCATCGATTTTAGCTCCCATTTTTATCAGCAGTTTGCACAGATCTGCGATTTCTGGTTCCTTAGCGCAGTTCTTGAGTATGGTTTCTCCTCGGGCTAAGCATGCCGCCATAAGCAGATTTTCAGTGCCTCCAACTGTTTTTCTTTCAAATTCAATTTTTGTTCCCTGGAGTCGGTTGCTTTGGGCTCTGATATAACCATGCTCAAGATCAATGGAAGCTCCGAGCTTTTCAAAACCATGAATATGGAGGTCAGTGGGTCGAGAACCAATAGCACATCCTCCAGGAAGAGCCACTACTGCCTTTCCATATCTTGCCAGAAGGGGACCTAAGACTAGGATGGACGCTCGCATAGCGCGCACAAGTTGGTACGATGCTTCATACGAATTGATCTTCTCAACCTGAACACAGAGAGAATTTTCTTTGATGTCATACTCAGCCCCAAGATCTCTCATCAGGGTCAATATAGTGAATACATCTGTAACCTGAGGGACATTATTGAGGTGAATTTTTTCTTTGGTGAGTAGCGAGGCGGTTATGGCAGGAAGAACCGCATTTTTGGCTCCGCTTATCCTGACTTTTCCTTTGAGACGGAGGTCATGATCGCCATGGATTTTGATTTTTTCCATTTGACATTATTTTAAAATAATGAAATACAAAATACAATGAATTAGGCAGGAAAACAAAAAACGGCAGGAAAAGACGAGGACAGTTCTCGAAAGAAGAGAACCGTCCCCGAATAAAAAAGGAGCGGGAGATTTCCCGCTCCTTTTTACTGAAATCTCTCTTAATCTACTTGACTTGCTCTTCAATCCAATCAGTCGTTACAGTCTTGGGTCTTTCAATAGGAAGACCAAGAGCTCTATCCCATACAAGTGAAGAAAGCACTCCAATAGCACGGGATGCACCGAAGAAGACTGTGTAGAAGTCATACTCTTTGATACCATAGTGGAGAAGCAGGCATCCGGAATGAGCGTCAACATTGGGCCAAGGGTTCTTGGCTTTACCGTGTTCTTTGAGGATGTCTGGGGTCACTTCATAGATAGCACTCACTACCTGGAAGATTTCATCGTCCGGGAGATGCTTGAGTGCGAAATCTCTTTGTGCCATGTATCTGGGGTCTGTCTGACGGAGAACGGCGTGACCGTATCCCGGGATAACTTTTCCGGCTTTGAGAGTGTCCCAGAGGTACTTGGTCAGCTGTTCTTTGTTGGGAACTCCTCCCAGGTCATCCATGACTTCCATGATCCAGCGGAGAACTTCCTGGTTGGCCAAACCATGGAGAGGACCTGCTAATCCATCCATTCCTGCAGAAAGAGAATAATAGGCATCGGATAAGGCTGAACCCACTAAGTGTGTGGTGTGAGCTGAGACATTCCCTCCCTCGTGGTCACTGTGAATGACCAGGTAAAGACGCATCAGTTCTTTGAATTTATCATCATCAGAGCCGACCATTTGAGCGAGGTTGCCGCCCCAATCCAGATCTGGATCCGCAGGAATATGCTCATTGTTTTTGTAGGATCTTCTGTAGATATAAGCCGCGATTCGGGGAAGTTTAGCCAGAAGATTCATCACATCTTCATACATGGGATCCCAATATTCCATTTTGCTGATTCCTTCTCTGTATTTCTTAGCAAATACAGAGTCTTTCTGTAGGGCAAGGATTGCCTGTGCGAATTGGGTCATGGGATGGGTATCAGTGGGAACTGAATCCATGATTTTAATGAGATAATCAGGCAGTTCTCCTCTTTTTTTCCATTCCTCAGTCACTTCTTTGACATCCTGTTCTGTAGGGATATCGCCGGTGAGGAGGAGATAGAAAATGCCTTCGGGGAGAGGTTCTTCTCCCCCAGGAGCCTTGGGAAGCTTTTCTCTTAATTCAGGAATATTGTATCCTCTAAAACGGATTCCTTCATATGGATCAAGAGCTGAAGTTTCAGTAACAATACATTTGACACCGCGCATACCTCCATAGGCTTGGCGAATGGTCACATCTGAAATCTTTTTGTCTCCGTGCTCTTTGATCAGGTTTTTTACCTTTTCCTGCATAGGACCGATTTTGGATTTGAGTGTGTCTTTTAATGCCATTTTAAGACCTCCTTTTCTTTTTTTGGTATTATTTTTATGATACTTTTAACCGGATTTTAATGAAATATGAATATATCACGGTCGTATTCTTCTGTCAATTATTTTGATAATCTTGGTGCGGCTCTGGCTTTTTTGTTGGATATGGAAAATGTTTTTAGCCAAAAGGTATTGCAAGGTTGGCTTTTTCTCATTATAATGATGAGACCCATGCGGGGTCGTAGTTCTTATGGCAATTAATCAAATCAATTAGATATCTTCCCTTATTAGCTTTAAAATCAGCAAATTACAAGAAGTTAAGGTTTTCTATAGAGTATTAATTATTAGCTTAATTTTCATGTCTTTAGTCAATCTTTGGTCAAGATGAGGATTTGGAAGGAAGTCTCTCAACTGCATCTTCAAGGGCGCTCATTGCCTTTTTCATCCGGCTGAAATCAGAATGAACATACTGCATTGTTGTATCAATCTGGCTGTGTCCTAAGATTTTCATGACATCTGAAATTGAAGCTCCCCTGCCGAGCGCCTGAGATACCATAATGGATGCAGCTGTATGCTTGAGATTATAAAATAAGAAATCCTTAATCCCGGTATATTTTTTTATCTTTTTTGCGATATCCCCTGTCCATACGCTGTTTCTATTTGTCCGGGATTGGAAGGGAAAGACATATCCGCTTTTATCTTTTTCTTTATGAAGGCTTTCCAGGACCTTTCTAATTGAGTCTGTGATAGGGATCACCTTCTCTTTTTTCTGCTTTGTTTCTGAGCGCTCTAAAACGATCTTGTCATCTTTAATATGTTTGTCCCATTGAAGCTTAAAAAGCTCTCCTGGCCGCATTGCTGTGTAAAGAAGCATAAGAGTTATCCGCTTTGCATAGCGCATGATATAAGCGCGGTTGGATGCCTCTTTTTCTATCCGATCGGCTGCCTTTAGGATCCTGGAGATCTCTTCAGGGGTGTATTCCCTGCGTTTGCGGTCCGTAACATAGGGCTTAATTTCATTCACTGGGTTTTCAATTCCGAGTTTATGCTTTTTTGTTGAGTAATTGAAAAGAGCCTTTAATAAGGTGAAATAATGGTTTATAGTCTTTTCTGATCTCTTTTTGCTCTTTAGATATTTGTCGAGCTTAACAAAATGCTCATGGGAGACATCTTTAAGAGGTATGTTTCCCCAGACTTCACCCACAATCCGGAGTCTTGCTTCATATAATTTCCATTCCTTTATCTTCTTTATGTCTTTCTCATAATCAACGTATTCTTTTCGGGCTTGAAAGAATTTAATAGGCTGGCGGTGTTTTTTTGATTCAATTCCGTAATATTCTGACCACTGTTTTTTGTATTCCTGTTCCCAGAGCCATTGGGCTTTAGCTGGATCCTTGGTGCGGAGTGAGATCCGGATCCGTTTTTTATCTGGAGGGAAGCCGATATATTCGTCAAAAAAGAAATATTCTGTGGCTTTATTTTTTGTTGGTCCTTCGCGACGACGGGGCATAATTTATTCGATATCTTTAGATGAATTTGATTTATTTATTGATTAAGCGGTTTCTTTGTATTCCTGGCACTTAATGTGACCACTTTTCTCTAGTTGTTTGAAATGCTTATAATTTTCGGTTAAAAGAGTCAAATTTTTTGATTTTGCAGTTGCAGCAATAATGGCATCTAATAATGGTCTTTTATCCTCTTCATTGTCCTCTCCATTGGATTTACCCATATAGTGACCATAGTCTCTATATAATTTTCCTCCCTCACGTGCAATATTGCTTGTTACATTTTCTTTTTTACAAAACGATAATACTGCTAATGTTTCTAACATGCTTGATAAATCTTTTTTTAATCCACAAAATACTTCGGCCTCTGTGATAGTAGATATAGAAATTGTGATTTCCCCATCCAAGACTTTATTTATATATTCAATTGATTTTGGTTTATTTCTTAAATATCCAATAATAATTGTTGTATCAGCTAGATAATACATAATCCGATTCTGTTGTTATATCATAAGGAGATGATAGGATTCCTTCAATTATTTTGTTAAACCAATCATCAGGATAATTTTCCCAAGCCCCACAGGCTTTTTTTGCTAATTTTTTCCTTTGGGTTAGAGTCATTTTTTTTAATTTGTTCTCAGCTTCTATTACCTGTTCTTCAAATGTTAAAGGAAAATGAGAGATATAAATTGTCATTTCTATTTGGTGATTAGTTTCTGATTTTGTATTGAAATGATTTGTTTTTGATTTTATCGTTTTGAAAATATATTTTTCCGGGATAACATTTAAAAAACAAACATTAATAATATCATTTGGTTTTTTTTGTATTTTTGAGTTAGTTATTTTATATGACATTACTTATTTCTTAAAATATTTTGTATATTCATCTTTAAGATTTTTAGCTAATGGAATTTCTCCTATATCCTTCTCATATTGATCAAGCATTTTTTTTAATACGAGCAACATATGTTTGGCATGTGAAGGACTCATAGATATTCTTGCTCTAACATCTTCTTCTTTAAGGTCTTTTCCTCCTTCACGTGCCTCTTTTGGAGTTCTATAGCCAAAATCTATTGTTACATCATTTTGTGAGGTGGTAATACCAAGAATATTTGTATAAAAATTTTGAATATTTTTATTTCTGTCATTATTGTTCGAGTTCTCCATCTTTCCCTCCATATTAAAAATTTTATATTATCTTACAGTTCAGTTCAATAAAAATTTAGAATGACTGATCCGAATCCGTCTCTTCTTTCCTACACTTCGGAGGATTACACCTTGAACATGGAGTATAACCTCAGGTGCATGCTCTGAATATTTTGTCATATCTTTTTTATTTCAATATTTTCTTTAAGCATTACTTTTTCATCATCAGTCCATGTATCTGTAAAACGTAAATAATATTTACTCGTTTTGGGTTTTAAGTTTTTAGCACCTGCTTTTACAGTAATTTTATATTCTCCTGGTTCTAAGATGTGTGTGC
>Ga0180434_10004744_pt1 | contig 16375 bp, 9 predicted proteins | sample SS_ome_7_FD_132453 | JGI IMG/M metagenome (GOLD analysis project Ga0180434, IMG submission 132453) | Hypersaline lake sediment archaeal communities from the Salton Sea, California, USA - SS_1_D_2 metaG | ecosystem: Environmental > Aquatic > Non-marine Saline and Alkaline > Hypersaline > Sediment...
AATGCTGACAGTGGGTTATATGCAGCGCCGAAAATAATTTCTGAGGCCGTCAACACGAGCGGACCCGTTGCCACGGGGACCGGCACCATGGCTGTCGGCGCCGGTTATGTCGCGCCCGGCACCAGCAATCTGTTTTACCGCCAGATAATGGGATTTGATGCCTATGACGGCGGTGTCGCCGATCTTGATTTCAGTGCCGGCGGCATCAGTGTGCAAGTGGATGTACGGCGTGACCGCCAGGAGAACATCGCCGGTGGCGGCGTGGAATTCGGCAGCGGGGCGGAGGGAATCGGCACCGGTTCTTTCGGCGGCGTGGCCGTGTTTTACGACATGCGGGCCGACGGCCAGGGCCCGCCGGCCAATCGTCCGTCACTGAGCAACCTGGGTGGAATGTACCGCAAGGTGGTCGGCATGGCGGGGGGTCTCTGAAAATCAGGACCCACGAAGCATGCAGGGCGTAAAATATTGTTTTTTTGATATTCACTTCGCTGTGAGGAAACCATGTTGAAAAAAATAACGTTGCTGATCGCAGGCCTTTTTGCACTTGTCATCGGTTTATGCGGTGCGGTGAGCGTGTGCCGCGCGGTTGCCCCGGTACCCGAAACCTACGAAGCCTATCCCCCGTTTCTAGCCACCAACGTGCCGCCGATGGTCATGCTGGTCATGGGCCGCAACCACAAGCTTTACTATGAGGCTTACAACGACGCTTCCGACCTGGACGGCGACGGCTCCCTGGACATTACCTACAAGCCCGATGTCATCGACTATTACGGCTATTTTGATTCCTTCAAATACTATCAGTACTCTGCGACCAACAACCGCTTCGAGCCGGTGGGGACGACCGTTGACAAAACGGCTCCTTCCGGTGACTACTGGAGCGGTGACTTTTTAAATTATGTGACCATGACCCGCATGGATGCGCTGCGCAAAGTGCTCTACGGCGGTTATCGCTATACGGATACGGATGCGGAAACCGTACTGCAGAGGACTTTCGTGCCGCAGGACGCCCATTCCTGGGGCAAGGAATATGAGAGTACCGAGCGGGACGGCTACGACATCGCCGACTACACGCCGCTGGATCAGCCCCAGGGCGCCACGCGCCACATTTTTACCAACACCACTCTTTCCGACGGCGGCAATCCGCTGCTGCGCGTGCTGGAAGACAGTGTCCTGCGGGTGTGGGAATGGGTTTCCATTGAACGACCGGTGGCCGGCAGCCAGGGCAACGACGGCACCGGGCGGCGCAGCGTGACCGACAACAATGTGGGTACGGTGACCGAAGTGGATGTGACCGACGGCGGCAGCGGCGGGACCGCCGCCGACAGCGCGGTTGTGGGCACCAATACCATCACGGACGACTTTGCGGATGCCAGCCTGGATGGCATGTGGACCTGGGTGGATCACGACGGGGATGCCGGCACTTCGGTATCGGAAACCGGCGGTGCGCTGATCATCGATGCCGCCGGACGCGATGTGTGGACCGGTGCCGACGAATTCGGGGCGGTTTACCTGGAAAACATCGACGGCAATTTCGACATCAAGGTGAAAATCACCCAGCAGGAGCGCAAAAACGGGTGGGGCAAGTGCGGCATCATGGTGCGCAACGACATGGCCGCCGCCGGGAGCTCCACCGGCTATGTCATCATGGCCGTGACGCCGGACAACGGTTTTGCCTTTCAATATGACAACAGCAACAACGGATTTCTGGACGGCAACGTTTCCGGCAGCAGCGTAACCCTGCCGGCCTGGGTGCGGCTGCAGAAGGTCGGCACCACCTTTACCGGTTATCGCAGCAGCGACGGGGTGAACTGGACCCAGCATGCCAGCCGCACCATCGGCAGTGCGGCCACCATTCAGGATGTAGGCCTGTTCGTCACCTCCCACAGCGACAACAACCTGAGTGAATGCAAGTTCGACGATTTCGAACTGGTGCAGACGCTGGGCTCGGATCCGTCGCTGGCCTTTGATGACAATTCCGCCACCGCCTGGACCGTTGCGGACGAACCCACCACACTGGATCCGGTTTGGATTCAGTTCGATTTTTACCAGCCCAAGCGCATATTAAAATACACGCTGCAAACCGCAAGCGGCGATGAAAACCGCGATCCCCGAACCTGGCAGCTGCTGGCCACCAACGATCCCGCGGTCGCCGCCGGCAGCACGACCAATCTTTCGGAATGGACGGTGGTGGATACGATTGCCGACGGGGCCCTGCCGTCGGCCCGCAATGACACCAAAAACTTTGTCTGCGACAGCCCGCCGGCCGAAGGGACATCCTATTATTATTATCGTCTCTACATCACCGACAGCAAGTCGAGCACCACGGCCGGTGTGTCGCTGGCGGAGATTGAAATGATGGAAACCACCGATCCCATTCCGGCCAATGCTGTTTTGACCGATTACATCGTCAGGATCCAGGTGTGTGTGTCCGGGCTGCTGGAGCCCAACAGCAAGCTGTATCCCAACGGCAATTACAAGCCCATCGGCCTGCTGCAGCGCCACGGCGAATCCAACAACATGTATTTCGGCCTCATGAGCGGATCCTACACCAAGAACACCAGCGGCGGTGTACTGCGCAAGAATATCGGTTCGATCACCGATGAAGTCGACGTCAACTCGGGTATTTTTACCGGCGTCAGCGGCATTATCGACACCATCGACAGTTTTCGCATCGTGGATTTTGATTACGGCAGCCACAGCTACAACTCCAACTGCGGCTGGATCACCACAAGGCCCATCAGCGAAGGGGAATGCCGCATGTGGGGCAATCCCACGGCGGAAATGATGTACGAGAGCCTGCGCTACTTTGCGGGGGAGGGAACTCCCACCAGTGATTTTGTGTATTCGGATGTCAACGACAACGCCGCCGGTACGGGCCTGGCGCTGCCCAAACCATCCTGGAACGACCCCTACGACACGGCCGCGGGCGGATTTGACTACTGCGCCAAGCCGTTCATGCTCGTTTTAAGCGATATTTTTCCCACCTTTGATTCGGATCAGCTGCCGGGCAGCTATTTCGGCGCCTGGCCGGCGGAAACCATCGGCGGCGCTGCCAGCACGCTGGATGTGCAGAGTCTGGCCGCTTCCATTTTTGGCGCGGAAGAAAGCGCCGGCAACCGTTTTATCGGTCAGCAGGCGGCCACGGCGGATGGGGCCTGCACCGAAAAATACGTTGATTCGTTCGGCAATATCCGCGGCCTGTGCCCGGAGGAGCCCACCAAACAGGGCAGCTACTACGCGGCATCCGTGGCCTGGTACGGCCGCACGGAAGACATGCACGGCACGGCGGCCGCTGATCAGAATGTGCGCAGCTACATGGTGGGGCTGGCCTCGCCGCTGCCGAAAATCAACATCCTCCTCCAGGGACAGACCATCAGCTTGATTCCCTTTGCCAAATCGGTGGGAGGGTCCAGCATCAGTGCGTCCGAAGGCAGTTTCCAGCCCACCAACACGATCGTGGATTTTTACATTGAAGAGCTGCGCCCCACCTACGGCAAGTTCCGGATCAACTATGAAGACGTAGAGCAGGGGGCCGACCACGACATGGATGCCATCGTGGCCTATGAATATCAGCTGGTGGATGCAGACGGCTTTCCGGTCAGCGATGTGGCCGATGCCGTTGCCCTGGATATCTCCCTCTCGTCGGAATACGCGGCCGGCGGCATCATTCAGCACATGGGATACATCATTTCCGGCACCACCACCGACGGCACCTATCTGGAGGTGCGGGACTATGACACCGGTGAGGGCTCCGACCCGGACTACTTTCTGGATACGCCGCCGGGGGTGTGGCCCGGCGACAGCGGGGACCCCTGGGATGACGATGATGCCCTGCCGCTTTTGACCACACGGCGGTTTGTGGTGGACCCCGGCGGCGGAACCTTGACGGCCGGCCTGCTGGAAAATCCCCTCTGGTTTGCAGCCAAATGGGGCGGCTTTGATGACAAGAACGACAACGGCATACCGGATCTGCAAGAGGAATGGGACAAGGACAGCGATGGGGTGCCCGACACCTACTACTATGTCGTCAACCCGCTGCGGCTCGAGGAGCAGCTGAACCGCTCCTTTGCCGACATCCTTGAAAAGTCCGCCTCCGGCACGGCCGCATCGGTGCTGGCGACCAATAGTGAAGGCGAGGGCAACCTGGTGCAGGCCTATTTCGAACCCAAGAAAACCACCCTCAGCAACGAACTGAACTGGATCGGCTACATGCAGTCCCTGTGGCTCGACCCCTGCGGCAATCTGCGTGAAGACACAGACGGCGACCAGCATCTGGACCTGTGGAACGACAGCACGGGCAACAGTGCCGTCCAGGCGGACAAGATCATCACTTTTTTTACGGATGCCAACGGGGATACGAAAATCAACCGCTATGAATCCCACTATCTGTACAACCCCGACAACGGCCAAAACTGCGAATGCACCCTGGCCTCGCTGTCTCCGCCCCAGGACTGCACCACCGGTACGATTGAGCTGGAAATCGATGAAATTCTGCCGATTTTCGAGGCCGGCAGCCTTCTGTCCCAGCGCAGCGCCGCCGACCGCCGTATTTTTACCTTTCTGGACGGCGATGGCACCGACAACGACGGCGACGGCGACATCGATGAGTCCGGGGAGGCGGAAGGCCTGAAAGTCGTGGGGCAGGTTCAGAATACGGCCCCGGGCAGCGTCGGCGACGACCCTTTTGACGACAGCGGTGAGGTCATTCGGTTTCACACTGACAATGCGGCGGCCATCAAGCCCTTTTTGGGCGTCAACGATTTGTCCTGCGATGCGTGCGACAGCTACCTGAATGCCGCCGACGACAGCAGCCGGGCCACGTTTTTGATCGAATACATCCGGGGCAAAGATGAGGCCCAGCTCAGCGGCTACACCGCCGACGGATTGAGAAACCGCACCCTTGACAGCGGCGATGTCTGGAAGCTGGGGGACATTGTCAACTCGACGCCCCTCAGCATTGGCAAACCGCCCGACAACTACCACATCATCTACAAGGATGAATCCTATCAGACGTATTTCGAAAACATGCAAACCCGGGAAACGGTGGTTTATGTGGGGGCCAATGACGGGATGCTGCACGCCTTTACCTCCTGGCGCTACGATCCCGCCACCGGAAGCTATGTGGACCCCTATCCTTCCGACGGACTGGGCGACGGCACCTATATCGCCGGCGAGCAGGTCGGTGACGAGCTGTGGGCCTATATCCCGCAGACACTGCTGCCGCATTTGAAATGGCTGGCGAATCCGGAATATGCCCACACCTATTATGTGGATTTAAAACCCAAGGTTTTTGATGCGAAAATCGATGTCGACGGCAGCGGCGCCGCCGAATGGCGCACGCTCCTCATTTGCGGGCTCAATTACGGCGGCAAGCACGTTTGGGCGGAAGACGATTTCGACGGCAGCGCCGGCAATGAAATCCGCCATTTTTTTCCATCCTACTTCTGCATCGACATCACCGATCCCAGGGCGCCGCGGGTGCTCTGGGAACGCTCCTATGAAGGCCTGGGAATGACCACGTCGATTCCCGCGGTGGTCAAGGTGGGCAGCAGCTGGTTTGCCGCCATCGGCTCCGGCCCCAACGACGATGACGGCATCGACGATTTTCTGGGCGAAAGTGATCAGCCCGGCCACCTGTTCATTGTCGATGTGTTGACCGGAGAACCCCACGGGTCCGGTACCAACGACTGGCTGTTCGCAACCAGCGAATCGAATGCCTTCATGAATTCACCGGTGGCCATTGACTGGGCCTTGACATATGATGTCGACAGCATTTATTTTGGAGCGACCTATAAAAACATGAGCGGTGACTGGCGCGGCATGGTCTACAAAATCAACACCTGGTACAGCAGCGCGCCCTCAAGCACCCCGGGCGACTGGAGTTCCTCGGTGGTGTTCGATGCGTCCGGCGAAGGTCCCATCACCGCGCCCATCGGGTTGAGCATCGATTTTAAAAACCGCGTCTGGCTGTACTTCGGCACCGGTCGATACATCAACACCAGCGATAAAACCAGTGAGGACCAGCAATACTTTTTCGGCGTCAAGGATCCCTTTTTCAACAGCGACTATGATCAGCCTTCGCCGGATGATTATTACACCAACACGGGAAAATCCAAGACCGTTTATAAAAGCGATTTGTTTGACACGGACAACATTACGGTCACCACCCTGCGCAATGTATTTACCGACTGCGACATCGCCTGTTCGCCCTACGGGACCACGGGCGCCTGGGATGAATTGGTGCAGGATGTGGGCGCAGCGGAAGGCTGGTTTCGATCATTGTATACCGCCACCGGCTATCCATCCGAACGGGTGGTCTCGAAACCGTCCATTCTGGGCGGCATCGTCTTTTTCCCGGCGTTTTCGCCCAACACCGACATCTGCGGTTTCGGCGGTGACAGCAGCTTTTACGGTCTGTATTTTGAAACCGGGACGGCTTTCCCGCGCGAAGTGCTGCCCAACGGGCTCGAAGCGCCGGTCAGCATTGGTGGGGAAACGCAGCAGATCGTCAAAACCGACATTCAAATCGGCAGCGGCGCGCCGCCGCCGTCCGCCGGTATCCATGTCGGACAGCAGAAAGGCGCCAAAGCCTTTCTGCAGATGAGTACCGGCGAGGTCATCGAACTGGACGTGGAGCCGGCAATGAAAATCAAGAGTGGATTGACGTCCTGGCACGAGCGATCCGAGTAAAGAGGGGGATGGCATGAACATAAAGCGGATGTTGGCGGTGGGGCTGCTTCTGGGTATGCTTCCGGCGGCGGCCTGGGCTGAAATCTATAAGTACCGCGATGCCGGCGGTGTGCTGCGCTATACAGACAATTATCTCGAGGTGCCGGAGGACCAGCGCTCGCGGACCGAAACGCTGGAGGAGATCAAAACCGCCAACGCGCCGGAAGAAGAAGCAACGGCGCCTGCTGCTGAAAAACCATCACCGGAAGATATGCAGGCCCGGGAGAAGGCCCTTCGATCCGAAAAGGAAAAGCTCGATCAATTGTATGATCAGTTGGCCCGCGAACGGGCGCAGCTTGAGGCGGAAGCCAAAAGTCCCAAAAGCGGCGCTGAAAGAGATGTTTTTGAAGAAAAAGTAAACGACTACAATGCACGCACCAGGGCATACGAAGAAATGCGCACCCTGTTTAAACAGAAAGTGGACGCATTCAACCAGCTGCTGATGGCCGAATAACATGTCAAACGAAGCGGATCAGACCAAACCATTAAAGCCGGCACCGCCGTTGCCCGGCGGAAAAGCGCAGGACAGCGGTCAATGGCGTCTGCGGCTGATTGAAATCGCTCATCTGGTGAGCGCCTATTTCATGGACGTCCGCTACTGGGAAGGGCTGAACACGGAGAGAGAAACCTTCCGGTCGATTGTTGCGGCGCTGGATGATCTTTCCCACATGCCCCACCACGACGGCGCCATCCTGATCCGTTTTCGGGGCACGCCCACCGGTTCCAACCTGCCGCAGGACCACGATTACATCATTTTGTGCGGCAATGTGCTGGTGGACAACCTGGTGGCGGCGGCCGAGGTCAAGCGCCTGGGGATTCGTATGTCACACCTGTCCGGCCGGCTGGGCAAAGCATTCGGCATTTTTGCCGCCAATGGCATCAGCAATCTTTATCTGCGGCTGCCCCGGGACAAACAGGATGTGAAGCGTCTGCATGAAGCGCTTTACATCGCATCCCGCTTCCCCCAGGCGGTCAAATCCGGCAAGGCCATTGCGACCCAGAAAAAAGGGCGGCGCAGTGAAGTGACGCTGGTTTGCGATGAAAGCGGTCAGCCGGATCCCAACCTGACGCTGTTGGCCAGCCTGAATCACTTGACGGAACCGGTTATGCGCGAAATGGTGGAAAACGTGTCCGCCCTGCTGCGGCAAAATGCGCGTGGCAAAGCAGGGCAGCCGCCGCTTACCGTTTTTAACGCGATTTTTCGGGTGCGCCAGTTTAAAGAGAAGCTGATAAGGCCGCCGCTTGAAATCAACAACGTCCAATGGCAGGTGATCGGCAGGGGTGAAAAAATAGTGGCGGCGGACGCGGGCGAGGATGTCGCAAGCTACAGCACCGCGTTTATTGAAAGCCCGCCGGCTTCCGGGACTGCAGAGGATCGGCTTGCGGCCGGTGACGGCCTTTTGTCGCTTTCCGCGGCGGAGACCAAATCCGTCCAGGTGATCGCCGCATCAATGGGCGGCGGCGCCGAAGTGGTCCATCAGGCCTTGAGCACGGTGTACGGCGATGATTACGAAACCCTGGATGCGCCGCATTTCGGGGAGCGGCTCAAGCAGGCGACCGATCTGTTAATCGCTTTGGAGCACAATCCCCAAGGCACTGAGATACTCGACGATGTCATCGACAGCATTCAGAACCGGTTTGAAGATGTGCAATCCCCTGTTTTCGACCAGGTGTCCGTTATTGAAGGTGATGCGCTGCAGATTCAAGACGGCGAACGCCAAACCGTTGTGGGGAAGATTCACCGCCGGCTGGTATCCCTGGTCAACCGGTTCAAGGGCCGTTCGGCCGTGCGCCGCAAAATGAGAGACATTATCGGCCGTGAAACCCGTTTTGAATCGGACGAGTATGAAAAAATCGCCGACCATTTCAACATTTCAGCGGTTGAGGCCGAGGAAATCGTCCATCTGCTGAAAGAATGTTTTGACGGCGATGGCCATTTCAAGCGCAGTGTTTTTGAAAAAAATATTCCGGCGTTTTCGCGCTATGAGAAAAAGGTGTTTGAACTGCTGTGGAGTTATCTCAAAGAGACGCGCCTGCGCAACGACCGGGTGGCCTTTCTGAATTCTCTGCAGCTTTTGATAGCCGAACTGGCGCAGCCAAAGAAAGCGGTCAAGTTTCTCATCAACGAATTCCATCAAAATGCCAAACGCATCGACTTTTCGGATCGCAACGCCCTGATGCTGTCCACACTGCTCATCCGCACTTACAACAAAGAGCTTTACATGGACATTGAAATCACTCCCGAAGAAGTGCTTTTTGTCAAAAACGGCCTGGACGGAGAAGTGACCCAGTATGCAAGATGGCGCATTGACAGTGCCGGCGCGTCAATTATGGAAAAAATGGAGACCGTCCGCCGCCAGATAATGAAGGCCATGGCCGGCGACGGCGCAGGGGGAGACACCATGCCGCAGAAATTTTTGCTGTCCTTGGAGCGTGAGGCGCACATTTTTTTGGCACTTGTCGGCGGCCGGACAGCCCATGCCGTCATCAGCCGCTCGCTCCAGGCCTATGCCGATCCAGGACGCGGCATCTATCAACTGACGCAAAGCCCACGCTATGCATCCTCACTGATGCAGCATCTCAAGGTGTTGATCCGCTGCCTGGGCCGCATCGGCGGAGAAGGGGACAGCACCGTTTTCGCCGCCATCAAAGGCAATCAGCAAAAATTCATCGACCTCGGCCGTGGGGCACCCGGTTTTGAAAGCCTGGTGCATCAAGTCATCAGCTGGGTGGATGCGGCTGTGGAACGAACCCACCAGCCCGCGTCGTGAGCAGCGGCCGCCCCCCAATATTTTATTTAATACGAAGTCGATATTTTGTTGCTGAAAAGTATAAATTTTCATGCAGCATCTTTAAAAACGATGAACGATACTTCAACAAACAATAGTCCTTTCATGCTTTCCTGCACGCCGCAGGGCATGAAAATTTCAGAGGTCGCATCCGGGTGAACGCCATCGGTCCTTTGTCCGACGAAATGATCTGCAATGCGCTGGTGAAAAAATGCTGTTTGACGGCCGCGCAGTCCAGAGACCTTCTGCGAAAAAAAGAGATGTTGAAGCAGCAGCTGCAAAAACGCCGCATGAAGCAGCTGCAAGGTGCGGATGAACGGCGTCGCTTAAACCTGCGCATCGATTTTGTCGATGTCCTGACCGCCTTGAACCTCAAACGCAGCGATGATCCCGGGCGGCCGTTGGATGAGGATGCGATTTATCAGGCCCTGGCGGATGACTGGGCAATCCCCTATCACAAGATCGATCCGCTGAAGCTCGATCTCAACACGGTGACGTCCATTATCCCGCATACGTTTGCGATGAAGCACCTGGTGATGCCGGTTGCCGTTCACGACGGGCGTCTGACAGTGGCGACGCCGAACCCCTTCAACAGAGAGATTCTGGAGGACATCGAGCGTGCGAGCCAGCTCAAGGTGCGGGCGGTTGTCAGCAGCAAAAGCGACATCGTCAAACTGATCAACGAATTCTACGGCTTTAAACGTTCCATCGCCGCCGCCGAAAACCAGTTCACCTCACCTCTGGTGGACTTGGGAAATCTGGAACAGTACGTCCGTATCAGCGCGGAGGGCGAACTTCCCTCCAACGATCAACACATTGTCAATGCCGTCAGCCATCTGTTTTCCTATGCCTTCGATCAGAAAGCCAGTGATATCCACATCGAACCCAAGCGCAGCAGCAGCCTGATTCGGATGCGCATCGACGGCATGCTGCACACGGTCTACACCATCCCGAAAAATGTTCACACGGCCATGATCAGCCGCATCAAAAATCTGTCGCGCCTGGACATGGCCGAAAAACGACGGCCCCAGGACGGGCGCATCAAAACCGACAAAGAAGGGCGTGAAGTGGAGATCCGGGTGTCCATGGTCCCCACGGCTTTCGGCGAAAAAGTGGTCATGCGGATTATGGATCCGGACATTTTGTTTCAGGAACTCGACCAGCTGGGCTTTACCACAACGGATCTGATCCGCTATAACAATTTCATTCGCCTTCCCAACGGGATGGTCCTGGTATGCGGTCCCACCGGCAGCGGCAAATCCACAACGCTGTATTCCACGCTGCGGACCATCAGTTCACCGGATATCAACATCACCACCGTAGAAGACCCCATTGAAATGATCCATGAAGATTTCAACCAGATTGCCGTGAACCCGGCGGTGGGTATCCGGTTCAGCAATATCATGCGCAACATCCTGCGCCAGGATCCGGATGTCATTATGATCGGTGAGATGCGCGATCTGGAAACCGCTGAAAACGCAATTCAGGCGGCGCTGACCGGCCATCTTGTGCTGTCGACGCTGCACACCAATGATGCGCCGTCTTCATTGATCCGTCTTTTGGATTTGGGAACACCCCCCTTCCTGATTCAAGCCACGCTTCGGGGCATTGTGGCGCAGCGCCTGGTGCGGAAAATATGCACCCACTGCCGCGAGCCGCTGGCCATCAGCGTGACCGATTTGGAACAAATGGGGCTGCAGATCAACGCGCAACACCGTGAATTGACGGTTTATCGCGGCGCCGGCTGCCAGAAGTGCCGCGGTACGGGCTATAAAGGCAGAACCGCCATTCACGAAGTGCTGCCTTACACGGATGCCATTAGAGATCTGACAACGCGCAGGGCGGATCAAACCGCCATTCGCACCCGGGCCGTCGCGCAGGGGATGGTTACGCTGCGCCGCAACGCCGTCATCAAATTCCTTGAAGGGACCACGACCTATCAGGAAGTGCTGCGGGTGACCTGGGAGCACGAATAAATAAATTTTCATACCCTTTGAAAACCCACCGCGGGCGTTACATCGTCTTACAAAGATGTCGGCGCCGTCCTCCAAACAGCAATCATGAAAATTTATAATTTTTGAATCAAAATCAGGATTGAGAGCGGATGTATTTAAAAGGGTTCAAGGATTAAAGGGTTTGGTAATTCTATGGAGCGCTTATCATTCCCATGCGCCGCAAGCGCTTTTGTGCGCATTGCATTGGTTTGCGGATCGCCTTGACCTGGTTATTCGTTAACAGGAGTGTGGATTCGGGCGCCGGGTTCGATGTGGTGGTCCGACTGGGTGATCAGCACCGTGGCGGTTTCCTGTTCGGCGTGGAGCACGATGAGATGGCCGTAGTTTACCGGCGGCAGCGCCACGCGGTTTTTTGTTTTGGGAATGATGGGCTCCCGGGACTGCTTGAAGATGCTGTAAAACTGACCGGGCTGAACCTGATCACGGGTCCCCTTGTCGATAAACGCCACCGTAAAGTCTCCCATGATTTCACGGTGCTCTTCTGATACGACAATTTCACCTTCCAGCCCCTCAACACTGGGCACAATCGGGATTTTGGGAGAGCGCTGGCGGTACGGCAATATAAAGTCGTCCAAATTGACCGCCCGAAAAGATCGCAGGATCTGCGCCACGGCAAATTCGGTTTTGAGAGCGGTGATCTCCAGTATGCCGACAACATAGTACTGGGTGCCAAGCTTTTTGTTGCGCCGGCGGTCCGTGGTCGGCTGCAGCCGCCGGTAAATGGTATAGCGGCCGCCCTGCAGCAGTTGATGCGTATCCCCCGGAGGGTAGCGAAGATAGACAACGGTGCCCTGATCCACAAGCTGCTGTCCCCCTTCAACATTGAAGATGGTGCCCAGCGGCGCCAGCGGATCTTTGGTGATAAAGCCGACTGCATCAATGGCCGGATAAAGATAATAGACAGGCTCCGGCGCCGCTTCGACTGCGGGGGCCGTCGCGGCCGCGGCCGCGTTTTCTGTTTCCCCGGTTTCTACTTCGGGGGGCGTCAGGCGGAGGACATCCCGCCCCTCCTGCTGATAGAGACGGATTCGCTCACCCGGATATATGCGGTGGGGGTTGGGAATTTGGCGATTTTCACGCCAAAGCTCCGGCACAGCCAGGGTGAGTCGAAAAACTGATCCGACAGGCCCCAGAGGGTATCCCCCTTTTCAATGGTGTAATAGAATCCGGCTTCATGTTCGATGGTGGTTTCCACTTCCTGGGAAGCGGCGCAAAGCGGAAGCAGCACTATTGAAAGGACGCATACGGCCAGACAACGGATAACATTCATGGGTCGGTTGGCGTTCATCGCGTGTCTCCACTCCAGGCTGTCGGGGATCGATTAAAATTGCACTTATTAAATCAATAGCTTATTTATTGACAGATTGTCAAATAAAAAACCCTTGTGCCCGAAAAAAGGCACAAGGGTTTTTTTTTCTTGATTTCAAACGGGATTGAGGGCCGCTTACATCATGCCGCCGCCCATGCCGCCCATGCCGCCCATGCCCGGGGCACCGCCCGGCATGCCGCCTTCCGGTTTTTCTTCCGGTTTTTCAGCGACCATGGCTTCGGTGGTGAGCATCAACCCGGCCACGCTGCCGGCGTTCTGCAGTGCAAAGCGAACCACCTTGGTGGGATCGATGACGCCGGCGGCAATCAGATCTTCATAGGTGTCGGTTTCCGCATTGTAGCCTTCGGCGTCTTTTAACTGCTTGACCTTGTCGATCACCACGGATCCTTCAAAACCGGCGTTGTTGGCAATCTGCCGCAGGGGCTCTTCAATAGCGCGCATAACGACTTTCACACCCAGCTTCTGATCCGCCTTGACTTTGATTTTTTCAAGAGCGGAAAGGGCGCGCACGAGGGCAACGCCGCCGCCGGGTACGATGCCTTCTTCCACCGCGGCACGGGTGGCGTTCAGTGCATCTTCGACGCGTGCCTTTTTCTCTTTCATTTCCGTTTCGGTTGCCGCACCCACATTGATGACCGCCACGCCGCCGATCAGTTTGGCCAGCCGTTCCTGGAGTTTTTCACGGTCGTAATCCGAGGTGGATTCCTCGATCTGGGAGCGGATCTGCTTTACCCGCCCTTCGAGAGCGCTGCGGGATCCGGCGCCGTCCACGATGGTGGTGTTGTCTTTGTCGATGCTGATGCGTTTGGCCTGTCCAAGATCGTTGAGGGAGATGTTTTCCAGTTTGATGCCCAGGTCTTCCGATACGACCTGGCCGCCGGTCAAAATGGCGATGTCCTCAAGCATGGCCTTTCTTCTGTCACCGAAACCCGGTGCCTTGACAGCGGCGACCTGCAGGGTTCCTCTGAGTTTATTGACCACCAGCGTCGCCAGCGCTTCACCGTCAACGTCTTCCGCGATGATGACCAGCGGTTTGCCCATTTTGGCGACCTGCTCCAGAATCGGCAGCAGATCTTTCATGCTGCTGATCTTCTTTTCGTTAATCAGAATATACGGGTCTTCGAGAGAGGCAACCATCTTTTCGGTGTCTGTGACGAAATAGGGTGAGAGATAGCCGCGGTCAAACTGCATGCCTTCTACGACGTCCAATGTCGTTTCCATGCTTTTGGCTTCTTCTACGGTGATGACACCTTCTTTGCCGACTTTGTTCATGGCCTCGGCAATGATGTTGCCGATGGTTTCGTCGTTGTTGGCGGAAATGGTGCCCACCTGGGCGATTTCACGCTGGTCCTTGGTGGGTTTGCTCATTTTGTGAAGTTCTTTGACGGCGACATCCACGGCTTTTTCGATGCCGCGTTTGATGGCCATGGGGTTGTTGCCGGCGGCGACCAGCTTCTGGCCCTCTTCGTAGATGGCCCGGGCCAGCACCGTGGCCGTGGTTGTTCCATCACCGGCCATGTCGCTGGTTTTACTGGCGACTTCCTTAACCATCTGGGCGCCCATATTTTCAAATTTATCTTCCAGCTCGATTTCCTTGGCAACGGTGACACCGTCTTTGGTTACGGTGGGCGATCCCCAGGATTTGTCGAGAACAACGTTCCGGCCCTTAGGACCCAAGGTAACGGTTACGGCGTCGGCCAGGGTTTTGACCCCTCTGAGCATCGCTTCGCGGGCTTTCATGTCGTACTTGATAATTTTTCCAGCCATTGTATCACTCCTCCATTATATAAATTCAAATGATGATTTGTAAGCACGCTTCAAAAATGGTTGGGATCGATCAGTCGATAACGCCCAAGACATCATCTTCGCGCATGATCAGGTATTCGTCGCCCTCGATCTTAACTTCCGTTCCGGCGTATTTGCCGAAAAGAATCCGGTCGCCTTTTTTCACTTCCAGAGGAACGCGTTTGCCGTCATCGCCCAGTTTGCCGTTTCCAACCGCAACCACTTCACCTTCAGCCGGTTTTTCCTTGGCCGTGTCCGGAATAATAATGCCGCCCTTGGTTTTTGTTTCCTCTTCAACCCGTTTTACCAAAAGTCGATCCTGCAATGGTCTCAGATTCATTTTCGTTCTCTCCTTTTTGCATTTAAATGGTGTTGATGGGTGTTACGAAGCTTTGTGGAATCCACTCTATCGGCGCCTGTTAAAATTTTTTAAACTATAATCACCTTTGTTTGTTTGTAAAGCCGTACGACTGCATTTTTTTCGCAGCGGCCGGGAATATCGTCTCGGCGTTGATCCGCGGGCGGATTGTGAATTAATCCGCTTTTTTCGACGACGCTGATTTGTCGGGGGAGGCGCTGGCGGCGGCCGACTTGGTGTCTTTGCCGGACGTCTTGTCCGGTTTGGTCTCTTCCGATGATGCCGCTGATTTGGAGCGGTTTTTGTAGTCGGTGACATACCAGCCGTTTCCCTTGAGATGGAAACTGCTGTGGGAAATGAGTTTTGTAAGTTTGCCGGCGCAGTGACGGCATGCAGAGAGCGGCTGGTCCGTGAATTTCTGCAGCGCTTCTTCGATCTTGCCGCACTGGGTGCACTGGTACTCGTAAATGGGCATCTTTTTCAACCTCCTTTATCCCGCGTCAGAAGAGCAAAACGCAGCTTATCTGCCGCCATCGCTGAAAAACTGAACTAATATAGGGAGTGATTTTAAGATGTCAAGAGGGGGCAGCGACAATATTTTACAGCCTCAAGCCAGGCCTTCGAGGGGATTGCGCCAATGGCGGTAAAAGTCCAGTACCACCGGCAGCCCGGAGACGGTGACCGCCTTTAAAATGTCGTGGGTGAAGTGATGCACGCGCTCCTCCTCGTGCATTTTTTCGGCCGCGGAAGCGTCAAACCGCTGCAGGAAACGGCTGAAGCGGACGATGTGAATCAGTTCGTGGGTAACGATGTACAGCATAAACGGAAACAGCTCGAGGTGTTTCGTTTCCGCCAGGGCGGACAGAATCGCATGATCCTGCAGACAAATTTGATAAAAGTCATACACGGTGGATCCCAGTGTGTTTTCCGACAGCTGGCCTTCATAGCGGATAATCTGGGCAAAGGGACCGTGAACGATTTCCGCCGCCGTCAGATCTTTCAGGGTTTTGATGTCATACTTGGGGCGCAGCCACTCGGTGGCGGACATTTTATAAAAGTCGCTGACCAGTTCTTCCGCCATGGCGACGGCGGCGTTGACACTTCGGATTTGGGCGGGATTGAATGCCTGTGGCTGCGTCATGGCGTGGTTCCTGAAAAAAGGCCCTGCCCGGCGTGCAAGAACCGGTTGAGCCGCCAACCTAACATAATCCCGGCGCGCGATCAACCCTGCGCCCAGTGAAAAAAGATTGGACACGAGGGAAGGTTTCATGCTATCAAAATCCATTTAAACAATCAGCCAACGGCACGACGACAACAGGTGCCGATGCGACGGCGACGATTCGGCGACTGTTTAATTGTTTTTTACCAA
>Ga0180434_10004745_pt1 | contig 16374 bp, 33 predicted proteins | sample SS_ome_7_FD_132453 | JGI IMG/M metagenome (GOLD analysis project Ga0180434, IMG submission 132453) | Hypersaline lake sediment archaeal communities from the Salton Sea, California, USA - SS_1_D_2 metaG | ecosystem: Environmental > Aquatic > Non-marine Saline and Alkaline > Hypersaline >...
CTGGTAATGGCTACATACCAGTCGAAATGCTCACCGCTAATTGCTTCAGCAATTGCAGCCCCTGCTTCATCAATGGTCACTGACTGCACGATATTTGCTCCAGCCCTCTTTTCTTATTTTACAGGATGGACATTCCCCGCATCCGTAGCCCCAATCATGCTTTTCCCTGATTCCATTATAACAAGTATGAGTTTCTTCAATAAGCGTCTGCAAAATACCCTGCCCATATGCCATCTTGAATATGTCCGCCTTGTTCTTGTTTAGCAATGGGGCCAAAATAGCTATCTCTGAATCAGAACCTATATTCAATGCCGCCTCCATGCCGTTTATGAAATGCTTTCTGCAGTCCGGATAACCAGAATCATCGGTCTGACTTGCACCGAATACCATAGTGCTAACTCTATGCCGCTGTGCATATGCATGTGCCAGCGTAAGAAATAAAGCGTTTCTATTAGGGACATAGGATGCCGGTAAATGTTTTAACCGTTTATGAAAGCCATCCACCTCTCCGGTATCATCAACCAGTCCGGAATCAACCATGTGGCCGAATGTTTTAATATCTACCTCAGCATAAGGAACATTCCAACTCCTGCATATTCGCCGTGCCTGATTAATCTCCACAGAATGCTTTTGTCCATAGTCAAAAATTATTGCCTTGGGCCTTTCGTAACGATCCATGGCCCACTTCAAGCATACAGCCGAATCCATTCCTCCGCTGAATAGCACCAGAACCTTTTTGTTTAATCGTGCCATACAACACCTTTTTGTGCCCAGTATTTTTTCAAGTGCTGTTCCCACTGAACGTATGCCTTCACCGAGTTCTGAATTTTGTGAATCAACACTCTCTCATTCTTGGTATCTTTATACCATGAAGGTATTCCCCTTTTAAGAAGATATGCCATATTTTTCTTAGTCCAGACGTTTGCACCTGATTGATATTCCTTCACCGCACCGAGCGCACTGTCCCATTTAACCGTCTGGCCGAACAATGCAACCGCATACCATGTTGCCGAATCAACCGAATAAAAAGGATACTCCAAAGTCTGAGCTGGTCTTGTCATTGCAAAACCATGAACCTTGCACTGGTTATCATAAGCATACTTGATGTATCTCGTATAACTCATCCACGGATGCAATTTAGAAATACCGCAGTATCTACTCTCCGCAGAATCAACCATCTCTTTCCATTCGTCCATCGTGTTATCTTTATGCATAACGTAAATCATCTTCTCTGAAATCTGTGCCCGGTCAAAAAGCTTTCGCCATCTGACTATCATTTCATAAGGCAACAATTCCTGAAGATCGAATTCTACGAAATAATCAAAGCTGTCCCAATTGCGCTGAATCCATTTAATATAATTTACAACAAACTTTCCGCTGTCCACTCCGAGCTCTTTGAATTTAACCTCCTCGGCTCGATGCTTATGAATATAAAAATACGCCCCACTATCACAAATACGTATCCGTCCCGGCACAATCTTAACTGCTTCCGTACAAGCTTTCTTATTGTTGTAGCAATAAAAATGATTTGAATCAGCCAATAGATTATACACGTCCGGCTGATTTCTATACTTGCCGTAAAATAGTTCTACTCCAGCCAGAAAAACTTTCATGCTGTTACCAAATTTAATTGCGCTAGCTGAGCAACTTGAACAAGTGCGCCCGGGTCCAACTCTCCGTCAATGCTACAAAGTTTTTTCACAGTATTCGTTCCGTTACAAAACTGCCATAACATATGGGCCTTATCCTTGTGTCCGTACAGGGAGAACCATCTTGAATCAACTGCTTCAAAGTCTCCTATCTTCATCGGTCTTTCCTGCAAAAATCTATTGCCCACAAATCCCGGCCACAACCGAGTAGGTCTTCGACCGATTACTACTCCCATGTCATTAATTTTCTTAAACCACGGCGTTCCATGGTAAGGAACAAAAAACTGTCCAAGGCCACCGACCGTACTATTGCATCTCATCCGCAGTACCATCGAATCATAATCATACCCATACGCCTTTAGAAATTGGCCGGTCATGTTTTTACTACGAATTGTTTCGCCGGGAAAAAATGTAACCGTAAGCCAGAAAATATTAAGTCCGCTTTCAATGACGGTCTGCAAGTCCTGTTTTTTATCCAGCACATCTGGATCCGTTGTTTCCACTCCAACTTCATTCAACAGGTTTCCAGATGCCCGTATATAATCAGCACCCAGCTCTCTGATCTTTTTCCCAAGTGTAATGCTGGTTGTAAGGCAAATCCACTGCACTTCCTTATCCTGCATGTATTCAAGTATCTCATTAATGTCCGGATGCATGAAAAAATCCTCATCATAAAAATGAATATTCCAGCCGCGCTCTGAGCAATAATCAATAACCCGTTTTGCCTTATCCACTTTTATTTGATTATTAGGAAAGCTTGTATATCCAACATAACAATAAGGACATTTTCTATCACACCCTACGCTGAAAAATGCCGGAACAAAAGGCTTTCCATTATCCAAGGTTGCCACGTGTGAATCGTAATCCGTATTGAGCCGGTCCAATAGTAATGAATAATTTTCTGCATAATCGAATGCACCATCTTCCAGTTTATATCCAGCCGTCTCATAATCAAACAAAGGCAACCCACAGCTTTTTATCAAATCGTCCAGTCCGAAAAATCGCGGGTTATAATCTCTGAACTCGCGATAAATTTGTTCCGCCAAATCCTGTTGCGGATAGCTCGACAAATCCACAGCATAAATTGCGCCCGGGCCATGTCGATTAAATATTTCATCGCAATCATAAAGTCCAACCTCTTCGTACAGTTTTACTTCCTGATTCATTTTTCTGGCTGCGAAATAAAGCCAACTGGCCTTATAGCAAATGCCTGACAATACCCTTTCTAAAGTTGCCGGCTGGATAATTACTAACACTTTTCCGCCTCCAATATTTCTGCGCCCTTGAGCACATCTATTATTCTATCCCATGCATCTTCAGGTTTTCTCTGAGGTACGAACGGAGCCTCGTCCGGCCTATCGATACCTTTCCTTATCAGATAGACCGCCTTTTCCACTGTATCGTATTTATAACAAGCTGGATATAATTCCCGATATGATAACCTGTCCGGAACAATAGGAACACCACCGAGATACCATCCTTCCAGCTGAGCTATTCCCCATGTCTCCTGAAATGCACACGACACCACGACCCTCGCTTCAGCCAGCTGTCTGTAATACGCCTCCTTGCTGGCTCCCTCCTTCATCATTTCAGCAGTCCGAACAAATCTTACTTTGCTCTTGGGCCACCTTGCTCTGAAACTTAGTTCCATCGCATTGAATATCTCAGGGCCTTTTTCCTTCGCCAGCCGGTGAGGAAAAACCACAACATCCTTTTTTGCCTTCCAGTCAATTCGATACCTGTCCAGCTCACTCAGCTTCAAAGGAAATCCCGTGACCTTAATTTTGTTTAATACTTTGTTGTATATTTTTTCTGTAGCATAAGACTTCACATGCTTGGCAATCATGTTCCTATGAAAATCAGTAGCCACCAGAACCAAGTCACTCGCTGTCAGCCAACTCAACTCCGCACCCCATATCCATTCCTTTGCGCCTCGCTGCGAAAGATAATCCCACTCGTCCCATGTGCCACCATGAAAAAGGCTGGCTATAATAAATCGAATGCCGGTAGCCAATCGCATATAAGCCAGTGACTCAATCACCGGATTATATCCTTCCAATAATAAAACGATGTCACAGTCCCGAACCTGTCCAGTGTCCAACGCTTCAATAAATCTGGCCAGCTGTGTACTCTTGTAATAATGTGTGTCCAAAGCGTCCAGCCATTCGCCGTGCTTAATAGAATCTTTACGGCTGTCCCGTAATCGCTGGCCGTCGTAAACAATTATCTCCACGCCTCGCTCACGTAATTGTTCCGGCCACCACCGATACCAATCCGCAGAATACCGCGCTTCAATCGGTTCCATAGGCAGTAAATGAATCTTCATTACTGTCTTCCTATTTCTATCAGCCTTATGAATTCCTGCCGAGTAGCCGTCTCATTTCGAAATGAACCGAGCATCTCTGAAGTGACCATCCAGCTCTGTTGCTTTTGTACGCCCCTCGCCACCATGCAAAGATGTCTTGCTCTTACTACAACTCCCACTCCTTCGGCATTAATGCTCTCCTTCAATGCATTCGCTATCTGCTGAGTCATTCGTTCCTGAATCTGTAAACGCCGAGCATACATCTCTACAATTCTTGCCATCTTAGACACGCCAATTACTCGCTTTGTTTTTTTATCAGGTAAATATCCAACTGACACCTTGCCGTAAAAAGGTAAAACATGATGCTCGCATGTAGACCAAAACTCAATGTCGTCCAGCATGACTATCTGATCATAGCCCTCTGCATCGAAGTCGGCTTTAACTACATCTTCAAGTTTCTGTTTATAACCGCCGTACAGTTTATCCCATGACCGAACAACTCGTTCCGGAGTTCTCAAAAGTCCTTCTCTGTCAGGATCCTCGCCAATATATTTCAGGATAGTCTTTACCGCACTGAGAGCTTCATCTCTGGATGGCTGCATCTTTTACTCCCTCTGATTTTCATTGTTCTGTTTCTAAATATTATTCCACGCTTCGTATGGAACCGTCTCATATGCTCGGGCCTCTTCCTCGAATCCGACATTATGATAAGCCCTCATAGCCCTCGCCATCAATCCCGGCATTCGCTTTGCATTAGGAATATCCTTGTCCGCCATGAATTGCCACGCAAAGCTGCATCCGTATATCACCGGAAACAAAACGCCGTATCTGAATATCTGATAAGCATGTCTACACTCATGTCGCTCAGTTCTTTCAAGTCGTCCCGGAGATATTTTTCTCCTTTGCCATTTACTTAAATAGCTGGCTGACACCGTAACATAAAAAGGAAAACACCAGATATTGCCCACAATAGCACTGCCCCCTACTCGGTCGTCTGGTATCTTATCAAGGAATTCAGCATACTCTTCCGTCGCTTCAAATTTCCACAAAGGAACCGGCGCATCTATCTGACCACAATACACCACCCTCCTTTTGCATACGTGAATAAAGGCTATTATGAGAGAAAAAAACATAACCGGGAAAGCCCATACCCAGTGATACCATCTGACCAATTGTCTGTATCGACTCATGGCCGTAATATATCCAGAATATTTTACTTTGTCGAATCTATTTTGAAATCTCTGCCAGAACTTCAGCTTCAACTTCGGAAGGTAAATACCAAAGCCCCTGTTGTCCCCTGCATGGCACCGGATTTTTCAGGATATGAATATTTTTAAGCAGCCAATTCCATTGTCCTTCAGCAGCCCAAGCCGAAGTGCTACCCATGATGCATGATTCAATCTCGGCCAAAGCAAATACCCGACCAGCAATATTCTTCACAGCATTAATGCTGAACTCAACAACCATGCCGTTCTTTTCGAAATTATCATAGCCCCACGGATTGCTTGATTTCTGATATGACCATCCAGCCTCAACAGCCTTTTTTATCATCATGAAAACAGCATCGCTTTCTGCAAATGAAGATCCACCTATCTTTTTCCCTGCATGTAAAGCAATGCTCTTATTATATACAGGGCCCGGCCACACACGATTCTCTACGTCCTTGTCCAGATTAATTATCGCCCATGCCCATTCCGGCCACAGTGTCAAAGCTCGCATCGAATACGCTCCTTTATAATCATCTGTTTTTTTCTCAGCACCGTGTACTCCTGATCTACGTGTATCAAATCCCATTCGCCTGTCTGTAAGCATATTCCGCCAATGCACCAACCCTCTGCTACCGGATCCACTTCCGTCACTTCAAATACTATTCCATTTGGCAACTCAAGTCTCTGTCCCAATTCCGGCAATCGACTTTCTACGACTGTCACGTTATCTGTTCCTTCCGACTGTCTTCGTAAATCTAAATACTAATTTCATGATTTTTTTCCGTTCACTGAATTGCTAATCATAGGTATCTCTTCGTCTGGCGTTTCAATAGCTATCCGCTTTGCAATGCCTGAAAAATCTGAAATGCATCCGACCGCAGCTTCGCTCATTCCGTATTGATTGCTCCTGATCATATTCTCCAGATAAACAATCCTGTCCTCTTTCCAAGTGTCGGGATTCAAACACTCGGAACAAATCATTTTACCTTTGAATTCGCCTATCTTTTTTTCCTTGCCGCAGCATTCACAGATGCCTTTCTTTTCTCCCCAAGACCAATTCTTTTTTTGTCTTCCCATTTTTAGGTGGTAACTCCATTGGCCAGTTAAACCTACCGTCGCCTCTCCTCATGTTCTTTTTTACAAAACAAGGCACTCCCCTGTTCCTGCACTCATTGACTATTCTCTTTGCTGTTTTCACGATCCTGTCCTGCGGTTTCTTGCCTGACAGTCCTCCTATCACAACCCACTCCGGAATCAAGTTATTATCTAATGAATGAAATAAATCCATGTCCGCGTCCAGCAATGGTTCAACACTCGTCCAGCGTACACCAGCTTTAATTTCATTCATTAAGCAGGAAAGCTTAACGCTGGATCCGTCTTGCTCTGGCAATGATATACCCATATGAACATTATCCGGCCATTCAGAAATTAAATTTCTAGGATTCTTGGTAAGTATTAAGAAAGCATGTCTGTCCAGACCTTCGCATACTCCCTTGATAATTTCCTGCACATCATGAGAAGCACATACCGGTTCCGTAATTTCTCCATCTACAGCAAATCGCCATTTCCAGTCTCCCGCTATATCTGCCATCGAGCCAAGAAATATCCGCTTTGGTTTTCTGGCATCCTTTAATACCTGCCACATCCTGCTCAATTTATCGAAATCCAAAACCGGCGTAAAAGGATCCAGCCCCATTTTTTTAAGCTCGTAATATATCGTACCGGAAATACCAGCCAGTCGTCTTGAAAATTTTCTGGCATAACAATACTTGCAGCCATGCAAACAACCGGTAAAAGGATTCCAAGTTACATCACACCATTCTATTTTGTGTCCAGTGGCCATATCTTATCTATGTCCTTCGCCATTGCAGGATTAACTATAATTTTTATTGCGCCCTTGTTCATTAATTCCAAAAGCTCTTTATTCGTCTGTTCTTCGTCCACATCATTTTTAATGCCTACCTCTGAAAGACCCACTCCAGTCGCTTTGCAGTATTCACGGATAAGCTTGATTGCCAAGTCTGCAGCTCTCTCACCATAATTTAATTTTCGCTCCGGCGGGCTGTATCCGTCAGGATCAAGAACTTGAATGCGCCATTTCCATTGACGCTTAAACGTTCGCCTTTTAATTTTTTTTCTAGACATGTCTACCTCTTGTTCTGCGTCTGCATATTAAGAAATTAATTGATCCAAATCAAGATAATTATTTAATGCCCTCCTTCATCCTCTCCCTTGTTCAGGACAGACATCTTGCCTTCTTCGATAATAAATTCCGTCCGGCATCTTTCACAGCTGCATGTAATAGATTCCGATAACGTCGGCTTGTTCTTGTCGCCCGTTACTTCGATTCCGCCAACCAACTGAATACCTGCACATCTCGGGCACCGAGTAAGAATGTATCGCTCATTAATATGTCTTCGAATCATCCCGCGCTCACAACCGAACATGCCCGGCACCGGAGTCGGATCATACTTCCATGGTCCGTCAGGATAACGCCATCGCTGTCTATCATTTGATGCCGGTATGGATGACATCTGTTTAGCCCTGCGCTCATCCCTATTGTTCAAGTCACTGGATAGCTCAACAGCCTTCTGCATTTTGTCCAGTATCTTTCTGAACCGGCTTTTCATTCGACCGGTCTCCATATGGCCCAGCAATTAGGAGTCTCATACAATACGACCCGCTTGACCCATGCGTCCAGTGTTTCATCCTCATTCAGATATTTCTGAATGCTCAAGCCAATTCGCTTAGAAAGATTTTCAACCGTCGGATCGTAAGGCATAGTAACCACATGCTGATCATGGTCCGCCATGACGTTTACCAGCTCATCATTCTCATGCAGCATAAGAGAATGATCCAGCAATCCAATCGACATATTCAGCAAAGCTTTCATGTTTTGAAAGTCGAGAACCATACCGTCCTCGCCAACTGGACCTTCAATCTCCACATGTCCTTTGTATGTATGACCATGCAGATGCTTGCACTGTCCTTTATGCTTATTCAGTCTGTGAGCAGCTTCAAAACGAAATTTTCTTGCCAGTGTTATCGTCGCCATCCTTCTTCTCCTTTCTCTTGATTCGTTCTCTCATTGTCTCCTGATAAACCGGAGCAACCCCGGCCTTGTCCGATATAATATACTCCCGCCCACAATCCTTGCAATGCGTCCATCCTTTCTCTGGACAGAAAGGTACTGTGCCTCCGCAAAGCCAGCATCTCGTGCTCAATTTAATTTTATCATTCTGCATTTTTAATCATCATCTTTAATCCGTTCACTAATCGTTGCTTGTTCCAGTTCTTCAAACGGGCAATCTGTCATGGTTACCATAAACAGCACTTTCACTGCAGCTGGTAGCTTGTTGTATTCTGACGGAGTAATGAACAGTTGCCGGTCCGGTGGAACCATTACGTTTTTCACCTTAATAATATTCCCGCTTATGTTTTTTATCAGCATGTTCGTTCCTTAATTACCAGCTGTTCAGGTAGACACTTTTCGCCAGCCATGATCTTTACAGATTCGAATACCAGCTGATTAAATTTATCTTTAACCGTCTTTTTGTGAAACAATAATCTATATATTGATTTGCATTTGTTACACATCACCTCTTCATTGCCATACCTCATTATGCATCCACCGCATTCACAGCGGCTATTCAGTACAAATTGATCTATCTCATGCTCAATTAATTCATCCATGAACCTTCTCCCGTATAATCGCCTGTTCCAATCCGCGATAATTCAACATCCGCAACATGCTGTCATTCCACCAACAACCACAATGTCTACAGCCTGTTCGATACTGCATCATATCATGCAACATCTTATTAAAACAGAATGGACAAGGCATCTTTATTTCATCCCACTCCAGCGAAAGAAAAATCCATCTATCTTCCTCAGTAATCCAGTTTGCCGTCGCCGCCATAGCCTCTCTGTTTGGCCTGTCAAATCGCATGCCTCTCTTTTGTTTGGCCATTACAGAATTCTTTCCTTTATACAAAACTGCCGAGGTAGTGTTCCAACATATGCTGTATCATTTATTAGTATTCCGCCAACCCGATTTCTAAGCCGTTTTGCGTCTGGCAAATTTTCTTCTCTGTCCATAATTACAGTCCGACCACATGCTGGACAACGCATAACTAGCACATACCCTCCATTCTTAAAATTACATTCAACTTTAGAATGCATACGAACTATCTGTCTGTTTTTCTTGCAAGCACTGCAAACAACATTGTTAAACTCCATGTCTAAAATATGAGCCTCTTCCCAATTCATTTAATCACCCGTTCCTTAATCATGGCTTGAAATCGTACAGGGGGCTCAGTCGTTCCCGGAACACCATCCGGAAATTCATTAGTATAAAGAGTACCACAACAATTGCATACCAGTTCTCCTCTATTGATAGAATGAACGTCTGTACTGCCGCATTGATAACACGTCAGTTTCCCACGTCTTGCTAAAAGTTTTCTACGCCGTGGTATCGTCAACTATGCGCTCCTTAATTAATATCTGCATAAAAAAAATATTGAAGCAACTGAAACAATATAACGCGCCTGTGCTATGACTTCTAAGCATTCTCGATCCGCAGTCCGGACACCGTACCATCGACCTTGTGTAACTTTCAGTGCTTGCAGTATCAGTAAACGCAGTACTATGACTAAAATCGACTCGAACCAATGAATAATCATTTATGCATTTACTCAATGATGCGCTCCTTGATAACCAACTGCTCCATAAACAGTTCTCGCCGCAATTCCATAAACCTTTCAGAGACACCCGTTCTTTCAGTAATTGTTGCTCGAAATTTTTCCACTGCATCAATCGCTTCATTCATGCTAATGCCAGCACTCATTAAAAATCTAGCCGATTGCGTCACCCTGTTCATGTCGAATATCTTTCTTGCTTTTTCAGCCATGTCGCGCCTTGCTCCTTATCTTTTCTCTCACTACAAGCTGTTCCATCACTAAAGGAATTTTTTCTTTCGTATATTCATCCAGCCCTATGCCGTATCCTGTATTACATGCCCTGCATCTGAGTACCGCCTTTGCTGCCGGTGCTCCCTCCTCATGACTTACTCGGAAAACACGCCAAATGTCTTTTTCGCATACAGGACATAATAATAAAGTCTTCTCATTTGCATAATGCGTCTTAATAAAAATTCGAACATACTTGCTGACGACCTTTCGCCATTTACTCAAATCCGTATCTGTGCCTTTAAGTTTTTCGCTCAAGCAATTCTCTCCTTCAATATAAGCTGTTCCTTTTGTGCAATGCGCTTATGATGTACGTTCAGCCGAGTCAATGTCCCTACTGAATACTTTTCTCGGCAAACAGTACACACATAAAATGTCTCAACTCGATGCTCACCCTGATAAGGCATATGTTCATTAAATAAATCATTGCCGCATTGCTTACAACGAAAACGTCTGGTGCTTTTGTTCAAATCATAAATCAGATTAGTCTTAATCACCAATGACTCGCTCCTTGATTATTTGCTGACTGGCTACAAAAGGTATCAAAACAGGGCCAGTCATATCCAGCGATATTCTGATTCTCATACGGCACTGCATACAACTCACTATCAATGCATTCTGTGAAAAAAATTCTTTGGCCTTTTTCCAATTAATATTCACGAAAAAAATATCATGACCGCATGAACATCGAAAAGCACTTTCGTCTTTGTAGCTAGCGCGCTCGGTTACCTTAATTCTCTGTCCAACCTTCACGTCCTTCCACCTATCCCGCCAATCACTCATCAATGATCCTTTCCTTGATTACCGGCTGAAGTAAATATCCGAGCTTCATAGCTCGAACCAACTTGATAAATTTTTCTTCACCACCGAACAGTGTAATTAATGCTTCAATTCGCTCACCGTCTTCGTTGAACAAAGTATCTCTAATTTCCTCCTCAATAGGTTCTAATGATGATCTGAAAATTACCGGAAGCACCTCGGCCATGTCGAGCAAGGAATCCGCAACAAATTCTGCTGCATCGTTCAGAACGCCTACTATATCACCAACACTAAACTCATCCATTGATTCGCTCACGTATCATTTTCTGTTCTTGAAAAATTGGCAACAACTGCGAATTTTTATCATGATAGGTATGTAACAGAAAACTCATCTGCCGACCACACTGGTAGCACTTCGTTATAACAGTCGCATATAATTTTAGATAAAGAGTATTAACCTCCGTATTTATTCCCATCGTCCAGAACAAGTCACAACCGCATCTTATGCAACAGTATCTGTTTCCATAGCCGTTGCTCATTTTGATCGGCCTGTTGAACTTATAAATAGGCACTAACCACTTTTCTTGCCACGGACTAAACACCGACTCACTCCTCAGTCACAACTCGCTCGCTCATGCAAACTTGTTCTGCCTTCGCAACTCGATATAACCTTGATCCTTCTCTGCATACCGGATGATAAAAACAACTCGGGCACCGATAATGTCTCACGTCTTTTCTATATTCACGAGCTGGAAAATACATCGAAAAAGTATTTCCGCAATAATGGCAAGTCACAACCATTCTGGTAGTCCTATGCTGTGACAATCTTGCCAACAGTACTTTTATTATCCCAAGGTCTTCCGTAAAACTAATCGCCGGTAACTTTGGTTTCTGTTTCATTTAATTCATGTAAAGATATTCTGGCTACACCTTCAGGCAAAGGCCGTTCCTTGAATTCGTCCCACGTCGTCTCACTTTCAGGATTCACTATCAGGTATTTCATGTAAAGCTGCATCCTAAGTTGCTCATCCTCGGTGTAAACGATCTCCGCATTTTTAGATCCCGGATCATGCAAATATTTATGAATGGCTTTTGCATACAACACCACGGTCTGGAAAGTAAGCAATGGCCAATGATTCAATCGTCTTCCGGTAGGAACATGATCAATAGCCCACCCATTGCCATTCTCCATGTCTCTCACTGCAAGATGTTCCGACACCATAAAACCAGTGACCTTTCGCATCTCCAGCTGCTCGTCTGCCTTACGACCAGTCCATCCGACAGCGATCTCGTACTCGCTCATCTTCAGGTCTTTAATGTCTGTTTCGTCAATGATTAATTCTTTCGGCATGTCTTCTCCTTACTTGTTCTGGTTCTGGTTACAATATAATAATGTTTTATAAAGGATTTAGTTTGCTTGGTCAATATCAAAACAGGAATGTTCCCACCGCTAATATTATTCCGCAAATTAGAATCGCCACAATCCAGACCAAATTATTTTCTTGATCCCAAGACTGCCAGAGCTTGTCCCGTGGCTGGTCCTTATGAATCAAATTTTTAATCGGTCTGACAGGATTACCGCAGTTAAGGCAGTGCCCCGGTCTGTATTGTACATATTCACAATGCTGACAATAAAATCGCTGTAATGGATTTGATACAACAGGACGCTTTGACGGAATATATACCATCTGATTCCTTAGTGGCTTAAAGCAATTTTACTTGCCGTAAGCCTTAAACAATCGCCAACTCAGTGGACCTAGCCGGAATCGAACCGGCGTCCGCATACCTTCCGCATAAAATTCTACGTGTGTAGTCTATCTTTGTCCCGATAGACAGGGCCGTCAGCCAGACGTTTTCAAGGAGAATGCTGTGGCCTGTGATATGATGCCTTTTTCGAAAGTACAGACCGGACTTCTCGAAAAGACACTGACTGTCTATGCAGCCAGAGCTTTCTGCTGGTTCGCAGTTCTCATTGCTCGTTGTGTTTACGTGGTAACAAGCACCCACGACACGCCTCTCATGTTTCGCTGCATACGTCGAATCCATTTTTAGGCCCATTCACTTTCTCAGTAGCGAGGCCGGGACTCGAACCCGGGTTCTTTAGGATATGACCCTAATGAGATACCACTTCTCCACCTCGCATCATAATCCTTTTATCAACACCTGTTCTAACATAGTCTCCTTAACCATGTCCACCACTTCCTTATGACCGGCTTCGGCTTCGTTCCATGTTGCATATTTTCTGGAATAATTATTCAATTCACAATCTTCGTCGCCGAATACCATGGTCTCAAACAGTACCGGTCTGTTGTCTGTAAATGTATTAACAAACACACCGAGAAAAAAAGTACTGACTTGTACATCATTAATCTCATCATACGCCACGCGCCTGTCGGCTTCCTCCATCCATTCTGCCCACTTGCGTATATCGTTACATTCGACAGCTTTCTTGCCGTCTAAGATATAATGAAATCCCATAAACCTTTCTCGTGCGTTTCGTCTGTCACCCAGCTGGTCAGTATTCTAGCGTCCTCATTTCTCGCGCTGAATAATTGTCTATCAAAATTTTCAACGCTGCCGAATACGTTTTCACTGCACCGCAGCTCGAACTCACATTCAATCTTATCTTCTTTATCCTTCTGTATTCTTACGCCTGACATTTCTACCGCCGATGCACGACCGACAGCCATATCCCACATCTTCAGCAATTCCCAAGAGCCGTTCCAATCAAGGTCTTTTGTACTGATAACATGTCTTCCGTCCACCATGCCTAGTATGTCGAAATCCAGCCGCAAGGTGTCCTGCATATACGAAAGCTGTCGCTTGATAATAGCCCGCGCTAATTTTATTTTGTTCTCTGGATTATTAATCGCTTGCCCTTCTCCCATACAGATTCCTCCTTTATTTTTTCTCTCACAATTAATTGTCTGGCTGGCAATCGGATCATTGTTGCTGAACCATCCACTTCATATTTAATGCCCATATTATTCAGAATATATCTATCCATAGAAGCCAAACCACCTGAAGCCAAATAATCTCTCATGGCTTGCGACATCGCATCCCGAGCAATAGAAAAGACATGTTTTCTAAATCCATCCGTAATCTGTACTGCATCCGTCTTAAAACTGTAAACCAGTACTGGAACATTCCTTCTCTTATGCGCTCGAATTATATCTTCCAAATCTACAAAGTAATAAGGCACCTTTACTCTTGAAGGATATGATTCTATTTTTCTAGTACAAAGTGGTCCTGTAGTTACAATCTGATACTCATCAAGCCATTGCCCGGAATAAATATCCACGCTTATTTCGCCCCGTTCATAAGCTGCATTAATCCATTCCATCTGTCAGTGTATATCCGGAATGTCTATGTCTTTGCCTTCGGCATCCAGTCTGCTCTGGATATATTTAATCCGAACATTCATATGCTCAGTCATAGATTTTACGAACTGCGTCTGTTGCTCCACAAACTCAGTCATCTTACTGATATTTCGTTCCGCCGCTTCCAGCTCGGCTCGAATCTTAATGGACCGAATAACAACAGCTACAGAAATAATTGTAACCAGATAAATCAGAATGCCCATCCACCATACCATTTCCGTTAATGGCATCAAGTAACGTTTCCTTCTGTTAAGTATATATCCCTGATAAATTTTCTGAACTGGCGTGATAGCTTGGTCCATACTATCGGCTGTCTGACTACCGTGTTCAGAAAATAAGCCTTAATATATTTTTCCTCGTCTTCGAAAGCAGCATTCTGAATAATTTGCACCGGAACCCAAACATTAAAATTCCATGTTCTATCCTCGTTCCTGAATCTGTCAGCAATATACATTCTTGCCTGTGGCCGGGAAAAGAAATCGCCTTTCGTCCTGATTGCGAAACATACGCTGACCAGCATTCTTTTTCCGTCATTAGAACGGACCCCGCTTTTGCGATAACCCATCGCCACAGTGTATTCGCCGAAACGTTCTTCCAGTGTCTTTGGCTCCTGTCCTTCCGGATGATTCCTGCATCCCATATGCCAGTACATCATCTGAATAAAATTTTTCCTGAGATATTCAGACGCCTCCTTCTTGCGCCTGAGATATTCAGCTCTCCTGATAATGTTCAGTTCTCTTTTTACGGCAGCTCGAAGCTTGCGCTCATGAATCCAGTCCTCACGCTCATCTCGCTGTGTAACTATGTCTCTGACTACTTCACTCATCATGTGGTTATTACCCTCCTTCGTTGTTATGGTTTCATTGATTGCAATATATAGGATTATTTATTTCCTTTGCAAGACTTTTGTAATCTAATACGCACATCTAAAGCCTGTCCATGGTGCCCTATGATATTGAATTCGTTTTTCTCGATAAGTCGTTCTCAATGCATTCTCGTTGTCCATAAAACTTGCACCACGGATCACCTTGTAATAATTGTCCATATCAATCCATGCCGTGCCGTTATCAGGTATGCCAGAATAATTATCATGCCAGTCATCCTCAACCCACTCGGATAAATTACCAAGCATATCGCACGCACCTTGCTCGGTATTGCCGTCTGGCTTACTGCAGACAGTCGCAATTCCGCGACCGCATCCGCTTTTCGCTACACGCTCACAATCTGGCGCATCTATCCCCCATGGATACGGTATGCCCTGTCCTGCATTTCGCGCCGCAAATTCCCATTCTGATTCACTTGGCAATCTGCAGAAGTCACACGCCCAGCTGCAAAATTCCTGTGCCTGTTTCCAACTTACACAGCTCACCGGATAATCGTTGCCTATGTCGGACCACATGCAATCACACTCATCAACCGGCCGGGTACATGCCCCGCTCAGTACACACTTTCCGTACTCGGCTACAGTAACCTCATGCTTCATTATCCAAAATGTTTTTACTGCGACCTGATACCAAGGCCCCTGTTCATTTATATTGCCGATGTAAAAGGCATTGCCCGGCACCGTCACAAATTCCAAATCTGGTTTATCAGGAATGTCCTGTGACTCATCGTTTCCAGAATCATACACCCCGGCATCTCTATTGCTTATCTCATCGTCATTGCCTGATGCTGTATCAGGACACTCCTCGTCCGGACAGGTACAGTCCTCGTCCTGACTTACACTCTCATATCCCGGAATGGAAAAACATCCGGACAGGAAAAACACTATTCCTAAGATTCCTTTTTGCATTCATTCTCCTTTCTGTTTTCGTCCTGAGTATAATATCCAAGCTCGGCCAACTGTGCATCCGATATAAAGCACCCGCCAGATGACTTTTCCAAAGCATTTAGCTGAATCAGTATACCGTCCATTGGCATCTCGGCTTTTATCCAGCCTGACTTACCGCCGAACAGTGATACCGGCATTCCTGTCTTTTCGCCTTTTTTGTATTTTGTAACTCGCACATCGCCTCCATATTTCTTTAATGTGTTTTACATACAACCAGAATATCTGCCGACCTACTCGTGAGACTTCAGCCTGTCGGAATGAATAGCTGTTCCGGA
>Ga0180434_10004746_pt1 | contig 16374 bp, 10 predicted proteins | sample SS_ome_7_FD_132453 | JGI IMG/M metagenome (GOLD analysis project Ga0180434, IMG submission 132453) | Hypersaline lake sediment archaeal communities from the Salton Sea, California, USA - SS_1_D_2 metaG | ecosystem: Environmental > Aquatic > Non-marine Saline and Alkaline > Hypersaline >...
CGAATTCGTGCATGCGTTCCATCCCCACGGCTTCGAACATCAGGTCGATTTTACGGTGACCAACGCGCTGCCGATGCCGCAGGTTTGTTTCGCGTATGAACATGATGAGTTGCGTTTCAACAAGCGGATCATTCTGCCCCACGGGCGCGACGAAGTGTGGGTGGCGTATCAGTTGCAGGGACCTGCGGGGACAGAGGTCTCCTTGGAGCTGTGTCCGTTGGTGGCCATGCGCGACTTTCATTCGCTCACGCGCTACTTTGATCCAGGTTTTGCCGTTGGGCAATGTGATGGCCAGGTGCATGTGGATGCCGCTGCCAACGGCCCGCGTTTGTGGCTGGAGGCCATTCGGACCGACGGGGGCCCCGCCGTTGCGTTCGATCGACAACCCGATTGGTGGTACGGATTCATGTACCGTGAGGAGTCGGCGCGCGGCCAAGACGATCATGAGGATCTTTTCGTGCCCGGTTGGTTTCGTGCACGTGGGGTCGGTTCGGTTGAGGTGGTGTTGCGTGCCGTCGCGGACTTTGCTGGCCAAGATGCGATGCCTCATGCGAGCATGGCGGTGCCGGCCAATACGCCAATTCGTGAAACGACGAGGGAGGGTCGTTTGCTCGAAGCGGCGCAAGCTTTCGTCGTCACCCGGCGTCGGGCCGACGGTACGAATTCGACGACGATTTTGGCGGGCTATCACTGGTTTGGAGACTGGGGGCGCGACACGCTAATCGCGTTGCCTGGTTTGCTTCTGGAGACCCAGCGGTTTTCCGAAGCTCGGCAAGTGCTCGAGACCTTCGCTTCCGCCCAACAAGATGGCTTGATTCCCAACCGCTTCAGCGACTATGGCGACGGTTGCGACTACAACAGCGTCGATGCAAGCTTGTGGTTTCTTCACGCTGCGGATGCCTATTGCCAAGCAAGCGGCGACACCTTTGCATGGGATGCACTTTTGGGGCCAGCCTGCGAACGCATCGTCGAGGCCTTTCGCGTAGGGACACTTTTCAACATCCACATGGATGACGATGGGCTGGTCGTCTGCGGCGATCCTTCGACGCAGTTGACGTGGATGGATGCTAAACATGGGGACGTCGTTTTTACACCAAGGCACGGCAAGCCTGTGGAGATCAACGCGCTTTGGTATCACGGCTTGTGCGTCTTGGCATCAAGGATCAAGCCGGTGGATCCTCGGCGGGCATCACAGTATGCCGAATTGGCGTCTCGTGTCCGCGCGTCTTTTGCCGCTACCTTTTGGAACGACGAGTTGCAGTGCCTTTACGACGTGGTGCAGGAATCGAGGTCGGACCCAGCCATTCGTCCCAATCAAATTTTTGCGGTCAGCTTGCCGCATTCTGCCTTGAGCACGAAACGGCAGCAGGCCGTGGTCAACTGCGTTAGGAAGGAGTTGTTGACGCCCTACGGCCTGCGTTCTTTAGCACCGGGAGATCCTTCGTACCGTGGCAGGTACGAAGGCGGCTTTTTCGAGCGGGACGGCGCTTACCACCAAGGTACGGTTTGGGCGTGGCTCATCGGGCCTTACGTGGAAGCCTATTTGCGTGTCAACAAGTTCTCGCCGAGTGCGTGTTCTACGATGCGAAAGTTACTCGAGCCGCTGATCGATCATCTCGATGATGCGTGCATCGGCTCGGTTAGCGAGATCTTTGATGGCGATTCGCCCCACACGGCTCGAGGTTGTGTTGCCCAGGCGTGGAGTGTTGCTGAGTTGCTGCGTGCCTGGCATTTGTCCCAGCCGGCCGGTTCATGATTCGGCTCGCGTCACCGCAAGCACTTCTTCGAGCACGTGGCCATTGGTGGCCAAGCCTTCGTTACTGTAGATTGTTGGGTTACCTTGCCAGTCCGAGAACGTGCCGCCCGCTTCTTCAAGAATGGCTGGCAGAGCTGCCATATCCCAGAGACTCAGGATCGGGTCGGCCATGATTTCCGCACGACCAGTTGCGACAAGCATGTAGCCGTAACAGTCTCCCCAGCCCCGTGTCACGCGAGCTTGGGCACTGAGACGCTCATAGACCGATGTCCGGTTCGTATCGACGAACTCCGTTGACGATGTGACACAAAACAGGCTGTCAGACAGCCGGTTCACGGATGAGACGTGGGCTTGTCGAGGTTCCGCTACTCCCCGGACATACCAAGCACCTTGTCCACGGGCGGCATAAATGTATTCGTCCAATGCGGGGAAGACCATGGCACCGATGACGCAACCGTTCTCGTATTCGACGCCGACGAGCGTGCCGTAGAGCGGGACGCCCGCGACAAACGATTTTGTTCCATCGATGGGGTCGAGGATCCAGCGATAGCCTGAGGTTCCGGGCCGGTCGGGCAATTCTTCGCCGAGAATCGCGTCGTTGGGGAAGTGTTTCTCGATCTGAGATCGTAAGTGTGTTTCCGCTTCACGATCGGCGACGGTGACGGGGGTGCCGTCCTGTTTCCATTCGACTTCGAAATTGGATTGATTGAAATACGCCAGTGTCTTGGCGCCCGCTTCGCGTGCGGCAGTGATCGCAAGTTCCAATCGGGGTTGCGATTCTTGTTCATTCATGTCAAGGCAAGCTCACTTATGGTTTGGTGTCATGTTATCGTCCTTGATTTGTACCATGGCAACCTCCGTTCGGGCAAGCGGTCGTGCCACCGTTGTTGCATCGCGATGAGTTGTCGTCGAATTTCGCCCGTCAGTTCCCCCGAACTCCATTCGGCATAGTCTTCCGGCATAATCGGCTGGCCGTATTCGACAATCACGTTGCCGGACCGAGGTAACAACTGTGTCCGGGGCCAGGCTTGAATCATCCCGTCGACCAGCGTCGGTATGATCGGGACCTTCGCTTTCTTGGCGATTCCGCTCAGTCCGGGCAACATGGGCCCGATTTGTCCGTCGTACGACCGCGTACCTTCCGGGAAGAGGACCAGGAGTTTCCCCGCTTTAAGACGGCGGAGCGCTTCCTTGATCGCGCCGAGATCGGCTGTTTGTCGTCGGACGGGAAAGGTATTCAACGACCCAAAGAACCACTTGAGCCAGCGGCCTACAAACACGGTATGGCGCGCCATGTAGTTGCCCTCACGGTTCAGCAACATCGACACGAGTATGGGGTCCATGAAGCTTTGATGATTGCATGCCAAAAGCACACTTCCGGTGCGAGGAACATGGCGCAGGCCGTAACCGCGCGCCTTGACAAGAAGGATCGCGAAGAAGAATGCAATAAGTCGACAGAATTGCCAGTAGAATCTCATCGTTACAGTACTCAGCTCCTCTTCGTGTTAGGGACCAACAAGCTTATCGCGTTTGGGATCGCCTCCACGGTCACGGGGGTCTCCGTGATGAATTCACCGTCCGCCCAAATCTCCTGGCGTATGGTGGACTCAATCTGTACCGAGCGGGTTCGGACCAGACGAACTTCGGGTAGGCTGGCATGTTTGCTGCGCAACACATGATGAAGAAGTCTCAGGACACGCCAGCGCCCGATCGGAGCGACAAGGCAAAGATCCAGCATACCGTCGCCCGCATCGGCATCGGGACAGATGCGGAGGTGTCCGCCGTACGACGATGTATTGGCACTGGCTGCAAGAAAGACACGTCCATTCACCGTCGAATCATCCAAGACAAGACGCGCTTCGACCGGGGTATAGAAGGGCAAAACGCATAGTACACCATACACATAGGCGATGGTGCCGGCCAGCGGTGTTCGCATGCTGTTGACGAATCGCGAAACGGCCGCATCGAAACCCATCGTGGCCACGGTGCAGAAATATCGGTCACCGACGCGCCCGAGGTCGATGCGACGGGCTTGGCCATCGAGTAACACACGCACGATGTGTCGAGCGTCAGGTCGAATGCCAAACGCCGAGGCGAAGTCGTTGCACCTTCCGCCGGGTGCGAGGCCCAAGACGACGTTGTTCGCCAGAGGGCTTCCGTCCTTGTTTTTTGCGGCCAGCAGGGCATTGACGACCTCTTGGACGGTTCCGTCACCGCCGCAGGCGACCACGCACCATGTCGAGTTGCCGGTGTCCGGTCTCTGTTGCAGGGCTTCAAGCGTCAACGCTTCCGCATCACCCTTCGCACACGTGAACATCATGCGGCTGGTCGCACTCGCTTGGCGAAGTAACTGGTGGACATCGTTGGCCAACCGGACGGCCCGGTCTCGTCCGGCAGTTGGGTTGGCGACGATCAGATATTGCATACGCTCGCTCGTACTCACATTTTCGCTCTTGCAGCAGGGCGTCAACCGCGACCGGCTTGCCTGCTTCGGTTTATGTTCGTGTTCTCTCGCGCGACCGTCTTCGATGTCAGTCGGATTGTATGCGAAATACCGTTTTGACGCTCTCTGTTCGGCCAGTGGACAGCGCGGTGTGCACCGCTTCGCGATAGTCGTGCAATGCAAACGGTTCACCCACCAGGCGACGAACGGCGGCGCCATTTTGGGTCAGCATCTCCAGCGCCAGGTCAAACGTCATTCGCGTCTGTCCGCCGTATTCCTCTTGGCCGTAGGCATAGGCGGCGTGGACCGACAGCTCCTTGTACCAGATGGACGTCCAGTCGATGCCGGACGGCATGGCCGGCATTCCCACCAAGACCATTTTGCCGCCGCCGGTCGTACACCGAACGCTGTCGTCGATACTGGCCGAGGACGCGACACAGTCAAAGGTCACGTCTGCACCCCCGAGCACCGTGGGCTTACCGATTTCCGGTGGGTGCAGCTCGGCACCGAGTGCTTCTGCGATCATCGCGTAACGGGTAACCACATCACGTTGGTGCATCAATACCTGGTTGGCGCCAAGTCGGCGGGCGTGTTCCGCTTGATGTTGATATTTGGCAACCGCAACGATTCGAGCAGCACTACCAAGGGCGCGAATGGCGGCGATAACAAGTAAACCAACCGCTCCGCAACCGACGACCAGAACGGTTTCGCGGTCGTGGGGTTGGGCCCGTAAGACAGCATGCAGCGCACAAGCGAACGGTTCTGTCAGTACCGCCTCTTCATTCTCGAGCTGGCTCGGCACCGCATAAACTTGGCTGGTGTGGGCGACAAAACTTTCGCTCCAACTGCCGCCGGTGTCGCGACAGAACCCGGTTTGGATCCCCGCACTGATCGTGCCGCGGGTCACGTTGCGGCAAAGGGCAAGCTGTCCTGAAGCACACGCTCCGCACGGCGGTTCGATGTTCCGCACACGACATCCCAATGCCGGCTGAATCACCACACGATCTCCCGTTTGCAGTCCTTCGACCTCCGCGCCAACTTCGGCGATTGTGCCGACGACTTCGTGCCCAACCACAAAGGGCGTTGACGTCAGCGGCGAGAAGTAAGGGCTCCCTTTGGCACAGATGGTGGCCAGGTCGGATCCGCAGATGCCGCTCAATAGGGGCCGGACACGCACCCACTGCGGCGTGGGAAGCGGGGGCTCCGGTAGACGACGCAATGCGATCGACGAAGCGAAACCGGAATAGATCCCCGGCCAACGTGGGCCGATGATTCGCAGCGCGAAGTAGCGCGGGATGCTCTTTCGGAATTGAATGCCGATCATGAAGCTTGTGTCCGACATGGGGAATCGGTGTTTCGTGCAACCGACCAGCGTAACGTTGGCCAGCCCCTCTGCTTGGCGGTTTGGGCCAGTGCTTTGTCGGGATTGACCACATGCGGGTTGCCAACAGCTTTTAGCATGGGCAAATCTGCGATGCTGTCGCCGTAGGCAAAAGAGGTTGACAAGTCCAGTCCCTCAGCCTCGGCAAACGCTTTGATCCGGCGGGCTTTTTCTTCTTCCCCTACCGGTGGGCCATCCAAGTCGCCGGTAAATCGTCCTTCATGCTCGATCAGCTTGGGAGCGAGGATGTCTTGAATCCCCAAAAAAGACGCGATGGGTTGCATGAGGAAATCGATGGAACCCGTGACGAGGACGGTTCGTCGGCCGGCGTCGTGATGTTGTGCAATGCAGGCCGGTGCTTGGGCAAAAAGATTCGGTCGAATCACGTCCTCGAAACAGCCATGAGCTTGTGTCCGTACCGCCTCAGCAGGCAAACCCGCATAGTTTCGATAGAAAACGACGTTGAGACGCGTACGGCTTAGTTTATCGAGCGCCAGATAATAGGGCCCCTTGGTCGCGTAAAAGGCTGCGGTCCATAGGGGGCGAAGGACATACGGTAGCGTTTGCTTGCGGAAGTAAATGTAGTAATCAACGACGTTCTTCCCGACAAGCGTGCCGTCCACGTCGAAGAACGCAGCCGACCGGGTCATGTGCCGGCCTCCACCATGGAACGCGAGCAAGTGGGAGTACTACCACCCTGGGATTCGACGCGTGAGCGCACGTATTGGGCCAGCTCTCGACATTGCTCGTACGAATCGTTGAGGGTTGGGTGACTGTTCCATTGCTGTAAAGAGATCGGTTCGCCGAACGTCACGCGAACGACACCGGGTCGAATGAAGCGTTGTCCCTTGCGGAACAACTGGTAGCTGTTGTCAATGCGCGTGGGGATGATCGGTACATTCGACTCGATCGCCATGATCGCGATGCCGGTCTTGAATTCCTGAATACGGCCACTTGCTGACCGTGTGCCCTCGGGAAAAAAAAGCACGCCTTCGCCTCGTTTGAGGATTTCCAGGCATCGGCGCAGACCTTTTACGCCTTCGGTGTACCGATCGAATGGAATCGCATCAAAAAACCGGCCAAATACCCAGCTTCTCATCTGCGTGTTGAAGAAGTAGTCCTCGGCACCGGCCACCCAGAGGCGACGCCGATTCCCGACGGCCGTGATAACGGATCCGGCGTCGAGGTGACTCGCGTGGTTGGCGGCGAGGATGAAAGCGCCTTTGCGCGGGATGTGATGTACGCCTTCAGCCTGCACACGCACATACGATCGGAAGAACAGGGCCAACCCTCCACGAACCGCCCATCGGGCAGGTAATAATGGCATGGGCATTCGATCGTAGAGGCCATCCTTGCCGTCGGTTTTGGAACGGCCACCGTTTTGATTTTGGAACAAGCGTTGCCGCCAAGAAGCGGATGCAGCTACCTTGCTTTTTGCCGGCTTGCGATGCCCCGCCCATGCGAAGAGGTCGCTCACCCGTGCCATCGCGGCGGCCTGCTCGTCGGAACACTTCATGCCGAAACTGCTTTCCAACTCCGTAACCAGCTGAAGCTTCATCATGCTGTCCACGCCCAGGTCGAGCGACAGGCTGCTGTCCGGATGAATCGCGGATTCCGGCCTGCTGGTGACACGACTTGCCAGTTGGATAATGAATCGCTGGGTGTCTGTGAGTTCGAGGTCGGCGGCGGACTTGGTTGCTGATTGTTTGACGGATTCGACATCAACGAAGGACGTGTGTCCGGCTCGACGTTTCAGCAGTTGCGATCGAATGACGCCTCGCCTGGCCTTCATCGTCGAGGTTTTAGGCAGTTCCGTGTCGCCGAAATGGATTGCTTGGATTCGCTGATGCGGGGGAATGGTTACGCTGATTTCCGCTACGGCTTCCCGGATCCGTTGCTCAATCGTCGAGCCGTTGGAACCTGCATATGCGGCGACGTCCGGAAGGATGACCGCATGAACCGACTCGCCGAAGCCGCATGGGTTCGGCATGCCCACGACGCAAAGCTCCTTGACATACGGGAGCGTTTGGTACCGTGCTTCGACCTCGTCGGGATAAACGTTCTTGCCCGCATCCGTTACGATCAGATCTTTGACCCGGCCCATGATGTAGTAATAACCGTCCGCATCGCGCCGGCAAAGATCGCCCGTTCGGAACCACCCGTCCTGCATCACCTCGGCCGTTGCTTGGGGGTTCTTCAGATACCCCTGCATGACCGTTGGCCCACGAGCCCACAGCTCGCCTACGCCGTCGCTGTTCGCGTTGCGGATTTCCAGTTCAACGCCCGGAACCGCTTGGCCTGCGGACCCCGGTTTGCCTCCGCCGGGCGGATTAACGGTCAAGACCGGCGACGTTTCCGTCAGTCCGTAACCTTCGCAAACCGTAAAACCCATTCGCGCAAATGCAGCATGCAACTTAGGATCCAGCGATGACCCGCCGGTGACGAACATGCGAAGACGCCCGCCAAACTGACGATGGACTCGGGCGAACAACACCTTGCCCCAACGTCGGCCCGACAGGTCGGACAAGAAGTTCAACAGACGAAATACAACCCTAGCAACCGAACCCGATGCTTGAACTTTCTGTTGAATCGATTCGTGGAAGAGCTTGAGAAGTCGCGGGACAACCATCATCACGGTCGTCCCGGTGGCCTGCATGGCTGCGACGATCTCTGGCCCTTTCAGTTGCTCCACGTAGGTGATGGTTCCACCGGAAAGCAGGGACGAGAGGAATCCGCTGGAGAATTCAAACGCATGGTACATCGGCAGGACGGACAAGTAATTTTCCGCGGAACCCATCGCGTGAACGCGCAGCAGGGATCGTACCTCAGCAAGGAAGTTGGCGTGCGTGAGCGGGACGGCTTTCGGTGCCACCGTGGTGCCCGAGGTGAACAAAATCGACGCGGTTGGGTCCGGCTCGATCGGGGTTGTCGGTGGCGCGGAGTCGTGCGATGCGCCAGGCAAGGGAACAAAGGGCTCAGCCATCCGTACGATGCCCAACGGTGGGTCGTGTTCGTTGTTACACGTAGAAGACGCCGATAACAACGCATCGAATCGGCTAGGACCTGCGCAGAGTAGCTTGGCCTCAGCGAACTGGGCGCAATCGATGACCTCTTTGGGGGGCATTTGTGGGTCCAACGGCACCGCAGTCAGTCCCGCGCGCATCGCCCCCAAATAGGTCAAGCCCCACTCCGGGCCATTCTCGCCGCATAGGGCAACACGGTCACCCACCGTACATCCACACTCTTTGAAGCGACGCGCGATATCGCCGGTTGCAGCCAACGCTTCGGCATAGGTATAACGTACCCATTTACCGTTTCGCCGGATTTGCAATGCCGCCTTGTTGCCACACAGCTTGGCGACCCGTTCAAAAGCATCGAAGATGGTTTGGGCTTCGAGTCGTGCACGGCAAATCGCCTTATCGTCTGGCTTCGTTTCATTGGCGATGGGGACGGGGCGTTGCCCGCCATCCGTCCCACCCAGTACGAATTTGCGCAGTCCGCTGATATGTCGGTTAATGACGTAGTCGGGCCAGTCGATGGCTTCCGCATCAAACGGGAACGCCTTGCGGTCTTCGGGATGCAGGGTGTCGGCAAGCGTACGCAGCCGATCGTCGAGAAACCGGCAATCGAGGTGCGTATAGGGTGAATAGATTTTGGCGTAGTACAGCAGTTGCTCAATGTGTGCAATCGTCGAGCTGATCCTGCGGCGCCAATTGGCCATTATTTTGTAGCGATCCAGCAGGGTACGGCACGCCATCGCCCACTGTAAACGTTTTTCCCACTTCATGCGGAATGCTTCATGATCGACAATCTTGAACGATCCGGTGCGTATCTCATGACCCATCTTGTCGAGCATGGGATAACGCCGAAATGCCTCAATCAAGTAGCCGCAAAATTCGCCGATGGTGACACGGTTCCGTGCACTTGAGCCGACCTGATAGACCGTCAACTCGCTTGTTCCATTGCGCGTCGGCAAAGCCGCAGCCATGGCGTTGGCGACCAAGTCAACCGGAATGATATCGATCGGAAGGTGGGGCATCGCAGGGTATTCGGGCATCTTGCCCCGGCCATAAGCAATGATCATGGGATCAGCCATGCGGAGTCCGTCGATCCAGCCGGGCATCGGTTCTTCCAGGCTACCTTCGATGATCGCGGGCCGTAAAATCACCACGGGAACGTCGCCACGCTCCCGGTTGACGACTTGCTCCCCCAACCACTTCGTGAAGGTATAGGTATCGTTCCATCCATAGCGATGGGCGTAATCCATACCCAACGCGATGAGCTGATCCCGTCGTGACCGCGGATCTTGTTCCGTTGCCGCCAATATTCGCTCACAGACGGCCTGCATCTCGTCGATGGTCGCGTTGACGTCAATGTGCTGGCCGTTGGTTGGCGCAGCGATCTCTTCGGGAATATCACCACGGCGCCGTCCGCTGACGTAGCACGTGGAGACTTGCATAAACGGCGCATTGTTGCAGTCACGTGCAAAAGCCAGGAGTCGGCGAGGACCTAGTGTGTTCAGCGAAAGGGAAAGATCGAGGCGCTCATCAAACCGCACGACAGCCGCACTGTTCACGATCAGCGTGACCTGTTGGGTCAACGCGGCGTAGTCCTCAGGTGAAAGCCCGAAACGCTCTTGGGCAAGATCGCCGCTGACCACCCGAATCTTTTCCGCGAAGAGAGGGTCAAATCGAGGCCCCAACGATGCGCGAAGCCGATCGAAGGCAGAGGAGCCCAGGACTTCCTGCTTGACACGTTCTTCAGCGGTCAGTCCATTGGATCCGGGTCGGACCAACAGATAAATGCATTCAAGGGTCGGAACGCTACGGAGCAGCTTTTCGACGAAGACCTTGGCTAGAAGTCCAGTCACTCCCGTAACCAGAAGCCGTTGGCCGCGCAAGCGGTCCGCGATGCGAGGGGTTTGGGGGTACACTGATACGATCATGGTCTACCCCTGACCTGGAACCCGCTTCTTCCATGAACCACAGTGATTTTCACAAAACAACACCATAGCAAAGCCGCATCACCATGGCGATCTGTGGTGTTTGGATACCATGCGTATCCACACATGACGCACGAATGGCTCAATGGCACGTTTCGCTGGCGACACACAACGTGATCTCCGCCCAACAGATCACGCTGGACGCCAAATTGAACCTTTAAATATAGTCAACGCCGGCCTATCTCACAACCCCCTTCTGCCCGTCGCTTTCGGAAGAAACAGCTTGACCTGCGGCACGATTGGCGGGATACGATGGTTTCCTGGAAGGTAAATGGCGGCCTGGTACGGGCCTTGTCTTGAGCCTCCCGAAGATTGAAGCTCAGGACCGCGGATGGCGCTATCTCCTTAACATGGAAGGCCTTATCGCCAGGTACCCGGAACCTAAATCGCATGAGCCTGCCCATCGCGATCCAGCGAAGCAGGCCCGTGGCGATGTTGCAGGCACGTCACGTGCTAACCGAACCACCTATCTTTCTTTGGGGTGTCACAAAAAGCGTGGGCGAGCGCCGCCATAGAATGCAACGCTCGCCCGCAGACACCTATACACCGAATGTTGAGCTTCGATCAGAATTCGGTCAAATCGCCCTTACCCTCAAGCCCCAGGAATTCCTCGGATGATATGCCTTCGCTTGATGAAGCATGGACACCTCCGTGTGGATGTAACCGATTCTTGCTGCCGGACACGACCCGTGTTGCCCCTTGACGGCCCGCCTTCGATCCCCCACTCTTCGACGATGCGGACTGCTGAGACCGACTCCCTTGGTGTCCGCCCACCAAAGAAATCAATTCATCCACCATGCCCTTGACCGCCTGCGACTGGGCAGACAATTCCTCTGCCGCCGATGCAGATTCTTCCGCACCGGAGGCGTTCTGCTGCGTCACCTTGTCCATCTGCCCGACGGCGGTATTGACCTGTTCAACACCCTGGGCCTGCTCTTCCGAAGCCCTCGCGATACCTTCAATCAGGTCGGTCACTTTGGCGACATCCCCAACAATCGCACTGAGCGCCTTGCCGACATCACCGGCCACGCCCGTACCTTCGCGGGCGCGGTTGACCGAGTCCTCAATCAAACCGGTCGTCTCCCGGGCAGCCTGGGCGGCTCGTTGAGCGAGATTACGAACCTCATCCGCCACGACCGCAAAGCCTTTGCCATGCTCACCCGCACGGGCGGCTTCCACGGCCGCATTCAAGGCCAGCAGGTTCGTCTGGAACGCGATTTCCTCGATCACCTTGATGATCTTGCTGATCTTCTCGGAGGACTCATTGATGCCGGTCATGGCCCCATTGAGCTTGGTCATGGTACTGTCGCCTTCATTGGCGGCCTGTCGGGCCTGGGCGGCAAGTTCGTTGGCTTCCTTGGCGTTCGAGGCATTCGTACGGGTCATCGCCGCCATTTCCTCCAGTGCACTGGAGGTCTCCTCCAGAGAGGACGCCTGCTCACTGGCACCTTCAGCCAACTGTTGCGAAGCCGAAGACACCTGTCCGGCGGCATCATTGACCTGATCGGCACCCTCGTTCAGACCAGTCACCACACGGGTGAGCACGCGGACAATACTGCGGACAATAAAGATCGCCAGCACAATAGCGCCGATGCATCCGATAGCGCTCACGAAAATCACGATCGTACGGGTGCCCGAAGCTTGGCTCTGGATCCCCTCGTTATGCTCCTCAGCGCACTCGTGGGCCATTTTGCCGATCACACCAAGATGCTTCTGGACTTCATGTAAAGCCGGCGTTGTCTTGGTAGTAAAAACGTTGGCGGCTTGCTCCATCCCGTTAAGCTCACGCGTCGCTTCGGCCTTGAGCTGGTCCAGATACGTCATCGTCTTGTGAAGTATGGGTGTCGTTTCCTCACAGAAAGCCTTCTGGGCAACTTCCACACGAGCCCGTGCTCTCTCTTGCTCGCGCATAGCTTCGTCAAACTCACTGGCGCGTGCGCCCCAGGCATGGTTAAGCGATTCAAGCTTCTGCGCGGTCTCCTTCAAAAGAGGATCAGTCCCAGCCTGTTTGAGCCAGCTCTTTAAGCCCGCTTGAAACGTCTTGAAACACTTTTCATATTCGGTCCGATGCGCCTGCGTACAATCGTTCGCCAACCCCACAATCGCCAAACGCAGCGCCGAAAACGGCTGGATCAGGTCGGCGTTGGTGGCCATATCGATAGCCGATACCTTGGCAAGTGCCTCGATATCATTGGCTTGTTCTGCCTTACTCTTGGCCGGATGGATAACCTTCTGTGTCGCTGTTTCAACAACGTTACACAGCTCTGAAGCCAACTTATCCCATTCAGAGACGACCTTGTTTTCGAGTGCCTCGGCTTGGGCGAGCTTATCATAGGCCAAATTCTCGCGGATCTTGTGAGCGGATTCGTGCAGCTTGCGATGCTCGGAAACCAGCGCATCGTAGGTTTTCTTGAAATCGGCATCGCCCGATTCGTATGCCTTCTTGGCCTGGCTGGAATCCAGCCACTGGCCCAATCCGCATTTTGTGGGGTCGGTCTGCACATTCAACTTCGAGTTCTTCTCGAGAAATGCAATCCGCACCGCAGCCGCCCATTTCAGGTGATCAACCTGCTTCTCAGCCAAAAAGGCCGGCAGATGGGCGTCGGCTTGCTTGAACAGCTTACCAATCTCGACGGCCGACTCGTGCAGTCTGCGGTGGGGGTCTTCAACGGCAGCCAACGACCCTTTGGCTTCAGGAATCAACTCTTCGGCTTCCTGACGGCCCCCACCGTAATACCATTGTCCGAAACCACACTTTTTCGGATCCGTCTGCACCGTCAGCTCGGTGACGTTTTCCTCCGTCAACAGGTCACTAACCTTTTTCGCCCAGTTAAGGTGATCGACTTCCCGCTGGGTAATTTCGCTCTGCAAATCGTTGGAGTGGACGGCTTCGGCCAGCCCGTCAACGATACGGCCCAAACCCAGGACCGACCAGCTCGCCACAACGCCGAGCGCAATGACAACCAAGCCAAACCCTACACCAATTCTCTTGCCAATGGTCATGTTCTTGAGCATGAAATGTGCCCCCGTGTTAACCCGTTTCCGCGAGCGTCCCTGCCCGAGACGCCTTCGCCATCCTGTCCATGCGTTGGATCCGTATCCCACCAACGCAACATGTACTACGGCGTGACGTCATCCGTTACGATGCTTACACACCGACCATTCCAGCGTTCTCGGGGTTTCAGTCGCCACAGCAACTTATGGTAAAAAGAAATGACACAGCCATAACCGCTATGGGCATGGTACCCCTAACACCCATAACTTCCGACCCGTAATGGCCTTCGAAAATCGACCAAACTCCTGAGCTGACTCGATTCGATTGACGAGCGCAGCCCCTTGTGACCGGTTAGGGTATCGCCCCTGTCTGTGGTCTGCATAAGTAAAAACAAAGGGGCGGGCGGGGCTATTTTTCTTTTCCGAATACGCTGTAAAATCCAATGGTTATAGGAGCACGATCGAGGACCACGCCGTGGTTATCGGTACGACAGAGGGGCTCGCCAACACCCAATAGCAGAGACGAAGAACCTTCGGAAGTGGGGTCTGGCCAAATAGGCCTTCCTGTGTTACGTTAGTATACGTCGTTGCCGTGTGAAGCGGCCTTTCTTACCTCCGATTGGTGTTACGAACGACGGCCTATTATGCCTGCAGCTACTATCGAAGCGATCGCGTCGTGCGGCGTGGTTGGAGCCGGCGGTGCCGGTTTCCCCACACACGTCAAACTCCGTGCTCAAGCGGAAATCATCATCCTGAATGCAGCCGAGTGCGAACCTCTACTGCACAAGGACAAGGAGATGCTTCGGGCCTATCCGGATGAAGTCTTGGCCGGGCTGAATCAAGCGTGCCAACTCGTTGGTGCCCGCGAAGCGGTTATCGGTATCAAGTACAAGTATCACGACGTGATCGAGACTCTGCGAACCAAGCTGCATCCGCAGATGCGGATCGCGGAATTGACGGACACCTACCCGACCGGCGACGAGTTCGTCCTCGTCTACGATGTCACCGGTAAGATCATTCCGCCAGGCAAGATCCCCCTGGCCGTGGGCACGGTCGTGATAAATGTAGAGACCGCCTACAACATCGCCCGAGGTGTCCCGGTCACAGAGAAGTTCCTCACGATCGCCGGCGCAGTCAACAATCCCACTACGATCCGCGTACCGGTGGGCATCACCTACCGCGAAGCAATCGACATGGCTGGCGGTGCAAATGTGCCCAACCCGGTCACGATTTCCGGCGGCGTCATGATGGGCCGGCTCGTCACGGATTTCAACGAGCCCATTACGAAAACAACGGGCGGACTCATTGTACTCAACGACGATCATCAGCTTGTACAGCGCTACACGCGATCTTGGAAAGCCATCGCCCGCATCGGCGCCAGTGCGTGCGACCAATGCTCGTTTTGCACCGAGCTCTGCCCGCGGTACCTTCTGGGCCATCCGATCGAGCCGCATCGGGCGATGCGTTCGCTCGAATTTAGCATGAACGGCGAAGCGAACGTCATGGGCACACAGTTCTGTTGCGAGTGCAACCTCTGCTCCATGATGTCATGCCCCGAAGATCTCGACCCGAAGAACGTCTGTACCCAAAACAAGCGTCGTCTGGCCGACGAAGGTAAGCGATGGGACGTGGAAGCGAACCCCGTCCGGGCCAAGCTCCACTTCGAGAATCGTCGCGTACCGGTCAGCCGGTTGATTCGAAAGCTCGGATTGACCCCGTTTGAAAACAAGGGCCCGCTGAACGGCGAGACATTGAAGCCCAAGCGCGTAACGTTGCCGTTGAAGCAGCATGTGGGACCCCCGGACGAACCCACGGTCTCCGTAGGCGATCGGGTCAAAGCGGGTGACGTCGTCGCCAAGCCGGCCCAAGGGCAACTGGGGGCAGTAATCCATGCGAGCATCGCCGGGAAAATCACGCAAGTCGCCGATGCGATCGTGATTGAGGCTTGAGGGCACCGTCGCGTTGGTGGCGGTTACGAAGAGACTTTTTCACCAGTAAAGTGTTGGCATCGGCGGGCTCAAAGCCGGCCGAAAAAGTTCGGAAGTAAAGCATCATGCATGAAGCCATCGGGATGATCGAAGTCACCAGCATCGGGATGGGGTATCAGGCCCAGGACGCCATGCTCAAGGCCGCTGATGTCGAACTGGTGCTTGGGCGGACGATCTGCTCCGGCAAATACATCAACGTGGTCACCGGGCGGGTAGCGGCCGTTCAGGCTAGCGTGGAAGCGGGCCTCGACGCCATCCCGGACGGCGTCATCGACCACATGGTCATCCCGAACGTGCATGAAAGCGTCTTTCCCGCCCTGGGCCAATCCATCCAAATCGGCGATACCAAACCCGGTGCGGTGGGCATTGTCGAGACCTTCTCCGCCGCCAGCATCCTCGAAGCCGCCGACGCCGCCGCCAAAGCGTCCGCGATCACGCTCTTTCGGATCCACATCGCCATGGCCGTGGGCGGCAAAGGCTTCGCCCTCATGACCGGCACCGTGAGCAATTGCAGAACCGGCGTCGAGACCGCCGCCGCCGTCGCCCGCGAGAAAGGCCTGCTCGTCTCCGCCGTCGTCATCCCCGGCCCCAGCCCGGAGCTTTTCTCCGACTACATTTGATCCCCCTGGACAGTTAACCTGGTATGGAAAAACACCAAAAGCCGTCAGCAAATTCGCTCCTGCCTTGCCGTCGCCAGTTCATGGCCAATAACGGGAACAGCCGATACAATATGGTTGAATAACGAGGTCAAGCTGGGACACTCCAATGTTGAAATCGCTTGAAATCCAGAATTTCCGATCTTGTGTCAAA
>Ga0180434_10004747_pt1 | contig 16374 bp, 9 predicted proteins | sample SS_ome_7_FD_132453 | JGI IMG/M metagenome (GOLD analysis project Ga0180434, IMG submission 132453) | Hypersaline lake sediment archaeal communities from the Salton Sea, California, USA - SS_1_D_2 metaG | ecosystem: Environmental > Aquatic > Non-marine Saline and Alkaline > Hypersaline > Sediment...
ATCGCCATTGCCGCGCGGGATACCGGCGGCGCACGATTTGCTCTGCCTTCGCCCGGTTCGACGACGTACACACCACGAAGCCGGCACGCCGTTAGGTCGCGAGGATGTTTTTTCCCCTGTTGTTCGCTGCGGGTGGCCTCCTGGTCTGGGCCGCGATCGTGAAAGGACCGCGCACGGCCGTCGCCTGGGCGTGGTGCCTGGGGCTGTTGTTGCCCGAGTGGATGTCGCGCTATTTCGGCCCGGTCGAGTTCGATCTGCGCACCTCGCTGATGCTGGTTGCGTTGGCGTGCGCGGTGTTCGCGTTGCCCGTCGGCACGCCACGGCGCCTGGTCGCGACCGACTGGGTGATGGCCGTGTTGGTCGTGGTCTTGGCCGCGTCGCAGACGGCGGCGTTGGGGTGGCGGCCGACGGTCTTTGTCGGGATCGGGTTCGTTTGGGTCTTGCCCTATGTGGCGGGACGATTCGCGTTTTCCGCAGCCGACGACAATCGGCAGTTGGTCGCGGCCGCGGCCCTAGCCTGCCTGATCTTGAGTGTCTATTCGGCGTGCGAGTCGCTCGCGCGTGCCAATCCGGTCGTGGAGTTGGCCGGCAGCTACGACCCAGGCGGCGGTGTGGAAGGCTATCGCTGGGGCCTTCGTCGCGCGACAGGTCCGGTCGACCACCCCATCTTTTTTGGGATGCTCTTGGTGCTGCTGTTGCCGTGGGCGTTGGAGGCGGCCCGCCGCGCCCGCGCCGGCGAGGGGCCGTGGTGGTGGAAGCCGTTGCCGTGGCTGAATGGTCTAGGCGTGCTCGGCACACTGTCGCGCGGCCCGTTGCTGGCGGCCGGCGCCACCCTGGTAACGGCGGCCTTCTTCTACCGGCCGCAGTGGCGCCTCGCCCTGGCGGCGATGGTGCTTGCGGCAGCCGCGACGGCATTGACGGCCCGGGCGGTGGTGGTCGATCTGTTGGAGATCGGGGTTGACGATGTGCCTACAGTTCAATCGACGATCGTTGTCAACGGCCAGATGTTCCAATACACCGGCACGCGGCACCGACTGCTGCTGTTCGAGGTCTACCGGGATTCGATGGCGCACGCCGGCTGGCTCGGATACGGCGTCCGGGAGGAAAACGATTTTCCGCATGTGGAAGACCATTTGCGTGGGCTGTTTGCGTCGGTGGACAATCACTACATGTTTACTCTGTTGAGTGCCGGCTACCTGGGATTGGCGGCCCTCCTCGCATTGGGGGTCGCGGGGGTGGGGCATCTGCTATCGCATGCCGTTCGCGGTAAACCGTCGGAAGTGCTGCTGGAGGCGGCCATGCTGGGAGCCCTTGGCGGCGAACTGGTCCTGCTGCTGACCGTCTGGTTCAGTCCCACGTTCGGCTTTGGGCTGTTGTTCAGTGTCGGTCTGGCAGGCAGTTGGCGCGCGGCACAGACGGCCAGCGAGCCGCGCGTGACGTGCGCGTGTGCTTCGCGACGGCTTGTGCGGGGGCATGCGGACGCTTCGGCGGCGTGAAAGGAGGGGAAGCATGGAAAACATTCCATCGAGAAACATGCACCCGCTGTTGCAACCGCCGGCGCGCGGCGGCGTTCCGGCGGAGGCCATCCCCTTGGCCCAGCCGCGCCGGATCCTAGGCGCCGCCGCTATGCCCAAGCAGGAGGTGTCGCTGGCGAGCATGTTGCGGCGACGTTGGAAGTGGCTGAGTTTCGCGACACTGCTGAGTGTGGCCGCCGGATGGTATGCCGCCACGTACTACGCGAGCAACAGCTGGCAGTACGAGACCAAGCTGTTGTACAGTCCGCTGATGGCCGCCCACCCCGACTACGTGCCGCCCGATTTGAACACGCTGGCCGACTTGTTTACCTCGCAGGACCTGGTCGCGGCCTTGCGAAGCGAATTTGCTCCGGAGGCGCCGCCGCGGCGCGTCGTTGCGGCCATGGCGACGAGAGTACCCTACGGCTCCTCGACGCTTGCGGTCCGGCTGACCTGGCACGACCCGGAGCTGGCCGAGAAGATGCTTACCCGCGCCGTGGGCTTTTTCCGCGCCGACGTCGCCCGAGTGCAAAAGCTCGGGCTGGATCGCTGCGTCGACGATTTCCAGGTCGGCCTGGTGCGCAGCGACCGGAACCTTCAGGAGGCCAAGAACGACGTCGACGCCTTCAACCGCAAGCACCGCATCGTCGACATCAAGAAGGACATGCAAGACCTGCAGGCGGATATCCGCAAGTACGCCCAAGAGTTGGCCATGGCTCGAAGTGAGCTGGACAACTGCCAGGCGCAACTCGATCGGCTGACCAGCCTTTCCTCGTCCGACGCCAAAGATACCGAAGAGGCGGCCGAAAACGGCCGGCGCCGCTCGGCGGCAATGGCCGGATTCGAATTGGAGAAGCGAACCTTTCTGAAGGAACTGATTCAGAACGAGAAAGACCGCGTTTCCACCGAGGTCCAACTGGAACTGCTGGCCAAGGAGTACAAGCGTGCCAAGGCGCTGCACGAGAAGCAGTATATCAGCCAAGCGGAATTCGAGAAGATCGAGGCTCAGTACAACACGCTTCTGACCCTGGAACGGGACAAAGACGTGCAGCGCTGGCACGGCGAGGTCGCGCGGATCGAACAACGGATGCCTGACCTGCTGAAGAGCCATCTGCGCTTCGGCGGCAGCGACCCCAAGGGACTGGCCCAACTGGCGACCGACCTGGAATTGCAGATGGTGGCCGCCGAGGGCAAGGTCGCGTGCCTGGAGCAAGTGCTCGCCCAACAGCAGGGCGATCTGCAACGACTCCAGACGGTCCGCCGCGAGGCGCTGGAACTCGACGGTCGCGTGCAGATGGCCCTCGGCCAACGTCATCGCGTGGCGACCCGGCTGGCGGAATTGAAGCAACTTCAGGCATCCACCCTCGACGCCTTTACTGAGGTGCAGCCGATCCGGCTCGCCCTCGACGGCGTCCAGTCCAACGCGAAGAAGCTGTTTGTGCTCGGGTTCGCACTCTGTGGCATGGTCCTTGGCGCGCCGGTGTTGCTGTTGGAACTGGCGGCGCATCGGGAGCGGCCGCTGGACCGGGCCGCGCGGCAACTCGGCCTGCCCGTGTTGGCGCGCGACGTCGTTCGGCCGACGCGCCGCGTTGCCAAGGACGAACCGCGGCGACTGCTGGCCTTGCGCATCCAGCAATCGGCCGCGGCGGCTGGATCGGTCGTTCTGTTCAGCAGCATCAACCGCAAGGCGTCCGTGCCGAAACTGCTCACCCGGCTGGCCGAGTGCCTGGCGAAGCGTGGCGAGCGGATCCTGCTGGTCGACGTCGCGCATCAGCCGAAGGGCCGTCCCCATTTTGAGGGCCTGTTGCCCTGTACGACCGCCAACGGCAACCCGAACAACCAAGCCGGCAGCAAAGGCAAGCACAACGGGCGTTGCCCCGGTATCGCCGACTACCTGGCCGACAATCGGCTCAGCCCGGACGAGCTGATCCAGTCGACCTGCCTTCAGGGGGTCGATTGCCTGCTGCCCGGCAGGGCCGCCATGCCGTCCGAGGCACTGGCGACAAAGGGGCTGACCGAATTGCTTCAGAAGCTCCGCGAGAAATACGGCCTGGTCCTGCTCGCCGGACCCAGCGCCGCGAACACGGTCGACCTGGAACTGTTGGCGGCCCGGGCCGACGGGATCGTCTTCGTCACCTGGGGTAAAGGCACATGTTTCCCCGGCGCTGACGAGGCCGTGGCGAATCTCGTGGAACTTAACGCGCCGATTTGGGGCGTAGTCGGATAGAACAACGCAAAACGGTCCACGGGGACTATCCCAATTTCGCGGCGGCGGAGGGCATTCCTCCCGGACAACGCTCTTTCGCCGGGAGAATGAAACTGTCCCCTTCGGCCAGTCGAACCAAGTGCAGGAACGCCTATGACGACCGTATCGATCCTTATTGCCGCCATCCTGGCCGTCCCGCTGGTCCTGTTGGTGGCGGAATGCTGTGCGGCGATGCTCCCGGTGCGAGCGTCGCCAACGACCGAGGGGGGGCGCCGGCCGCGGGTCGACGTGCTCATCCCCGCGCACAACGAGGCCGAGACGCTCGCCCACACGCTGCCGCCGTTTCTGGGCCAGTTGGAAGGCGACGATCGCGTTTGGGTCGTCGCCGATCACTGCGACGATCGAACGGCCGAAGTCGCCGGCGCGCTGGGGGCTCGCGTGCTTCCGCGCCAGGAAGAAGGCCAACGGGGGAAAGGCTTCGCGCTGGCCTTCGGCGTGGCGGCGATGGCCGAGGAGCCGCCCGAGGTCGTCATCGTCATCGACGCCGATTGCACACCCCAAGGCGGCGCCATCGACCGGCTCGCGCGGGCGGTCGCCCATCACGCCGCGCCGGTGCAAGGGCGCGACCAAATACTCGCGCCCGCGGCAGCGAGTCCTGGCGACCGAATTTCGCACGCTGCCACCGTGCTGAAGAATCACATCCGGCCGCTGGGGCTTTCGCGGCTGGGGCTGCCGTGCCTGCTTGCCGGCACCGGCATGGGCTTTCCCTGGGACATTCTCCGCGACGCGCGGCTGGCCACCGGCCACATCACCGAAGACATGCTGCTTGCCGTCGAATGCGTGATCGCCGGCAAGGCACCCCGGTATTGCCCCGGGGCGGTGTTTGTTTCGAGCCTGCCGGCCGACCCGCACGCAGTCCGGACGCAGCGTACCCGGTGGGAGCACGGCCATCTGCAGGTGCTTTTCACCCAGGTGCCCCGGGTCGTTTTTGCCGCGTTGCGCAACGGGCGGCCGTCGTTGCTGGTGACGGCGTGCGATTTGGCCATCCCGCCGTTGTCGCTGCTGGCGATCGCCTCCTCGGCGGCCATGGCGGCGGCCGTCGCCATGGGCCTTCTCGGCGCGGGTTGGGGGCCCGCGACGATTCTGGCGTCCGCCGGCACGCTGGCGTCGACTGCGGTCGTTGCGGCCCTGTTTCGCCATCTGCCGGAGATGTCGTGGAAATGGCTGCTTGCCATCCCCCGGTATGTGATTGGCAAGCTGCCGATTTACGTTGCCTTTCTTTTCCGCCGGCAGCGTGCGTGGGTGCGTACGGCCCGCGAGTCGAACCGGCCGGCAACCACCCTGGGAACCGGAACATGACGTCTGCATCGCGAAAACGACTTGCCGTCGTCGTGGTGAACTACCGGACGGCCGCCATGACGCTCGATTGTCTGACGTCACTGGAGGCCCAGATCGATCCGGCCCGCGACGTGGTGGCCTTGGTCGACAATGCGTCGGCCGACGGCTCGGCGGAGAAACTCGCGGCGGCCGTGACCCAGCGCGGCTGGCAGACGTGGGTACGCCTGATCGAAGCGGACGCCAATCGCGGGTTCGGCGCCGGCAACAACATTGCGTTGCGGGCCGTCGACGCCGACTATTACCTGCTACTAAACAGCGACACGCTGGTTCAGCCGGGGGCACTGAGCTCATTGCTTCGGACTGCAAACCGCGAGCCGTCGGTTGGGTTGTGGGGACCGCGTCTGGAAGGAGTCGACGGCAGCGTCCAGGTAAGTTGTTTCCGCAACCATTCGCCCATTTCCGAGCTGATCGACGCGGCCGCCACCGGCCCGATCACGCGGCTGCTCGCCCCGTTCGATGTTCCGCTGCGCAATGCCGATGCTCGGAGCCGGCCGGGCTGGGTCAGTTTTGCCTGCGTCCTGGTGCGGCGGCAGGTCTTCCAGCAGATCGGCCTGCTCGACGAAGGCTACTTCATGTACTTCGAAGACGCGGATGTTTGTCGTCGGGCGTGTCGGGCCGGCTGGGGGATTCGTTACTGCCCGGAGGCGCGGGTGGTGCATCTGGTCGGTGGCAGTTCGGCCGTCGACGCATGCACGGCTGCCCGGCAGCGGCTGCCCGAATACTACTACCGCTCGCGCACCCGCTACTACGCGAAGTTCTATTCCCGGCCGGGCCTGCTTGCGGCAAACGTGCTGTGGCTGACGGGGCGCTCGATCGCGTGGCTCCGCGAACCGCTCGGCAACAAGCGCCCCCACGCCCGGGCGTGCGCGGCGCGGGATATTTGGTCCGGCTTCCGCCGACCCCGGCAGCCGTGGCTCGCCGCGGCCCGGGCCGCCGAAGGAGAAGGAGCCCCTTGACCATGCCGTCCTTTCCTGAATCCCACACGCGATCGGCCGCCACCGACGCAGCGCCTGCGGCGAGTGCGGCTTCGCGGCCGGCGCGGCTCGGCGTCGTGGTGATCGGCCGCAACGAGATGCCGCGGTTGCGACTCGCGCTTTTGGCAGCCTGCCGCGAGACCGACCGGGTCGTCTATGTCGATTCCGGGTCGACCGACGGAAGCGTTGCCTTTGCGCGGCGGTTGGCGGTCCCGGTGGTCGATCTGGATCCGGCGTTTCCGATGAACGCGGCCCGGGCGCGCAATGCGGGCTTCGACCGGCTTCAGGCCGAGATGCCGGACGTCGAGTACGTCCAGTTCGTCGACGGCGACTGCGAGTTGGAGCCGGGCTGGCTCGAACAGGGCGTCCGCGAACTCGACACCCAACCCGACCTGGCGGTCGTGGCCGGCCGATGCCGCGAACGGTTCCGCGCCGATTCGATCTACAACCGCTTGTGCGACATCGAGTGGGACGTGACGCCGGGCGAAAGCAAGGCGTGCGGCGGCAACGCGATGATGCGTGCGTCGGCGCTGCGGCAGGTCGACGGCTTCAATCCGGCGATCCCGGCCGGCGAAGAGCCTGAACTGTGTGTGCGTCTGCGGCAGCAGGGATGGCGGATCGTGCGGCTGGACCGGGAAATGGTGCGGCACGACGCCCAAATGTCCCATTTCGGCCAATGGTGGAAGCGTGCGGCCCGGGCTGGCTACGCCTATGCGCAAGGCTCCTCGCTGCACGGCAAGCCGCCCGAGCGCCACTGGGTACGCGAATCGCGGAGCATCTGGTTCTGGGGCCTGGGGGTTCCGGTGACGGCCTTCGGACTGGCTCCGGTCAGCGGAGGATGGAGCCTGTTGGTGCTGGGCGGGTATCTTGTGCTGGCCGGCCGCGTCTTCTGCCATTGCCGTCGACGGGAGTCCCACGCCTCGGACGCGGCACTTTACACCATGTTCACGATCCTCGGGAAATTCCCGCAGGTGCTCGGCCAGATTCGCTTTCACGCCGCGCGCCTCTTGGGCAGAACGCTTTCCCGCCACGAATCACTCCACCGGTCCACACGCGTCCACCGCATGGATAACGCGTCATCAGGTTGAGAAGACGTTTCTCATTCCGAGAATCTCGCGGCTGAAAACCGGCGGTTGGGGCAAGTCAACGGGGCCAGTTTGGCCGTAACGCCCCCTGGCACGCGAATTGCCCCGGCAGCGATGTAGCGTCGAATGCCGGTAGTTCGACGTTTGACGCCGACGCGCCGTGACTTTGAAAGCGAAGCTCCCGCTGAGCCGCACATCCGCGGTGGTTCAGCGGCTCGGCCGGAACCTCGGCCTCCCGAGCTTGGAGCGACGGAACGTAGTTATCCAATGCCATCATCACCCCTGATTCGCCTATGTCCATGGATTGTTTGCCGCCGGAAGCAGCACAGGAGGCGTCGCGCCGGTCCGCCGGTGCGGAATCGGTTGTCAAGGTTTTGGGCCTGCCGCTTGCGCCGCTGAGCTTTTTGGAAACGCTCGATGAGGTCGAGCGACTGATCAACCAGGCGGAGCCCGCCTTCTTCATCACGGCCAATACGCACTACGCCATGCTTTCGGCCAGCGAGCCCGCATTGCAGGCAGTCAACGCCGAGGCGGCCTTCCTGGTCGCCGACGGCATGCCGCTGGTTTGGGCCGCGCGCTTGCTGGGGCGGCGACTGCCGGAGCGGGTGGCCGGCGCCGACCTGGTACCCGCCCTCTGCGCCAGGGCAGCCGATCGCGGATTTCGCGTGTTCCTGCTCGGCGCCGCGCCGGGGGTTGCCCTGGAAGCGGCCGATCGACTGCAAGCGCGAGATCCGGCGCTGAACATCGTTGGGGTCGAATTCCCACGGATCGACGAACTCGCTGCCGAACAGCACGAAGAACTCGCCGAACGCATCCGCGAGTCGCAGGCCGACCTGTTGTTCGCCGCCTTGGGGCAACCCAAGGGCGAACTCTGGTTGGCTCGGCACTATCGCGAGTTCGGCCGCGCGGTCTGCGTGCAGGTGGGGGCATCGCTCGATTTTGCGGCGGGCAATGTCTGTCGCGCGCCGCGATGGATGCAAAAGACCGGACTGGAATGGGGGCATCGCCTTTACCGAGACCCCCGCCGTTTGCTGACCCGCTATGCACGTAACGCCGCCTTCCTGGCCGCGACGACCCTGCGAGGAGGCATCCGACGCGCGTTGGCCGTCGTCGGAGAAAGCAGTCGGGCGTGGCGGTTGTCGTCGGAAAACGGATCTCCTGAAGGCACCGAGGGCAGAATGTCATGAGCTTGCCAGCCGATCTGGTCGGATTGAACGATACTCGACAGCCGATCGCCGTGCCGACTCCGCCGGCGGCGCGCGATGTCGCCAAAGCACCGCGTCCGTCGACGTTCGTCCGCACCGGTGCCACACAGGCCCCAATGCGGCTGTGGTACGAACGCAGTAAGCGAGCTGTGGATATCGTGCTGGCGGTTTCCGCCTTGGTCGCGTTGTCGCCGTTGTTGGTGGGCGTCGCGCTGTTGATCAAGCTGGCGGATTTCGGGCCCGTCTGCTTCGCCCAGACGCGCGTAGGCCGCGGCGGACGGCATTTCCGGTGCTACAAGTTCCGTTCGATGGTCCCCAACGCCGAGGCCATGAAGGAACAGGTGAAGGATATGAACCATCACGGCGACGGTGTAACCTTCAAAATACCGCGCGACCCTCGCCTCACGCGAATCGGGCGGCTACTGCGCAAGACCAGCATCGACGAGTTGCCGCAACTCTGGAATGTGCTGCGGGGCGAGATGAGCATCGTCGGGCCGCGGCCGCCGGTCCCGTCCGAGGTGGCCCAATACTCGCTACGGCATTTGCGTCGATTGGAAGTTGTCCCCGGGCTGACCTGCATTTGGCAAGTCAGCGGCCGTAGCGATGTGGCCTTCGAGCGGCAGGTCGAAATGGACCTGTACTACGTCGACAACCGTGGCCTCTGGCTCGACCTGAAGCTGATCGCCCTGACGATTCCCGCGGTCATCTCGGCCAAAGGGGCCTATTGAGGGTCCGGGGGCCGGGGCCACTATGGCTTTGTCGCCGGAGGACTTGCACCGCATCACTCTCTAGCTCGACAGCAACTCCGAGTTCCTCGGCGCCTACGAGAAGGCGGATGCGCAGGTCCCCGGCGAGTTGGTTGAGGCGTCGCTGGAGTAGAGCGCGATCGCCACGCAACGGCGGCCGGAAAGCTGGGGCCAGCCTTGGGAGGCGGTTTCGATTCTCAAGTGACCGGCCTCCAATCAGTGTCGCGCCGATTTGCCGAAATGGATCGGCCTCCAATAGCCCAGCGCCGTGCTAGCGTTTGTCGTTGCGACAAAGTGTCGCGGTCGGTCTCCTGCTCCGGAAGCACATACCGGAGAGGCTGCGAAAGGATGGGACGGGCTCCGAACTGTACCCGCGACAATGCCGCAAAGTCGGCTTGATGCGCGGTACCTGTCTCAATGTGCTTCACAGCCGCGGAGGTCACGGCCTTGGCGGCTGGTCACAGGGAACTGTCCACTTCGGCCAACGGGCAACGCGGCCATCTGACCATGGGCCAACAATCTCTCAACGTGGCGCCAACACACCCGACCTCGTCGGGGGCGGGAATCACACGACCGGCCGGCGAATCCCCCGGGTCACCACGCCGGCCATGAAGACAGTCATCGCAAGCACGAACGCCGGCATCGCGACGTTGTTGACCGCGGCAACGCCCAATTGGCCGGCCACGGCAGCCACCATCGCAATTCCGAAAACCAAGAGTAGCCAAATCGACATTCTTTCATTCCAAGGGAGGTTAGAGGTCGTAACGGCAAGGAAACACAATGACAACAGGCCGGCTTCTCCGTCGGCTCTACATCCTAGCGCCGATGCGGCTGTAGACAAGCCCTGTCTCTCCCAGGGAAGCATTCATCCAGGGGCTCGACTCTTGCCCGGTGCGGAAAATGTACATAGTGAGGGCGGACGCGGGTCGGTCAGGGTGCTTTTGTGCTCGTGCGCCCAGCGGGAGAGATACGCCGTCCGGAAGACAGAAGGAGCAGCGATGGGTCCGAAGCCATTGGCAGGGCACCCGGAAACAGTCACCACGACCGCCCCTCCCGATGACGAGATTGTGCAGTTCCAGCTCGATACCGAACTCGATTTGGCTGGCAATGAGCAGGGAGAGCGGCTTGTCGTCACGGCGACCGCGTTTGGTGTCGGACCGCGCACAGGCACGGGCCGGTCGACGCGGCGATGGCACTTGAGCGAAGCAGACGATTTTCGGGTGGACCGGGTGGTCGGCTCCTGCTTCCTGCAAGCCCGGATCGACGGCCGCTGGGTCGACGTGCTCCGTAGCCCCGGCGATCTGGGCGGCCGATTGGGCGAAACCGTTGCCACGCTGCATGCCCTGCGTCGCACCGAGGAAGCGCGGCGGTCGGCGTCGTCCAACGGCAACGGCCAGCCGCCTTCGGCGGCGAGCGATCCCCCCCGGGCCGACGATTCCGACGATCAGCCCTCGGCTCGCCGATGGCAAACCGTCCGCCGGGTGCTTGCGCTGGTGCATCCTTTCCGCCGAAGCGCGCTGTTGCTGCTGACGCTCTCGATCTCGGCGGTCGTGATCGACATTGCTCCGCCGATGCTCCAGCGGTTCCTCGTCGACGAAGTGCTCATCGCCGACCAAAGCGAGACGCGCATGCAGGACTTGCTGTTGCTGCTTTTGGCGATTGTCGTCGGCCTGTTTCTCTTCCGTGTAGTCGCCGGATTGCTGGCAATGTGGAAAGGCTGGATTGCCAGCCGGGTCGGCACCACGCTGACGGCCAATCTGCGAAACCAGCTAGTCGAGAAGCTCAACTCGCTTCCGATGACTTTCCACGACCGCAACCAGGTCGGCATGCTGATGAGCCGCGTCGCCTACGACACCGAAGCCCTCCATACGCTCGTCCACCACATGACCAGCGGCTTCCTGTTGCAGGTCTTGCAGTTGCTCGGCATCGGGCTGATGCTTTTCTATCTCAACCCGAAGCTCGCGCTGGTGACCATGCTGCCGATGCCGTTGGTGGTGGCCGGCAGTTGGTACTTCACCCGCTACCTCTATCCGCGGCACCAGCACTACTGGGAGGCGGTGGGCAAGCAGGCTTCGGCGCTGACCGACATGCTCTCGGGCATCCGCGTGGTGAAGGCCTTCGTGCAGGAAAACCGCGAGAATGAGCGTTTCCGGTCTTCTAGCGGACGCCTCCGCGATTCGCGCCAGACAGTCGATATCTCCACGGCCACCTTCTCATCGGTCATGGGATTCGTCTTCGGGCTTGGCGGCTTGGCCGTCTGGTACATCGGCGGCCGCGACGTGTTGGCCGACCAGATGACGCTCGGGTCGCTGATGGCCTTCCTCGCCTACCTCGCAATGTTCTATGCGCCGCTGACCTCATTGGCCGAATCGACCACCTGGTTCAGCAACTTCCTCAGCGCCAGCCACCGCATCTTCGAGGTGCTCGATACGGCCGGAGAATCTGAGCCGGGCGACGATTCGCTCGACCATGCGGTCCCGCCGGCGCGGGGCGAGGGACGTGTTGAATTCGACCACGTCTGGTTCGGCTACCAGGAGAACCTGCCGGTCGTTCGCGACGTCAGCCTGCGGATCGAGCCTGGCGAGCTGATCGGCATTGTCGGCCGCAGCGGCTCAGGCAAGTCGACGCTGGTCAGCCTGATCGGGCGGCTGTACGAACTCCAGCAGGGGCGCATCCTGGTCGACGGGGTCGATGTTCGCGCGTACGGCGGCCGACAGCTTCGCCGCCGGATCGGCATGGTCCTGCAGGAGCCCTTCCTGTTCCGCGGCTCCGTGGCCCAGAATATCAACTACGGCAACCATGACGGCTCGGCGGAGGACACGTTGCGGGCGGCCAAATATGCCGACGCCCACGACTTCATCATGCGGATGCCGCTGGCCTACGAGACGCAGCTCGGCCAGGGCGGCTCCGGACTCTCCGGTGGCGAGCGGCAGCGGCTGTCGATCGCTCGGGCCATGATGTTCGACCCGCCGATCCTGATTCTCGACGAGGCCACCGCCAGCGTCGACGCCGAATCGGAGAAGGCGATCCGCGATGCCGTCCGCCGGTTCGCCACAGAGCGGACGACTCTCATCATCGCCCACCGGCTCTCGACGCTCAAAGGGGCCGACCGCATCCTCGTGTTCGACCAGGGCCAGATGATCGAGCAAGGCTCCCACGAACAGCTGATGGAGCAGGGCGGCCTTTACGCCAGCCTGGTCAACATCCAGTCGAATTTGACCGCGAATCGTCGGCTGGCGCGGTCGCTGGTTGGCACACGCGAACATGGCGCATCGGACTCGCTCGACGCGGCCTTTTCGTCCGAGGACGGCGACGAGCCGATCGACAGTTTTTCGCCCGATGGCAATGAGCCATACGTCGAGGATGAGCCGTCGCGATCCGAGAACGAGTTGGCACACTGCGAATTGCAATGGCTTGAGCCGGCCGACACACTAATCGAGCCGGGACACGACGGGGGCCTTTTCGTCTGCTTCGGGGGCGACGATTGGGATGACGTGTTTCCAGTCCGTGCGTTCCCGGCTAGCCACGACCAGCGATTCATCAGTCTGCGTCATCGCGACCCGATGGGCCGCGACCACGAACTTGGTATGATCCGCGAACTTGCGTCGTGGTCGCCGTCCGTGCGCCACGCCGTCGCTCGCTTGCTGCACCGGCGGTACCTGCTGCGGCATATCCGCGAGATTCGCTCCATTCGGGCGGAAGCGACGACGTTAATCTTCGTCGTGGTCGTCGAAGGCGGTGTGATACGGTTCATCTTGGAAAAGAACAATGAGGGCTTTCAGCCCTTTGGCGGTGGCGGGCTCCTGCTGCGCGACGTCCAAGGCAATTGCTATGTGATTCCCGAGCTGAGGGCATTGCCCACGCAACAGCAGCGACTTCTGGCACTTTACCTGGGCGACTGAATAGCCGCGCTCCGTCGTCGCCAGCTTGGGACAAAAACTTCGTAAGCCGATTTGTAATGGTTCGAGCGTGATTTCCCGGCGAGGCCGAAGGGGCTGTCCATCGATGAGCGAAACGATCACGCACTCCCCAGGAACTACTCGGCGCCAATGGGGCGGCCTCCGACGTCGCAAGAGGACGCACGACGCTTTTCTCAGCTTGCTCGAATGCCAAGAGGAGCCGATTCGGGCCGACCTGTTCAGCCTGGAACAGTTGCGACGTCGGGCGCGGGCGTTGGCCCATTGGCACCGGCTGGTTGCCCGGCCGCAACGCGACCGTTTGCTCCCGCGGCTTCACGAGAACGCTCGCATTCTCGAAGAAACCTACCGCCTGCTCGACCGCGCGGCCGCCGAGCAGCAGGAGATCAGCCCGGCCGGCCAGTGGCTGCTGGACAACTACTACCTGATCCACGACCAGATCAGGATGGCCCGGCAGCACCTGCCGCGGAAGTACAGCATGGAGTTGCCCCAGCTTGCCGGCGGGGCCCATGAGCGGTCTCCACGGGTCTACGACCTGGCCTTGGAGCTGATCAGCCACGTCGACGGCCAGAGCGACCCGAGCAACCTCGAGCCGTTCGTCGAAGCATACCAGGCCGTCACGCCGCTGACGCTGGGCGAACTCTGGGCCGTACCGATCATGCTGCGGCTGGCGCTGATCGAGAACCTGCGGCGCACCGCGCTGCGCCTTGCCCGACAACACTGCGACCGGCAACGGGCCGACATCTGGGCCAATCGGCTGTTGGAGGCGTCGCGCGAGCCGTTTGAGCAGTTCCTCCACGTGGTGGGCGAATTGACCGAAGGGGGACTCTCCCTGCGAGCCGCCTTCGTCGCCCGACTGACGCAGCGGCTGCAAGGGCGGCTGGCCCAGGATAGCCCCGTGTTCCGATGGCTCCGAGAAAGCCTGGCCGATAAGGGCCACACGCTCGAGCAGTTGATCCATGTCGATATGCAGAATCGCGCGGCCGACCAGATCTCGATGGACAACAGCATCTCCAGTCTTCGCTCGCTCGACGCGATGGACTGGAAGGAGTTCGTCGAAGATCAAAGCGTCGTCGATCGCATCCTGCGCCAGGAGGCCTCAGGGCTTTACCCGAAAATCGACTTCACCAGCCGCGACCGCTATCGGCACGTAATCGAATCGCTCGCCAGGCGCAGCGGTCGAAGCGAGGCAGACGTGGCCCGGGCCGTGGTCGATCTTGCGCGCAAGCTGCCTGCCGACATCGAAGCCGCCACGATGCGCCAGACAAGCCCACAACGCCATATCGGGTACTACCTGGTCGACCGCGGACGGGCCCTGTTGGAGAAGAGCATCGGCTATCGCCCCCTTTGGCGCGAACGAATCCGGCGCGCCGTCGGCAAGGCCCCTTTGGCCGGCTACTTCGCCACAATCCTGACCCTATGGCTGGCGACCCTTACCGCAACGGTCGCAGGGGGTTGGTCGCTCGGGCTGGGATCGGTCCTGACAGCGCCGGAGGCGATCCTGCTGCTCGCCCTCGCAGCCGCGCCCGCCGGCCAGCTTGCCGTGAACCTCGGCCACTGGTTCTGCACGCTATTGGTCTCGCCGCGCCCGCTGATGCGGCTCGACTTCTCCGAAGGCATTCCGGCGAACCACCGCGCGCTGGTCGCCATCCCGACGCTGCTGACCAGCGCGGATAGCGTCCGCCGGATGGTCGAGCATCTGGAACTTCGCTACCTGGCCAACCGGGACGACAACCTGCTGTTCGCCTTGGTCACGGATTTCCCGGACGCCCCGCGGCAAACGCTCCCCGGCGACGAACGACTGCTCGAAACGGCCAAGGCGGAAATCCGGCAGCTCAACGCCCGGTATACCGCGGACGGCGCCTCGCCGTTCTACCTGCTACACCGCCCGCGACAATACAACCCGCGGGAAGGCGCCTGGATGGGCTACGAACGGAAACGCGGCAAACTCGTCGACCTGAATCGCTTGCTGCGGACAGGCGAGCGGGACGCGTTCAGCCACAGCGTCGGCGATCTCTCGGATCTTGCTTCCGTTCGCTACGTGATCACGCTCGACTCCGATACCCTCCTGCCGCACGGCGTGGCTCGCGAGTTGGTCGGTTGCATGGCCCATCCGCTAAACCGGCCGCGGATCGACCCGCGAACGAAGACGGTTGTCGAGGGCTACGGCATCTTGCAACCGCGCGTGGCGACGACCATTCCCGACGCCACACGCAGCATCTATAGCCGCTTGTTCACTGGCGACGTCGGCATCGATCCCTACACGCGCGAAACGAGCGATGTTTACCAGGACCTCTTCGGCCAGGGCAGCTTCATCGGCAAAGGCATCTACGACGTCGAGGCGTTCGAAACCGCACTTGAAGGCCGCTTTCCTGAAAACCGGGTGCTCAGCCACGACTTGATCGAAAGCTGCTTCGCCCGAAGCGGGCTGGTCAGCGACGTGGAGCTGTTCGAGGGGTTTCCGTCGCGGCTGCTGGCCGACATGAGCCGCCGTCACCGCTGGATCCGTGGCGATTGGCAGATTGCCGCCTGGCTGGGGCCTCGCATTCCCAAGGACAATGGCACCGCCGCCAACCCGCTCTCCGCCCTGGCCCGGTGGAAGATCTTCGACAACCTGCGCCGCAGCGTCACACCGATCGCGTCGTTGGGCTTTCTACTTCTCGGCTGGACGGTCGCTCCGGCCTTCTCGGCCTATTGGGTGCTGCTGTTGCTGCTGATTCTGTTCGCGTCGCTGATTCTCACAAGCATTCCCGGCGTGCTCCGCAAACCGGAAGACAAGCCATGGGGGCTGCACCTGAGGGACCAATGGCGCGGCTTTCTCAAAGGCGTCTTCTGCGAAGGGGTCGAACTTGCCACACTGCCGTACACGGTCCATTGCCACATCGACGCGATCGCCCGTACGCTTTACCGTCTCAATGTCTCGCGAAGGAAGCTGCTCGAATGGACCACGGCCAGCGATGCGGAGGTGCGTTCCCAGGGCGGCGTGCGGGATCATTACGAAGTGATGTGGACTTGCACGGTCGCGGCCCTGGCGGCCGGGGCATGGCTGACCGTCGCTGAACCCTGGGCGCTGCCGGCCGCGGGGCCGCTGTTGCTACTGTGGCTGCTGGGGCCGGCCATCGCCTGGGACATCTCCCAGCCGCAATGCCCGGAGAACGCCCGGCTGACCGAGGACGATGTCCTTCAGATTCGCCGCTGGGCACGGCGAGCGTGGCATTACTTCGATGTCCATTGCGACGAGGCACACCACGGGCTTCCTCCGGACAACATGCAGGAGTATCCGCAAAACAGGGTCGCCAAGCGGACCAGCCCGACGAACATCGGCCTGG
>Ga0180434_10004749_pt1 | contig 16366 bp, 30 predicted proteins | sample SS_ome_7_FD_132453 | JGI IMG/M metagenome (GOLD analysis project Ga0180434, IMG submission 132453) | Hypersaline lake sediment archaeal communities from the Salton Sea, California, USA - SS_1_D_2 metaG | ecosystem: Environmental > Aquatic > Non-marine Saline and Alkaline > Hypersaline >...
CTACCTGGCGGCGGCCTCCACGGCGGTCGCGCAGGTGGTGACGGGGGCGGCGCACCGGCGGCAGTCGGCGACGTTCGCCCAATTGTCGGCCGAACTGTTCGAGCAGTTGAGCGCGAAGGAGGAGAACACCGACCTGATCCAGATCGGCCTTGGGGGGATCGCGGTGCCCCGAGGGGTGTTGTCCATACTGGCGGGGCGACCGTCGAACGGCAAGAGCGCGGCGGCGCTGAACATCGCCTGCAACGTGGCGCGCCAGGGTACCCCGGTAGCCGTGTTCGCCATCGAGGACACCCGGCACGCCTACATCGCCCGGGGGGCGGCGCGGCACGCGCGCATTTCGCTGCAGAACATCATCGAGCGGAAACTGGACATGGAAGAGTGGCCCCGCATGACCGGCGCCTTGGAGGCCATGTCCCGGCTGCCGATCACCATCTACGACAACCCCCGGGTGACGGCGCAGTGGATCCGTCAGGCGAGCGCGGTGCTACAGCAGCGCCAGGGACTCGACTTGGTGATCGTGGACTACGTGCAGTTGATGCAGGCCCCGGGGGCGCCGTCCGCGCAGGAGCGGATCGCCGAGGCGGCGCTGGGGCTCGCCCAACTCGCCCGCGAGTTGAACGTGGCCGTCCTGCTCGTGAGCCAGATCCGCAGGCCGGACAACGTGTACAAGGACAAGGTGCCCCCGCCCCCGAACCTAGACATGCTCAAGGGGTCCGGGGTGCTCGAGGAGACGGCCCGGTGCGTGATCCTGCTGCACTACCCACACCACTACAACGAAGAGGAGGAGGAGACCTACCTCTGGTGCCGGATCGCCAAGCACACAAACGGCCGGGTGGGCCAGCGACGGCTGGCCTGCAACATGGAGCAGATGTGGATAGGCGACCCGGATCTGGCCCAACAAGATCCCACCGAGGGGCGCTACTAGGAGGACCAATGCAGACCAACGAGCAGCGAGTGGTGGCGATCGAGTGGATGCGGCGCGCCCTGGCGGACGACGGCGAACCGGTCGATCCCGTGCAGGTGCGCGAGGCCGCACGGATGACCATGGCGGCGGCGGCCGACGAGGCGGGCGACCTGCCAGCCGACCGGGTGGACCACCTGCTGGTGGCGCTGGCCCGGCTGCTCTACAACATCGCGGATCGGATCGAGACCAAGAGACACCGGGGCGACGCGCCCCGCAACCCGAAGGAGTAACCCATGTTCAGAAATCGCATGACCGTGACCATCAAGGAGGCCAAGGAGACCAGGCGCAAGCGCAAGAAGGGGGAGGACGAGAAGGGCGATCTGCTGATGCTGCTGGCGTTGGAGATGCCGATCAAGATCTCCTTGGCGAAGGATCTGGGGGCCGGGGCGGTGGCGCTGCTCAAGAGCCGCGAGGCCAACGAACCGAAGGTGCTGCCGTTCCGCAAGGCGGCGCTGCCCGACGACTACGAGGGGCTGCGGCTGTCGGTGTTTGACGGCAACGGGACCAAGTTCGAGGTGGACGGCTGCACGGCCAAGAAACTGTACCTTGCCCGGGACAAGAACACGCCGGCCAACGCGCTGTTCGGCTGCACGCTGAAGGTGCCCCCGATGGCGCAGACGCACATGAACTACCTGATCAACGCGGTGGGCACCGAGCTGGAGATCGCGCTGGTCCAGCCGCAACAGGAGATGGACGTCTAGGCGGTCGCCGACGGCGCCGAGGAGGGACGCGATGGACACGCTACGATTGACCCACCCCATGATGCACGGCGCCGCCGTGCGCCGCTGCCAGGAGATGCTCGACGGGATTGGGGGCAAGAGGGTGGACGCCGACGGCATCTACGGCCCCGCCACGAAGGCGGCGGTGGAGGCGTTTCAGCGGATCCGCGGGCTGGCGGTGGACGGCATCTGCGGACCGGCTACATGGATGGCGCTGCTGAAGGCGGCGGACAACCTGTACATGGCCACCCCGCCGCGCCCCGGCCCGAAAGAGGGGATGATCGACCTGACGAACGCCCACCAGCCTCCCCGGTTGGCGGCCGGCCTGCGGGCGCTCGACGACATCGACGGCGTGACCCTGCACCAGACCGGGTGTCCCATGCCATCGGCCCCGGCCGGGTGGTCCCGCTTGAACGCCCACGTCGGCGTGACGCAGGAGGGGCTGCTGCTGTTGGTCAACCCGCCCGAGATGATGATCTGGCACGCCCAGGGGCTGTCGCGGCGCACCATCGGCATCGAGATCGAGGGCAACTACCGGGGGCTGATCAACAAAACAAACACGCTGTGGAAGGGTGGAGGGCCGGCGTGCCACCTGAACGAGGCGATGCTGGCGGCGCTCGATCGGCTGTTCGCCTGGCTCCGCGGGACGCTGGGCGACCGTTGGCGGTACGTGTTTGCGCACCGGCAATCGGCCAACAGCCGGATGGCCGACCCTGGCGAGGAGATCTGGCGGGCGGTGGGGCTGCCGTGGTTGGCGCAGCGGAAGGCGACCACCGGGCCCTCGGCGGACTACTGTTGCGGCACGGGGCGCCCGGTGCCGCGCGAGTGGGGCGCGACGACGGACGTGCGGTACTGGTGCGACGCCCGGGAGAAGGCGTGATGGGATACCGGGAACCCGAACCCTGCGACGAGTGCTACCAGCGGCCAGCGGTGCGCAACGGGCTGTGCTACGAGTGCCAGGCGGCGCTGCGGCGTGAGCACGAACCGGACGACGACTACGAGGATGACGAGCCAGACGACGATGCGAGCGACCGGGCGCAGACGGCGTGGGAGAACTGGTTCCACGGCGACCACGAGGAGGGGTGATGAGCGACGAGCATCACAGTCGATGCCGTCTGTGCGGCGGCGTGCATCGATCCCGCGGAGACGAGTGTCACCCGCCGGTCGGGCGCGTGATTGAACTAATGGAGCAGGCTGAGGACGAGCGCGACGAGCTGCGGGCCGAGGTCGAGCGGTTGTGTTCCCCCACTGCGATCGAGCCCGGAGATCCAATTTGTTCTGTGACGTGTGCCTGTTGTGGCGCCGCACTAGAGATCACACACGGAGACGACCCGGGGGAGGTGTCCGTCGTGGGCTGCCGTCGTAATCTGCCATGGTGTGACTGCACAGCGTTGGAGCGTGAGCGCGACGAGGCGCTGGCCGAGCTTCGCCGTGCCCATGCCGCCATCCACTGGTACGCGACGGTGCGAACGGCGATCACGAGCGGCGCGCTCAAGGCGCATGACGAGGACGCCTATCGGGGGTTCGTCAACATCCTGGCCGTGGCGCACGCCGCGTCGGAGGTCTGGCTCGCGGGCGACCCGACTGCGGACCCAATCCGGGCCATCGCCGACCTGCTGGGTTGGCACGCGCCGCACGCGGAACTGGCGGTGCGCGAGTGGCTGCGCCCGCTCCAGGCCGGGACGTACCCGCCGCTCGTCACCGAGGACGGGCTGCCGAACATCAACGGAGGCGAAAATGGATGAGATGAGCAAGCGCGACTTCGAGGCGCTGGGATGCGAGGACGTGCCTGGTCCGCAACTGCGGGCGCGGGTGTTCAAGCTCGAAGGACTCGTCGGAGAGTTGGCGTTGTCGCTGGGTGAGGTGGTTGACCGCTTTGCCCCGACGAACGACGGGCTGAGCGACTCAGAGGTGGCGGTCGTTCGTCGTGCCCGTGAGAACCTCGTCATGGTGCGACTGCGGTACAACGAGGACGACCGGACGCCAGTGCCCGAGACATTCTCGCCCGCGCAGGTTGCGTTTCTGAGATCGGTCGGAGTGCGTGTGGAACCGCACCAGAACAGCGATGGCACGCAGAACCAGGCGGTATTCAATGACCGCGCCACCAAGGCCGAGGAGATGCTGTCGAAGCTGCGTGAGCATCTCCGGGTCGTAATTGCCTGCGACGATGTTGAAAACGACCACGAGTGCCGCAGCTTGGAGCCGCGCGGACCGGCGAAGGAGGGGGAGGACGAGGGCTAGCGGACCTCGGGGCCGACCCGTGGTACAATCGGCGCACCAGACGCGCCCACGGGGGGCGCGGTGGAGGATGACGATGACCCGACAAGCGGTTGACCGATATAGCAGCAGCGACTCTTACCATCACGCCCAGTGGGCCAGGGAGCCCGGGGGGCGGCTGCTGCTACCCGGTGAAGCTGCGAGGGTGCGACGCATTGACGCCCTGCTAGGGCTGGTGTTCGTGCTGGCGGCCATCGTCCTGCTCTGCCTGGACTGGTAGAGGAGCGAAGGCTGTGAATCGACGCGAACTGGAAAAGGTCTTGATGGTGGTGGCGGTGGCGCTGATGGCGATCATCGCGTACCTGGTGTTGGTCAACGGAGCAGAGTGCGAGGCACGCGCCGACGGGACACCAGAGGGGATTGCGGCGTCCGCTGCACCGACCAGCCAATGGTGCGAACTGGATGGATGGTGCCCCCCTCCCCATGTGCCAGGGCCGGCCACGGCCGAGGTGGACTTCCCCCGCGCCGAGCATCTGCGACTGATCGGGCGTCTTGCCGAGGGGATCTACAAGGTGCGGACGATGGGTGGCAAGGTGCCGTACTGGTACTGTGGTATGCCGCACCGCGGGACGCTAGCCCGGGATCTGGCCATGACCGTTGCTTGGCACACGGTTCGCGCGGCGCACTTGGCTAGCGACGAGCGTCGCGAACTCAACGTGTGGGGGTGGGCGGGGACGCTTTCCAACGAGGGTGGATTTGACATCTGCTCTCTGGGCACCAACCCCCGGCGGCTGGCCTACCGGCTCGGGGTGTTGACCCCTCGGCGCCTGACCCTTTCGCACACCAAGGACGATGTGCGCCGCGCCATCACGGACCCTCGGATGGAATCCCGCTGCCGGACCTATGACCTTGGGATGGCGCAGACACTAGACACCCACTACCGACGATGGTTGCGGCGCAACCACCAGCAGGGGGACAAGACCGACCTGCTGGAGTGGAAAGGGTTCTACTGGCAGGCCACCTACATGCACTCACTGGCCGTCTTACACGAAACCGACCGCCCGTGGATGTACTGGCCCGGATACCGGGCACCATGGAAAGACAAGCGGGTTACGCGGCACGCCAGGCTGCTTGGGGCGACCAAGGAGGAGATCTGATGGGCGGATTATTCGCACCCCTGCTCGGGTGGTTTTTCAAGGTGGTGGGCGACGAGGCCCGCGCCGAGATCCAGCGCAAGAAGGCCCGCGAGCGCAAGCGCAAGAAGGCGGCCCAGGCAAAGGCCAAGGCCGAGGCGGCGCGGAAGGCGGCCGAGGAGCGGCGGCAGGCCAAATGGGAGCAGATGCTGGTCGACGCCAAGGAGCGGGCCAAGGACCGCCGGGTGGATTGTGGCCCCCCCGCCGAGATCGACGACAACCCCTATGGCGAGGAACCGCCCACGGGGTGACAAGGTTGGCACGCGGAGTGCATGGCAGATCGGCCCAGGAACGCGCCGGGTGCCACGTACGATCTAGATACGAACTCGCTGGGCGGTACGCGTGCCGATCGAGGAGGGAAACAATGGAACGGGACAAGGTGGCAGAACCAGCGGGGGGGGACCGGCTGCCGGTGATCACGTTCGGCTCCGGGGGCAGCGCGATCCGCAACTGGGGGTCCAATCCCCCGCCCGGGATCCCCACGGAACAGCGCCTCGTGTGCTACTACGCGGATCGCCGCTGCCACAGGGACTGTGTGGCGCTACAAGTGGTGGAGGGGATCAACCGGGTGACAGGGCAGCGCATCTGGCTGGCACAGTGCCAGGCCACGGGGCAGCGACTGGGGCAATTGCTGTTCGACAAGAACTGAGCGCCGACAAGGGCGCCGGAGGGGACCATGGAGCAACACAAATTCGAAAACGAGGCGGCGATCCGCGCGATGAGAGCGGCCCCGCCAGCGGAGCGACGGGCGATGCTGGGGGCGATAGTGGAGGCCAACCACGGGCTCGTCTGCATGCACCTGGACAAGATCGAGCACTGGATGGGCTACCCGTTCCCGGCGGGGTGGCGGGACGATCTCGAGCAGGGCGGTCGTTGCGGACTGTGGATGGCCGCCGAGAAGTTCGACCCTGACCTCGGGGCGCGGTTCTGCACCTACGCTGGCTACTGGATCCGCCGCGAAGTGTTCAGGGCGCTCCGGTTCGTGTCGTCCGTGATCGACATCCCGAAAACCCGTCCGAGGCGCCCCCTGGCCCCCCAGCGGCCCCTGGACGCCCCTCTCGGCGGCGGCGAGGGATTGCCCCTCGGCGTGCTGATCGTGGATTCTGGCCCCCCCCCAGACGTTCTGGCGGCCTACCGGGAGCAGGCGGACCAGATTGCGGCGGCCCTCGCCAAGTTGCCCGAGCGGTCCCATGTGGTGCTCCGAGACTACTACTGGCGGTCCCGCACGCTGCAGGCCATCGGTGACGACATCGGAGTAACCCGGGAGCGCGTGCGGCAGATCAAGGCAAAAGCGATGCAGCGGCTGGTCGCCGACCTTCGGGCGGTGGCGGCGTAGGGGGAGTGATGGGCACCGATGCCTCGATCCCGTTGGTCTACATCGCCGGCCCCTACCGGGCGGACACCGCATGGGAGGTGGAGGGCAACATCCGCCGGGCCGAGGAGGTGGCCTACCGGGTGGCCCGCTGCGGCGCCCTGCCTGTCTGCCCCCACGCCAACAGCCGGGGATACTTCCAGGGGTGCGCCCCCGAGGGTTTCTGGCTGGCGGCCTACCTGGCACTGCTCGAGCGGCTGGACGCCCTGTTCCTGATCGACGGCTGGCGGGCGTCTGACGGGTCCGTGGCCGAGTTCGACCGGGCGGTGGACCGGGGGCTGCCCATCTTCTACGAGCCGGACTACGAGGCGCTGCAGGCGTGGATCGCCAGGTGGCGGGCCCGATGAAGGTCTGGGAGTTGCAGCGGACGCAGTGGCGGGCGGCGCTGCTTGGCCAGCGGGTGCTCTGTGCCGTGTTGACGCCAGACGGGGCGGCCGAGATCCAGGTCGACGCCGAGCGGCTGATCGAGCGGTGGTTTCCGGGGGCACCCCGGCCGACCCCGGATCGGGTACTGGGGGTTGCGGTGCGGACGGATCCGAAGGTGTTGAGCGACCATTGTTTGGTGGTCCCGATCGAGGGGACCGCCTACGACCTACAACAGAGGAGGGGACGATGAGGGTGCGTGAGGTCATCGAGCAGTTGCAACAGGCCGACGCCGACGCCGAGCTGTCGGTCATCTCAGGGGGCTACCATCCGGTGGTCGTGTCCGAGGTGATGGCCGTCGATCAGTGGTCCGACGGCGTGGTGCTGCGGTGCCGGCCGGTCAAGGTGGACCAGCCGACGGCGGACGCGGAGGAGTACGGCCGATGACGGATTACGGCAAATGTGGAATCTGCGGGGCGGATCTGACCGGCGCCGGGGTGTGCCCAGCGTGCAGGAAGGCCCAGGATGAAGCCGAGGAGCGAGTGCGGCAGGCAACCCCGCCGGGGTGCCGGCCAGACGCGCCGTTGGTGCAGGAACCATGTCGGATCGTGCCCGTGGGCGAGCCAGAGCACCGGACGGACATCGACGAGCGCGGCGACGGCGTGCCGGGGGTCGACTACGAGGACAGCGAGGTTGACCAGGACGCCATTGGTCCGTTCGAGGCGGTGGACGTGCCGAAGCCAAGGTTCGAGACCACCCTCAGCCCTGGCGGGTGCGTCCGCACCACAAGGGGAACGATCACGCTGCCCCAACGGGACAACCCCCACGCCGTCGACCTACACCGCATGGTCACCGAGGCCGTCGACGAGGCGGTCCGCCGTCGGTTGTCCGCTTGCACGGGGACGCAGCGGCGCAAGGCGCGGCCGGGGGTCTGCCCCGTCTGCGCTGGCAGCGGCGTCAGGGAGAAGCCCAAGAACGACTCCACGATGGCGCTAGACTGCGACGCTTGCGGCGGGAGCGGCGAGGTTGAGGTCAGCGACGAGGTGCGCCCCGTGGAGCGGGACGGCGTGTGGTGCTGCCCCGGCCCCCGTTGTGGGTCGGCCACCGACGGCTGCAACGGGACCGCCGAGTGCCGGGCTCCTGACGGCCCCCCGGGCAGCGGCGCCTACATCGGCGAACCCTGCATCATCACCGGCGGCGATGCCCCGGCCCATATCCAGTCGATCCCCGAGGTCCGCAACGGTCAGGTCTGGCGCCAGCCCACCGGCTCCTGCAACACCCGCGTCGTGCTCTGGGTTGAGGGGGACGCCTGGATGCTATTGGGAGCTCCCCGTCGGGGTGAACCGGCCATGCCCTGCTCGTTTGGGGGAGTCCTGCTCGTACCCCGGCAGCGGATTACCGACCACCTGCGCACCCGGGGGTACGTCCTGACCGGGGATTATCTGATTGTTCACAAGGAGGAGGACCGATGACGCCCCCCGTGTACGGGCCAGACGACGAACCCGCGCGGCTCCGGTTCTTGGCGCGGCTGCTGGAAGGTGCCGATGCATATCAATCCGGCGACGCCCTTGCCCGGGCGGCCGGGTTGGCGGCGGGGTACCGGTTCAGGGCGAACGAGCTCGCCGCCCAGACCATCGAGCGCCTGCAGGGTGTGGACGGCGAGGGGGCGCCCCGATGACCGCCGGGGTCCGCACCTGCATCGCCGGCGACCGGCTGCGCATCGGCCAGTGCGTCCGGCTTTGCCGCATCGACGGCCAGGTCTACCCCCTGCGCCCCAACCGCCCCCGCCGCAAGCCCTGGAAACTGTTAGGGGTGGTCGCCAGTTCCGCCGATGTGGGGGAACCGGTCAAGATCATCTGTTCCGGGTACTGCGTGGTGAATGGCGTGCTCGGCTGGCCGCAGGTGTTGGGGGCCCTATGACCGCCCACTGGTCCGGCTACACGGTCCACCCCAGCGAGCTCGCCACCGAGTGCCCGCTGTGCCCGGGGTCGGGCTGCACCCGTCAGCGCGTGTCCCCGACCGGCCGCGACCGGTTCCCCCCGATCCTGGTGGACGCCTGCCCCCGCTGCGGCGCGCAGTACCCGGTCCAACCCCGGGGATTGCCCGTGGCGGCGGTAGGGTGGCTGGTGCGGTGGAACGATCGGTGCGCGCGGGAGTGGGCGCGCCGCGCCGGGGCGAAGGCCGGGGAGGTCTGGGCGCAGCGAGCCGGGCAGTACGCCGCCCGCGGACATCGGGCGCCCTGATGCCCTCCCGCCGCCTGATCCGCCTTGGCCCCTACGCCGCAACCGAACGCCAGTGGAAGGTACTCGAGCAGCTATGCGCCCACCACCGGACCCACGGCTGCGCCCCAACAGCCCAGACCCTGGCCGAACGCCTACACTGCACCCGCCAGGCCATCGGGTCCGTCCTCCGATCCCTCCGTGCCCGCGGGTTGGTCACCTGGGAGCCAGGAAGGGACGCCACCGCGCGCCCCTGCGTGCAGGTGGCGGCGCTGCCCGGCGGTCGGGCGGTGTTCTGGGGGAACGGTTGAGCGCGGTCCCCCGGCTGCGCCCCGTCACCCTGCGGGAAGCGAAGGAGGCGATCACCCGCTGGCACCGGCACCACCATCCCCGCCGAGGACTCCGCTGGGCCGTCGGCGCCGAGCTCGACGATCTCCTGGTCGGTGTCGCCGTGGTCGGCAACCCCTCGGCCCCCGCCTTCCAGCGCGACCCCCGGATCCTCGAGGTCACCCGTGTCGCCATCGACCCCGCGACCGCCCCCCCCCCTGAACATCGCCAGCCGCCTCTACGGCGCTTGTTGGCGAGCGGCCAAGGCCCTCGGCTGCACCCGCCTGGTCACCTACACCCGCCTCGATGAACCAGGCACATCCCTCCGCGCTGCATCATGGGTGCCCACATCGCTCACCCCGACCGCCCCCAACGATCCCGGCGGCAACCGCTCCCTCCGATACCTCCCTGGCCTCAACCTGTCCCACACCACCGAGCAGATCCCCCGCATCAGATGGGAACCAGGTTCCTACGCCTCCCCGGCACCAGAGGCCCTACAAGCCCTCCACACGGCGCACCCGGCGCTCTGGCCACCCTCGCAAGGCTAGCCGGCAAGGGCGCGGCGTAGCCAAGCCCGGGCGGCGCAGCCGCCCCGGAGGGGACCGCTCCCCATCAACCCAGGCAACCCCGCACATCCCACCGTCCAGGGCCGATCACCACCAACACACCGAAACCCTTGACGCTTCCACAACCCACAACCACACTCGCCGATCACCTCGGGCCGCCACACCTTGCCGACTTGTCAACCCACACCATTCCATCTCCATTGTCGATTCGTCAACGCACGCCCGTCGTTCCGTCCATAGATCCCAAGCGCCGAACACGATCCACTATCCCGGCCGCCGATTGATGGTCTGGGAGGCCAAGAAGGGGGCCGAAAATCGATCGTCCGCCCTCCCCCGCGCCCACCGATTCCGGCCTAATTTCGTGCGGTTACGCCAGCCAGGCCCCGTTGCAATCCTGCGACTCGGAGCTCGCAGAACCCGGGCCGGCTTTACCGAGGGGTCCCGCTGTAAGGCCAGGGGCGGGGTTGGCCGCGCCGTTCCGCCCGCTCGAGCAGCCTGGCCGGGGGGTGGAGGTGGGGGCCCGGGCCAGCTCACCGCCGGGTTGCATAGTTGCGACTCGCCAGCCCTAACCGCACGAAATTAGGCCAGAAAACAGCCCCCCTCGGAAAAGTACTCCCCGGCCCCCGCCCACCGCGGCCCCACCCCCTGTATTAGCCCTCGCGCGCGCGGCCTGGCTTGTGGTGTCGAACCGAACGATCGGCGGGTGGGTGTGGATACTGGATCGGCTATTGGGCCGAGGGGGTGGTGAGAATTCCGAATTAGTTGCGGCGCTGGGGTTGGTTTTGGTGGTGCTGGCCGAACGAGTGGAAGGCAGGGGACATGTGGGGACAAGGGGGGACGAGGACGTAATAGGTACGATACTTGATGGGGTGGTACGGTAGGGGGGAACGAGAGACGAGGACGAATTACGAGGACGATATACGTTGGTGAGGCCGAAGGTTGTGCGGGTTCCTGGCCCGTGAATTATGCGGCGCGCTCGGGCGGTGGATACCGCCTTCGCCGAATAATAACGGGGCAGGGGGTGGGGCTTGATTGAGTCGTCAAAAGACATAGAGGAATCGAGGAACGTAGAAGGCGAAATTTTTAGGCGGCACGCGCGGGAGGTTGGCGACAAGGTTGACAAAGGGGTTGGGCGGGGTCAGAGTATGGGGCGAGCCCGGGCGCGGCCCCGGGGGGAAAGGAGGACACGATGGGTGACGGCAAGCCGACCATCCGGCCGGTCATCAAGGGCACCGAGATATTGTGCCGCCACATGGTGCGCCGGCCGCTGGCGCCGCCTGCGTGCCCGCACTTCAGCCCGGGACGCTACGACTACACTGCGAACTGCATGGACTCAACGTGGATACCGCCTCGGTGCTGGGAGTCCGAGATCAACATGGACGACACGTACCTGTGCATCGCATTCTATCTGCACGCCTTTGAATGCAGCAGGAAACGGAGGACTGAACCATGAGCGAGACATTGGAGATTTTGTTGTGCATCGCCGCCGGCGCCTACGCGGTGGGCACGGTGGTCAACCTGGTGTTCCGGCTGGTGTCGTGGGGGGCCGACATGGCCGCGCGCCGCGACAACGCCCGGCACTGGCCGATTGTCATCGGGCGGACGCGGGGTGAGATTGCGCTGAACAAGGTACGCCTCGAGCGGGAGGATGTGGAGTGCCGGCTGCGCACGTACCAGGAGACGAAGGAGCACCTGCTCACCGAGCAGTTCCTGGCCGACGTGAAGGACGGGGTGGTGGCCGAGCGGGTGGTGGCGCAGGTGTCCGAGCTGCTGGCCAAGGGGTTCGGCAACCCGTCCAAGCGCGGCCAATAGGAGGGCACGATGTTCCGATTCGTACGAGCGGAGAAGATGCACGAGATCCAGCGGGCGATTCTGCTCGGGCTGCTGGACGACCCGCGCTACCAGTTCTACTTCGGGGCGGACTGGGAGGACCTGCCGAAGGAGAACGAGTCGCCGGGGTGGGCCGAGGACGCGGTGCTAATCCAGGTGCCCAGCGCGAACGGCCCGACGGCCCCGCCGCGGACCGCCGGGTTCCTGACGTGGGGCATCCAGCACTACCGGCGGGCGGTGGACCACGTATCGGTGCTCCTGGGGCCATCGTACCTGAACCGGGGGCTGGGAGCCCGGGTGCTGGCGACGTGGCTGCAGTACGCCCTGGTCACGCGCCGGTTCCGCAAGGTGGAGTTCACGTGCCACGCGGACAACGCGCCGGCGCTGCGGATGTACGAGCAGATCGCGGAGGTGGGCGGCCGGGAGGTGGGCGTGCATCGGGAGCACTCGTTGCTGCGGGACGGGCAGTATCACGACCGGGTGCTGTTCGAGATCCTGGGATCGGAGTTCCGGCCCACGCCAACGTTTGAGCGGCTGGTTGTCGCGGACGCTTGGAGCGCGTGAGATTGTCCCGTAATCCAATCTGATATTGAGGTCTGGTTGCTAGGCGGCGCAGGCGGTGCGCACGGCGGTCAGGGTGTCGGCCACCACGGCGGCGGTGAAGGCGAGCTCGGCGCGGGGCACGCGGTCGAGCACCGCCTCGCGGTCGGCGGCGTAGGTGGGCCCGTACAGCGCGTCCTTCAGGATCGGGCGCGCGGCCTCGGACAGCACCCGGGCCATCCCGTCGAAGCCCAGCGCGTCGCGCGCCTGGCCCAAGGGTGAGGAGGGGGCGGCCTGGACGATTGCCGTGGTCACGGCGTCCAGGATACGGTTGGCGAAGCGGGCGGCGGCCTGTTCGGTGTGGGAGGTCATGGCGGATCCTTTCTGCCCCCGCGGGGGCGGTTGTCGGCCTGGAGGCCTAGCAGAAGCCGTAGCGGCCGATCCAGGAGTCGGCCGGGTAGAAGGTCACCCAGTAGGCCGGCTCGCAGTTTTCGGGGGTCCAGTTCACCAGCCCCGCGTCGCGGGCGGCGATCCGCCGGGCGCAGGTGTCGGCGGTCACGCGGTTGCCCGTGCGCGGCACGAACCGCTTGGTCCCGACGGTGATCGGCTGGATGTCCTCGAGCTTGGTGTCAACCGCGAATTTCTTGGTGATGGTCTTCATCGTGCTTCCCTTTGTGTTGCTGCGTGCCATGCCCCAGCTTAATGCACAGCCCGTGCCAGGCACGACCCGTGCAATCTGGTCCAGATCGGGGTGGAGCGGGCTGCAAATCGGCCTTGAACGAACTGCGATTCCGTCGGGGCTGGACAATCCAGCGATTGCAATCCTGCAATGCGACATAGATGTCGTGGTTTTGGTTTGCCGATTAGCGCAATGATAACGGAGTGTTTCGCCGGAAAACGGCGATTGACACGGATGTCCGGGCATTCGTGTCAACTTGCAAGTGTGCCGAACCATTGCGGAATCCGGCGCCAAAAATTACAGTACGACATTCGGATCAGGTGTAATCCGCGGCCGATCGCCCGGACGCCCGGAATACCGGGGGACCTTGCGCTGGCACGCCACATGCATTAGATTGGGGCATGGCAACGCAACACACGGAGGGAACGATGAACTACCACCGCCGCAAGCCCGAGTCGACGAAGCAGTGCCCCGAACACGTCTGCTCGACGACCATGGACCCGATTTTGTGCACGACTGACACCAAGGGGCGCGTGGTTTGGATCGCGCAGAACCGGCGCGCGTTCAAGCCGTCGCTGGCCGAGATCAAGGAGAACGGCGAGCGGTACCGGATCCAGCGCCGGACGATCAGCGCGTTGGGTGGGAGCTGCTCGGTGTGGGTGATGACGATCTGGCGGGACCGATGACCGCCGAAACGAAGGCCGATCGGTTCGCGGGGTTCGCCGGTTGGAAGGACGCGCGGCGGAACAAGCTGACCGGCGACTGGACGTCGGTCTACCTGACCGAGGCGCAGGGGATCGACGGCGAGGAGAAGTACATGGTCGTGTGCGAGGAGCACGGGACGAACATCTCGGTGGCGACGCTGCGGGATGCGCTGTTCATCGCCGGCGACGCGACGGAGTTTTGCGACGACTGCCGGGAACTGCAACGGAGGAGCCAATGAACGACGCCGAAACCTACCACCTGACGATCAACGGCGCCCCGGCCTGCGAGGCGTTCCCGCTGGAACCGTGCGAGCACTACAGCGAGCGCATGGCGTACGCGCAGTTGGTGCGGCTGCAGGCGCGGCTGATCACATCGACGGTCCGGGTGGAGCCGGGGCCGTGCCCGCACACGGGGGAAAGGAAATTCCGATGACGCACCAGCCGATCATCCGCGCGGCACTGCTGCCCGGGGAGCTCGTGGTGGACAACTTCGCCGGCGGCGGCGGTGCCTCCCTTGGGATCGAGCAGGCACTGGGGCGCCCCTGCGACATCGCCATCAATCATGACCCGGTGGCGATCGCCATGCACCGGGCCAACCACCCCGAGACCAAGCACTTCGTGGAGGACATCCATGCCGTAGACCCCCGTGAGGCGTGCGGCGGACGCCCGGTCGGCCTGGCCTGGTTCAGCCCCGACTGCAAGCACTTCAGCCGGGCCAAGGGGGGGAAGCCTGTCAACAAGAAGATCCGAGGGCTGGCTTGGGTGGTGGTGCGCTGGGCCAAGCGGGTGCGCCCCCGTTTGATCATCTTGGAGAACGTGCAGGAGTTCGAAGGTTGGGGACCTCTGCGCAAGGATGGTCTGCCTGACCGACGGCGGGTCGGCGCGACGTTCAGGGAGTGGTTGGGCAAGCTCCGGGGATGCGGGTACACGGTCGAGTTTCGCACTCTCGTGGCGGCGGACTACGGGACGCCCACGACGCGACGGCGCCTGTTTTTGATTGCGCGGCGCGATGACGCAACCCCCGTCTGGCCCGAGCCGACACACGGAAGTGGGTGTCCGGAGGCGTGGCGCCCGGCGTCGGAGATCATTGACTGGGCGCTTCCATGCCCGTCCATCTTCGAGCGCCGGCGCCCACTGGCAGACGCGACGATGCGCCGGATCGCCGAGGGGATCCGCCGGTTTGTGATCGAAACCGACGCGCCTTTTATTTTGACCAACACGACCGGACATGCCCCTCGAGAAATCGGGCAGCCGTTGCCGACTGTGACCACGGGCAACCACCGCTATCTTGTGTCTCCGACGCTGATTCAAACCAGTTATGGGGAGCGCCCTGGACAATCTCCCCGGGTTCCGGGCTTGCACAAGCCTCTCGGTACTGTGGTCGCGGGTGGCGCCAAGCACGCGCTCGTCGCCACCTTCATGGCGCAACACTTTGGGAATTCCAAAGGACGGCCGATGCAGCAGCCGGTAGGAACGGTCACGGCAGGCGGACAGGGACACCAAGCGCTCGTTGCGGCCATGCTGACCAAGCACTATGGTGGCGTTGTAGGCCACGGGGTAGAGCGACCGATCGGGACGATTACAGCACAGGATCATCACTCGTTGACCTGTGCGTTCCTGTCCAAATACTACGGGACCAGCATCGGGCAGCAGTTGGATCGGCCCTTGCCGACGGTGACAACTGGTGGCGGGCGGGGCGGGGGACACCTGGCCGAGGTGCGCGCGTTCATGGTGAAGTATTACTCATCCGGGGGCCAACACAATTCGCTGCACACCCCCCTGGGAGCGGTCACTGGGAAGGCGCGGTTTGGTCTGGTTACCGTTCACGGTCAACCCTACCAGATCATCGACATCGGGATGCGGATGTTGCAGCCCCACGAACTGTTCGCCGCGCAGGGGTTTCCCGGTCGCTACGAGATTCGCCCCGACTACAACGGCAAGCCGCTGACCAAAACGGCACAGATTTCGCTGGCAGGAAACGCGGTGTGTCCGCAGGTGGCCGAGGCGCTGGTTCTGGCCAACGCGGCTGCATAGGGAAGGAGAACGACCGATGACGACCAATAAGAACGACTGGCAGGGGCACGGGCACAGCCGCGGGCTGCGGGTGCTCTGCGACGAGCGCGCGGGCGAGTTCGACCGGCAGATCGCGGCGTTCGCCCGGGTGGAGCTCCAGACCACGATCCGCACCATGACGGCCGAGGGGGCGCCGCAGACCAAGATCGAGCTGGCGCGGCGGCTCGGGGTGTCGCGGAACCGGGTGCCGGCGCTGCTCGAGGTGCTGGGCGTCGCGTTCCCCCTGGAACCGGCGAGTTGACAGCGGGCGGCGACTGGGCCAGGATCGGGGCGAGATCAGCTCCATGGTCTTGGGCCCCGGCGCCGAACCTCTGGCGGTGTCCGGGGCCGCTTTGTTTTTGGTGGGTGACAACCTTGACAGGGCGGGGCGACGGGGCCAGAGTCCACAGCGGAGGAGGGACCACGCATGAAACTACGACACTGGACAGGGACGGTTGCGATCCTGGGGGCGGCCATGCTGCTGCTCGGGGGCTGCGACGACGGGTGCGAGCCCGAGGCCATGCGCTGCCGGGCCAACGCGGTCGAGCAGTGCAACGCCGACGGCGACTGGTATGTGGTGGAGCACTGCGGCCAGGTGACGCCCGAGGATCTGGACTGGAC
>Ga0180434_10004755_pt1 | contig 16350 bp, 17 predicted proteins | sample SS_ome_7_FD_132453 | JGI IMG/M metagenome (GOLD analysis project Ga0180434, IMG submission 132453) | Hypersaline lake sediment archaeal communities from the Salton Sea, California, USA - SS_1_D_2 metaG | ecosystem: Environmental > Aquatic > Non-marine Saline and Alkaline > Hypersaline >...
GCACCCAGTTGTGTTTCCCCGGCACGCTGCAACACCAGCACTACCCCGCCCTCGGCACGCACATAACCGTAGGCATCCTTGTCAAATGCACGACATTGTCCGACAGGAGACAGCATGGAGGCCGCCGAAAAACCTACGAAAGGAAATGGCGACATCAGCAGATTGACACCAGCCACCACCGCCATATCAATTTCACCCGAACGCAACGCGGTGACCGCATGGTCTACCGCCAGCAGAGAAGAAGAACAGGCCGTATCCAGCGTCTCACTGGGACCGTGAAAATCATAAATGTAGGAAATCCGGTTGGAAATCAGCGACATGCTGTTACCGGTCATCATGAAGCTGTCACCGCCGGCAGGATCAAACAGGAAACGGTAATTGTGGTCCACCATGGAGTTACCCACGTAAACCCCGACCTGTCTGCCCGCTACAGAAGACATGGGAATACCGGCATCCTCAAATGCCTCCCACACCAGCATAAGCAACAGGCGCTGCTGTGGATCCATCTGCGCAGCCTCGCGTGGAGAAATGGCAAACACGCCGGGGTCAAAACCCCAGACATCATCTATGACGCCCGCGGCGAAAGTATAGGACTTGCCTTTTTCCCCGCGACGGGGATTCCAGTAAGGAGCTATGGAAAAGCGTTCAGGATCAATTTTACTGACACTGCTGCGCCCGGAAGAAAGCAACTGCCAGAATTCTTCGATGTTATTGGCGCCGGGAAGGCGGCAGGAACGACCTATGATGTCGATATAGCTCATTGATTTTGATCTATTTAAAATCCATTTCCCGGGAGCGACTGAATGATTCTAATTTCGTCGTTGTCATATAATAATTATATGCGAATAGCTTGACTGGATAAACTTCCATTTCACCAATGAGCGGCTTATTCAACATGAAATCGCTGCCCTCTGTTCAACCGGGCAACCAGTCGCCAGGGTAACAATGCAGACAACCTGATCAGCCAGTAACCTGTTTTTGGAAATGCAATAACAAATCTGCCCTTCTCAATCTGGGCAACAATTTTTTGGGCTGCTGTTTCTGCCGAGATAATTCCTGACAGTCTCCCCTTATGTTTATCAGTTTGCGGGGTATCGATGTGGCCAGGCATCACCACGGAAAGCTTTACATGAGAATCCAGTAAATATTCCCTCATGGCTTTTGCATAAGCCAGGATACCAGCCTTGCTCGCGCTATAAGAGGGAGCATCCGCCAGTGGAAAGATTGCTGCGAGGGAACTGATTAAAACAATGTGACCTTTCCGGTGTTTTTTAAACAGCGGAATAAAGGCATTTACGGTATTTATCGTACCCAGCAGATTGGTATCTAACTGCTGCTTGATCTCATCTGGCGACTCCATGGTATTGGAGCCATGCCCATGAAAAATGCCGGCATTGGCAATCAGCAGATCGGGGACGCCTTCTTTTTCAATCTCAACAGCCCACTTCTCCAAATGACCCAGATCGGAAATGTCAAACAGAGCTGTTTTTACATCAGCCCCTTTTCCACGACAGGTTTGTGCCACGGCCTCCAGCCTTTGTGTATGACGCCCACAAAGATAAAGCCTTGTGTTGTTATTAGCATATTGTTTTGCCAGGGCCGCACCGAGGCCACTGCTTGCGCCAGTAATGACAACAACTGTCATTCGCCCAACATCTCCGATAGCCCGAATGACTGATCTTCAAGCTCTTTAAGCAGAGCTGCCAGCGCCTCGATCGTATAGATAATTTTTTCAGCACTGTGTTCTGAAGTGATAAAAAAGCGGATGCGTGCCTGTTGCATCGGCACGGCTGGATAAGTGACCGGAATCGTGAAAATCCCTTTATCCATCAAAAGGTTACAAATTTTTACGGTACGCAGGGAATCACCGATAATCACCGGTACCACGGAAAAACCCTGGCTGTTGCCTGTATCTAGCCCGGCTTGCCGGGCAGTTTTCAGGAACAGTTTTCCATTACTGTGCAATCTTTTTACGCGTTCGGGCAGTTGTTGCATCAACTCCAGTGCCCGCATGGAAGCTGCAGCGACAGGTGCAGGCATACCCACGCTATACATAAAGCCGGAAGCCTGGTATTTCAAAATTTCAATAAGAACCCGGTTACCGGCGATGTAGCCGCCACAGCCACATAAGGTTTTACTCAGCGTTCCCATCCAGATATCGACCTGACGGGGATCAACTCCTGCCTGTTCAAATATGCCCTGACCTCTAGCTCCCAGCACGCCAAGAGAATGGGCTTCATCGACCATCAACCAGGCGCCAAAACGGGACTTTATGTCGATCAGTCCCGACAGATCGGAAATATCCCCATCCATTGAATAAAGACCTTCCACAACGATCAGGACGCGTTCGTACTGGTGGCGTGATTTCTGTAGATGGTTTTCAAGATCTGCCAGGTCATTGTGAAGAAAGCTTTTGCGGGTGGCTCCTGATAGTTTTGTTCCTACAATAATGCTGTTGTGGCTCAGGGCATCATAAAGAACCAGGTCTTTCGGACCCAGTAAATCACCAATGGTGGACACATTGGTGGAATGCCCTGAAACAAAGACTAAAGCGTCATCTGCCTGGTACAGGTCTGCCAGTTTTGCTTCCAGCTCACGATGTATCAGCCGATTCCCGGCCGTGGGGCGGCTGGCGGATACCGATGTGCCATATTGGTCAATGGCTTGTTTAGCTGCTTCTGCCACTTCATTGAGGCCATTTAGCCCAAGATAATCGTAAGAGGAAAAATTGATGTAATCTCTACCGTCGATACTGACTGTAGGGCCAGCCCTGCCCTCGATCTGTTGAAAAAAGGGATTGTGTATCCCCATCAGCTCAGTGACAGATCTGTAAGATTCCATTTCCTGGAAAACCTGGAGCGTAGAAAAGTCAGCCTGTTTTCTGATACTTTTATTTGTTTCTACAGGTTCAGGTGTTCGGGCGTTATTACCCAGGCTTTGTGCCAAGGACAAAACCTGCTCTCTGCTCATTCGCTTTTTCTTCGAGGCCAACTCACTTTTCCAATCGGGGGTTAGGGATAGAGTGATTATTTCATAGAGTTGAGAATCTGGTAAATTTCTCTAAGATGCTTGACATGACAGGCGAATTGCATAGAATACGCGCTTCTTTGCGGGAATAGCTCAGTTGGTAGAGCACAACCTTGCCAAGGTTGGGGTCGCGAGTTCGAATCTCGTTTCCCGCTCCAAATTTTTGTAAGTGTTTGATTTAACTCCTCAAATGTGCGCCGTCACGGCGATTGTTACCCGAAATTAGGGTTTTGATCGTTTCGCACCACAAGGAGCACTGAAAATGCCAACACTTGAAACTACCATCGAGGCTTTCCTGGCCTCGCGTGAATTTGACCAGGCCACTGTCTCACGGTGCGCCTTCTGGTCTGAGCAGTTTGGCCACAAACAGCTGGCCGAGATTACCGACGATGATGTGGACGCGGCTTTGGTCCGTCTGGCCGAACGTGGCCGCTTAAAGCCGCGACGCGGCAAAGAAAAGGCCAAGGCAGGCAAACCCCTGTCAGGAGCCAGTATCAACCGCTATATCACCCAGTTAGGCTCGCTGTATAAATACGCCAAGCGCCTGCGCCTGCTGCCCCGCTCGTTTGTCGCTCCGACCATGGGCATTGAAAAGTACCCGGAAAAAGCCGATCCAGAACGCTACCTGCGAACCGAACAGGTCGAGCGCCTGATCAAAGTGGCGCGGCTACTCGATACCAAGTGGGGCAAGCTCGAGGCGCTGATCCTGTTTGCCTATCACACCGGCCTGCGCGTGGGCAACCTGATGGAGATCACCTGGCGCGATGTCGACCTCGAGGCCAAAACCGTCCGCGTGACATGCACCAAAAACGGCGACCCGATTATATCCCCACTCTCTTCACGTCTGGTCAAGGCCCTGGATAAACTCACCGGCAAGGATCTCGATAACCTGGTGTTTGCCGGTAAGTTCGGACAGCCCTACAGCTGGCGGCGGATCTGGAACAAGGTCTGCAAAGAGGCCGGTCTTGAGGGGCGCAACTTTCACCAGCTGCGCCACGGCTGCGGCCATGCGTTGGCCTCAAGCGGAGCCAACCAGGCGCAAATCATGGCCGTTATGGGCCATAAAACCCTGACCGCGTCTGCACGTTACATGCACGCCAATGTCGACGACAAACGCGCCGTTATCGCCCGGGTGTTTGATCATGGATAGGCAGTTAGACTGGGGAGAGGCGATACGGGTCGCCTATAAAGGTTATAGCAGCGGTCAGCCAGGGTTTGGCTGGCTGTTGTATAACCTGGTGATCTCGGCGCTTGAGCAGGACTACCCTGTGCCCAATGACATCCTGATCACGGTGTTGAAAAACCGACAGGCTATTCCGGACTTTGACAAGCTGCATGTACTACTTTGTGTTGACTTAAAAAGAGTCGCGCCGGATCACTCGACATTTGATGATAACTTTGATGATTTTCACTTCGCTTCAAAAAAGCTTTCGTTAAAGGCCGCCTGTGAGGCCTACCATAAAGACTTACAGTCAGCTGATAAAAGCCAATTAACTGGCTATGAGAAGCAATTGGCCGCGATAAAATCGGAATATGTTTACGACAGAATCAGGCAGTTAAAAAAAGACTACGCCGGTCGATAGCTGATTTTGTGAGAAAAAAACCTCCCTAGGGTTTTACTACAACACCGTTCTATCCTTGTTTGCAAGCCGTGACGGGCGCACAACACGAGGATAGACAATGCAAGACGCACCTACTAACACACCGCTTTCAAGTTTTCAGCCTGCCAAAAAATGGCGCAAGACTCAAGGCGGTCATATTTTCACAACCGATGCCTCACTGGATTGGTTCGTTCGAAAACACCGAAAAGCACTTATCGATTCAGGCCAGTTTATCGTCGGTCGCGGGCACCGCCCTAACCTGGTCGGCCCTGATATTGACTGGGTTGTTCTGGAAATCTTCCAGCGAGAAAGTCAGCGTAGCCTGGATGATTAATGCATGGATGAATTAGAGCTTCTCAAGCAACAAGCCTTAAAGCTACTTCCGGATGATGGGCGAGACTGGGAATCACTTATTGATCAGGAAATACGCTATGAAAAATTCATGGCCGATGATCGGTTTTTATCTGGCGAATCACCATCCAGAGAAGTGTTTATTGATGGGCCTGTCGAACTTGCGCTCAACGTCGTACTGCTGCGCACTACCTATCCAGCCGATAATGTTTTCATAGTTGAAGACTGGCTCTTCGATAGGTTTGAGAAGTTATCAAAAGAACCAGGGTGGCCTAAATAATGGCGCAAAAATCAACCTCCCCAGCTAGGTCTGCTTTTTCTCTGCGGCCTTTATCAGAGGCCATGCACCCGCGACCAGCAGAATGGATTGTTCGTGGACTGTTTGAAAAAGGCGACCTGGTCGTTATCTTTGGCCCCCCTGGTGGCGGCAAAACAGCTGTTGTGGCAGATATATTGGCATGTATAGCAACAGGTACCTGCTTTCATGGTTTATCCGCAACAGCGGGCCCCGTCTGCCTTATAGCGGGCGAAGGTCTTTCTGGCCTGGGTAAGCGCTTCAAAGCCTGGGAGGTTGACCGAGACCAGCCAATTAAGCCGACTGATTTTTTTATCAGCAACCGGGCAACTCAGCTTTTACATGAGCAGGCCTTTAAGGAACTTCTCGAAAGCCTGATCAAACTGCCAACAAAACCGGCCTGCATTGTTTTGGATACCTTAAGTCGTAACTTTGGTCCTGGCGATGAAAACTTCACGGCAGATATGCAGAAAGTTGTCGAGCGCGTGGATACGCTTATCGAGGTGACGGGCGCTGCCGTTATCCTGGTGCATCACACAGGCCTGCAAACTAAAGACCGTGCGCGAGGGTCAAGCGTGCTAAACGGCGCTGCTGATTTTGAGTACAGCATCCACCGCGACGGCGGCGGGCTTATCAGTATCACCTGCACTAAATCAAAAGATCACGAACCACCAGATCCCCTCGCCTTTGAAATTCGACAAGTCGAATTACCAGATGAATGGTGCGATGGAGACGAGCCAGCAACATCTATTGTGTTAGACCTTTCTGATAAAAAGCCAAAGCCGAAAGGGGTCAAATTATCACCCGCGCAAAACATTGCTTTTGATGCATTACGGGAAGTCCTCAAAGAATCCGGGAGATTACCACCCAAAGAAGTCATGAAGCACAACAGGATAAGCATGGGGCATAAGGTCGTCGACTTGAATGTCTGGAGGGATATGGCTATCCGACGCGGAATCACAGACAGCACAGATAAAAACAGTATCAGACGAATATTTACCAGGCTGGTTCAAGACCTGATCAGGAAAGAAAAAATAGCCGTTTTCGATTCTTGGGTATGGCTTGTTTTTAATGAGAAAAATGCAGGACAGGACAAGACAAATGACTGAAATATCCTGTCCTGTCCGCGGGACATTCAGACCGGACAGGACAGGACACCCCCCTTTAAGGGGGTGTCCTGTCTGTCCGCCTTGTCCGGGACCAGAGATTAAGAGGTAAAAGAAATGAACAGCAAAGAATATATAACCCCAGCTGATGGGCTGGAATGTGATGGTTGTCAGTGTGAGCTACAGGTTGTCGGTTATGAATATAACCAGGAGGACGGCATGTATATCTGCTACCTGTGCGGCGGCCGAACACCTGATGACATTGTGAGCGACGGGTCCTCCCTATAGGCGGGAATACGGGTGATTCGAATCGCGGGATTCCGCTAGGTTCTGCAGGCCCCACATAGGCAACAGTGACAGACAGATTTACAGATTAACACGAGGTAAAAAATGGCTGATAAAAACGGCACCCAAGGGTCAACGTCAAGTTTGCCTTTCGACCCAGACCAGGTATCTGTGGTTCGTCTGAATCAATCACAGGTCGCCGAGCTTTTCGGCGTAACCCGCCAAGCAGTGAATCAATGGATCAAAACGGGAAAAGTGACGCCTTTCGCTGATGGCAGCCTGGATCCGCGCAAAGTATTAATCGAGCTTGGGCGTAATGCGGACCGGGCACGCCTTAAAAACCAATTGTTTAAACAGGCAGCTGATGAAAATAAGGAGCTGCGCGCCGAGCTGGATCAGGCATTGAATCTGATTAGTCATCTTAACCAAGAATTAGACGACCCACTCACGGGGCGGACGATGTTACATGCCCGGGAGATTTTACTGGAATGTATGAAGTATTCGGCGACTTTGGATGAGTTTTTCTTTTTGCTTAATGACCGAGAAGAACTCAAGGGACACGATGAGCTGATCGAGGACCTTTTTGACCAGGCTGTTGATGCCGGTTCAGAGGTGCCGCAGACAAAAGAACAACTATCTCGAATGGACATGGCGAAGTTTTCATATCTTTTGAGTGACAAATGATGGAAGTAAGAAATATTTTCCATCCTTTGAATTTGATGAATGAATGCGCTCCCCCGGTTCCCCGGGAGGTGCAGAAAATTACTTTTAACGTAAAAAAAGGAAATGAAAAATGAAACTTAAAATTGATGATCTAACCATACCTGCCTGCCCTGGTATTCGGACCGAATGTTTACAGGACGGCAACCTGACCCGGCGCTATGGTTCGGTGATTACAAGCTATGACCCTGAACGAAAGATCGGTGGATTGTTTTATCTGGGAACCTCGGAATGGTTAAGTTTTTTCCCGATAGAACCAGATGATTTTGCAGCAAGGGCAGCAAGGTCAGCGGCACTGGTACACCAGCAAGAGACTGAACAAGTCCAGCCCAGTGACATTAATTGACAAGTAAAAAAAATTATGATCTCATTTTCTTTCGTTTCTGCTTCTCGCTGGAACCAAGCCAGAAAACCGGTTCAATTGCTTCGCGCTTGTCGGCCTGGTTGGTGTACGCAAGGAGCGAAGGTCGCAAGGCGGACCCGGCAACGTTTGAGCCCCTCTTTTTTTGAGGGTGGATTATGTTGACCAGGCCCGCTTTTTTTGTGCCTGGCAGGAGGATTCACCATGAGTGAATTAGTTTACCGACAGGCCACTATTGACCTTAACAGAGCAGACGATGAACGGCGCACCGTAGAAGCGTCGTTATCCAGTGAATTTCCCGTTGATCGTTCCTTTGGGCGTGAAGTCCTGGTTCACACCGCGAAAGCGGTGGATCTGTCACGGGCACCTTTCCCCCTTCTTACATCGCACGACACACAGCAAACACCAGTCGGCATTGTTGAAAGCCTCAAGATTGCAGGCGGCAAGCTGCGTGGTGTTCTGCGTTTTAGCAGTCGCGCTGATGGTTTATGGGAGGACGTAAAAGCAGGCGTTTTGCGGCATATCTCAATCGGCTATCAGATCCTTGAAGGAAAGGAGGATGCGGACGGGATTTACCGGGCAACAAAATGGATGCCTTACGAAGTTTCACTGGTCAGCGTCCCTGCTGATCCTACGGTTGGTATTGGCCGATCACATCGAGGAAATAACATGAGTACTGAAACAATTGAAAACGACAATGAAAAAATGACCCGCAGCGAACGTCGCCGTGAAAAGCATTCCCTCCAGCGGGAAATTGATCGTGCTGAAGCGATCAACCGCTTGGCTGAGCTTTACAATGCTGACCCGGCAATGACGCGCGAATTTATCGCCAGTGACAGGCACCCTGATGAATTCAGAAAGGCGCTTCGCGATGCGATGCCACCGGCACCACCTAACCGCCAGCTTGATTCCACAATCGGCATGTCAGGCCGCGAGATCGAAAATTATAGCTTTGTCCGTGCTATCCGTGGCCAGCTTGATCCTAAATATGCCATGCGTGAAGGTGGCCTTGAACTGGAAGCCTCCCAGGCTATGGCGCGCATGCTTGGCCGTGAACCACAGGGCGTATTCATCCCCGTGGGCGATCTGTCACGCGACTTGAGCGTCGGCACTGCAACAGCCGGTGGCCATACCGTGGCAACCGATCTGCTGGCCAGTGATTTTATTGCCATGCTTCGCAATCGCGTCCAGGTTATCCGGGCAGGCGCTAAGGTTATGTCCGGCCTGGTTGGCAATGTAGCTATCCCCCGGCAAACCAGTTCATCGACTGCCTATTGGGTTTCAGAGGGCAGTGTTGTAACTGAATCACAGCAGGCCTTTGATCAGATCAGCATGACACCAAAGACCGTTGGCGGTTATACAGACTTCACACGCAAACTGATGCTGCAATCCAGCATGGATATTGAAAACCTTGTCCGGTCCGATCTGGCTACCGTTGTAGCCCTGGAAATAGACCGTGCAGCGATCAATGGTTCTGGTTCTGGTTCTGAGCCTACCGGCATTTTGAATACTACCGGTATCGGCGATGTTGCCGGTGGTGCAAATGGTCTTGCCCCGACCTACGAGCATATTGTGGACCTGTTGAGTGCTATTGCAGCAGAAAACGCCGACCAGGGCGCATTGGGTTTTATCACGAACTCAGCTGTTCGCGGCAAGCTGCTGAAAACCACCAAAGTCAGCGGTGATGCTGGTGCCGGTTTTGTATGGGAGCCCGGCATGGATATCGACGTTGGCCGGATGTTGGGATTCCGAGCAGCTGTATCAAACCAGGTGCCCAGCGATCTGGATAAAGGTTCCAGCACTGGCGTTTGCTCTGCAATCCTGTTTGGCGCATGGGATAACCTGCTGATCGGTGAATGGGGCGGCCTGGATCTGATGGTTGACCCTTATAGCCTCAGTAACAGCGGCTCAATTCGCGTGGTCGCATTGCAAGACATTGATATTGCTGTCCGTCATGCGGAAGCCTTCGCGGCCATGCAGGATGCCCTGACAACATAAGGTCTAATAAGCCAAGGCATTTCTTTTTTGCCTCTACAGCCAGCTTGGCCGATCTGGTAAAAAGTCGGTCATCATGGCATGGGTTTATGGCCATGCGGTGCAACTCATGAGCCAGGCGGTGTTTCTGGTCCACGTTGCGTCCCTTCCTATATAAGAACTTTTTGGAATAGAAGACTATGAGCATCAAAGATCGTATTGTTGAACTGGCCTATGAACTGAAAGACAGGTTTACTGGTAAACACAGAAGAGTTACTTCATCGATCAAAGAGGTAGAGCGCGCAACTGGTAAATCAGCTTCGAAAATAAAGAAATATGCACTGGTTATTAGCTCGTCGTTTCAGTCACTGCTAGATCTTGGTAAAAGGGCATTTTTACCTCTAACAGCAACTATCGGCGGCCTGTTGGGCTCGGTGATCAATATCGGGTCCAGTTTTGAATCTTTGAAAGTCAGTCTGGAAACAGTTACCGGTTCTGCTGAAGCTGCCGAGCAGGCTTTCCAACTGATCACTGACTTTGCCAAGGAAACACCCTATTCAATCGAGGAGATCACCCAGGCATTTATCAAGCTCAAGGCGCTCGGGCTTGATCCTTCAGAAGAAGCACTGCGCTCCTATGGCAACACAGCCAGTGCCATGGGAAAGACACTGGATCAGTTTGTCGAGGCGGTAGCCGATGCGGCAGTTGGCGAATTTGAGCGATTGAAAGAGTTCGGTATCAAGGCGCGTTCTGAGGGTGAGAATGTGTCTCTAACCTTCCAGGGCGTCACACAAACAGTCGGAAAGAATGCCACGGAGATTGAGGCCTATCTGAGAAATATCGGCAATGTGCAGTTTGCTGGTGGCATGGAAAAGCAGATGGATACTGTTGGCGGTGCTTTTTCAAACCTGAAGGACAATATCAGCGCACTAGCTAATAAACTGTATGAGTCTGGTATAGGTAAAGCCATACAGACAATTCTGGGGAGGGCTTCAGAGGCAATAAAAGGCCTTTCTGGAAGAGCGGATGAATTGAGTTCGGACATTATAAGCGCCACAAGATTTGTTACCGTTGGCGTTGTTAAAGGTGTAGATGCAATAAAGTTGGCTTGGGGTGGGCTTGTAATATCAGTAAAACTTGGAGGCGCTGCAATAGCAACAGTGCTTGAGGCTATTACTACCTACATGGGTAATTTCACAGTATTGCGATTTACTGAAACAGGCGCGGAGCTTAGAAAATTCGCTGATGACATGAAAGCTATTCGATATGGACTCGGTGGTTCTATAGGAAAAGATTTTTTCAACATGCAACAGCTTGCTGAAGGGATTATTGCCGGAAAAAACACAAGGGATATTGAGCAGGCATTTAACCAAATGCTTGAAGATGTTAATCCGAAAATCAAAACCATTGACATGACTGATGCGCTAAAAAGAGCAAAAGAAGCCATGAAAGAACTTGAGCAGGAAAAGCTCAATATAAAGGTCAATATGGTCCTCGATACTCCCGAGCTACGCGAAGAACTAAGGCAGCAGATTTTGAAAGTTTTCAACTCAATGGCAGAAAAATCAGGGAGCAAAGAATGATTGATGCAGAAGAAATATTGGACCAGTCTCTGGGCTTGTTGGGCTTTCCGATAGCTTCAATTGGCAGCAAAGAAGCTTTAATCAATCAAATTGCTGAATTATATAAGGATGCTATGGCAGGTAGATTAATGGGGCTCTCTTATTCAGCCAATTATATTGATTTAAATGCTGATAAACCTTTTTACCTTTCGGCCTCTACCATTGGACGAGTGAATTTTGATCTCACAGTTGGCGGATTAAAATCACAGGCTCTTCTTTTGGAGAAGAAAAGAGAAGATCTGGCAGATGGTCAATAGCCAGCACAGGACTTGACCAATTTCCGTACTCGGCATATTCTGTGAATGCAATCAGCAAAATCTGGTTGTCGGGATTAGTCCCCCGTTTCATAAGGCGCATAGTAACCAGCCATTGCGCTGGTTTTTTTATGCACGCTTTTGGCGTTGGTGGGGCAGCCTTCGGGCTGGCCGCTCCTTATGGCGGTAGGACTAACCCTGCCAACGCCTCCTATTACCGATTAGTCCCGGGTCTGGAGGCATAACTACATAAGGAGAAACAGTCATGAGTGAAGCTAAAACTGATCCAACAGATGAAACAGTATTTTGGACTTCTTGCAACAGGGTTATGGGTATTGCTGACTTGATGTCTGAAATAGATGTGAATCAACCATTAGCAGAAAAGACCCTTAGTGGCCTTGGCAAGGGAATCTATGAAGATATGAAAATAATCAAGGAAATGTATCAGGGGTTGCTTAGTGCCTACATGAAAAAGCCTGACTGACCTTGAAATTAAGGTAAGCCCACTGGGTAACCGGTGGACTGAAACCCGCTTTGGTTTTGCCCTGGCGGGTTTTTTATTGTTGAAATCCGTGTATTTAAGTGTAGTATTTTATTGTATCGCCGAGGCGCCTAGAGGAGAAAGCCCCTTGCCAAGGTTGGGGTCGCGAGTTCGAATCTCGTTTCCCGCTCCAAAATTCTACTTACAAGGCAGTAAGTTATAAAGGCTCACAGAAATGCGAGCCTTTTTCATTTCTGTTGCAGGTAAAAGTTTAGGTAAAAATCGCCCTATTCTGCTTTACCAAAATAATTATAAATTTTTTACTGTGGTTGATATCGAGTTCTGTAGGATCTCAACCGTATCAGGAAGCTCTATAACGCTCGAGATTATGTTTCTCCCGCGAAAGGAGACGCATAGTGTCTTCAATCTCGCAACATTCTCCAGTGTATGGATTGATATATCGCGGATATTTTATATAAGCTGAAAAAAAGATCTGCTGTAGTGAACGAGACATGCCTCGCCTGTCACAGATCAAGTGATCGTGCGTCAATCCCCATCCAGCATAAAATGGTATACCAAAACAATATACCTGCTTTTTTGCCAACAGCGCTTCGAAACCTAGCTGGCTTGTCACTACATAAACTTTTGCCACGTTTTCCAGCAGTGTCCAGACAGAAATATCCTCTGCCACTATCCTGCAATCATAGGCCAGTGCCAATTCATGAAGATACCCCTGCTTCTTGCCCTCGATCACATCGGGATGGACCTTAACAAGAATCTCCGCTTCAGGATTGTCATTAACAGCAGACTCAAGCATGATTTTAAAGCTGTTTTCATTTGACATTCCATATTCAATCGAGGCATCCCCCTTGGTCTGGTCAACCACTAAAACCCTGTTAGCTGCCTCGCCGCCATCAAGACTGAAAGAGGAAAACTTATCTGGTGCATGGTTATATTTGGATAAACGATATGTCTTTAGAAACTGAATGCAGGCATCTGCTCTTTCCAGATCCTGCTCGGAAAAATCAGCCTCTTTGATCAGTCTTTCAAGATCACTTGGACAAGTTGCATCATAATAAATACCGGTGTTATCCACGATCAGGCTATGACGCAAGGTATCATTAATTCCCAGTTTTAACGAACGTAAAAATCCATCTTCAAGGGCAATATAAGGAATACCTTTTTTCCTTGCGAATCGCTGAGGTTTCTCTGCTGTTATTTTCCTTCCCCATCCTACTATACTGGACCACGACTGAGACCTAGAAAGCAAAGTCACTTTTCTACAGGATTCTCCGAGAAATTTATCCAGGTAAGGGATCCTGCCAATACCTGAAGAAAAATAACCGATCATGCTGTATTTCTGGCTCCATCCATCAGATAACCACGCAATTTCTCATCGTTAGCCAGCTTTAAAATAGCTTCAATCCATAATTCCTTCTGCATTTTTAACAGCAAGCCATTTTCACCAGAATGGATCATTGACCGGTAGACAGGGTGGTCAGCATAAATACCAACCGCACCTGCATGAGTGATATCATAAAACTTTGTTGCTGAGCGTGATCGGTTAAACGGGTTATCCAGCAGCGGCGCCAAGCCTATCATTCTGCCTGGTCTGCTGATAAATGCTTTATAAGCTGGCCATTTCATTGGATGTGTGACATGGACTCGGGATAAAGAAGCAAACATATCTTGAACCTGCCTGTCACCTATCAGCTCAAAACAAATACTGCTGTCTTTATCCAGTACTGACTTTATTACTGAGAAAAGCCAGCGTATTTCATCACGATGTGAAGCACTTCCATGGTAAAAAACTGTTATGGCCTGCTGAGATATATATGGTGATCGGGGTTTGATAATTTCAGGTTTCCAGTCAGAATATTTATCAGCGAGAAATGTAGAGGAGACCCAAAGATCAGCATTTTTCTGCAACCAGTTTTTATGGCGCAATGATAATTTGAATAACTTGTACCGATAATGTGAAGGCAATACTTTGTAGGCTTGCCAGTCAAACACATCATCATCCATAAAAAATATAACATCTTCGATTTGAGGACTGTTTTTTTCAATCCAGCGTCTCCATGAAGGATTGATGTATCGCACAAAAATAACCGAAATTTTTTGATTAATATTTAATACTGGAGGAGTCTTTTTTAGCGAGAAGCATTGCCAGTCTAGACCTTCTTCGATGAACCAGGGCTCGATAAAATAATCCGTAGAAGGATTTGACCTTTCTTCAACAACGATAAACTTTATATTGTTTTCAATCACTTGAACACCAAGGTTTTTACGCAATTTAAATCAACCAAGCCGACTATGTTGTGTTCTTTTTAAGGACTAAACACCATAAGGGTCAACTAATAATTTATCGCCCCATTTTTTTTTCATATAACGGGTTTCCCAATATAAATGCCACCATCGCTTAATATAAGGCCATTTGCTGCGTGATCGAGATTCAAAATGGTAGAGCTCTGCATGGGGTAGAAATAAATTTCGATATCCCTCCTCTCTCACTTTTAGACAAAAATCCACATCGTTATAGGCAATTTTTAAATTGTCATCATCAAACCCGTCGACTTGTTCGTATATGTTTTTGTTTACAACCAAGCAAGCGGCAGTTACTGCAGACACCTCTCTCACAGAATCAAGAATGGCGTTGTCTTTAAAATCACTTCTGTTGTAACGTTTAAAAACATGATCAGCTATGTGATTACCTCCTATTCCTAAAACCACACCAGCATGCTGAATAGTGTTATCTTGATAATACAACATAGCACCCACGCAACCGATATCGGCCTGTGCAGCATAGGCCACCATTTCACCTAACCAACCCGGTGTTATTATTTCAGTATCGTTATTTAGCAAACAAATAAAATCACCATTGGCATGTTTCACACCATAGTTATTGATCGCTGAATAATTAAAAGATCTACTCCACTTCAATACGAAAACATTATCATTCTCGGCATTTATTTTGTCCAAATATTCAAGAGCTTCTTCGTCTTCTGTTTGGTTATCAATAATCAATATTTCATAATTTGAATAATTTGTTCTATCGAGAATTGAATTAATACAATTTCTTATTAGGCCAAAAGAATTGCGTGTTGGTATTATGATAGATACTAATGGATAATTGCCACACATTGGTAAAACACATCTAGGTTTTTGGATTTATTAAATCAAGTGTAGTTGAAAACACTGTTATTCATTTATTTTTTTCCTAGTACTTGCCAAATTTTAATCGCAACTTCAATGGTGTCTTCATAATTTGTAACTAGTGAAGGATTTTCCTCCGGGTAATCATAGAAATCTTCATCAAAAAGTGGTTTAGTCCTGCTGGGAAACGCCATACACCTTAGACGCTCATTACTATCTTTAAATTGCTGGTAAAAGTTAAAAGCTTCTGCTCTACTGGCAGGGTAATTTTTACCTGAATAATTATCAGAAATAAATCGGCAAAGAGTGTCACGCTCTTTTGAACTTTTACCAGCATAATGACGATTCACAGCCAACACAAAATTTGCGCCAATTTGATTAAATGACTCGTTAACTGGGCCAGGAATTGATTTACCTTCAATATTCAAACCCAGAGCAGAGCAAAAATCCTCGAGTAAGTTACCATTTTGAAATTCACTAGAATCAAAGATTCGTACATGCATGGCTTTTTGGCCAAACACGGTTCGCCAATTATTAAATATTTTTTCGTAATCAAAGTAGTAAGGTAAAGAGTCTTCCTTCTTTATTGGAAATACAACAGGGTTGACTGCAGCATTTTTTAGTTTTGTAGAATAATAACTAATGGCAAGTCGATCTTGCCTCCTGACATATAATAATACCTCAACAGTATCAACAAATTTATGGAGAAAATTTTTTAGCTTTTCAATTTCCTTTATAGTGTTAAGGCGACTGTGAAAATGCTCTGAAGAGATAATTAAAAGATTGGCATATCCGTGTTTATGAACCTCATTAGTGAACTTGTTTAACAATTCAGAACGAAATTTATCCCTATCGCTTTCATTGAAAATATTGAGTTTCTCGCCTAAGCCTTTTTCCCAAGGCCGATCTATAGCATAGGCCGCAAACTCCCATTGGGAACCTCCTGTTGAACCAGAAACGTTCGGATATAAAACTTTTTCGCACGCAAATTGGTTGCGATTGTTAGCAAGAAAACTCTGAATAGTCGAAGTTCCAGTTTTTTCGGTACCAATATGCAAAATACATTTTTTTATTTTCTTTATCTTAGATTCTGATTGTTTTTTTTTAAATATTTTATTTA
>Ga0180434_10004757_pt1 | contig 16345 bp, 14 predicted proteins | sample SS_ome_7_FD_132453 | JGI IMG/M metagenome (GOLD analysis project Ga0180434, IMG submission 132453) | Hypersaline lake sediment archaeal communities from the Salton Sea, California, USA - SS_1_D_2 metaG | ecosystem: Environmental > Aquatic > Non-marine Saline and Alkaline > Hypersaline >...
CCTCGCTGTACCCCCACACCCAGCGATCCTGATAGACCGGCCAGACCGCCGCCGAAAGGCGTAACTCGGGCCGGAGCGAGATCACCTCCGAGTAGACTCGATTGACCAGCAGCGTCACCTGCCGGCGTTGCCACTCGGCGCGCTCCAGCCCCGGTTCCTGGGTCAGGGCGGCCTCGTAACCGGCGTCGCTGAACGGGTCGTAGGAATAGTCGCGCCCGGGATAGCGCAACAGGTCGAGGTGCACGCCGTCCACGTCGTAGCGGGTCGCCAGATCTGCCGTGACAGAGGCGACGTGATCCACCACGTCGGTGAGGGCGGGCGTGGCCCAGAGATACCCTGCGTTCAACGTCATCGTCACGCCGGAGATGTCCACAGGACGCCATGTGTCTGTGTAACGCTCCGTAAGCGTCCAGAAGAGATGGGCGGGCACGGTGTCTGTGGGCGGCGGCGCGGCGCCCACCCAGACCGTGTAGACGTTGAGGTAGGCGTGCAGTTCCAGCCCGTGGGCGTGCGCGGCTTCGATGGCAGTCTGGAGCGGGTCCCAGCCGGGGTCCTGGCCCAGCTTGCCGCTCAACCGGGCGGCCCAGGGTTCCAGGCCGGGGGTGTAGAAAGCGTCGGCGGTGCCGCGCACCTGGAAGAGCAGCATGTTGAACCCAGCCCCCGAAGCGTTGGCGACCAGCGTCTGCACATCGGTGATGGTGTTGTAATCCCAGCGGGTCACCCACAGCGCGCGGGCCTCGGTGAGCACCTCTCCGTTCTGCACCAGTGGCAGGTAGACGTGGTGATCGAGCGTGGGGCTTTGGATGGTCCGTGCGGCTGGAAGAGGTGAGGGAAAATGAGCCGGGGAGATGGCCGTGGCGGGATAGTCGTGCTCGACGTACCAGGCCTGGTTGAGGCCGACTTTTGCAGCAAAGGCGAGTGGGTCGGGCGGGAGTGGCTGAGCCGCCAACGGTCGGATCAGCAGCACGAACAGCGCCAGCGATGCGAGCGCCAACAGCAGGGAAAGGCAAAGACGATGCAGTGGTGTGATCTTCAGCTTTCCGCCTCCAATTGGAAGATAGACTCGGCGTGCTCCAGCAACAACTCGGCCCGTTCCGGCGGCGTCTCCTTGAGCTCCAGATACGCCGCCAGCAGTTCGCGGTCGGTCATCTCCTCTGGAGCCTGATTGCCCAGCCGCACCCGCGCTTTCCGCTCCACCTCGCGGCTGATGGAACCGATAAAGTAGGCCTCCGCGAGCAACCCGCGCACGTCTCGGTCGCGCAGCAGCGACTCCTGGTCGGCCCGCAACCGGAGGATGAGCCGGACGACGGCGTCGCACAGATCGTGCTCGGAGATCGCCTGCTGAAGCGCCATCAGCGGACTGGCGGACTCGCGCACGTCGGCGCGCACGGTGACAAAGGGGCGGGCGTCCAGCTCGATGAATTTCCACGTCGTCTCGCCCCGCGCCAGTTCCACCCAGCAGAATCCTTTCGGCTGCCCCTCCTCTCCAAAGTCGATCCGCTCCAGGCTGCCGGCATAGACCACCGGCGGGTGGTGGCCCTCGTTGAGGCTCTGGTGTTTGTGGATGTGGCCCAGCGCCACGTAATCCCAGGCCGGGTCGGCCAGCGCCGACTTGAGCACGACCGCGTCCCGCCCGATCATCACGCTCCGCTCGGAGCCGTAGGTCGCGCCAGAGACGCTCAGGTGGGCGGTCAGCACCGCCGGCACGTCCGGGGCCAGTTGCTCCGCCAGCGCCTCGATGTTGCCCGTGACGATCTGCTGGAGAGCCTCGTCCAATTCCTCGATAGAGAGACCCCGGTACTCGTCGTGGGTCAGGAGCCGCTGGCGGACCGGGTAGGGGATGGTGGCGACCTGCACGGGGCCGCGGCGGGTTTCGACGTGGTGGACGCGCTCATCTCGCCCCACGATGACGTTGGGCACGTCGAGGGTGCGAAAGATGTCCACGCTCGAAGCCTTTTGCGCCATCGTCGGCAGGTCGTGGTTGCCCACCAGGAGGACGACGGGCACTCCGGCGTCGGCCAGCCGCTTGACCCGGCGGGCAAAGGCTCGCTGGTAGGTGGGGTTGGGGCTGCGGCGCTTGTAGGCGTCCCCGGCAAAGATCACCAGGTCCACCTCGCGCTCCAGCCCATAGTCGATCAGTTCATCGAAGCGGTGCAAAAAGTCCAGCACCCGCCCGTGGATACCGGTGGCGGGATCGAGCCGACCATAGTTTTCCATACCAACGTGGATGTCGGCAAAGTGAAGAAGACGAATTCTAGCCATCCATCATCTCCTGACGAATCCGCTGTGCCAGCGACGCCATCTCCTCGTACGGCAGTTCCAGCACTCCCTGTTCAAATTTCAGCGCGTCGAGCTGCTGTTCCTCGTAGGGCACGCCAGGCGGCAGCGGCGCGATGTGCCAGTGGACGTGCCGGTTCCCCTGCTGGCTGCCGAGGGAGAGGATGTAGACCCGCTCCGTGGGGACGGCCCGCTGCACCGCCTCGGCCACGCGGTAGATGATCTGTTGGAGGGCCAGGTATTCATCGAGGGTAAAATCGCCCGTCACGTGTTCCCGGTGTTCCTTCGGCGCGACCAGAGTATAGCCGCGCAGCGTGGGGTATTTGTTGAGGAAAACGATGGCGACGTCGTCCTCATAGATGACGTGGTGACGATACTCAGGGTTGCCCGCGACGATCTCGCAGATGAAGCAGGGACCATGTTGTGATCGCTGAACGTAGGCTTCTATGTCGAAAGGTTGTTGTTGGGACAAAATGGCTTCTCCTTATCCTTCGGGCAGGGCGTCCAGCGCCGTCGGCAGATCGGCCAGATCGTCAAGAACGTAACCGAGAGGGTGTGCGTCCACGACCTGAGCGCACCAGGCGGGAGTGTACGGCGTGCGCAAGAGGAAGAATGGAATACCCATCATCAGCGGCAGCGCGCCGGGCAGCGAGAAGGTATCGGCTACGACCGCCAGTGGAGGATCCTCCTCGGCGGCCTGGATCAACGCCCGGTAGTAGACTGGACGGCGCAGGTCTACCTGGTATATCTCGGACACGGGCCAGACCTGGATGTCGCCCAGCTCTGGATGCGGGAAGTGATGCGTCCAATCAGGGTCCATTTCGTACTGGCGCGTATCGCCCAGCACGGCGACCGCGCTTTCGAGCGCCAGGACGCCCAAATGGCGGTGCACCTTGTCGCCCAGCGAATTGGTGAGGATGACCGGTTCGCGGTTGGGATGCTCGATCAGGGAAGCGAGCACGTCGCGGGCGCCAGGCCGGAAAACCGGGGGCAACTCGGCGGTGTGGCGGTGGAACAAATAGTTGGTGCAATCCACCACCGGGTCGTACTCCGCCTCGGGGAACGCCATCGTCACCGCCTGGAGATAAGCCTCATTCTCGCTCAGCATCACCTGCAACGTGGTGGTGTTGAGGATGAAGGCGCCCTCGTCGCAGTAGGAGGCGATCAGGCCGTTGACCTCCCACCAGTAGCGATGTGGTTCTCGCAACAAGCGCGCCTGGGTCGATTCGTAGACCCCGGCCAATTCCTCGCGTGGCGCGCCGACGATCTCGTTCGCCAGGGTGTCCAGCGATTTTTCGGCCAGGGGTTTGGCCTGTTTTTCCTCGGCGGTTAGCGTGCCGTCAAAGTCGATGATGATTTTCAATGTTCAGATTTCCACTTCGTCCTCATCCCCTCGCAGCAATGACCGCCCTCGCGCCAACACCGCTTCCGGCTCCTCCGCCTCGCCGACGCCCAGCGAGGCGTAGAACTCTGGCGTGCCGTAGGTGCGGGTCTTGACCACCACCGGCATCGGCACGGCGTGGCCCAGGATGAGCGCCTGCTGGCGGGTGTCGAGCCGCGCCAGCACCTCTCGCAGCGGCCCCGCTCCGCTGATGCCAGAAAAGACCGCCCGGATGTCCGCCTCGTCGTCCAAGAGGCACGTGACGCGGGTGCCGATCTGGCTCATCACCTCTGGATCGATCCCGCTGGGCCGCTGGTCGACGATGAAGAGCGTGACGTTGTACTTGCGCAGCTCGCGGGCGATGGCGCCGAAAATAGTGTGCCGGGCGACGGCGGGATCGAGAAACTTGTGCGCCTCCTCGATGGCGATGACCAGCGGGCGCGGCTCCTTCCCCCGGTCGCCCAGCGCCTCCTCCGTCCGCCGGACGTAGTGGGCGTGGATGCGGCGGGTGATATAGTTGGCGACGAGCAGATACGCTTCCAGGCTGCTGCCGTAGCGGCCAAACTCCAGGATGATGTTTACCCCTCGATCCAGGTAATCCAGGATCTGCTTCACCGGGTCCTCTGCCGCTCGCGCCTGGAGAAAATCGAAGCGACGGAACATCCCCAATTTCCGCTGGATCGCCCCCAGCGTGCCGCCGTGGATCGTGCCCCGGTCCAGCGCGCTGTCCAATTCTTCCAGCGTATCGTGTTCGTCCAAGAGCCGCGCGATCCACTCGCGCCCCAGCCGCCGCCGCAGAAAGTAGAGCGCGCCGACCTGCACGTCCGAAAGGGCTAACAGGCTGGCGAGGCTGTCCACGTCCTCCGGCTCGATCTGGTCGTAGCCGATGCGCACCACGCCGTCCACCTTGCTCCCCCGCCGCCGGGACGACTCGTCGTCCAGCGTAAAGACAGAGACGCGACTGGTAAAGAGCTGCTTTAACCCCTTGACCTCCTGCTTCGCCTCATCCTGGCTCTTCCAGCCGTACTCGTTGTGCATGTCGAACACCAGGCTGACCGCTTTCCCCCATTGGATCAGCCCGGCCAGCAGCGTGCGCGTGAGGAAGGTCTTGCCGGTGCCGGTCTTGCCAAAGACGCCCGCCGAACGCTCGACGAAACGCTCCAGGTTGAGCGCCACGTGGATGCCCTCCATCTCCAGCGGCTCGCCGATGTAGAAAAAGCCCGGCTCTTTTTCCTCGCCAAAGATGAGGGCAACCTCCTCCTCGCTGGCGGAATAGACCGGTCTGAAGTGAGCGGGGATCGTCTTGACCGGCCTGGGTTCTCGCCCTCCCTCTTCCAGCATCAACATCGGCGCGACGTGGATGCGCCCAAAGACAGCCGTGCCCTGATAGACGCTGGCGAGGAAGGGATCGGAGACGTCTGGAGGGGCCTTTTCGATCAATGGGTTGAGCGTGTCGAGCTGCACATCGGTGACGATGGAAAAGAATCGCCGTCCCGTCTCTCCGTGCGCGACGACATAGCGGCCCACGGCCAACCCCTCGATCACCGTACTTCGATCGAGTTTGACATCCAGTCCTTTCGAGAGGCTGCCGCCGACGACAATGCCCAGCTTTTGGGGAGGTTGAGATGGGGCTGGGCGAGGGCCGAGGAAGGCTTCTAGCTCATCTTTGGGCGTGCGTTCACTTGTCTGAACATCTTCCATCAGACCCTCCTTACTCCTCGTCGTCAAACATCGCGCACGCCTCCCAACGGTCCTCGCACATCGCGAGCAGATCGGCCTCCAAACGATGCAGCATCTCGAGCTTGCGCTGCGAGGCCTCCCGATTGTCCAGGTGCAAAATATCCACCAGATCGCGCTCAAAATGTTCCGGCTTGACCGGCAGATCGCGCACCAATTGGCTGATGCGCGAGGAATGGCGGTTATAGTTGGCCTGATCGTTCAGCACCATCACCGCGTCCACGAGCAGGTTCTTGATCGCGGATAGATCCAGACCGATCCACTCTTCTCGCTGGACGTATTTTTCGTAGCGGTAGATGCGCGCGTGCAGCAAACGCAGATCCGCCTGGACGCGGGCTTTGAGTTCCGCCTCTGTGAGCGTCTCGCCCGCCTGGCAGAGACGCGGAGTCAGATCGTCCTTATCCAACAGGGTGATATAGTCGAAGCAGAACTCGAGCTGGTGAGGCAGATGGTAGCTGACGTCGAACCAGGTGTCGTGAAAGACGAATTTATCAATGACCTGCGATTCCACCGGCAGGGCGGGATTGTCCACACCAGCGATGGCTAACATAATGTTCCAACAGCCGATATCGCGCAAGCGTTGCAGCCGCTCGTCGTCGGGGATCATGGTGATGATGGCGACCATCATGTCTACGTCGGAATAGACGTCCTCCTCCCCGCTGGCGCTGGAACCGACGAGGAAGACAGCCCTCGCCCGATCGTCGTCTTTGTACCCCCACGCTTCCGTAAAGGCCTTAGCCACCTGAATATGTGTCTCTTCTCCCATCTCATCACCTCACCTGGTTTGCAATCGGTGCAGCAATCCCTCCAGTCGCATCGGATCCCCGGCCAGCAGTCGCGCCAGTTCGCGTCCCGCGTCGATCAGGAACGTCTCTCGTTCACCCTCCGGCTGTGCGGCAGCGGCGATCCGCAGGCTGGCCGCCAGCAGTTCGTCAGCCGGCGCCTCGCGCGCTTCGAGCACCAGGCGAAAGTAATCGAAGCGAGCGGTAAAGGCCCGCACTTCCTCGTCGGTGCACTGGTAGAGCCAGTCGAGCGTCACCGGCGGCTGCGCGGGCAAACAGTGCCGGATCGTCTCGCCATCGCTGCAACCCACCGCCAGCACACTGACCTCAATCGGCACCTGGCGGGTCTCGCGCATCTCCCGGATCACTTCTTCCGGGGTGTCGGCGCCGATAAAGTGCCGCACAAACCGATCGTCCTCCACACAGACGTCATAGATCAGGCCATACGTGACGCTCCCCGGCGCCAGCCCCTCCGCCCGCACGAACGAGCCAAAGGTCGGGATAGCGGGCCGCATCACCTCGCAGCCGATGACAAAGCTCCGCGTGCTGGTTCGCAACACGCGCCCCACTTGCAGATTCTGGCCAAGCGTCATCGGCGGTACTTCCTTCTGCCGCCCCGGGTCAGGCTCTTGTAATACGCTTTGGGCGAGAGGGCGGACCTCACGCCGGCGCGCAACAGCGATTTGATGATCATGTCCTCGAAAGCCTCCCGCTCTGGTCCCCCGATGAAAGCCAGCTCGTCGGCGCGGATCAGCGCGTAGGGATAGTCGCCCGTGATGCGCGCCTGCGCGACGATGGCGCCGTGGACCAACGCCAGCCGGTCGGGATACTCGGCGACCCAGGCCGGCAGCTCCACTCGCGCGATGACCGGGTCGCGTCCCGCCTCGGCCAGGTTGAGATAGAAGAAATAGACCGTGTGTCCGGCGGGACGATACTGTTCGTAGTTGATCGACGAGGGATTGATAAAGAGCGCCGAGCGCGCGCCGGGCGGCAAATTCTCAAAGACGGCGCGGTCGGGCAGACGTTCCAGGGGGTTCGGCTCCTGGCTGGCCCGGTTGGCGTCCCCGTCCACGCTGGCCAGGTGCAGCAATCGCGTCACCTCGCCGTGGCGCGGGCGGCTGATAAAGCCGGCCACAGCCGCACCGGCCTGACGGATACGGTCCAGTTGTTCCAAATAGTCCGCCATCTTCCCCTGCCGTTCCTGGGGCGGCAACTCATCCAGCACCCACAGGATGAGCGAGCCATCCACCAGGGCGATAGTCGGCCCCGGCGGCTCGGCGGCGCTGACGTCGGCCAGGTGCGTGATCTCGGCCAGATCGCGCCGCACGTCGAGCAGGTTCCCGGCCACCAGCATCCCGCCCTCGTACAGATCTTCCTCGGTGTAGCCCAGCGTGGGAACGCTCCGAGTCTCGGGGGCCTCGCCGCTGCCGTGCCGGTAGACGAGGCTGCCGATGTTGATCAGATGGTAAAGCACCGCGCCGTGCCGGTCGGGCTGGATCTGCGAGCCATCGGCGGCGACGACAGCGATCCGATCAGGAATTGCAGGCAGAGCGTGATGGGCGTCGAGGGGTTCGCCGGTAGGGATGGCAGCGCGGATGGCGCGGGCAGCGTGACCCAGTGATTCCCCCCGAGCGGCGTACTGGGCCAGCCAGCGACGCGCCAACCCCACCAGGTCAGCGTACTGCCGCTCGCGGGCGGCAAGCTCCTCGCCCATCGCCTGCACCTGTCCAGTCAACCTACTCAGTTCGAGCGTCACTACCTTTTCCCCTCAAGTGCGTGGCACCTTTACAAGCAGGAGTTGCGCAGTCAATAGCAAGCCCGTCGGTTGAGTAGAGCCAGCGTATCGAAACCAGGGCGAGCGATGCTTGTAAGGCCCGTTCTTGGCTTCGATACGTCGTTTCACTCCTACTCAGCCGGCGAACTGCGTAACTCCTGACAAGATTATACCTGAGTCATCGAACACTGGCAAGCAAGACCCTCGCCCACTTGCGCCCCTGGGGTTGGCAAGTATAATGGTGTAGATGACGAAACTCACCAAGTTCAGCGTCTCGCAGATCGCCGACCAGTTGGAAAAGCCCTTCTCGATGGCGAACGTCGTGCACGTGGGCGACATTATCGTCAACGTCTATGTCTGCCAGGGAATGGTGCAATGGCACAAGCACCTCGACATTGACGAGTTGTTCTGGGTCTATGAGGGCACCATCCTGCTGGAGAGCGACTGGGGAGAGGTGCGGCTGCGACCGGGCGACCTGGCCGTCGTGCCTAAGGGCATTGGACACCGCTCCAGTTCGGGGCTTCGGGCCAGCGTGCTCCTCATGCGTTGCGATTTCTTCCCCGACCGGAAAAACGGACGGCGCCGTCTCTACGCCATCCCCGGCGAGGAAAAGTTGGAGCGCGTCAGCTTGCGCGATATGGCGCAGAAGAGCCCCGCGCTGTCCCAGTTCCAAACCGTCGCCCAGATCGAGGACTCGGTCGTGCAGGTGGCGCGGGGAGAGGGAAACTGGCCGGTCCACATACCGGCCCCTCACGATCGATTGCTCTACGTTCTGGAGGGCACCGCGACCGTGCGAACATTCCGCAGCATGCTGCACATGCATCCCGGCGATTTCGCTCTCGTACCGCGCGGGGCGGAATTCCAGCTCAACAGCACCAGGGGCACAGTACTGGTCCAGGTGACCCGCGAGCACGAGCCAGAATGAGGGTTGACGAGGATTTTACGAAGGAGCCTGGCCCTCATTGGCGGCGATACGTCGTGGGCAGCGGCGCGTTGGAACATACCGGCTCCACTCTCCGCTTTGTAAACACCGATACTTCCTCCCAAAAGTACACCGATGCGCAGATAGACGACTATGTCGGAACTTGGTTTCGCGGCCTTCCTCGCCGTCGTTTCCTCTGGCGCCCACCGCTCAAGCTGACGGTGGCGGCCCGTTTCTCCCATCCGGTGGGGCACTTGCAGGGCACCGCCGGTTTTGGGTTCTGGAACGATCCTTTCTTGATGACTGGAGTCAGAGTACCGACGCTTCCCCGAGCCCTGTGGTTCTTTTACGCCTCGCCTCCCTCGAATATGAAACTCGATCTGCGCACGCCGGGCCGCGGCTGGAAGGCGGCCACGATAGATGCCCTGCGCCCGGTCGCACTTCTCCTGGCTCCTCTCGCGCTGCCCGCGGCGCTGCTGATGAACCTTCGTTCTCTTTACCGGGCGCTCTGGCCTCCCATCCAGCGGGCATTGAACGTGCAAGAGGCCGGGGTCGAGACGGACATGACCGAGTGGCACACGTATGTAATCGAGTGGGGCGTGGAACGGACACACTTCTGGGTGGACGGCGCGCCCGCGCTGGAGAACGGTCCCGCGATCCGAGGGCCGCTCGGTTTTGTGATCTGGTTGGACAACCAGTACATGGTCGCGACGCCGTGGGGGCGGTTGGGCTGGGGGCTTTTGGACGCACCGGGCCGTCAGTGGATGGAAGTGGATCGCCTGACGATTGAGCCAGGTTAGCTACGCATCACGACAGGCAGATAAAACCTGTACAAAGTCACGCTCACCAGGATGCTCTGACTGTCGCTCGACGGGCAGGCGTTCGCCGCCTCCAGCGTGACGGTGTAGAGACCAGTCGCATAGTAAGTGTGGCTGATGACGTCCAGCTCCGTTCCGATCAGCGGCGGCGTGTCGTCGCCAAAGACCCAGGTGTAGGTGATGGGAAGTGTGGCGTTCGGCGGCTGGTATGATGTGGTGAACACATACATGCCCGGATACCCACTAGTCTCGCCCTCAATGGCGATGTCCGTCAGATCCACGCAGACCCCAGTCTCGCTCACCACGACGTTGACGGTGTCGGTCACCGGCTCAGACATGTCACAGTTCCACGTCGCGATCTCGACCGCGTGAGTACCGGTCAGAGCAAAGACGTGAGCCATCGTCAGCGGATCGACGCTACTGACCGCCGGCGCGCCAGGGCCGGCGTCATAGTCCATCGTGTAGGTGTAGGGCAGGCTCACGTTACCCGGCGCGACGTTGGCCTCGAACTCGACCAATGTTTCGGTGTAGATAGTGCCGCGTGTTGTCAGCTTCAACTCCACGTCCGCGATCTCCACGCACGACACTGCCGTCGTCAACACACTGCTGGCGCTGACGACGGCGCCGCTCGCCGTCACCGTCGCCACGTCAAGATCGCCTTCGTATGCCGAGGACGGAATGGAGACCTCGACGGTCAAGTCCACTGTCCCATCCGGGCTAACTGGATCGGTGCCGGTCAACGAGGGCGTCGTCGGCCACGTGGCCGTCACGTCGATGGTGTAGGCGTCGGTGAGGTCGCCGGTGTTCTCCAACGTCAATGTATAGAACACCCGCGCGCCCGGCGCGCCGAGTTGAGCAGCCGTCGTCGGCGTCAAGACCGCGCCATAGGTGGGAATCCTGACAGTCACAAAGGCAGCGGTAAAAGGCCCCCAATCGCCATCGTCATTCTGGCCATGCACGAGGAGATAATGCTTGCCCAGAGCCAGGCCGGAGATGTCCACCGTCGCCGTCACGGTTTCGCTCAGGTCTCCCCAGTCGCCATCGGCGGGGAGCATCGGGACGCCCGCGCCGTCGTCGCCCGGAGCGTCAACAAAGTACTCGGCGGCGGCGATGGGCTGGAGCGCGTCGCCTCCGTAGCGGTGGTCGGTGATGACGGCCGTCAGTTGCACCGGTTGACTCTGAAGCGCCGCGCCTGGCGCGACGGTCAGCTCCTCGGCATCCGGGCCATAGGCGGTCACGTAGGGGGTGCGGGCGAGCTTGTGGGCATAGAGAAAGGCCGGCTTGTTCTCGGCCCAGAAGTTGCGGCCGGCGTAGCCGTCTATGCACTCATAAGGAGGGAAAAAGCCTTGACAAAGACCACTGTCTGGCCCAACCTCGAAGGTGTAGGAGGGAACGCCAAACTTGCCATAGGTCCAGTCGTCGGTCGCGCCATCCACATCGTACCAGATCGTCGCACTTGGGTTGTAGCCATTGTAATAGGCGAACTTGCGCCCGATGGTTCGCATTTGCGCATAGTTGGGCGAGTCGCCGTAACCCGAAAAGCCCCATGGCCAGAGCACCAGGTCGCCATAACTGTGCAGGGTGATAAAGATACCGGTAGTGGTGATCGGCGCAGTCAGGGGGATCTCGTCGTCCCCGTTTGGGCCGTTCTGGTCGCTCATCACCGTGGCAAAGTAGCTTTCAAACGCCTGGGTCTCTGGCTCGGAGCCGCGACTGGGACCGCGATAGGTCTCGTTGCAAGGGCTGCCACTGGAGCCGCCGCAGCAGCCCCACAGGAAACTGTGATTACGGTTCAGGTCTATGCCCAGGTCGCCAGCGCCGCAAGCCGTGCTGTTCATATTTTTGCGGTGATAGTGGTAAGCATTCTGTTCGTTGTAGACGTGCCCATCGGGGTTCTGCATCACCAGAACATAGACCGCGTTGTGGTCCACCAGCCAGGTGACGTCGGGGTCCAGGCCGTAGCCACCCTCGCCGTTGTAGCCTTCGGTCAGGTAGCGGATGTAACGGATGGCCAGTTCTGGCACCGCCACCTCGCGGGCGTGGATGGTGGCAAAGAGGAAAAAGACGGGCCTGTCCTTGATGGAGCCGTAGGATGGGTCCTCATTGGTGATGCGCAGCACCCAGATGTCGCGGTCGTGCTCGCCTGCCTGAGAGGCCCTCCAGGCGTCGCCGATGTCGATCAGCTCGGCCAGATCGGGAAAAGCGGCGTTGATCTCTTGCAGGAAATCCACCACGTAGAGACCGTTGGGGTTAGTCAGGTAATCATCAAAGTAGTAGAAGCGAGGGTCGAGGGCGGCCTGGAACTCCATCAACCCCGTCTGTTCCGCGTCAAGCTCCAGCCGGTAGCCCAGGCCTTCGAGCCATTGGTACTGGGCGGGCGTCACGGCGGCGACGACGTACCTGTCTTCTGGGTGAGCCTCCCAGATGTCCAGTTCTCCGGCGACGACGTTCAGGTGATCCCGGTCCCGAACGTGGAGCCGGACGACGATCGGCGCGTTAGCAGGCGGCGGCGCAGGAAGCGGAGGAGAAAAGGCCCGGGCGGCCAAGGCTCCGCTGCCGACGAACAGAGCCAGGGCGAGCAACATCGTGATTCGAGTTCGACGCATACACGGTATTATACCGCCTCTGGCATCGGGGTCAAGATGGCTGCCGCGCCGGGGCTGTTCAGTTCTCCCCCTCACCCCAACCCTCTCCCCGTCGGGGAGAAGGCTGAACGGGTATTCGAGGGTCATGCCGGGCTTATGTATGGGATTCCCATACCGGGCGCATCGTCGGGCCTTTTCACGAATCCGCGTTTCTCGTAAAAATCCGCCTTTCCTCTGGCGCAGAACAGTTGAATATCCCGGACTCCGTGCGATTGGCACCTGGTCACGAGTTCTTTCAAAATGCGATTGCCGATTCCCCTACTCTGGTAGCCGGGAAGTATGATCATCTCTGCGATCAAAGCGTGAAGCATGCCGTCGGATATCGCGCGCCCAAAGCCAACCAGCCGGTCGCCGTCGTACGCCGAGACCGAATACCAGCTATGCCGGAGGGCCTGGTGAAGTTGATCGGCGTCAAGCTGATATTTTTCATTCCAACCGGTCGATTCAAACAAATCAAAGAACTGGTCTTTTTCAGGCAGTGTGTTCTTGTACGCGATCTCCATGGTTCACCTGTAGCATGGATTAGTCCAGCGAAACCAAGAAATGGGTTTGGTATTCACCGCTCGCCCTGGTTTCGATACGCACAAAGCTTTGCTTCGCTGCTCAACCGACGGGCTTGCTATAGACGGCTTAACGGTTGAGTTCACGGGCCGCGCCGAAGGCACGGCGCGTGCAGCGGTTTTTAGCACACTCAGAAATGAGAACAGATTCTCACCGAACTTCCAAAGGCGTGATCTTGTAGTTGTGAACACGCGCCTTTGTCACCACATCCAAGAAACGCTGTGTTATGATCACGTCGATGTGATGGTGAGTAAACACATCGACCCCAATCCATCGCCTGGTGTCAACAGTCAGTCGAGGAGGCTCCCAGTCCACGAAGTTGCACTGACTGCAGACAGGACACACTTGGAACTCGGCAAAATCATTGGGCGGTGTGCGGCAGTCGGTAAGTAGCTCCAGTTGCCAGATCAAGGGTGGTTCAAAGCAACTGTCTTGCTCCAACAGGCTCGGCCCGCCTCGTCCCTCAGAGATGTATGAAATGGATGCCGGACGGGGCGAAAAACCAGATATCCCGGCAGCCCGCAGATCATTGAGTAAACTGTTTGTGACCACTAGCTGGGCACCAAGCGTCCAGACGAAGCCATTGATATCCACTCCATACAACTCAACATCAAGATCCTTGATCTGTCGAAACCAGTTGCGACCGCAAGTACCACACACTTCGCAGGACTCGATCTGATCGGTGGCGTGAGCATAAGCAGCACGATCCAGATCGTCGGGCCAGTTCAGCAAATAGAAGTTCACGAATGACACCCTCCTGCAGATCACGCACTCATCTGAGCACGCTAACTTCTGTTATTGAGCTTCGAGCGTCACGTCGATCAGCCAGGGGAACCAGCCCTGGGCGTCGTAGCGCAATCCCTGCACCCGGTTGCTCACCCCGTTCAGGTTGACGTAATCGCGGATCGGGATCACCAACGCCTGCTCCATCACCCGCCGCTGTACCTGGCTGTAGAGCGCGGCCCGCTGCTCCCGGTCCGAAACGCACGCCGCTTCCTCGAGCCAACCGTCCATCTCGGCGTCGTCCGCCTTCGCCCAGTTGAAAAGCGCCTGGGAGTGGAAGAACGTACTCAAGATGTCAGGGTCGCTGCCGGAGAGGTTGAAGGGGATCAGGTGATGGCGGCCCTCGCCTCCCACCTCCAGCGCCTCCGGGTAGCTCACTACCTGGCTCTCCACGCCGATCCCCAGCTCCGCCCACTGGGATTCGAGCAACTGGCCGATCTCTGGCATGTGGCCCCAGCCCATCAAGTAGAACTCCAGTACCAGCGGCTCCCCTCCCCGATCGCGGATGCCGTCGCCGTCGGAATCGGCCCAACCGGCCTCCTCCAGGAGCGCCGCCGCCTGTTCTGGATCGTGGGGATAATAACTTTGCACCCCCGTGTCGTAGCCAAAGGTCACTGCCGCGAGCGGCCCGTAGGCCACCGGGGAGGTATTGCGAAAGATGGTCGAGACGATGGCCGCGCGGTCGGTCCCGTAGAGGAGCGCCTTCCGCACCCGAACGTCGTCCAGCGGCGGGCGGGTGGTGTTGGCAAAGATCATCAGCGAGACGCCGGGGATGGGCACGGCTTCGGTGCGAAAGTCAGGGCTTTGATTCAAACGGACGGCGTCTTGCGGGGGGATCTCGCCCATCACGTCCGCCTCTCCTGTCTCCAGCGCGGGGGAGCGGGTGGCCGGATCGGTGAAAAAGCGGAACTCGATCTCGTCTAATTGGGCGGTCTTGTGTTGGTAGACAGATGGCCCCCAGTCGTAATCCGGATTGCGCCGCAGCAGGAGATGATCGCCCGGCGCGTACTCGGCAAAGGTGAAAGGGCCGGTGCCCACCTGGTGCAACTGGTACTCGTCCCCCCACTTTTCGACCGCCGCCGGTGACGCCATTCCCAGATAAACCTGGCTCAGCGCGTCGAGCAGGGGGGCGAACGGCTCGCTCAGCACGATGCGCACCGTGCGCTCGTCCACCGCCTCCGTCCGCTCGTAGGGGCCGAGCATGAAGCGGGCCTTCTGGGAGGCCATGTCGGCGCTCGTGATCCGCTCCAGGTTGAATCGCACCGCTTCGGCGTCAAAGGCAGCGCCATCGTGAAACGTGACACCCTGGCGAAGATAAAACGTATAGACCAGCTCATCCTCAGAGATCTCCCACCTCTCCGCCAGCCCCGGGACAAGCTCGCCAGTCTCGGGGTTCTGATAGACCAGCGTGTCATAGACCGAGGTGAGGGGAATTCCCAGTTCCGACGAGGCGTTGACGTGCGGGTCAATGCCAGAAGGGACCATCGTCAGACCATAGATGATGCGCCCGCCGGGAGGCGGCGCGGCACAACCCATCATCAGTGCAGCAAGCAACAAAAGCGAGAAAATAGAGCGATTTATCATAAACACCCTCCTCAAGGCATAGTAAATTGGTAAATTGGATTGCTCTCCTCATGCATCAATCTACCAACCCGCGGATTATACCACACGCGATGAGGTTGACAAACACCCCGCTAAAAGGTACAATTCCCCTCGTGCAAGAAACCATCAACAAGCCTCTGGATCGAGATCGTTTGAGTGTGTTGCTGGCTGTACTGCTGCTCAGTAACGTACTTTTCCGCTTTATCGAACTTCCCGAGCAGGTGTGGAGTTTGCAGGCTTTGGGGTCACCCCTGGAGATCCACGTCACCAGTACCTGGCTGCTGATTGCGTTCATGATCGGGTTTGTCTGTACCGGCGCGAGCCTGATCCTGCACGATCACCCGCACCTGGAGGAGCACTCTGGGCGACCGATCTATATCTCCTGGATTCTGCCCGTCGTGCTAACGGGGGTTTCGACCTATCTGCTGGGCCTGGCCCCCTCATTGCTCGCCTGGATCGGGGGGTTGATCCTGATCGCCATCGGCATCGGCCTGGCCATCTCGGCTGAATACACTGCCGTCTCTCCCGACGCCCCCGGTTATCCGACGGCCCGACTGACCCTCAACGTGCTGGCGTATCTGCTGACGTTTATCCTTTTCGCCATCATCTACCAGTCCCGCACTCGTAGCCTGGTGACCGCCACCCTGACCCTGATCACGGCCACGGTGTTGGCGCTCGACCTGTTGAGCGTGGCAGACGTGCCATTGCACCGTATGCTCCCGTTCGCCGGCATCGCCGGCCTCATCGTCGGCGAGAGCACCTGGGTATTGAATTATTGGCAGATCAGTAGTTGGGTCGGCGGCCTATTCCTGTTGCTCATTTTTTACGTCACGGTCAACGTGGCGCACCAGCATTTGTTGGAACGATTGCGCGCATCTATTCTGGTCGAGTTCGCTATCGTCACGATCATCGTGCTGCTCGTCATCCTGCTCCGGGGAACCTAAGTGAACATCTAAAAATTAGTTCCCGTTTTTCGCGGGCGTATCGTATAGTTCCAGTTGGGACAAGTGTCGTGTTTTTCGATCATTAACAATTTCATCTCGGCATCTGTGACAGATAACCC
>Ga0180434_10004759_pt1 | contig 16344 bp, 29 predicted proteins | sample SS_ome_7_FD_132453 | JGI IMG/M metagenome (GOLD analysis project Ga0180434, IMG submission 132453) | Hypersaline lake sediment archaeal communities from the Salton Sea, California, USA - SS_1_D_2 metaG | ecosystem: Environmental > Aquatic > Non-marine Saline and Alkaline > Hypersaline >...
GAAAATATTATATAGGCAAAAATGTTAACTAGCTGTTATGAGACAGATAAGTTGTAATGTTAAGAGGTATCATCCTTTGAAGATAAGTGTTGAGACTGGTTATCCTTATAATAATGGTATATCATGGAATGACCTTTTTCGTTTGATGATGGGGAAGATTAAGGTTCAGGTTCTTGTGACTATAAAGAAAAATAGGAAGATATGTTATGAGCAGGCTGTTGAGGATATTGCTACTGGTTATTTGAGTGATGAGTTTAGGGTTAGTCATGGTTTTAAGAAGCTTAATCTGGTGGATAAGAAACTTGTTCTTGTTGATGATGAGGTCTATGCTTTTCTTGGTAAGTATAGGACTTTTGATAATAATTGGACTGATGCTATTAATTGTTTTTTGGATGATTGGTTGGATGGCAAGGTCTAAAGTTCTTTGGCTGTGTTAAGGATTATTTTTTATTAGAAAACCTTATATACTATATATGGTATATACTATATATGGTAAGTGTAATCATGAACAAAGAATATTATGAGGCCTATGGGCTCACAAAGAAATATGTTGATAAGCTGAAGAAGAAAGAAAGGGATATCATCTGGAACAAGATATATGATTTTGAACAGGGTATCTTAGAGTATGAGAAAGACAGAATTGCTCTAGAAAGGGACAAAGAGAAGGTTGAACATGCTAAGGCTATTGTTGATTATAAGAAGCATGTAGTTACCTGTGCGACCGTTCTTTGCGGTTTTATCCTACTGTTACTGTTCTTGTTAGGTTGATTATCATGGTAAGATATGTATATAATGTATTTACGAAGGATATGGTTAAGCATGTGTCTCCCAATTTCTGGGTTGACAGTGACAGGATAGCTCGTTTTGGTAATAGAAGGGTCCCTGTTGAGAACATCGATTATGTGACTAAGCATGCCTTGTATTCTATTTGGGATAGGATTTGGGACAGGATTGTTGTTTTCTTTTCTCTATTTTTCATGTTTATTTTGATTGCTGTCATTTTTTATCTTTTACTTATGGGTTTTGGGCTGGTCTGATGTGGATTTCCCGCTCTGGTGATGATTATTATACCGTCTATTATTGTCCCAGGTGCAAGTGCCAGAGGACCTTCCATTGGCATGGGAAAAGTATTTTGTATTGGAAATGCGATGCATGCGGTAAGATATTGAAATATAAGGATGATGGTTTGGTCTGAGCATGTTCGGAAGGAAGAAGGGCAAGAGGCTCAACAAGAAGTTGCTTCGTGGCTATCTTACCTCTAAGTATGGGAAGCGTCAGGGCAAGAAGATTTTCAAGCGTTTCCGCAGGGTTTTGAAAAAAGAATATAACATAAAATAATTTTTTCTAATTTTTAGTAAGATTTATTAATGTGTTCTGTTATATAGGATTGCTCGAAAAGAGCAGGAGGAAAAACAAGCAATGGCAGAGCCTAAGCAAAAATCTGTTCCTGACGGATATGAGGAAGTCGAAAGTGCCAATTTTGTCAAATTTGACAATATCGGAGATAAAATTTCTGGTGAGCTTATCGACAAAGGCCTTTCTGAACAATATAAGTTCGGATTGTATACCGTCATGAACGAGGAAGGAGAACAGCTACGGTTTCATGGTAGTTCTCAGCTTGATGATTTGCTTTTGACCGTTAGTATTGGTGACAATATCATGGTCGAGTTCATCGACAAGCAGAAAACACCTAAGGGCGAAATGAAGCTGTTCAAGGTCCTACGCAAAAGGAAGAAATAAAAGAGGAGGGATAACTCCCTTCTTTTTCTTTCTAGTATGTCTATGTTAAGTTCAACTTAACATTTGGAGAGATTATTTATGAGCAAAGGAAAAACAATATTTATTGATGATAAAGCCTATGAGCTTTTGGTAGAACAGAAGGATATACTCCGCATGAACGGTTTTGGGAAGCCCAGCTTCAGCGATGCCATCCGTCTTGCATGCGGTAAGATAAAGGTGGAGTATACCGAGGAGGTCAAGTGATTATGGGAGTTTTGAAGGATATCAAGTCTTTGAGCAAGGAATACATGCGTGACCCTTATGGCCAGTATTGGAGGCATCTTGACAAGATTTTGGCCTTGGGTGTCAATCAGGGCATCACCGATGGTGAGATTGTCGAGCATGTGAAGGATTATTTCAAAGACAAGGAATAATCTATGGTATCTCAGCGTTATCTTGATTTTAAAAGGTTCCTGAGGAAGCTGTGGAGGTCTGTTCTCAGGTATTGGATGATTATATATCTACTAGGCTGTCTTATAGCGTATGTGTTTGAGATTATCCGTTCCAGCTATAGCATTTTCTTGTTGGTATGGACACTGGCCAGTCTTGGTCTTGTGTTCTTTGTTTTTATGATTTTTGTAAAACCTGAGCGTGATTTAGATGGAGACTATTAACATGTTTGTTAATAATATAATCAAAAAATCAGGAGATATTTTTGATGGGGACTATTAAGGAGAAGGTAGGAAAACTGGACAAGGGGCTTATGCATGCCCGTGCTGATGTTCCTTTTCTGTATTCATCCACTGAGAGCCCGCTCAAATGTGACGGTTGCGGTGCTCATCTTGGACTATGGCGTATGGTCTTTCATGCGTTGTTCAAGAAGAGGGGCACGCCTTATTATGTCATTTGTAAGAAATGCCGTAAGGTGAACCGCCGTGTCAAGGGCGAGGCTGGTAAACAGCTGGATGAACGCTGGAAAGACATTGATTGATACAATATGTAGTAATATTTATATACTATTTACTGTATATTGTATATTATGTCGGAACATATAATGTGCCCGCATTGCCATGCGACAAACCAGCCTGGTGAGAAATATTGCATCAACTGCGGGAGAAGGATATAAAATGAGCTGTTCAGAACGTGTCAACAGTGGACTTGAAGCATTGGATAATGCCATTTATAACGATATAGCGATTTATAAAAGGGTCAGGAGCATAGCAAGAGCCGAGCTTGGGCATGATGTCCCTGAGGAGATAATCATGTGCATATATGCGAACATCCTATGGGATGATTAAGATGAGCAACCCATGTCCAAGATGCGGAGGCCTGACAAAGGTCTACCATGGCAAACAGAACAAGAAAGGCTATAGACGCTATCGTAAATGCACAGCATGCGGATATACCTATCAGACCCTTGAGATTTTTGACCGTGAGGATGGGAGGCAACCTGATGGAAAAAGAACAGAGCAAGAGACTGACTAAGAACCAAAAGATAAATATCCTTCTGGATTTGTTCTTCGTCTTTCTTATACCAGTCACAGCACTGCTCTGCCTTGTCCTGTTCTATCTGGATATCATGCGTCTGCTGATGGAGCATGGGATAATCCTTAGGCATAACCTGGCTCATGCAGGAGCTACTTTGACATTGATTGTCTTTTTCAGCTGGAGACCCTATAAATGGTTGGAGTATAAGATGAAGGATGTCTATGACAGCATAAAAAGGGATGATGAAAAGGATGAGTAAAAAGTTCGCTCTTATAAGGGAGAATGGCAGGCATGTCCATTATTTCACTTTCTGTCCGATGATAGACAGTGATTACAAGCTTGTTCCGATACATTCACTGCCTAGAGAAATGATGGAATGTCCATTTTGCAGGAAGACCTATGATACTATCAGGAGATTGGAACAATGACCATGGATTTGGAAGAATTTGAAAGGGAGCTCATTGGTATCATCAAAAAGAACAGCTATATGCAGTTCTATTCACAGAAAAAGGCATGTGAGGAGATAGGGTGTGAATGTGCTCATGATTATCCTCATGGGTCAAAACGGTCCTTTCATAACCCTGCCTATGTTGTTTCCTGTGCTTCATGCACAAAACCTCCTAATTTTTATTGGAACATCAAAGACCCAAGCAAGCTATATGATGAGGTTAACCAATTATTATCGGAGGCTGTTATGAAATGAAAACCAAGACCGATATCATGGACCTCATCCGAATGATATGCGATTTCTATGAGGCATACCGTGAGACCCTGGGTCTGTCACATGAGGATGCAAGGGCAAAGGTTGAGCAGACCTATGATGATTTGCATGAATGGCTCTATAAGGAGGATAAAGATGAAAGAACTGACTGAACAGTTCCAGGAAGTCCGTAAATGAACGCTCTAAGCAAAGAACAGCTCACAGCGTTAACAACACTAGAAGTCGTCCATGAGGTCACAGGCTGGCCCTATGAGACCATTATGAAGCTTTTATTGCTACAAAAGAAAAAGGAGGCTATAAAATCCCAAGACTCAGGATTAAACCATTCACAGAACAAGTAGAGAAGGATTTGAGGAAAAAGATAAAGCTATGTCCAGATAATCTGACATACCAGCTGGCATTGGAAAAAAGGATACATCCAGATATTCTGACCAAAGGCGAGAATGATATGACAGCACATCTTTATCTGCTCACAGCAGAGCAGTTCAAGGATTTACATGGTATGACAAAATCTGAATATAGAAGGAGGTAGAAAGATATGGGAAATTGGAAATACATGGGCAAAGGAAAGATTATCTGTCCTAACTGCCAGGCTGAGATAGACTGCGAGGTCAGAATAAAAGCAAGCCCTAAAAGAAAAATGAGATAAAAAACATGTATCACAGCAAACGTACAGTGTTCTGCATGTTCACCATACTGGCCCTGTGGGGGATGGGAAGCTATATTGTAGTGTTCGACCTTGCCAGTGTCCCTAAGGTCTCTGATGACCCTGAATGGTATGCTGGCAAAAAGACCTATCAGGACCCAGACAGAGTATGGGAATGGAACATAGGGAACGGTTTCGTCAGCAACATAGAGAACATAGTCATGTGGCTGTGCGAGTTCTTCGGGTTCCTGCGTTTCCTGGACCTGATTAAGCTGTTCCATGAGGATGAAAAAATATACCGTTGGAGGATGTTCTGGGAGCTATGCGAACAATACTGAAGGCTTTTTTAAAATCATTCGTGTTCTTTGTCATGGGTGGTCTTGTCTATATCTATTTTGACCTGTTTGCTCCTTATTGTGCCAAGCATGAATGTTGTGTATCATCAGGCATGCCATGGGTGCTCTTGCCTAATCTGAGTGCGATATTCATGTGCATAGGATTTATAGTTCTAATGTTAAATATCATTGAATATGAACCTGAGGAGGAAAATGACGAAGAGGACATCGACAAAAAATAGTTCTTTTTTACAAAAATTTTAAATCATTCATCTGCATAACAATTAGTCCCGACAAAAATTTTTGGAGGTGTAGTAATAGCAAAGAATGGACGATTTAAAAAGATATGCATATATGACCCAAAGAAGAAAAGATATATAAACACATTGACCAACAAGATAGTGAGCAAGAATACAGCACATCGATACAACACAAGATACCAGAACCTTAGAAAAGAAGGATTGAAGAAATCAGAGATAACGCTCAATATGCTCTATGGTAACAAATACGAATTCAAAAGATACAAATGGGACAAGAAAAAACAAAAACCTGAATATATAAGCATAGATAAACAATCAGACAAGGTCAAAGATATATTATACAGGGAGCAACAGCTCGTCAAAGTGAGGACAGCGACAGGGAAGATAAGATATTACAGTCCATATTATAAAAAATTCATGAAACCGCCCAAGGTCCCGATGAAGATAAAAGTAGCTGACAATGTATATATCTATCTTTACAGGATGGACAGGGAACGCTCTCAATTATACCATGTGGTCAAATGGGAGCTTGCTGATTTTGTCATGCAGAACCCGCAGGATGTAGAGGAATACAGGAAGAATCTTGTGCCAATATTCGATAAGATAGTCAAAACCTATGCCAAGACACTCAAAAAATATCCGCTTGGGACATGGAGAGGAAAACCCTTCAGGGTGCATATATCAGGGAGGATAAAATATATATTCACCAAACACGGCGTGATGAAGACAGGCGGTAGGACATTTCTGGCCACAAGAGCAGAAAACCATTCAGGTGTGAGGAAGAAGTTCAACCATACGATAAATGAGATTAAGGGTGATTTCAAAGATGGATACACAGATATCGCCATACACAGCATCTATCTATATCTAAGTGCTCCTTTTACAGAAGAGGCAAGGGCCAAATACGGTATCAGAACTGGTGTCAGGGATATCTAAGGTGGTCGTTTGCGAGGCTATCTTACACCAATCAAGGGCTCTCGCAAAATTCGTTTTGCCACATTTGATATAGAGACAAAGAACAACCAGAAACATCCGATACCATATGTGGTCGGATTATATGATGGCAGTTTCCAATATTTTAGTGGCAGTGACTGCATAGAACAATTCTTGGATGCCACTCTTACAGAAAAATACCGCCATTGGAAGATATTCGGGCATAACGCAGGCGGTTTTGATTTTGCTTTTCTAGCTGACCATATGCTGGGAAACCCTAAATATTCTGAGAGGGACTGGAAGTTCATACCGCATGGCAATGGAAAGATGCTTCAGCTTATAATCCCACATGAGAATAAGAAACACAGAACGGTCTATCAGGACAGCATAGCGTTGTTCCCAAGCGTAAGCCATGTCAAAGAGAAGGATTTCATGAGCCGAAGCCTGGACAGCCTGACAGAGGCCTTTGGTGCAAAGTTCAAGAAAAATGATTTTACAGAGGGAAAGGCTGAACGGGAAGGATGGGATGGCATAAAGACCTATAAATATCTATATCAGCTGTGGAGGAAGAACGACCCAAGATGGGAGAAATACCTGCGACATGACTGTGTAGGATTATGGGAGGTCCTTGACACCTATTTCCATAATATCCCAGTTGTGGGCTCGACCGTAGCCAGCTGTGCCATGCTCACATGGAGAAAAGACTGTCTAAAGGATAACATCCCAGTTTGTTCCACAGAGCTCAATGACAGGATGAAGAACGCCTACTATGGTGGACGCACAGAGATATTCAGGATGTATCTTCCAGATGGCAAATACCACTGCTATGATGTCAACAGCCTATACCCTTATGTCATGAAAGAATTTGATTATCCTACGACCAAACCATTGCTGAACAACATGCCCAATAAATACTGCTATAGGGATGGACATGGTCTGACCAAGGCCATAGTAGAAGCACCAGATGACATATACCTTCCAGTCCTGCCTGTTAAACATAACAATAAGCTCTTCTTTCCTAAAGGCAAGTTCACAGGTTTCTGGGATAACAGCCTGCTCAGGAAAGCCGAGGAGCTAAACTATTATATAAAACCATTGAAGAGCTATGAGTTCGACAAATCAGATTATATCTTCAAAGAATATGTCGATAAGTTCTTCAACCAGAAAAAGAACAGCAAGAAAGGCACACCTCAGTATATAACAGCGAAGATACTCATGAACAGTCTATACGGCAAGTTCGCCCAGAGGGAGAAAAGCTCCCGTATAGAACACTGCCCAGGCAATAAAATCCCAGAGAACATCAAGGATTATTTTGATATAGACCATAATCTTATCCTTACAGAGGTCGAGAGCAAAGGAAAACATTTTGTTCCTCAGATAGCTATTCATGTTACAGCACGAGCACAGTTGAGGCTCTATAAATACATGGAGGAGATACTGGATAAGGGTGGGATATTATCCTACTGTGACACGGACAGCGTGTTCACAGATGTTAAGTTGCCTACAAGCAATAATCTGGGCGACATGTCACTTGAATATGATTTTGATGCAGGATATTTTTTACTGCCGAAGACCTACTATATAAAGAACAATGGCACCAAGAAGGTCAAGGCCAAAGGCTTCCCGTGGGATTTCAGGGACAATCTTGTAGAAAAGGATTTCATAAATAGTTTGTTCTATGGCAACCTGGAACAGTTCCAATATGAGAGTCAGCCAAGGTTCAACACATTGAACATGGGCTACAGGAGACATAACATGTTCGTCAGCATGGATGTGAAAAGAAGGAGCATACAGACAATGTATGACAAGAGAAGGATACTGCCTGATTTAGATACAGACCCTTACCCATATAAAGAAATCGTTCTATGAAAAATGGGGGGAGGTGGATAAAAAGAAGAAGATGACCAAAAATGGACAAAAAATCTTAGTCTCCCCTTCTTATTTTTATCCCGACAGTTTTTAGAATAAAATATTACTATTTAAAACTAACCAAAAAGAAAAAAGAAAGGATTTTTTATGTTTTTAGATGAAACCCATTGCTATGACCATGATGATTACAGCTACTAGCATCGTAAGTAATCTTTTCATGTCAGGTTTACCATCGATTATCTCCATAGCCAAGAATACAAATATCAAAAGCACTGCTATACCCAGGAAAATAACAAGCAGAAGATTTGTTCCTGTGAATTCGTCTCGAAGTCTTGTATTTTCATTCCAGCTACTGCGTGAGACTTTCATGTCATCTATGAACAGATATGCACTTTCTCCAGCTGTCCCAGACATGTTGACAAGGTTCAAATCATCGATATCTGTGCTGTCAAAATCAGTATGGGCAGATGCATCAGCACCATCATAGACACCAGCGATGTTTGCATCGCCAATCTCAGAATAGACAGTGTTATCAGTCCAGTTGAATGTGGTTCTTATCTTATACCATGTGTTATTCAGGATTGCTTCGCTCCAGATATTCCCAGCATCGTTATAGCAGTAGACCCAGTCTGTGGTTATATTGAACGCTACGATAAGGTCAAGTGAACTATCGTATAGGGTTACGTTGGTCTCATTATGCGATGAATTATCAACTTTTAACCAGAACTCAAAATAGCTATAGTTCATATCAGCAAAATCAAATATGTTATAGTCTCCATCACCATCAGTGTCATTTATAAGAAAACATTGTCCTTCTACATCCAATGGAGCATTAGCATCAGATGAAACATTTGCATAATCCCATCCATTCTCAGAATAGGAATACCAACTGTCAGATGGATTAGTGTGGACCGTATCAGGGTCTTCAAAAGATTCGCTGTGGCTTACAGCTGGATGTGTATAACCAAGAGCTGGTAAAGCCATCATGCTAAAAGCTATTAATAGAGATAACAAGATTAAACTTTTCTTAATTTGTTTTTCACCTAGCTAATATGTATATATTAATGATTAAAAAATGTTACTTATGCCCACGTTTGCCTTTTCTTCTCCTGCCTGATTTGGTGAAACGCTCAGGATGAGTAAGCTTCTCAGCTTCCAGTTCAAGGCTTTTTAGTCTCTGCATGGTCTTCCCAGTGAAGCTCTTCCTTTTCCTTTTGGCTTTGATTTCGTTTTTGAGCCTGGCTATCTTTTCACGCTCTCTCTTGATTTTCTGCTGACGTTTCTCTTTCTCCTTTATCTTCTCCATCTCTTTCTCAAGCTTGATTCTCTCATTTTTAAGCTTTTTGTATTCATCATCGCCAGTGAAATCATATTTTTCTTTTTTGCCCATGTTTTATTACTTCACCTAAACAATATGTATATAGTAATTATTTATAAAACTCTCTTTTCATCTTTTGGATGAACTTGCTCTGCTTGTTGGATTTCTTCCTGGTCTTATGCTTCTTCCATATAAAACCCAGAAGCCTGCTCAAATCCTTGAAGAAATTACCTGATGCATGAGGCCGTTTTTTACTCATATGTAATCATCCCTGAAATACCTATTATACAGTTTTTTGAACTTACGCCTTATCTTCTTGGGGATTATGACATTGCTGATATATTCGACCTCTTCCTTGTTCTCCAACAACACCGCTATGCATAGTATCAAACCGACCATTGAAACAACAAAAAGGCAAAGAGCGAGTATTCCATCGACAATGCCAGACATGAACAGCCAGAAACAGCCGAGACAGCTCACAAGATAGATAAGATAACCAACATAATAAACACCCAGGCGAAAACCATCGATGATATTACTCGACAAGGTAATCCTCCTCGTTCTTAGAGCCTTTCCATACAAACGGGTTGATACGCTCTGTACTGTCATAAAGGTCGAAGATAGGCTTGGCATAGATTGTCTTCCTGATTATGTTCTCGGTCCTATGGTCATGCAGAACAAACCTGAAAAGGTCATCATCCCCATCACCGTCACTGTCAATCATCAGGTTCTCAGCGACAACATCGACATCGGTTATACGGCGTATACGTTTGTCGACCTGGTCCTTGAACTGAGAGGTCCAATATATATTACTGTTTGTATGACGGGATTGCAGGAAAAATGTGCTCACACGCCTGTTCTGAAGGCTTTGGCTGTTACGGCAGTCAGCATACTCATGCAACTCATCGATAGCGATAATGCTGTCTGAGAGCTTCTCAGCCAGGTTAGCCATGTCATTCCCTTGAAGATACTCGAAAGGGAACTCCAGCTCATAGTTGCTGTATATGCTGGGACGCATCTTCATGTTCCATTCCATCAATACAAGAAGCGTCATTATAAGGGTCTTTCCCGCACCTTTCCATCCATAGATGCCTGTGATTACATTCTCAGCTTTGACCAGATGACCAGCTCCTTATTTTACCGTATGTGTAAAAATCCTCAATGATGCTATACGCCTCCAAAACCATATCCTCCTATAGGCCCTGCGATGCATGTTCCTGGGCTTGGTATAGAAAACAATACCCTGCCCACGTTTCCGTATATATTTAGGAGTATCATCATGCCATCTGATACATGTGATAGAAGGCTCATAAATCTGTTCATACATCTGGTTATATAATACATCAATCAAAGACCTCATTTCTTGCTCACTTTCATGAAACGACTGCGGTTTCCCTTCTTCAACACACCGCTGATAATCACCTCATCAGGTTTCACAAAGACATCGAAACTGCCCCATTTGAAATCATCCTGGTTGCGATACTGGATGACACTGAAACCGCTCATTCTTTATCATCCCCGTTCTCATAGAAACGATAAATCTGGATTATGCGGACACGGCAGAGTATAGTGCCGAGTATCATCAGCCCTCCTATTATCCCAGAGAGCATGTTAGTGACCATGTTCGGAATGTTAAAACTTAGATGATAGGCCCAAACAGTGAGCATCATGGCAAAACCAAATATGATGAGAAAGATGTTCATCATCTTCCAGTCATATATGTTCAAGGATATCACTCCAGGAACTTGCCCAGTTTCTTCAAGCCCATGTCATCCTCGACATGGAACCTGTCCTTCAAAATGTTCTCCAGCTCCTCAGATGATTTACCGCCCTCGGAAAGTTTAGCCATCTTGAAGGCTTTCAGAAAACGCTGAAGTGTCTTAATCTTATAGGTATCGGCCAGGCTCTGAAGTATGCTCACAGCTACGACCTGGTTAGGCGTATAACGTGTCTTTTTGTCGATATGTTTCGTGCTCAGCCATTCATTGATAATCTTGGATACATCCTCTTTCTCAGCCTCGTTCTGTTGCTGACGGCTCGGGGCGAATACCTCATCGATGATGCTTCCTGTCTTCTTATCAGGCTTATTCTTCTTTCTCTGCTTCTTTTTATTCATAATTGCGGTAGACCTCCTCCATTAACAGCACCAGACGGGTCATGCACAAACATGAAATACAATGCCACGCCGAACAAAATCATCTGGATTATCAAAAATAATATGACAAAGACGTTATAGCTGTTGTCCTCTGTCTTCAACAGGGTGTTATAAAGCCGTGTCTTATAGAGCAGGGTAAGGGCTTTGCCTGTTATGCCCTTGTTCTTCTGTTTGAAGCTTACAGGCTTGTCCTTGTCCTCATAGTAAAAACATGTAGGGACAAAAAAGCCTTTTTTCGGCAATAGATATATACCTGTTTCGACAATATTGTATTTTTTATCTTTATATTTGAAATATGGCTTGTCAGCATAGATGAAAAAAGTATCTACGACACGGCTCTTCTTGATTATATTGACCTCGATGTAGCGTTCAGGATGAGCCTGGACCTTCTCAAGGTCGAACTCGGCATCCTCGCTGTGCCTGGTCGTATCGGTCTTGTCCATCTGCTCCTCAAGTATGTCAACGGATATCTTCTCCTCATCCAGACCAGTCTCGTCTTTGATACGCTGAACATGCTCCTCTATCTCATCACGGTCCTTCTTGGACCTGAAACGAAGTTTCTTCATAAATATCAGAACGCTCCTATAAGTGTCTTAACGGTCACAGCTATCACCAGACCCATGTTTATCAGGCTGATGAACAAAACATATATCACTTTGCTCTCCAGCTGAAGGTCTGTTATGATATGGAAGAAATCCTCAGCGAACAACCTGTCAAGCTCCTGACTGTTAAGCCCAGTGTTCTCATCATGGAAATCATAAGGGTTTGGGTTGCCCTCACGGTAATAGCTAACAGATTGTAAAATACCGTCTATGTTCTTCAAAAATATACACTGCGGTTTAATTATGTAGGTGTCATCATCTACCTTGAACCTTTTAGTGGCCTTGACCTCTCTCCTCACCACCTGGCGGTTCCCACGGATGATAAAAGCTGTGAAACTCTCATCTTCAGAGTCCTCAGCATGATATTTCCGTTTCTTCATTCTCTCCTTGATTTTCAACAAATTATATCTCTCCATCTACTCATTCTTATCTGGATTTAAATAATCCATTAAAATTGCCTTTTGTTCATCTGTTAGATATTTTTCTATTAAATCAATTATTATTTCATATTCAACGCTATATTGTCCTATTTTATCACAATCCTTACTTTAACATCATATACTACATGGGAATAAAAAACAGCTACGGCCAGGGCAAATATATAATATAGATGGTATTATAAAAAGATTTAGCTAAAAAAGTTAAGTTGAACTTAACTAATTTATTAATTAGTTGAACATACTATCAGTCCTGGGTCTTGGATGAGTCAAAATACAGGAACTTCTTCAGACCCAATAATATTATAAACAGGGCAACAGGACTGATAAGGCCAACAACTAGGATACTGCTTATATAACTGCTTATCAGGAACTCATCATATAACAATAAGAAACCGCTGTAGAGCATAAAGGCCCCACCGCTTCTTTTATCAGAGTAATATCCTACATACAGAAAATACATGAACAGAAGGGTCACTATTATAATCTGGATATCGGCAAAATCTACGATACCATCAAAACCAACACTGCATGTGCAGTTCACAGATGAGTTGGTATGCAGAACATATGTATCAGAGACAACATAGTTGACAGAGTTGTTGCTCTCTGAGACATTCACATACCAATAATAGGTCGCATTGTATTCAACAGGGAAAAAAGCACAATATGTCCCATTGTTGACACCCTGGTTCCCATCATCCTCTATCCATGTTCCGCCCCAGTTGCTCCAGAAGCTTATATCCATCCATTCACCGTTGATTATTTCCACATATACACAGACCACAGTAGTGTTTATGCAGTTAGAACATGGGCAGACCATTGTATCGTTAGCAGGACATGGAGTTATGATTATATCATAGGGTTCCACATAGATATCATAGGTTTGTCTTGTCCAGCAACAGCCGTCACTGGCGTTCACATATATCGTATAGCTGTGTCCGCCTAACAGGTCAAGGTCGATACATGCGGTCTCATTGCCTATAACATGGAAATCTATCTCCCATATGACACTGAAATCAATATCGACAGTATCATTAAAGTTAATCCTTACCTGATTGATGCGATGAGCTTCAGTTAGATAAAGCTCCTCCCATGTCCTGTCAGTAAGGACACCTGAATAAAGACCATGCCATGCATCATCATAATATACATCTATGACAGCCTCTGCATCCTCAAAAAAACCATCATCTACAAAAGATGAATATATACGGATTCCGTCTATCCAACGGTAACTGTCCATGCTGAAAATCTTAGTAGGAGTGCCAGAATATACTGCATTTGAGCCAGTATCCTCATCTACAGCCTCCTCAGCGTCATCAAAGGCTGAAGGATAATTATCAGGTGTCAACCATTCAGATGAGCTGTTGCTAGCTCCAGGGCCCTCTACAGTCCATTCTATGATATCGCTCTCATTATCCTCGATAACGACACACCAGGTAAAAGGACCAGGACCAAAAGGACCAGATGAATTATCATGCACCCATGGGCAGTCCTGAACAAAATCAAAAGAATAACTGGCATTTGTAGCGTTGCATCCATCAGTGACATTCACCCATACATAATAGGTCTGGGAACAATTATCTGTAAGATTTATTGTCAGGCAGAACGTGCCATTGGTATCATCCTCACTGCTGTTGCTGTCACCATTACTGCATATGATGTTCCAATCAAAGGCACCAGACTGGTTGTCATCGATATCAACACACCAAATGAAATCCTTATAGTCTATATCAGCATCATCCAATGTCGGGTTATGGACCCATGGTGCCTCATTCACATAATTTATATAATATGTTTCATTAGTGGCTTCACATCCATCAGTGACATTGACCCAGATAGTAACACTTTCATCACATCCTGATAGATGTATGTCTACGCTGAACGTGCCATTATTCTCATCATCACCGCCTGTATTATCACCTGTTGAACATTCTATAGAACCACTGAACAAATCAGACTGGTTATCATTTATATCAATCTCCCATGTGAAATCAGTCTCATAGACCTGGCCTGTATGAGACGGGTTATGGACCCATGGCGGGTCATTGTTATAAGTAAAATGATATGTTGTATTGCTCCAATCCTCACCATCGGTAAGGTTGACGCTCCAATAATAGATACCATCACAGTCAACCCAGGAAGTATTCACAGAACAGTTCGTACCGTTACCAACCTCATTATCACTGTCGAACATGACCCATGAACCAGACTCATTCGTCCACATAGACCAGTTCATATTATCAGTATCAAAATCAGAGATAGTTATACATAACTGGGAAAGAGAAGAAATAGAGCTCCCATTACTAGGACTTGGACTGCTCTGACTTGGAGCATTATTAGAAGCACCGCTTCCTTTAGTGAACTCAAAACCAGCACCATCATTAGGAGTTATATATTCATTGCCAGCATCATCAGTTATCTTAAAATAAATATAATGGGTCGCCTCTGAGATACCAGCCCATGTATCTGACAGGTCCCAGTTGGTCGTATAGGATGTATCAGCATCATTAGTGAAGATACTGTTCCATGCTCCGCCACTGTCTATCTTATATGACCCGTCATCCAATGCAACACCATCTGAGAAATCAATATCAAGAGTCGGGTTACTCGTAAAGGTCTGACTCTCAGCTGAGTTATATGTTGGTGCAGGCGGGTCTGTTCCATCAATACCTCCAGTAAGAGTATCAGAAAAAGTAAAACCATAACAGCCAAAGTCAGTGCTATCATATCCCCTTGCCTTGACATATATTGTCCCATCATAATCAGACCAGCCGAGAGCATTATCCCAGTTAAGGTCATAGTTTGACTGACTACCAAAAACAGGGTCCATTTCAGCATCATGACTGAACACGGTCGGGTCAGAAGGAGGACTGCCAAGTCCATATGTAAAATAAATCTTGCTACCAAGATTCCCTGTATCACTAAATGATATATCAATCTGGACATCATCATTATCCAAATCCCATCCGCTATTAGCACCAAGCTCAGTGTCAAGGTTAAAAGATGATATATCAGGTGCATCACAACCCTTATTATGAACAAGCACATCATCAGCGAAATAGTTATGGTTATCCATGACAAAGAAATTATAGGTTTTTATTGTTCCCATGTCAACAATCTTTATCTTTTCTAAGATTACTTCACAACCATAAAGGTCAATACATGTATCACCCTCCTGGATATCTACAGTGTTGATATGGTAACGCTCATAGGTCCAATCAGGACGAAACGAAGCCCAGCCCTTGCCAACAACAAAATATGGATGGTCATATGTATGCCTGGAGGTCTTACCATTGCTGAACTGGAACTCTACAATATCATCATGAAACGGGCTCATTGTCTTGACAACAGGTTTATATTCAAAGACATATGTTGAAAAATTATAGGTCCTGACAAGGTCCCCGACCTCTATATCCTCGATGTTGCGATAGCCATCTGGTGTTGCTATTTGAGTTCCAGCTACAAAACAAATAGGCCCTCCTTTGGTCTGAGGCTGGTTAATGACCAAGAAACCATTGAACAAACTGAAGAACAACAAGAACAAGACAAAATAATTCTTAATCATGTTTTTTCATATCCTCCCCGCTGTCCTTATACAAGAATTTCTTCAGACCCAGGAGGATGATAAAAATAGCAACAGGAGAAACCAGACCAAGGACCAGAACACTGCTGATATAATCAGCCATGGCAAATTCCAGGTAGAACATGACAAACCCGCTGAACAGCATAAAAGCACCTCCGCTACGTTTCTCAGAGCTATACCCAAGGTAGAAGAAATACATGAACAATACCAAAGCAAGGAACACAGGCAAATCACTGAATACAATATCCGTCAATCAACGTCCTCCCTTCATCAGCTTC
>Ga0180434_10004761_pt1 | contig 16340 bp, 26 predicted proteins | sample SS_ome_7_FD_132453 | JGI IMG/M metagenome (GOLD analysis project Ga0180434, IMG submission 132453) | Hypersaline lake sediment archaeal communities from the Salton Sea, California, USA - SS_1_D_2 metaG | ecosystem: Environmental > Aquatic > Non-marine Saline and Alkaline > Hypersaline >...
CCAAACGTTTGTATCAGCATAAAACTTTGCTAGTATATCAATGACATCACTATTAGAAAATGCATCATCCAGGTCGAGGGTGACAATTACGGTTTCTTTATTTGTTACTTTGGCGATACAATCGTAGGTATTGCGAAGACAATACTGGCGGTTGCTGTTTACTTGTACAGAAAAGCGGTCATCCACTAATGCAGAAGTAACTTCCATGGTTTTGTCATCAGATGGATCGATGGCGACATAACATCGCCAGTTTTGGTTTGACTGGTTAATTATTGATTGATGCCACGACTTGATATACTTAGCACAATTACGCCCGACAGAAATTATAGCAAATTGCACCATACCAGATACTCATAGGTTCAAAGTTCTACCGACATTAGTTTTGGACGCAGGCTTAGCAGTGGTTTTGGTTGCCTTCCTGAATAGTTTGGCCGCAGTTGAGACATCACCATTGTTTGGGATAACATGAAGCTTGTCCACCAACTCTTTGATGCTTTTGAGATTCTTTCCGAATTTTTGTGAGTATGATTTAACAATCTCGGCATCGATGTGTTCTGTACATTTATCAAAATCACGATCAACATAAACGTAGTGTACTTTGTGACCGTGTATTCCTGCTTGCGTTACCGAAGCACGAAATGAATTTGGGTTGGCACCGCAGGTATCTAATATTATTATTTCATCCTTTAATGGTATGGACTCTGTGAGCTTGTCCATGCACTGCTCCCAGGCCGATATCTGTATCTTGCTCTTAATTTCGTCTGGCTGGTTATCTAGATTTGGCGGCAAATAATTGTCTGCAGTGATGTGTATGCCACCAATACTTGCTTCTCTAACTACGGCCGTCTTGCCACTTTTTGGAAGACCGCCCATTATGATCAACATGGCTACTTCTTTACGTATAGTGGGGTAGGATTACCATCGATCATGACAGTCATGAACTTTGATGGCTTGATAACTACATTGGTTTCTGTGCCGTCTTCTTTATAGGCTGCAGTTTTGATAACCTTTGGTGTCGTGAAAGCCCTACTGAATATGTCGTTTAACATACCAGGCCCAATAAATTTATGCGGCGTATATACGTCAGCTAGGATAGAGTTTCCATCAACGAAAGTAAAAAAGGCCTGGCAAGATTTGATCTTGAGAATTCCACACAGCCCGAGAAACTTTCCAACATTGGCGTCAAATGCCATGCGTTTTTGTGAATTAAGGTCATCTATCAGAATATCATTTCCGGCGTCATCAAGAACTTTCAGCCCTACCACGCCATCTATCAAAGTGTATGCAATTGAGAACCCGGTTGGCTCATATGGTTCTAGAAAGTAACACAAATGCCCAATCAACTCAGACTTTGGTTCCAAGAATTGTGGAAAAGGTTGGCATTCTATTTCATACATACCAGACTCCATTCTGTAGGACTGAATAAGAGCCTTTAGAACCACGTATCTTACCGATTTTTATCTTCTGAGTGTTGTTGGTCATTTCGTCTGGATCCATGGTAAATAACAGCTTTGGCATACCAGCGTGAATAATGGTAACGGTGTGGTCGCTAAGACCATTTACCACACCATACCAATGTGTAAACCACCCATGCCACACAACAAAATCTCCCACTTGTGGCACATATTTAGTGAGTGCTTTATACTGAGCTAACTTTAGATCCACACAAGTTCCCCGGAGAACACATCGAATTGGGCAGTTTGGTCACCTACTTCCCACATGACTTTGTCATCCCTGCGAAATCCACCCAGTCTATCCCTAATCAAATCATCTACCCAGAAGTGCATCTCGTTGATGTCAAAATCATTTTCCAACATCTCGTTGTATTGTATGCGCTGGCGCACAATTTTCATGCCATCCAACAGCAATTCATGATTGCGAGATCTGGTCCCTGGGTCAACGATGTATTGGTTTTCCTTTGTGGTCTCACCCTCCACTACCTGGAACGACGCATCTCTGTCTGCCTCATCACACTTGAATTCCTGCAATAACAATTCTAGTTGTGATTTTGACCTAATTTCTGGTGGGGCCACTGGCTCAATTGGATGCTTGTTGGGCATACCCATTCCTCCTGTTATTTTAAATACTTATAGCGTTTACAAAGGATTCGTAGGAGCTTGTTCCCAGTTCCATCTCTGGTCTACTCCAACAGCACCTCTTGAATCGTGCACCGGTGGTGGTGCCGGCAATTCTCTATCTTGTGGCAATGGTTGTAACTTCCTGCGTTTGTGCTTTTTATATAATGTGTTAAGTTTCATTGCACGTATTTACATCGCGAATTTGAACAATAATACTTGGGGTCCATTTTCCTGGTATCAGGATTATATTTGTGAACCTTGCGCATCGGCCATTTGCATTGCGGACAAGTACGTTGGATTGCAGTAAGTGACTTTACGCCCTTATACCTGCCTACTGACTTTACGTTTTTTACTCCAGGTGACTTTCCGTTTTTTCTTCTACCGCCGCCACAACATGCCATTACAATCCCTTTCCGCAGAGTTCTAGTCCTAAATCTAGAACGAATGCGGCATCTGCAATGTTGTCTACCCCAGTAGATTCATAATCGTGAGTGTCGAAGTCAGTGCCATATTTGTCATTGCATGCTTCGATCATTGCCACTTTGTTCGAATTTCCCTTGCCGGTGGCATGTTTCTTAATCGAACCAATTCCAAAACCCTGACAAGCTACCGAATTCTCCTCACCCCAGGTGCAGACCGTGGCCTTAAAAGCGCCAAACAACTCCGCAGATGTCGCAGCACGCGAGATAATCGCGGCTACTGTAAATTTGTTGCCACGAGATTCTGGCGTATACTTGACATCTTCGAAGACTACGAGATTGGGCTGAACTATTGATAGAAAATGCCTAAGGCGGATAAATCTTATTGCCCCGCTATCATATGGGCCAGCGGATAAATTCCACTGGCCCATAGCAACTTCGTTATCCGAGGTTACCACTTTTCCGTCTTTTACAAATCGGTATGCATATCCTGTTGTAGTGCCGAGGTCGAGTCCCAAAAGAAGCTGGGTTCCTGGTGTCCTTACTATCGTCTCGGCGAAAGCATCTGGATCTTTTTCAATGTTGATCTTTGACATTAGCTCTGTGTAACGATCATTGTGTTGGTGATCGCTTTGACCTCCAGACCATCATCATCTTCACGTGTTAAATACTCTTCGATGGTCGGGCGATCTATGGTATTTGGATTATCCTCATTCGGGAGTATCCTCATCTCCATATCAGAGTGCATTGCCTGTTTGATCGTCAGATCCTCTTTGTCGGCCGGAATGCCGTTAAAGACCTGTGTTGGGGTAATATATGCGATGTGGATCATTCTTTATCTCCTTGACTCCATGCAAAGGGTAATATTGTCCTAGTATATTCGGTGACAATACCCTTCATCTTATATTTTTCATGTAGGAGTCTTTTGACCTCAGCGGCGTCGAACGCACATTCAGAGTTCATAACCCCCATCACGTATAGGACGTTATCAATCAGGTACGGGCAAAGAGACAAATCAATGAGCAATAGGTTTCGACGATATATTTCACTACCATTTTTATTGAAAAATTCAAGAAGTGCATTATTATCTTGGATCAGCTTTTTTGATTTTACCTCACCGATGCCGGCGTACCCAGCTATATTATCAGAAGTATCACCTTTAAGTGATTTCTGTTCAACTGGACTAACTTCATCTAATGGTGCTATTGCTTTTTTGCTTGGGTTGAATATCTGAACATTCTTGAGGGTGTAGGGTATCTGCCTCAAGTCGCTATCATTAGATACAATAACAATTTCTTCGTCAGAAGTGGCACGGACATGACGGCAAAATGCATAGACTAAATCGTCAGCTTCCATGAAATCACGGTAGTATTGCCTCATACCCATGGCCTGCCACACCGACATACAGATTTCTTGATATTTTGTTATATCATCCTTGATCTCATCCTGGGAAGTCCTGCCGTCTTTGTAAACTGGAGAGATCAAACGACGCCAGGTCGTGGTGCGCGGAGCATCCCAAAAAACATGGACCTTAGACGTACGGTTTCTGTTCCAGTAATCGTGCATGAACCGACTTATTGCTACAAACCGACTCTTTTTGCCATATCCAAAGTCTTGATCCTTGGCGGTGGCAAATAATGCTCGATACAAGACATTTTTACCATCAATTAGAAGATGCATTAGACACGGTTTCCTATATCTTCTTAGATAAATATGGCCCCCGACCTAATCGGGGGCCATATGATGGATTAGTCGTTCTTCAGCTTGGCCAGAAGGGCATCAAGCTCTTCATCAGACTCAGGGACGGATGCTTCGGCAGCTGGTTCAGCCTCGACCTCGGTTTCAGTCTCGACCTCGGTTTCAGTCTCGACCTCGGTTTCAGTTTCAGCTGGAGCAGCCTTGGTTTCGACTTCGACTTCTACATCGGTCTCTACATCGGTCTCTACCTCGGTTTCCGTCTCGAGTTCCTCTTCTTCTGGCTGGATTGGACTGTCAGACTTCTTGGTGGTCTTTTCTTCCACAATCACACTGGTCTTTGCGGATGAGGAACCACTCAACCTGTCAACGATCTCCTGTAAAGCGTCGATATCACGTGGCTTGAACTTACTGGGGATGTCGTGACGCAATCCAAGAATTTCGGCTATCTTATCCTCACCCTTACCGGTGATCGGGCCCTTCTTTGGTGCGAACATCGACTCGTCATAATTGTTGTACTCACCCTTGGCAGATGCTCGCAGAATGAGAGCATGTGCTGCGGTGGGGTCATAGAACAGACCATATGGTTCTGGGTTGTCTGGATCATCGCCAGGACCATCACGCATGACGACTGCTTCGGCTTTGTTGTAGATGGTGCTCGACATTGAGTACCAGAAGACCTTGCCACGGAGTTCGACAGGAGTCGAATCATATGCCGGGAAGTAAATATTCACAGCGTAACGCTCTGATGACAGAAGTGTCCTGGCTATCTGGCTACGCTGCTTTTTGTCGGTGGTTTCGGACATTTTGTCGAATGCGAAGTCACACAGAGGGCATGGCAACTCGTCATGTAGCCGTGGGCACTCTAGGAATTTGCGTTCGATGAAATGGCCACCATGCTGGTAGTACCACATTTGCATGGATTCGACAGGTGGCAGGATGAAGAATTTCCATTTGAGTGGATTACCAGGCTTGGCTTTGTCAGCCCGCCACTCGTAAGGGTCACGACCCTTGCTCTGCTTTTGCTTCATTGCTGCCCGTACACGTTCGAGTTCGTCTCTGCTTGTCATGCTTTTCTCCTTTCGCATCTGAGACAAATGGTGCCAACATTGGCAATCGAGTCAATTGTGCAAACTAAGAATTCTGCAATTCGATCTTTTTAAACCCGCTTAAACTCCTCATATTTTCGTTTTTCATTCGCAGTGCTTCCAGCGTAAAATACAGTTTGCCGGCGAGCTTCTGCAACCGAATATGTTTGCCTTCGAGGTTTGTCAAAGTATCATCACATTCGATAAGTTCCGCAATGGTCCCTCGACTTAAGCTTTTACCCCATTCTTCCAAGATCTCTGCAGTCAAAATACCCTTTCTGCGGCGTATTTGCTTGTCTACAACGTTAGCCTGTTCTTTGACCTCGCTATAGAGATTTGACCAAAGATTGAATATGTGAGGCATGTGTTCAAGTTCAAATTCAACATTATCATAATCAATAGTCAAATCTTCTGAGGTAAAACATTCCAGCTTTTTGGTGTTATCGCCATCGCCAAGTGTTACCTTAATTTGGCAAAGTATCTTCTTGACTTCTTGTGGTATGTCTTTAATTGACATGTTATGTCCTATAGGTTTTATAGTGTTTCCATTTTTTCCAATTTTGTCCAATACTAACCTTAACAGGGAATCTCGGACCAGACGGTAAAATACCCTTAAACGGATTTATCATTAGTGTTTTGCCTATTGCCACGGTTGTCTTTAATTCCATGCGCGAACTGACGAGTATAAGAGAGTCGTGAACCTCAGTCAAGATGATGTCTGGTCTCATTAATCCGATCTGAATAAGCACACATTGCATTGCTTCGGCAATAGATCCCTGTATTATGGCGTTGAATGATGTTTTCATATTCTCTTTTGGTATGCACCTGCCAAGTATTGTTTTGTAATCATAACTGCTTTCATAATCGTTGACTTTAGATTCCACCCATGCCTTCAGTTGCGGGAACAGTGCCAATATTGGATTGCCGAAGTCAAGCGCATACAGACTCTTGAGTACCTCGATCTTGCATTCTTTACGATTTATCTTGAAGTCATCGGTTGTCAATTGGTTTGATATGTCTGTATATGGGTCAGAATTTGCGAAACTATCAGCAATAGAAGTATCACCAGATAAATATCCAGCCATCCTAATATCGGCGGCAACCCAGTCGAAATGAACCATGTAATTACACTTGTCAGATATATGTGATATTGGATCTTCGTCGGTCGTACCCTGGATATTAAACCCAACTGTCTTTGATCTGCCACTAAACGTGCCAAGGCTGTATTGTGGATATACCAATTTATGGCCGTGCCGTATTCCCCTCCTCTCTAGATATGAATAGACTACCGACGATAACCCTTTGACCCTCATCCATTCTTGTGATTCAAAACCACCATCTATCAGCCATTGGCATAGAACCTTTTTGGCCTCGGTTTCTGTCTTAGGAAGTGGATTTACTGTTCTACTGTTGAACACCTCACATATGCGCAGGTCGGATTCTGGATCTATCTTCATGTGTCTGAGATGTGCAGTCACGTCATTCATCATGACAGACGAATTGTTTATTATGTTTTTAATGTGTCTTAAGTGCTTGAATGCTGTGTGATAGGTTGTTCCTAGGCCTCGCATAAAAATTGGTAGGAACACGATCTTATGTGACACGGAGTCACATATAACCGAATAGAGCGGCCGTGGTTTGGGCGCACTGTAATCAAACAGCGTGTAGATAATATACATTTACTTTTTTGTCTTGGCTTTTGTCTTACTCTTACCAACAAATGTCTTTGTGTTTTTCTGGTGTCTGCCGCCCCTGCGGAGCTTGTCGGCCATATAATCTGCTTCGCCTGCTTCTCTGTGTATTGCGTATGGGTCATTTTGGGTTAGGTGGTGTAGGTGCATATCTCTTTTTGCGCCTTCTTTGTCCCTGGCCATACCATATCCGCGTACCCAGCACATAAAATTCATGCCCTCAAATGTCTTGGAACATTTACCACCGCATTCGTTGCAGACGATCTCTGGCTCTTCAGCCATCCGGTGTGTTTCTTCCTGTATATTGTCGCATTTTTCGCACTTATAATTATAGTCTGGCATTATTCCACCTCTTGGAAAACCTCTGGGGCCAACTCCTCAGATACCTTGCCGGTTAAAGAGAATACCTGCACGCCGTCTTCTCTTTTGTCTCGTCGCAATCTAAGTTCAACATCGGCCACGAAGTACCTCTCTATACTTACGATGTCTTCTCCGCTCAAGTTGTACATTTCAACGTAGGTCTCTCCCCTACTGTCAATAAGGGTGTGGGCCTCTGACCATAACAGTTTGCCAGAAACCGTGTCTTCCAAATTATATGCACTGATACTAATAAAAGTGCCATCCCTATTGCTAGTCATATCAACATAAAATATTGCATTCTGCATTATCTGGCACACACGATCCATCTCAGCACGCCTATCTTCCGAAAGGTCATCCTTGTCTCGTCGTATGACAACACAGGAATATTCTGCTGACATTGGTAGAGCAGACAGGCAAACTACTGGATTATTCTGACTCGGATTCTGCTCCTGGACCTGTTCCTGAATCTTCTTTATCTCCGTCTGATTTGACATCGTCCAGCTCTCCTTCTTTTGCTTCTTCCATTACCATACTATCATACTTCATCTTCACCGTGATCGACACAAATTTTGGTCCGTTTCGATTTTTGGCGATATATAACCGGCATCTTGGCATGCCATCAACATATTCACTCCTAGCCTGATTGATACTAACCACGTAATCAACTGGCATTGCCTTACCGTATGATTCTGCGATTCTATTCAGGTCTAAGTTTGTTTCCTTTGACTTTCCGTCGGAACCACTGGTGTCACGATTACATTGTGTTCCTGATACTATAAAGCAATTGGACTTCTTGGCAAGCTGAAGAAGTTCTGTTGCAATTTTCTTTTGGCGTTTATAATCATCACGATTAAAATACTCATTTTTGGATAACAATAATTCCATGTAATCAATAGCTATGACGTCCGGAACCCATTTATAACTCTTCCTTAGGTGGTCCATCAGAGCCATAATAGTATTTACGCTTATGTCATCTGCCGGGAATTCCTTGATGAGCAGATCACCGCCACTAGTAACCTGCTCTTTCCGGATTAGCTGTTTTAATTGTTCAACTTCGGCTGGTGACCCAAATCTCTTCTTCATTGGTTGGCCGGTAACAACGCCAAAGTATCTAGCAGCAGTCTTGTCCTCAGACATCTCCATCGTGATATGCAAAACTTTAAGTCCCAGCCTGACAGCTGCTACCCCAGTATTAACGATTGCAATACTCTTACCACCATTGGTTGGTGCCATCCAAAGCAGAACTTCTTTACGCGTTGGGCCACCATCATTGATGAATAAGTCAAGACCAGCGAACCCAGATGTGAGTTTTTGCTCAATGTCCTTTTGGAATACTCTATCTGTGTCCTTAAAGAACCAGAACCCACCAGAACCAATGTCCTGTACTTGGGTTGCTTTTGCAACAATATCGTCAATGATTGAAAAATCACCACTGTCGAAAGCTTCTAGGCCCTTGTCCGAATAAAGCTCGCCATATGCTTTCTCTTTCAACCACCCCATAAGGTCCTGACGAACCGGGTCTATGTCACGTGGGTTGATCTCAAAGTCGCAGGCAGCTAGGATATCTGGGGCATCAGGATCTTCTACCGTTAGGTAGCGAGAAGCGATATCTTTTGTGAGCGGTCGCGATGGAATTGTGCCATGTTTCTTCCAGTAGTGATGTATAATGGTGAAAACGAATTTGCACGCTTCATCCTGGAAGTATTCCGGGTCAAGCAACTCCATGACATGCCCGATGAAATCTGGTTCATCGTGGGAAAGTGCTATTATGGATTGTTCTTGGTACGGAGAGAATCTTTTGTCTGTTTCTGACAATTATGTCTCCACGGTATCCACGCCACACCTGGTGGCTCTCATATTTTGTAATCGGTTCAGATCAGTCTGCATTTTGTTAATAGCCAAGTCAAGTGCATCACATAGTACCACTAATTCGTCTTGCCTGAACCACAAATTTGATATTGCATGTAGATTATAGCTGTCAATGATTGTACTATTCTCTGGTCCACCTTGTCTAATAATAACATGATAAGCCCATTGTTTAGTCTGGTTATCAAATTGGACTCCATCGATGCGATAAGATTCTAGAAACCCAGCAATTGCCGATTCCCTTAAATACACAGCATCGCCCACACAAAAAACTGGGTTACCGCTATCACATCCACTCATCCTATGTCTCCGCTATGACCTCGGCTCCTACTTCCTCGAGGTCTTCTGATTCTGTCTCATCTTCCACTTCTGGTGCCATCTCGGCCCTAATCTTTGCCTCGATTTCATCCATGATATCCGGATTGTTCTTGAGAAATTCGCAGCAGGCATTCATTCCGTTACCTATTCTGGTATCGTTATAACTCATCCAGCTACCGGATTTCTCGACTATCTTATGTTTGTAACCGAGTTCAAGAAGCTCCCTTGTTCTGCTAATGCCTTCGCCGTAAATGATCGCGATATTGCAGACTTTAAATGGTGGCGCGACCTTGTTCTTGACAATCTTGACCTTAAGACGGTGACCAATTACCACGTCGCCATCTTTAATACCCTCGGTTCTGCGGACGTCAATGCGCATGCCAGCATAAAATTTCAAAGCACGTCCACCGGGTGTTGTTTCCGGATTACCCATCATGACACCAATCTTCATTCGTAGTTGGTTGATAAATACTACCGTTGTGTTGGTCTTCTTGACCAGCGGGGTTAACTTGCGTAGTGCTTGGCTCATCAGTCTTGCCTGGGCACCAATATGACTCTGACCCATCTCACCGTCTAGCTCTGCTTGTGGAACCAGTGCTGCTACCGAGTCAACCACAACAATATCAACCGCACCAGACCTGACAAGCAATTCGCACATTTCCAGGCCCTGCTCGCCGCTATCTGGCTGACTGAGTAATAATTTATCAAGGTCAACCCCAATATCGGTTGCAAATTTTGGATCAAGGGCGTGTTCTGCATCAATAAATGCTGCAGTACCCCCAGCCATCTGAACACTAGCAACCCAATGGAGAGTCATCATGGTTTTGCCGGCCGCTTCTGGGCCATATACCTCAATAACCCTACCCCTTGGGATACCACCGACACCAGTAGTATCATCAAATGATATCGATCCGGTCTTAATTACATCAACATTATGAGCCCGAAAAGTACCCATCTCCATGAGTGAACCCTCGCCCCATCGTTTCTTGAATTCACTCTTTACTGTGTCAAGGGTCAGAGCCTTGCCGTCAATCGGTTCCGCTTTCTTTTTCTTGGCCATCTTTTTCTCCTAATAGGGCTTCCGGGTTATAATCAGCAATTTTTCTAACGTCAGATACGGGTACACGAGTTACAACACCACCTGCCGTCAATAATAGGTCGGTACCAATATTGCCTGCCACAGTCCAATTCTGATTCGGATTGGGTATTGCTCCTGGAGGACCAGAAACGTATCTCACGTTTTTAGTTGTGACAATATGTACTATATCCAATTGTTTTAGCATCGAGCAAATTTACCGTGATAGGAGGACATCATGAACGCCAATGAGAAATTGTTGGTCGAAGCTGTTCGTAGCATGCTCAGTGACCGCGCCAAACTCGGACTTGCCTTTCATGGTGAGCCAGAAGAAAGATCCCATATGGTACAGTTCCAGCAACAGGGAACTGAGGACATGTTTAGGATTAAGATAAACAAGCCCGAAATTACCCATTACGAAGCAGTCTCCGGTGCATTCTTTCACACCCATAGTTACAGAAATCTTGATGACCCCCAATTTGAATTAGCATTCCGAAAGCAGATGTCTGGTATGACAGTCCCACCAGATCAACAGGATCTCGCCGTGAAATACCTGGGCGAGCTGCGCAACGAATTGGAAATGCCGGTAAGGGATACTGGTCGTAGGATTGATATGTTTTCGGCCAGTGCTGAGGAAGCCAATGGGGCTGCACACGTGGATGATCTTCGCGAGGTGACACAGCCGACCAATGAAGCTTAAATCACTATACGAACGTCCTCTAGGCAATCAAGCCAAAATTTCCAAAAAGATCAAAAAGTCGACCGGCGTTGTTATGGACCCGAATAGTTTTACTATGTCGGCCGGGACCGATATTGCAGGTATGGTAGATCCGAAGGTTTTCAAGAAACAATCGGTAGAAATCGCACCTAAGAGTCATGGTGTACTGTGGAGCCCAGCCGGCGCACCAGCACCATATAAGTACCGTCACAGAAAGTTTATGGGCCTTTCCCGTTAACCCATAAGCATCCCAGAACCCTTACATTTTGGACAAGTGTCACTGGTCATTGGATGAATGCCAATGCCACCACAGGCAACACATGGTGTACCAAATGCTCCTTCATGATCCTGTTGGTCATTGAGGTTTTTAAATCTTTTCTGTATATCAGCATCTGTTACCTTGGCGATCCTGATGTCGGTTGAACCAAACTTGCCATTAATCTTTCTTGGGATTGGTGTTGGCTGCCCACCTCTACCAGTAATCATCTGTTGTTCAACATTGGTGTTGATCTGTATATCATCTGGAATTGTCTGCCCATCGGTTATTGGTGGTGCTTCTTCTGACGGTTTGGTTCTTGATATTGCCTTTGGTTTTGCGTCCGGTGTTTGCGGTTCTGATGCCGACTGCTGCTCCAACAATTCCTCTGGCATCTCCTCCACAACTTGTATAACTGGTGACGGTGCTTGTATTTGCTTCGGTGGCATTATTTGTGCTGCTACCTTAGCTGGCAATACATCCATAATATTGATGCCTAGATCTGTGGCAAGCATTATTGATTTTGTTAATTTAGCAATGATATCGGCAACCTTGGTCCTAATTGCACCCATGGTGGTGGTTTCTGCGTGTTCATCGCAAAGATGGATTTCATATTCAACACCATCTACCTCCACTTTCATGTGAGTATTTAAATTTTGGTCATTGTGACACTGAATGCATTTCATAATTGCCTCCCGGAGGAATTTTCGATGACAAAAACCGAGGTCATAAATATAGAAGTCAATCTGGATATTCCAGAAGCTATTCGTAAAAATGACAGCATTTCAAATACCCAGAAAGTCGAAATGGCACGCCGTGTTAATGAAGGTTTGGTTGAACTACAGAAAACCAACCCCAAGGCCGTTGCCAAAATAAAATTGGATTCCAAACTCGAACTGATATATGAAATGCTGGTGGATCAATGCCTAGAAAAGGGTAAGACGGTATCTATCGACCAGATAATGGAGGTAGCTGATACCACTTCAAGCAGCTCTGTGGTCATGCAGAAGCTCAACAAACATGTCAGGAAGAAGGAAGGCGGAACCCTAACCATCAAGAAATTCAAGCGTGGTGGCAAGAACTGTTACCAACTCACAAAGGTTGAAATAAATCAGGAATAATCCATAGGCGCACTGTGTACCACCCCGCGATGTCCGACAATGTAATCGTGGTGTATTATGTGCATTCTTGTGCCGTCACCCCTAACTCGAACTGGTTTGTCTATTATTAAGTGATCTGGCACGGCCAGAATATCACCAAAATCAACCCAAAATAACATGCCAAGTGGTATGTTGGCCACCACAACAATCAATTCGTATTGTGGCCACAACGTGCCGTAGACACGTGTTAATTTAGATAATTCCGTTGGCGCACTCGGTGGTATACGGAATGTAAATGTCTTATATTTTTGATATATGGTTTTGTATGATATCAGCTTGCGTTTATATATGAAATCGATTCCGTGATCGATGTCTAATTCGTCGTCTGTTTCTGCCTGATCATCTTGGTCAATGCCGAGGTGTTTCTTTATTTCGGCTTCGTTGTTGAGGAAGAACCCGTCGCTACTTAGCCTCTCTATGGGGTCATACATCAGTCAAGCCCAATTGCCCATCTGAAAACTTCCATCTGGGTCATCTCTGGGTTCTGATACCAATAATAGAGGCAATAGACCCCATATACCATAAATACCACCATGATTATAAGGTAAATGACTTCAAACGTTATAGCCTTCTTGGTATGATTTGTCATTTTCCGCTACTCCCCCAACCAGCTTCGCCACGGCCACGATATTCTTCGCTGACCTCACCAACTCCCTGTACGTAAGTTGGTATAACCTGATGCACAATTATCTGGCCAATGCGGTCGCCAATTTTGATCTCATAACAATTGTCCGATTCATTTCTGAGACCAACAAACAGCTGCCCACAATAAGTTGCATCTATGATGCCATGTATTGAGGTGATCTTCTTGAGATTGAGTCCAGATCTGCCGGTTATTTCGTAATAATAACCTTTCGGGCAGACAACGGCGATGCCAGTTGGCACAAATTCGATCTTGCCAGGAAATATAACTTTATCTTCTGAAGCAGATAAATCCCACCCAGCGTCCGTTTCCAAATTACGTGTTGGTAGGCGTCCGTTTTTGTCCAATGATAAAACTTCGAGTTTTATGGTGTTCATGTTCACCCCTTATTGAGTTTTTTAATTAATCTTGAAAGGAGTTTTATATTGGCTTCGATCTTATCTCGCCTCTCCTTTAGGTTCCAGTTTCTTGGTGATGGGTGGTATATCGGGAAGATTGGCCCAAGGTCTGACATGACGATATCACCCAAGTGATCAGATATCTTCTTATCTGAGCAGAAGAAGTCGAAGGCCTGGGCACCCAACGTTACAATCAGGCGTGGCCTCATAACGGCAATTTCGAGATATAGAATTTTGGAGCAGGTTTTGCGATACTGGTGATCCGGAGCCTTGTTGGCCAGCGTATGACATTTTGTACAATTTGTCACGTAGAAGTCTTCTCGCTTCAGCCCGTTTTTAGCTAGGGTCTTATCGAAGTTTTCACCAGCGGCCCCAATAAATGGAAGCCCAACCTGGCACTCATCAAAACCTGGGTTTTGTCCCACCACCATATACCTAGCATCTGTCTGCATATTTGAAAAGACGTGTGGATCGAAGGTTTTGTTTTTCTCTTCCAACATCTTCTTGCCAAGCGAACACATGCGGCAAGAAAGAGTGAACGCACGAAGCATGTGACACATATTGGTGCGTTGTTGGGTTATAGACACACCCTCGGTGTCTTTTAAGTGATATGGATTAGATGGCATACACATCCTATTATCAAAGTCCCATGATGACTCTGTGAATGGAGTCAACCCATCATCCAAATGCTTCCATCTCTCGCTTTTCGAGGATCGCCCCCGGCGAGAATTTAATGACGTCACCGTCCCCATCTCGCATTACCACCATTTCTATTCCTGCGTTGATTATCATCTTTGCACATAGATAACACGGCAAGATATCAACTGGTAATTTGGTTGTTACGTCATACCCATTAAGATACATCGTGGCACCACGTGCCATCTTTCCTGCTTGGAGAAGTGCATTCATTTCCGCATGAACAGACCTACATTTCTCATAAGCCTGACCAGATGGTATATTGTGTTCCTGTCTCCAGCACGAGTGACAATGCTGTTCACCAACCGGTGGACCAGTATATCCAGCGCTAACTTGGGTACCATGTGAGTCAATGATTACAGCGCCAAAGTTTCTTCTCAGACATGTTCCCTGATACGCATAACGCAGTGCGACATCAAGAAAGAATTGATCACGGTCTGTACGCATTGACGGCCTTTCGACTTTCCAAAGGAATCCTGGTATTGCGGCTGCTTTTGGGTTTTTGAGTAATTTATTATTTGGGTTCATCTTTACACTTACACATCAAATAGTATGTTAAATGAGCTACTGCTATATCGTTTATACTATAATCAAGACTTAGGTCTATACTCTTGATAGTCTCTTGAACCTTTCCATCTATTTCCAACATCCATCGATAAGATCTGCACGCATCATTCATGATGGGATCACCATCAACACCCGGTTCTATTGGTTTGCCATCACCACCGAGCATCGTTAACTTCATAAATGGAGTACCACTTATCGTAATACCATCTACAAATTTTGCTGGTAAATCAATACCTATGCCCTCTTCTTGCAAAAAATATAAAATTTCTTCGGCTTTTTCCTCACCGAATTTGTTTTTAAGTTTGTTATACCATTGAGAGTCTTTATTGATCAAAGCCCAGTTTTGTATTTGTTCCTCTTCTTTGCCCATCTTAAGTCTCCTTGATTTTTTGGAGCCTCATAATGCACGAGGTGATGTCCATAAAATCGTCCCATTGGGCCAGACTGCCCACACAGTAAACTCCAAGTTTCTCCAGGGTAGTTAACCCCGGCCTCTTGCTTGTTGGTATTGCGTCTTTTACACAAGTGCCAGTAACAATATCAAAGTCTGGGACCATCAATGATATGTAATGGGCAACCTGTGGAATGTCAACAGTTGAGAAGAATTGATATAAATCTCTAGCTATGCGTGTGCATTTATAAAAGTCAATCTCGTTATCAGCTATCAAAACCTCACTGGCACCTTCAAAGTCCAACTTATTTGTTTGGATCAAACAAGTGTGCATGTCCCTTGACTCGAGTTTTTCCGGCATGCCACACCATTTTAGGAATGCATCTAATGGAACGGTGTTTATGCATTTATTATATTCAAGTTCTCTATGGCTTGTTCTAATGAATCGCTCTTGTGGATAAATTGCGATTATGGATTCCTTGCGTTCGATGGATTGCCTAAATGATGATAAGCACTCTTGTTCCAGAGCCCTAAATATACTGACTGCGGACATACCATAAACAAAAAATTCTGTTGGTAGCAGATCATAACTGTAAGAGGGTGCTTCGTTACCATAAATCTTACGCAACCACTGCGACAATAATAATTCATTCTTATTAAACACTAATTCACCACCAAATGAAATTGCCCTTTTGAATATCAGTGGTGACATGAGTGGGGCAATGTCTGACCCGGATCTCATTGAAATCGATCTCATGATGTCAGCTATTTTGTCATTATAAATGACATATCCATCACACGTAGCAACATCAAATTGAAAGAACCTGCTCTTTCCGGCAGGTATGATCTCCCAGTCCGGTAACATATGCTTGGCTATAAACGCTACTAGGCCGCTTCCAATAATATAATTCATTGCAATCC